>Ga0209208_10003481_pt1 | contig 22504 bp, 30 predicted proteins | sample S1TSphfallax_3_FD_187694 | JGI IMG/M metagenome (GOLD analysis project Ga0209208, IMG submission 187694) | Host-associated microbial communities from peat moss isolated from Minnesota, USA - S1T2_Fd - Sphagnum fallax MG (SPAdes) (version 2) | ecosystem: Host-associated > Plants > Peat moss >...
GTTTAAAAATTCCCCAAAACAATTTCAAGTCTACCCCCTGTATCCTCAAAAAGAGAGGAAAAATAAATTGTTAAATTAGCCCTTGTAAAGCATCCAGGTGCCATAAAAATCAAATTTGAAAAAAAACAGGTACAAATATTAAAACAGAAACAGTTCTCCCATGTCTGGGGCGGTGGCGCAGTTGGCTAGCGCGTAGGTCTCATAGCTACGAGAAATCCTGAGGTCGAGAGTTCGAGCCTCTCTCGCCCCATCTTTTGTTGATTTTGCTCCTCCCTCTCAGTCTCTCCGTGTTTTCCCGTGTTTTCGATCTTGCTCTCTCTCTCTCTCTCTCTCGCCGTGTTTTTTCCTATTCTTTGCTGCATTGGGAATCGAAAATAGTGGACACATTCTTCCCACGCATTTGGCTCCAAGAATTCAAGACAAATCCTCGGAGCAGTTGCATTCCAAGAGGCCGCAAAAATGGAGACCAAAATTACTAGGGAGGTGGGGGAAACTTTCTTTGTTTTTTTGGATCGTCGTCGTCCTACTCCATTGCTTCACTGGTGTTTTGCAATCACACATGGTGAAACAAGCGGAATCAATCAAGCAATCCGCCCGCCACAAACCATATCTGAGAATTGCAGAAAAAAAAAGAAAAAAAAGAACACTTCTCCACTCTTGATGTGTTGTCATTTGCATCTGTTTAGAAAACAAGCTCCTTTAACACATATTTGCAAGCCTGTTGCAACAACTGCAAAAAATTTCTTCAGTCGCTGTTGCTGGCCTTTTGCAGCAGCCATCTCCAGTAGCAAGTTTCGTCTCAGTCTTCTTCTTCTTCTTCTTCTTCTTCTGCTTGAAATCCGATGCGGAAGTGTCGTGGAGTCAGGGATCGCAATCAAGCTGATCACGCATCTCGCACCTCAGCTTTTACCAAGCAAGGTATGAGAAGAACTGCGAGAAACATGTATGGGACGTCTTCCTTCCTCTGCCGTCATCAGCAAGAGAAATGTCGCGACACGAAATGGAATGAGATCGGGTGACGACTCTCTCTTTTTCTCTCAGAGAAAAAGTGCGCACCTCAGGAAGAGCATGGCCCACCGCATCTTATCCTCATCGCTCGCATCCTTGTCACGCGTGCGTTCTCTCTCTTTTTGTACTGTGCCTCCTCCATCGTCGAGACCAGAGCTCAGAGTACTTGGCATCGTACTCCGCCACATACTCTCGGAAATGTCTTGGTTGAATTGTGGTGCAAAGTGTCTCTGAGAGAGAGGTTTTGTTTGCTTCCCTTAACAAGAGAGCAGTCGCGGATATGGACTCTGCTATTGCATGGAGAGCGGTGGCGAATTCGGTTCCTGTAGTGGCGGCTTCCAACTCTTCTTCCGGAGCTCGAGCTGCTCAGCAGCAGCAGCAGCAGCAGCAGCAGCGATCCGCTACAATAGTAGTGTCATCATCCAATGTGAGCAGCGTTGCTCCTGGCAAGCGGCAGTTCTTGACGGGAAGCTGGTGTGGCTCCTCCTCCTATAGGCACAATGCCGTGGCCGCGGCCGTGCGCGAGAGACTGACGAAGACGGGAGCGCGTCCTGCGAGGAGGGCAACGGTGGTGATGAAGACGGAGGGAGCCGCGGTTGGATACGCGAGTGCACTGGCCGATCTTGCACGGGGGAAGGAAGCGCTCGAAGCGGTGAATAAGGACGTGGAAAGGCTAGCGGAGCTTCTGAACAACAACGAGGAGCTCTACGAGTTTCTGGTGTCGCCGGTGGTGGAGAACGAGAAGAAGAAGAGCATCCTCAAAACCCTAGCAAAGGATGCTGGCTTCACAACTGACACGCTGAGCTTCCTCTTCCTTCTGGTGGACAAGAAGCGGTTGGGGTTGATCAAGGACATCACCACGGAATTCGAGACCATCTTCAACGAATTCACCGACACGCAATTGGCAACCGTCACTTCGGCCGTGAAGATTGAGAAGTCGCAGCTGTCCCTGATCGCGAAGAAGATCCAGAGCTTGAGCCAAGCCAAGAATGTGAGGATCAAGAACGTTGTAGATCCATCGTTGATTGCAGGGTTTCTTGTCAAGTTTGGCAAGGATGGCTCTAGATTCATTGACATGAGCGTCAAGGGCCAGCTTGACAAACTAGCTTCCCAATTCGAATCTGTTGAAAACTCTGGTGTTTTCTAGAGCAATTGTTCTGGTGTTTTCAAAAGCAATTCTTCATTGCCAAGTGATAGCAAGATGTAGAATCCACCTTCAAGGATTTGGGTAGTGATAGCAAGATGTGGAATCCACCACCTTCAAGGATTTGGGTAGTGATACCGAGATGCGGGATCCCACCTTCAAGGACTTGGGGTGATTCTAGTCTCTTCACAACGTGTAATTTTGGTAGTCAGAGTTTTTACTCTTGCAAAGAAACCTTCAGAAACCCTGGCAAATTTGTTGCATGCAAGCTTGTTGGAACCCAGATAATATTTTTTTGTTATGGGTCTGTCTCACAGACTGTAGTGCTGTTGTTGCAAAATCAAGAACCGCAAACCTCTTATACAATCTACTCAACAGTGTTTGCTTTAGCATTCATACAGTATTTCCAGTGTTTGCAATTATCTGTGCATTTTGCTGCAGCATCAATTGTCACTGTGAGTATCTATTGGACATTCTTGGTTGGAAAAGATATTGGCAGTGTCAGAAGCAATGTTGGAAGATGGCCATGTGCACAAGGCTGTGAGGAGTTGAGTTGTTGCTCCATGACCTTCCTGCAACTCTTCCTCACAATTCCAAAAATATGAGATAACATGCATGTGATGCTATCAATTCAGTGCAAAGGAGACGTGATACGGCTTCCAGGCAACCATCTGAAGGTTCTGAACCTCCAGTTTCTCAGAGCAGTACAAGGAAAGCAGCAACCAGACAATGAAGGAAGCGCCAAGCAGACATATGAAGTGGAGGTACCTGTGTTCAAATTGTGGAAGTAACCTTTGCCATCACAGCAGGGGGCAACATGTAGTAGAATTAGGATTGTAAGGGAGATGGCAGTTCTTCTAGGTTTGAGGTTTTGGTATGGCAACTTGTCTCAGGTGCAGGTTCAGCAGGCCAAGGAGTATGCTTGCTGTGTTCTGGATGTCAGAGGTGCTGCAAAGAAAGCCTTGTGTCACTGCCTTGCAGTCAGGGCACCATTCTCATCTCTCATAGAGCATTCTCCCCCTTTGTCATTGTGTGATTGCAACTGAAATGTGCACCTATGCATCTGGTGCTAGTACATGAGGCTTACATTAAAGTACTCCAGGCACTAGGAAGAAGTAGTGTTTGTCATCTTCAATGCCCTAAAACCTATTTAAAGAGTACTGTTATACAAAATTTCTTGAGATTCTGCCCCAATGCTTCAACTGCATGGGACCTATCTGCAGCACACCTATTCTAATGTCCTGCAATACCAATTGGCTGTACACAATGCATTATTTACATGCAGAGAATTGCAGCTGACTATGTATTTGAGCAGCTGACAGAAGAATTGACAAGATTCTTTCTAGCATTGCACTGGCGGAAAGTGAAATTCAGGCGACCAGGCACCATGTGCAAGCCTGGGGGGCGAGTTCCAGGCTGTACATTCCGGGTGCCATGGTAGACCAGCCTTGACAAGCCACCAAAGACAAGTATGTCTCCACTTTCCAAAATGACCTTCCTCTCCCTGCACCAATGCCAATAACTCAAATCTCCACATTTTCAAGTTGGGTGCAGACAACCAAGAATTGAAATCATTGGAGTACTTAAAACAACAGCAAATACTAATCAATCAGAACCCATATCAAAGCAGAACAAAATCCTATAAAGTCAAGTCATGCTGCAGAGAAGAAATGAGACGAAAGTTCAAGCAAACTACAAGGTAAGCAAAAGAGCTTTTGTTTCAATTGTACCCGTTGTGAGCAGTGTCACCATCCTCACAATCTTTGGCTGCAACTTGATCAACAAGAACTTGGACTCCTGATTTCCGTCGACTAAGAGGTGGTATGCGTCTGAAGAAGAATGTCATGCTGTCCCCCACACTTATGCTGACCTGCACTCATTGTTTGTTGATTAAGCTCACTTGGAAGGCAAAATACCCAAGGAAGCAAGAACAAGATGGAGTCGACTCCAGTTCTCCTTCCTATTAAGCTGTGAAAAAGCATATAGTACAGCTGTTGTTTGTTTGCATCAAGATTTAGCATTCAAAACATGCTATTCCTTTTTGCTGTATGCAATGTATAACAGGAGGTTGAGATCCTTGAGAACAGACCACAGGCATGTCCAAGTAATCATCAAGGTCTTGATGGCCTCCCAAGCCCACCACTCCAAGCTCCTTGGCTTTCACCTGCATCACCAGCTATCACTCAAAGGTGAGAAATACATACTACCCATAAAAGTCATATTGTGTGGAAAATCTAAATTTTCCCATTATCTTATGTGCTTAAAAAACTTGAGTGAAAAAACATGACACTTTTTGTTGCTAAATTGCACCGGATAGAAGTTGACAAGTGCCACGTCAGGTGTAAAGACAGAGCCAAGCTGATAGACAGGAGAATGCTGCTGTGCATCGGAAGCAAGCTCTTGAGCTAAATCAAACATCCACCCTGGAAGTGGCTGGCCTCCCTCATGTGCAGCATATTGTCGTGTTTTTGAATCCCACTGACAGCCCCAAGACATCTGCAGGTCACAAGAGAGAAACCCAAACCAAACATCAAGCAGTTAGTATTACAGAAAGCATCATTCAATGCATTTAGATACAAAGGAATGCTTGAACTCATCAAAGATCAAGCCAACTTGCTCATGAAAATCAATGAACAGATTCTACCCATGAGAGAGATGGTAAGAGTAAGTGATTGAAATCCACAGCATAAGAAGATCAGATAACAGATTTGGGCATGCTTCCAAGTTTCTGCAAAATGACAATCTGAAGGAATACATATATAGATGCAACCCACCAAGCAAGAGAGTGAAACCAAACATACAGAATAGATGTGGTACTTGCCACCGCCTGCTGTAGATGGACGGTGGAATAAGTGTGCAGAACTCTGGCTTTCGTGCACCAGCCTTTGTTGGATGTCTAGTGACACCCAACTCCGCAGCAGAACCATCCTGTTCAAAGCAATTGTTGATGCCCCAATTTCATGAATGTGTCTCACAGGCTGTGCGCTCTTTCACGATTGAAGGTTCTTCCTCAAATTGGTGACAAAAAGACTATGACTCTGCTGTGTTCAATGCATGGAATCATCATTGGCATCATTGCAGAGTTCTAGCACATTCAATTCAATAGTTGAAGAAATTTTTTTTCCAGCACATTCAGTTTCTGCAACCATCCACAAGAAGGAAACCAAGAGAACAAGAGAAAGCTCTATTTTACCCTGACTGCAGCACGGTGACAGAAGGCTTCCTTTCTAGTGCAGCTGACATTGAGAACTTGCCAAGCATATACAGCTTCGCCTGACTCTGCTTCTGCATCTGCATGGAAAGACAAGCCACTCACAGCCATGGTAGATTACCAAAAGGAGGGCAAATCTTCAGAAACAGAAAATCTGACAAGCATGATGATGAGGCAAGTCTTTGTGGCTTTTCTTGTGGGTACAGTGATGGGATTGCAAAGCTTACTTGCACAAACTGCAATGCCGGTGCTACCCTCTGAATCCCATCTTGTCCTCCATCTTGTAAGACTGTTGTAGCCGATTTCCTCTCCTGGTCCCCATCCCATTCTTCTGCCAATGAGGCATGCAATCCATTTGCAGACAATTTAGAAACTTCGTCCCAAGTCTTGTCAATTGCTTCACACCTCTCCTCAACATTCCTTCTCCTCTGTACAAGAACTTCTTGCACACTTCGGTCGTCCTCTTGTAGCCTTACAGATCGTCGTGCCATTGCTTCTTCGTCTTCTTCCCTCCAAGCATCACTGCTTGTTAACCCTAATTCTTGGGATTGTAGATCGTGATCACCTCTGGTTTTTGAGATATGAGAAATGTTGGAGATGGGAAGTGGTGTGGGAGTATCGAGACAGAAGTTGGCATGGTCATTTAGAAAGTAAGAAGGAAAGGAGCGATGGCAGAAAGGACAAGGCAACAACCGACTGTGGTGCTCCTCCTGCTTCTTCTTCTGCTTCTTCTGCATGGGTGCCATGGCCGCAACATGTATTCTCCTGACACTACTAGGGATGACGTTGGTCCCAAGCAAGAATTCCAGAACACAAGTCCCCTAGGAACCCCGGATTCCAAAACAACAGGAGGGTGAAGCTCTAAACCCTAAAATAAGTAATTCCTGCTCCTCCTGCTGCTGCTTCTTCTGATTCTTGTGCTTCTTCTGCTTGGGTGCCATGGCCCCAACATGTGTTCTCCTGACACTAGTAGCGATGACGTTGGTCCCAAGCAAGCGTCCCAGAACACAAAGTCCACTAAGAACCCTTGATTCCAAAACAAGAGGAGGCTGAAGCTCTAAACCCTAAGGTGAAGCTCTAAACCCTAGAATTCGTAAGTGCTGATTCTTCGCGTTTCTGAAGCTGTTGTGTTTTCGTGAGAGAGCGAATTTCGGGACGGTTGTGCAGATTGAGCGAATGCGCACTACCCAATTCCGCAATTCTTTGAGGCGGGAAAGAACGCGAGCGGTGCGGTATGCAGCACAAGAATAGCAAGCGTCATCTGCTATTGCACCGTCCTGGTGGGTGCTTTACAGCTTCCAACAGATATCTCGCCCACCCACAAGTCTCAAGAGTGCTTCACAGAGAATTTGTCTCTCTCTCAGGAATAGGAATGTGTCAGGGATTCTTCTATCTTGGGTGGTCGTCACCCTCCATTGGCGTCTTTCGTTGAGAATTTTCTGTTGTGGGTGGTGGGGTAATTGGAGGCGACGATCATGACATATCTGGAGGGGAAGAGACAGAAGAAAGAAGCAAATGAGGAGTCAGGAGCAGCGGCAGCCGCTGGAGAGAGAGAGAGAAGAGGAATGGAGGGATTTCCAGTGGAAGTGATAGGCAACATCTTATCACATGTTGTAAATGCCAAGGATGTGGTGAGAGCTTCAGCGACATGCCGGAAGTGGAGAGTGGCATTACGCCATCATCTCCACACTCTGCGATACAACTCCTTGGATTGTTGGCCTGCCTACAGGAACTCCAGAACAGAAGAGCTGGAAGTTCTGCTGACAGACACCATTCTGCAGACATCAGGTCTCCAAGATTTGCACATTTCTAACAAGGCCAAATTCTCTTCAGCAGCTGTGATTGCTTGGCTGTTGCATACTCGCGAATCTCTTCGTCTTCTCACCTATAAGGTGCCCACTTCCAAGCCCTATGTAAACGTGTTGGAGAGATGTGGAAGAATGAGATGTCTGGAAAGTTTGGATTTGGGAAACACAGATGTGAGACTGACAGCAGATCCCACTGCTCCACGCTTCCCATGTCTTTTATCTCTTACTCTGTCAGAGGTAAATGTGTCGGCATTGGATCTCCACTTGCTTCTCTTGGCCTGCCAGAAGCTCAAATCATTCTCTCTCCATAGTGCAGTCATTACATCACCAGATCCGGAATTGACACTCAACCTCACAAGCTCCAGTTTGAAATCATTCGTCTTGGATGACACGAGCCTTGACCACATGATCTTGGAGACTGACATCCTGGAGAATCTGCATCTGAGATATTCTACCTTCACAACTTTTCAGCTGGTGAGCAAAGGTTTCAGGTTACAGACTCTCCGAATCAACGATGTGACCATCAATCGTCAGTTGCTCATTACCAGCATTGCCACTGCAGATTTAGAAGTGTTAGAAGTGAGTAGGTCGTGCTCTAATGTTTGGGGTATGATTGATTGCCTCCTTGCGCATTCCTCCTCCAAATTGAGGAAGTTGCGGCTGTGGGGCATCCCATCTGCTAGCAGCTCTTGGGATCATCTGTACCCTGATATAATTGCCAGTTTGTTTCCCTGCATCAATGACTTGGGTCTGAGTTACGAAGTCATGAATTTGCGTGTGTATCCTGATGAGTCATTGACTACTAGTGTTTTTGAGAAACTTGCGTACTTGGAGCTTGGATCTGATACACTCGATGACATTTTTCTTTCCTGGATGGGCGCAATCCTTGGAAGATGCCCAAATCTGAGACGCCTGGTTGTGCATGACCGCACGAATGAAGCTAAAAGCCATGGCTATTCTGCATTGAAAGGCGAGTACATCACTAACTTTGTCAAGATTGTGCGCCAATATCCGCAAGTTGACATCAAGTTTGACAATGTGTAGTGCATTCCTTCTGGCGTAGTAGTATGCCATATTGTTGTCCACATTCTAGGGAATTCGCATTTTGATTGTTTGAAAGCAAGCAATAGCAGCTTGTGTGTACGATGTTACAACAACAGAACCTAGGCTCTTGGTATTCATGCAAAGCTTACCCTGCATTGCAGTAAACTTTCTGGCAGATTGACATTTGAATTTGACAGTGTATAATTTATTTTCAAAGGTGTGATCATTCCTGTTGTTTGCAGTCTCAGAGATTTATATTTGGATTGCTGATCTTGTGCAATTTTTAGCTGTTTTGTACTCGTGATGTAAACTGTTTTCCATGCATTGCAATACTGTTAGCATTGAAGGGAGCTTTTGAGTTCTTGCATCCTTCCCCTCACCTTTTCAATAGACTTCTAGATTTGGTATTTAAGAAAACATCTAACCAGGTTGTGGGTGTTGTTGTTACAATTTGATCTTGCTCAAAACACATTTCTGTTTTGAACATTAGTAAGTGGGCATTATTATTTGTGGTAGGTTTTTGCAATCCAAATCCCTTCTTGATTTGATTATTGTCGACAGCATTCATTCAATACCTTTTGTAAATATCACCTTCTTTCCTCTCTTTTTTTTCTTTTGGGGTTTCTATGAGAGAGGAGGGATGGATGTTTTGAAAAGCTTCCATTTTCCAGTTTCTTTTGTTCCTTCTCTCCTGCCTCATAATTGACATTCAGAAGCAAAAGCCATAAAATTTGCAAAGGTTTAATGGCTCAGGGGATGTGCAGGGCATGTGGGAAGTTCAAGAGAAGGCAAAATTTGTTGTTGAAATTGTGCAAGAGTTGTTCTGAAACCACCAGTTCGAACTGTGAAATCACTCTGTGTGCAAACTGATTGTGATCTGATGTTCAAAATTGTAGCCTTGCAATCTGTGCTCATCTGTTGTGTTCCAGTAGCTGCAAGGAAGGAAAGCAAGCAAGGAAAGAAGAGAAAATCATTGAGTTAGTTTGTAAGAACTTCAGTTACAGTTTCTGGGAGTATTTGGGTGCAGGTTACCAATGAGCCACTAAGCAAACTACAGGGTGCCAGCCAACAAAACTCTCTCTCACACAGAAAGACACAAAAGATGAATGACATTGACGACCTTGCCTGTGTGCTTTCAAACTGATTCTTTACTCATGCTTTGAATAACACCACATTGCAACAACAATAAAGCACTGCCAGTAGGTTAAGACAAGCACACAGTTTTCATATCTGAAAGCAAGCTTTCTGTAAGTGCCAAGTATTTCATTCACAAATATCAGCTTTGCTTGTGGTCAGTGAATGTGATCAAGAAAGCACAGATTGAATTGTGCATGTGTTTATTGACTTAAGCATTGTTTCTTCATGCACAAAACTTGTGGCCATGCTTTGGATTGTGCAACTTTTGTTTTGTGGGTCATGAAGATCATACTCGCAGCCAGTGCTTTTTTGGTTGATTGCCATGTTTGGGTATTAGGTTACACAGTTGTGTAACCAAATATGAGGTGGTTTTGTTTCTTGCTTCTGTTTTTATTCCTTTCTGGAAGAGGTGAATGCATCTTTTTATAGGTTTTATGGAAATGGGAGATCACAGGTCTGTGCAGATCAACCCCTTGCTCATTGCAGAAGAGATAAACAGTCCTACAAGCTGCAGGGCCATTTGAGTCTTCAGATTGATTATGAAGACAAGTATTGTTATTGGGACCCTAAGACCTTGAAGAAGATCAGAAGCAAACAAAGCAGTTTTTGCTCAAGAGGATCTGCTCTTTGGTTCTGTATATAAGCAGAAGAGCAAGGAAAGGGAAGCTGAATCTGGTGCATGATGGCTGATGATGAGGAGGATCGTCATGATTCAGAAGCTATGGTATCTGTTCCTGCAAGAGGAGTGTTGGAGCAGCGGGCTTTTGATGCACTTGAGACAGACATACAACAGGTACCTATGAGAAAGCAACTTCTGAAAGCCCATTTTAGCACATTGTCTACCTCCTTAATTTTTCCAGTTTTTAGCATGTCATTAAATGTCATCAGATTCCCTGATTATCAAGGCTCTTTGGATTGTTACAGTTTTTGACCGAGTTGCAAGAAGAGAAGCATCTTGACCGGTTTCGTGCAGAGTATGAAAAGCTCCACCGTGCAGTGAAAAAAGCACATGGTGGGTATGCAGCACCAATTTGCATGCTCATGGAAGTCTCTGTTATTTTGCACTCACCAAACCTGTGTCAAAAGCTTTGTTTTTGACCTTTCTGTCGGGGTCATGTGGTGGTCCCCTTGTGCTTCTCATTGGGCTTCTGAACTTTTTGCATTCATTCTGAAGACCATCAGTCCTCCATTTTTGCAGATAGTGAGAAACGGCTGTTCAAAAGGTGCAAAGAGCTTACAAATGATATCAAGAAGAATGAGAAGAAGATGACAACAGCAATTAAAATGAATGAGGAGGATCAGAACACCATCCTGACACTCAGAGCAGAGATTGACAATTGCTGGATCATAGTTGATGACTCACAAGAAAAGGAAGCGGAAGTCAAGGAGAAAATAAAGTACATCCCTTGCGAGGCAACTGCTGCCATTATTACCCCTCTTCAACACAATGGATTTTCCACTTGGGTAGTAGTCAGGTTTCTCATTGAATCTTACATTGTTTTGCAGGTTGCTGAAGGTGGAGATTGCAGGCTTGAATAGCATCATCGATTCTGGTGTCACCGAAACTATTGCTCAAGACACACAGGTTATTTTCTTTGCTAATGTACTTCTTTACCTTGGAGTGTCTCCTTTTGCCACATTCTAGAGGACCATTGTCGTTGGAGCTGGCAGAGGCAGAAAAATGCTGGTATTGTTTGCATGTACCTGGCAGGTGGCTGACTTGGAAAAAGAAAAAGCGAAGGTTTTGAGAGAGAAGGATATTCAACTAAATCAACTGCAGGAGCTGAGGAGGGATCAGGCTGAGTGGAATGATAAACTGCATGCAGCCGAGCAAGACAAGATCAACTTGGAGCATGACCTTGGGCTCCTCAGAGACCAGTATAACTCCAGGAAAATGGAGTGTGATCGGTAATGCTTGCAAAGCCTTTTTCTTTTTGTTTTTCTAGTCTCATCTCTCATTTTATATGTGGCACTTCTTGCACAGCAGAAGCGAACCCAATGGTGTTCAGCACAAAAACACCCCTTAGTGGAATGCAGAAAGGGGAACTGCTAAAATATCTTGCAGAGAGAACAAGAAGAAGGATGCCTTGGAGAAGGAAATGAAGGATTTGAGGTTTCAGATGGAAGCACGACAAAGTGAGGTGAAAGCAAAACAGATACAGGTGGCAGAAGGCCAAGCCAAAGTTGACAAGCTTGACCAGATGCTGAAAGATCAGCGGCAGTTAACCGATCGAGCTCAAAAGGAGCTTGATCTTGTGCTCCAGAAGGTGCAATGTCTGTCCAAAGATTTTTTCTTGAGAATACCTAGCTATGATTTTTGTCAATCCAATACTTCATGCATTCCATGATGTTGTTATTATCCTCCCTTTTGCGTGTGCCATGGGTTCAACCACTCATGATCATTGCAATACGGCAACAACAGGTTGATAAAGTGACTGCGGATTTGGATGAGCAAATCAAGAACAACACCACTTTGATGGCTGAAAACAGCCAGAAGCACATGGAGTTGAGACTTAAGGATGAGGAGATTGAAGCCCAAAAGCAAGAAATCATCAAAGTCAACAAGGTCAGCACTCATTTGGTTTTCTTGTGATGGAGTTGGATACTCTTGTGAAAGAGAGTAAGGAAAAAATCAAGCATCAATGATCACCATGATATATATTCTCAAGAATTTTGGGGGGTCTTGGTTTGTGGAAAACCCACTTTTAGACATCTCAAATACAACAAATTGCACACTAATATATTTGAATGGGTGGAAATGTTATAATGGCTGTTTAGACCCGAGAGGCGACACTCAACAAACTCAGATCATTGGAGTTTGTGCGAGAGGATCTGGAGAAGGAGAAAAATGCCCTGATAGATGACAGGATAAAGATTGAGGGTGAAATTGAAGTACAGAAGAAGCAGGCAGATCAGGCACGGAAACGCATGGAGGAGTCAGTCCGAGAACGTGATTTGCTGAATAAGATGAAAACTCAGGTGATCTCTGGTTACATTAGTGCGCTTTTCATGTGGATAACTCTATCACTACAAGGCAAGGCACCTTGTCTAAACTGGGTGCAATGGCTATGGTGCTATGGCAAGTCAGTCCAATTTAATACAACCAACTCAGTGGACCTCTGAAGTTTTATTTTCTTTGCCCTTGGGTGATTTGCTCATGATGGGTGGTGGAGCATAGGCTGAAGATGCAACAGTGAAGCAGCAAGATCTGGTGAAGATCAACTATGTGGCAATCCACAATCTGGAGGCAGAGCTCCAAAAATATGCATATCATGCCACAAAACAAGCCAAAGTGATCACAAATTTGCAAGAACAAAGTGAGGAAAAAGCTGCACTGGTTGCAGCAAATGCAGCAAAGTATCTTAAGGTATATTGTCACTACTTTTGTGACTCATCCCAGTATGGGATGGGTTGATTTGAAGTATATACTGCAAGAATGAAAATGTTTTGGAATTAATGTTGATCAATAAACCTTCATCTGCTATTCTTGAAATGTTGGCTTCACACCTTTGATTACTGACCAAAGATGAGGTTTTTTCCAACCAGGCATGCGAAGAATTGAGGAACCAGGAGATAGAAATCATGCATCTACAGAAGCAGATTATGGAATGGGAGGCCAAGATCAAGCAACAGCAGAACCTATATGAGACTGCTCGTACTGAGCGCACAGTCAACAGTAGGAAGGTTTTGGAGTCCCAAAATGAGATTGATGAAATGAAGCGTAAGTTCAAACTTATGAATCAACTTGTTGAGCAACTGAAGGAGGAGATAAACTCCAAAGACATTGCTCTTATTAAAGAGCATTATGACCACCAAAAGGTATATACATCTAAGGCCTTCCTTGTAGTCCACCATGGAGTTTTTTGTTTACTGTCATCTCATAACATTGTCTTGTTGCCTTCCTCTGAACTTGGTTCCACATTCTACCCAATATATAACCTGATGAGCATTCAAAGTCAGTTGCATTTCAGCACTAAGTAGTGAGGCTTGTAACTGGGCTAGAATTGCTATCTCTTCCCAGTATTGAACTGAGAACAACACCAATGTTATGCACTAGATGGATATTTGTCTCCAGGAAAATTACTTTGGCCGTTGGGGATGAAAGGGTTGCTTTAGGTGGAGAGGGAGAAAGAGGTTTTAAAAGGAGAGCTGGCAAAAGCACAGGCAAAGATCAAGCATGCAGAGACTTCAATTGCAGACCACACTGCCCATATTGAGCATCTGCAGCACATTATTGAAGAAGCAGATGCTGAGCACCTTCGCCAACAAAAAGAGCTGGAAATCATCAAAAGTGAGCGCACAGTTCTTGGTGCACAGGTGCTCATTGTCTCCCTCCTTTTTCTGTTCTTTGTGGATAAGATGCCCTCTACAGTGGTCATTCTGTTTTCAAATCTTTTATGGATATGGGCTGATGTATTCTGGAGTTTGCAGTTTTTCACAGCATGCTGGCATCTGTTGATTGGGACATGTGCAGTTGACAAAGAAGAATGATGAGTTGGTGGTGATCTATGACAAGATACGGTTACAAGAATCGACACTTGCCAAGGGGCATGTTGAGTATCGCAAACGTCTAAATGAGCTGCGCCTACTGAAGCTCAAGTTGAATGATCTCAAGCGTGAACACACCCTTCTTACAGGCAGCTGCAAAAACATGGCAATTTTGAAACGAGAAGTCCACAATCTGAGTCGAGAACTTATTCAAGAACGAACTAAGGTAAATGTTCTTGCTGCAACATGATCAAGTTAAGTGCTTTACTTTAATCTGCAGACCTTTTCCAACAAATGCTGGAAAAATAAATAAATAAATAAATCCATTTCTCTAGGAGTCAGGCTTTGTTGTTTCCTATCACTAGTACTCATACCACCCAAGTGCAGGTGAAAGCACTCACAGAGGAGCTGGAGAACCCACTCAATGTGCATCGGTGGCGCAGACTTGAGGGTACTGATCCACAAGCTTATGAGATGATCATCAAGATTCAGACCCTTCAAAAGAAACTTACTCAGAAAACGGAAGAGGTAACAAACAAGCACACACACATAACACTACATCTGTACCTTCATTCCAATCAGGCCAAGGATCAAGGAGAGATCAGCAAATATGTTGGGATAGGGCCACATTTTGCATATGTATCAATAGTAGTTAGGCTTAGCAAGGGACCCTCTGCCTGGTCTACTAAAGTCTGGAGATGAACATGGCAGGTGATTGAGAAAGACTTATTGATACAAGAGAAGGAGAAGCTTTACATTGAACTGCGCAGAATACTGGCACGACAACCAGGTCCTGATGTTGCTGAGCAGATGGCTGCACATGGGAAGGCCTTGGCTGAAAAAATTAAGCAGCTGAAAATCATGACTTCCAATCTTGCCATGTATCAGGTCATCATTTTCTCTCTTTCTCTCTTTCTCTCTGTGTCTGTGTCTGTGTCCATCTCAATCTTTGTTTTGCTTTTCCAAACTAGTCTATTGCTGTATGGATATGGACCTGCATGAATATTGAAAACTAGCAAAGTAGAGAGTTTTGCAAGAGAGCCAAACTCTGTACATTGCTAGTTTTCAATTGATGGATGCTAGATTTGTCTGACTGATATTTGTTTTTGGTTCCCTTTCCATGCAGGAAGAAGTAGCTGAACACAAGAAAGAGATTGACTTGTACTCCCAGGAACTTGCAACTGTGAAGAAGAAGTACTTAAATACAAAACGGCAGGAGTTAGCTGCACAGCCTAAGGAACCTTCTCTAAACCCAAAGTCTGTTCATGTTACCCAACCGTAAAGTTGCTGGTGGGTTTGATGCAACACATCATCCTACTTCTCAAAGCCCAAGCCCTCGCCCTCCCACATCACCTTTGGAGTGAGCTTGGAGTGAGCTTTATTTTACAACAGCAAGCCTGAAGATTTTGTCTCTTGCAAAATGTCTAAGATTTGTTATAAGAATTCTCAAGCCCTGCAGGCTAGCTATCATGTTAGCTAATATTCACAGCAAGGGCTTGTGATGAAAAGGAGATCCGCTGCATGCATACAAGGAATATAACTGAGAAATAATAGCACTGTGATACCTAACTTTGACATTACAAATACTTGTCAGCTCCAAAAAGTGGGATTAAGCAACTGGTGTTATTACTGAACAAATCTCTAAGATACTTCCAGAAGCACATTGCAATGAGAAAAACATCTCACATGCAGATAAGAATTGTTCTTAAATCCAGGCAATTCCTGAATACCTTCATGATGCTTTCCTGCAGATGATGAATCTAACTCATAAATCAAACAGAACTCCATTGTGGACTGTCTCACTTCCAGAATGCACCTGACTTGCACAAAATAACAACATACAAGAGGCAGAAAGACTTCAAGACTGCCAACATTGAAACATCTTGTACATCCAACATACTTTTAAGACCAGAAAATTCTCTCGATCAATGCTAATCAGTCGCCCAAGGAAGTACACCTACCTCCAATCAAGTTGGTCCTACAAACCCCTGGAGGGGGGAGAATCAAGTTGCTGCACAAAAATAGAATAGCACCTTACCATTTATGTGCACTTTACATGGACGAGAAGATCCTTGAAAGTTCTTTATTAAATTTGTAAACTCTCAACAAAAGAATCTTCAACACAAAGACACCCCAAAAGTGTTTACACCCCTGAGTGTTTCTGTCAAACCCCAAACCCAATCCAGGTCCAAAATAGCATGTATGAGCACCACGTAGCTCAATAGCCCACTAAAGAACTGCAAGGAACTAGTGACACATGTAAAGTTTACACATAAACCCTATTCTGTGATTGCACTAGGTGCTCCACCACTGTTGAATCCACCACCTCCTCTGCCAAAGCCTCGTCCTCCTCCTCCAGATCGAAAATCAGGGCGATAATCTCCAGGAACTCCACCTTTCTCTCCACCAAAACCACCACCACTACTACGGTAGCCATCTCTATCCCCGAATCGAGGCCTTTCTCCTTCTCTTGGAGGGCCACGGGGAGGTCGGTCAGATCCTGGTGCTCCCATAGGTCGACTTGGTGGCCGAGCTGACTTCTTTAGGGTTGCTGGGACAATCTCAGATGGCAGGTTCAGGTATGTCCGCAAATGCTCAATTCCATCATTTGTCAAGTACCTGAAGAGAAAAACCTACCTTGGAATTACAGCTCTTCCTCCAGCATCCAGTCAACGGCATTTGCAATATCAGAAACCAAAGAAACAAAGATACCCAGTCCCACAAACAGTCTTATAGTCCAAAACTTCCAGCCACCAATTCCAAGTGCGAGCTACTGAAACCCTAGTAAAACATGTGTTTCTTGTTCACAAACCCTAAAGCTTCTCAAGTTCAGCAGGCTGGCCACACAATAACCCAAAACCTTTGATTTGAAACAGGTAGAGAGACCTCTATTTCACATACCTATGAAATTGGGGAGATAATCTCCACAATAGCAATTCCAAGTTAACATAACAATGAGTGCAAGTCATAACCCTCCTCATGAGAGTCACTCAGCAAATGACAGGTCTCTCTCATTCAGGAGTGCCACAGATAGCTTCTGAAACTTTCCCAGGATTCCATAAGATGAGCAAGGGAATTAGCTTGGGGGAAAAAAAAGATTAAATTAAATCCAATGTAACCCGAGCGAAAATCCGGACTGAAGAGACATATCCGCAGAAACTGATAATGAACAAAAGGTGGTAATGATTTTCTTTCCGAAGATTTTCAGCTGGAAGTGAGGTGAAGCAAGGAAATTAGGAAAATGGCTTCAGAAATCAGCAGAGAGAGACAGAGAGACAGAGCACCACAAGAGGAAGAAGAAGAATAACTGACCAATAGTAATGGCGCCATGCGAAGCTCTCCTTCACGTACTCCTTGGACTTGAAGCTCTGCATAAGCTTGATGACCTGAAGGTTGGGCACATCGATCTCCGGGTGCTTGGGGGCATTGAAATCCTTCTTGGCATACAAAACGCCCTCCTGGAACAGATACTTGTAAACCTCCACCCTATTCTTCTTGGGGATCAGCATCCTGCCTGTCACGAGCGAGCAACGACCAGATGTGTATGCAAGGCAAGCTCTCGCTATGCGGAGAGCTCTGGTGGTCAATGGTGCCGCTGTCGTCGACAACTCCGGCGAAGCACCAAAAGAAACGCCCAAGACGAAGAAACTTGCCTCTTATAATTTAGGGTTTCCAAGAGCACACAGTTTCGCCGTCGACAGAGTTTAGGGTTAGGGTTTGACGTCTAATGGAAACCCCCTTTGTGTCAAATTTCGCACAAATGCGTGCGAAATATTCCTAAAAAGGAAAATTCAGTGACATATTTCTTGGATTTTTCACTTTTGTTTTTGGAAAAACAATCGCCAAATTTCGAAAAAGAAATTGGAAAAGTGGGGGGGGGGGGATTTTGGTTTTCTGTATTAATTCGAATAAGTTTTGCCAATATTTGGAAATTTCGCCAAATTATAGATTGCACGATTTCTTTAAAAGAAAAAAAAAAAGCCTTGAGTGATCCCACCCAATTTTAATTTTTAAATCAGATAAATAAATATGTAATTTATATATTTTATTTTTCCCCAGAATAAATTTGACATTGCAGTTAGGGCTACCCTATTCTAGGCCTTCTCAATACTTCCCATTAATTGTGACGAATCTGCCTTTGTAGCCGATGTGGTCCGGGTATCAACCACAGCCCGGGTATTAACCACCCAAGCAGATTCGCCCTAAATATGTATGTATGTATGTATGAGTGCAATTGAAAGGACCTTTTTTCCTTCCCCACAGCTTTTGCATTTTGTGAGTAAAAAAGCTTCAACAATCAAGTTGTGAGGCAAATTTGTAGTATAGTAGACTATCACCATTAGTTCACAATAGTGCATGTTTTACTTATTGTTCACAGAATCAGTTAGTTCTGAGCATGCATCCAAAGTTCATGGTTGAGTGAGTATAGTATACAATGTCTTCTCAGAAACATATTCCAGTAAAATGCAAGACAAGCAAAACTATTACAAAGACTGTCTACCAGAGTATCAATTTGGGCAAAACTTGTGATTGATGCATACAGACCATGATACATGGATTCATGGTGTGTAAGATCGAGTGAAATTCTCTTTATATCAAAGAAAATCCAGAGGCCAATTTCTCCTGTCAATAGTGGCAGCGTCAGGATGCACTAGAATCAAAATCAGGTTCAGAGAAACTCAAATCAAACTCCTTCCTGTTAATTGGACATACCAACTCTGGCGTCACTGTGGTAACATATATATATATTTGTGTGTGTGTATATATATATCTAATAAAACTGGCTCTTTAGAATGGTCAAACTATGTGTCTCGTCTTGTCCTGCGACGAGTTGCTGCTGGTTCATCCTCTCCCTCAATCTCCCCTGCTGGCTCTTGACTATCTTCCTCGACAACAGCCTCCTCCTTAGTGGCCACTGCATCATCAGGAACCACAAGATCTTCTTTCTTGATCTCCTCCACTGACACCTGTAAACATACCACTCATAAGAAGCCTGGTCTCCAAATCACAGTCTGGATCTCAAATGGGGAAGAACTTGCCAACTGATGGGTGTAGAAACTGTGCAAAGGTGTTTATAGCAAATACAAAAAAGTTACCATGATGACAGGCAGTGGCACACAAATCATGAAGACACAATCACCTAGCTAACAAGATTTGTAAATAAGAGGAGAGTATTGTGTAGGACTTACTACAGGCGGGGATTTCTTTTTCCCAAAAAGGAGGCTGTAGAGCAAGGTAAGTAAGATAATTGGAATGGTTGCTAGAATGCTTAATGTCACTGTTGCATTCTTCTCACCCTTTGCAAGCAACTCCTGCAAAAGAGCCCATCCAAAAAATTATCAGCCAGCAATGTCAACACACACAACTGCATTCAGACTCCACAATGCTGCTGTACAAGAGAACATGATGTCTGCAACTGAAGTCTGCAAGAGAGTGATGGAAAATGTGCTTACGTCTATTTGCGACTTGTAATTGGCAAGGAATGGTAAATCCACAATCTTGTACAAAACCTCAAACACCTTTGCCTGAGAGACACCAAAAATAGCACCCTCAGTCATGTTAGTGGAGAGACCCAAAATTCAGTCAGATTTCCTTTCCAGACCAGTCTACTGGATTGGAAGTCCAACACTGCAAGACCAGGGCTGTATGTGAAATGCTTGTAAAATCACAGAAGTTAAATTCTAGACTCAGAAATGATTTGTGAACAGATCACAAGTTCAGAAGTCATCATCTTCCAACATACCTTGATGCCATCCAAAGCTGACAGCTTTCCTGGGTCGTCCAACTTGACTTCTGCTGCCTCTTTCTCCTTCTCTGCATCAAACTTTGGTTTCCATGTTTTCTCTCTGTATTCTGTGGCCGCAGCTTCATCATGAGACACCAAGACATTGTCAAACAAAATGCCATCCTGCATTGTCCAGATCTCAATGCCGATGGCAGCAATAGGCTCAAGGTTAGGCTTCTCCAGTTCAAAGTACTCAGGGTTAGGGATCTGCTGGGGTGCCCAGATGCCCTGGTATTCAGGGTTGTCAATCAATGGAGCCCTCCACTTGCCCTTGTAAGCTGGGTTCTTCTTAGTTGGACGGGTCCATTCACCACAACCAGGTGCCTCCTCACACTTGGGGTTGCTGACCTTGGGTGGCTCCCATTCTCCATCTTCTTCATCATCCCAATCCTCAGGCTTGACTGCATCTAAGTCATCAACTTCATCTGGCTCATCATCCAGCCAGCCCTGCAAGTTCAGCAATACATGTGAGTGGGGGGGGGGGGGCTGCAACCAGATAGGATAGACATGAGACATTTGGAAAACACAACCATGGACTGCAGAGAAAACTCCACAATGCTTTCAAGGTAGCATTAGTATGAGTGAACTGACATTGCACAACCTCATGGTTGTCCCTAACCAAGTGTCAAAGATTCAGAAATATGCATATCGACAATAGGTGGATATCTATATGCAAAAACAGCGCATTTTAGCCAAACCCTTGCAGCTCAGATTTTCGACGTTGCCACACAAAGTGCTGGAACTCATTAAGGATTCCTTATTGCAATTTGCAGAGAGTATCAGCTACACCACTGTAACAATGGACATTGGAGAAAACATGTCCAGAACTCTACCAGCAGACCACCAAAAAAACAAGAATGTACATGTAATAGACTACAGAGAAACCCTAGAATAACACTTTGAAGGTAACCACTATGTCAGTCCCAGCCAAGATAAAACAAACATGAATCTCCTCATATGTCAACTTGAGGATTGCGCATTTACCTCTGGCTTCTCAGCGTCCTCATCTTCAATCTCTTTGGGTGCTTCCTCATCCCAGTCATCAGGCTTCGAAGCTTCAGGATCTGGAATCTTGGCCCGATCATCCCAATCTTCAGGTTTCTTGTCCTCAGGATCTGGAATAGTTTCTGGAGGAACTACTGTAGGGTCAAAGTCATTGGAAAGTAAATTCGCTGTCTTTTTCTCCTCACCATCAATCAAAATCTTAAGAGTGTGATCAGGATAGATGACTGCAGTGTAGACGTGGGAGAGCTTATCATTGATTATCATGGGAGGGTTTGTGAGGTGATGCTCCACATATTTTCCAGTTTTAGGGTTTTTGTGGCGGAAAATAAAGTGCACTTTGTTAGTAGACCCACACTTGTCTGGCCCAAACATGATGGAATATGGGGATTCATTATTGAAATCACTTGGTGTCCAGCCTGCTGCCTGCAATGGTCAAGTCACATGATCAGCATCAGCATTGTGTTCCAATGCCTTCTGGCTTGAGAAAAATGAAAAATCAAAGGGATATTACAACTGGCAAAGCAACCTTATAGATACAGAAACATTAAATATAGCATATTTGACAAGTCCAAAACACCATCATTACAGCACTACAGATTTCATTGCTAAGATTGCTTCACAACCTATGCAGTCAGCAACATGCATCATTACTCTGGTTTGATTTTCAAATGACAGCACAGTGCCAACCTACCTGTGGCAGAAGGTACTTCAAGTAAGCACCACCACATTCTAGTCCTTTCTGTAACCGCAGATCATACTGAAGCACCACAGTGTTATCTGTGGGATTAACCTCCTCGGGTAGATCAACAGCAATACCATACTTCTTTGCTGGCTGACTTACTAATAAGCCATAATCCTCGTGACCCTCACTCTTTTCATACTTCCATTTGCCTGTTCCAGACCAGTACAAGACAAAAATGTCAATTGCAGACTCATCAACCCCAAACCCATTTCCAGTTAGAACCTCAGATAGAGGCACTCTCCAAAAAGAGAAACAGTTAGAAATTTTGCAGAAAACCAAGAGTAGAGTCCATGCACACAGTTGAGGAACAAAAAAGAAAAACGAGGAGTACACCTACAACTTGAAAGAAATGAGACAGAGATTTCTAAAATCACTACTGCTGGACACTATTCTTGAGGCTTAGCACCTAAAATCATGGGTTAACAAGGTTCTCAGTGTGTTACCTCCATAGTCACTACTCTGAGAGACAATCCAGCGACCATCCCAGTTCTCATCAAAGGAGTCATAAAATATCTGAGAAAAAACACAATAAAATCACCACATCAGTAGCAGAGGATTACCCAGAAAACTATCCAAAAAACAAATGCAATTCACTATCAACATGTTCTCCGACACATAACTAGTGCACGACTTTGCTTGCCCAGTTCTTCCTATCACAACAAAGAGCAGAAGAACTGGCCCAAGAAAGAGAAGCACAATTGCACCTTGCCATTCAAATAGAGAAGGCAAAGATGTCCTTCGGATGTCAGATCTTGCCGTGAGTACTACTATTACCACGAGGCCTTAGAACATTCAACTTCAGCCAAATGAGGAAATAAAAAGAACGGTTCTTCAAACCGCTCAAGCATGCCAAAAACTTCGCTACCAAAGCAGTGCACAACAACTGGAGTCCAGAACAGATCTTCGAAGTCACTGAGAACCCATACAATAAAAGACCGAGATAGCAAGCTCGAGAAGAAGTTCTGCAAAGCTAGAAAGCTTAAGCTCGGGACACAAGTCTAAGGAAAATTCCGGGCTTGCTTTCTTGACATTCTCACAACAAAACCACAGATCAATTACCTACTAAAGAACACTAACATCACAGCAAACAAATTCCGAAGCCAAATCCCTCTGAAACCTCAAACCCTACATT
>Ga0209208_10003482_pt1 | contig 22502 bp, 7 predicted proteins | sample S1TSphfallax_3_FD_187694 | JGI IMG/M metagenome (GOLD analysis project Ga0209208, IMG submission 187694) | Host-associated microbial communities from peat moss isolated from Minnesota, USA - S1T2_Fd - Sphagnum fallax MG (SPAdes) (version 2) | ecosystem: Host-associated > Plants > Peat moss >...
AAGATACAAAATTTGTTGCCCAACCACAAATTCCAAGGAGGTGTTTCAACCCTATTTAAATATTGTGTGCATATGTCTTTGATTTTGTGCTTATCTTCAAGAAAAATAAAAACACAAAAACCTGTAGCCTAGCCTCTTCTAAATTTTCCATGCACCTTCTATTTTCATCAACCTTTTAATTCAATTGCCACCTTTCAATTCTTTTCACCAACTTCAAGGCATATTTTAACTCTATGTCCACAAGCCACATTCCTGGCAAGTTTACAAAGAATCATAACCAGTAATGATTATAAATTTACAAGTTTGTAAAGGATCATAATCATTTATTAGAGTTATTCATAAACTAAGGAAAACATAGCACTAGAACCCTAAGTTTGATCATACATGGGGTGATTTTTTAATAAATGCAAAAAAGTACATTAGCATTCTGTGTGGGTTAAAACCCAGAAAACCATTAATTTTGGTACAAAGTTTCATCTTGTCTTTCCTTTTTCCTGAGCACCTCCACTGCCGTTATATATATTTTTTGCTACTTCTACCTATACAAGTTCTCCAATTATTTTTCAACCTTGTGCATTAAATGTTGAGTTTCAACATTTCATATTGAGATTTAATAAAATTTCCTTACTTTGTGGATATGACTGAAAGAAGGGATAGGGGGCGAATTTAGGAGGCCCAAAAAAAATAAGGTGACTTTATGGATAACTCTATTGTCCTTCATATATATAAATCTAGAAAATATGCATAAATTTTTCCTTCTTTCTCCTAGGTGGCATCATGTCTATTGAATTTCCCGTCCAATTTACCACTTGTTTTTATATAAACATGTCTTCATGTATTTTGTTATTAATTTTTATTAAAAAACTACTTCAACTAACACCTCTATTTCTAGCATATATAGGTTTCAACAATTATTAAAGAACTTGATTTTAAATGAGCTTATGTGGAAAACATTATGGATTTTACATGCAAATGATCATAGTTATAATTCATAGGAATAAATTTACACTAGTATTACAATTTGACATTAATGCAATACAAGCCACAAACTCACGTCAAATGGAATAATAATATTATATGTGCCACAAAAAACACCATACGTTTTTTTAAAAAGAATTATGGCTTTCAACAAGGAATGTTTGGTTGGATTTTGTGAAATTAAAGACCAATGATCTATGTAAGGTTTATTTGTAAAATTCTTTTGCAACTTCCAATCGTTATTCTCATCATTTTTGAATGTTTATTGAACTTGTTCTTGATCTACACGAAGATCATGTTAAGGTCACAATTAGTGGTGAAAGTGTAGTTAGGACTCTAGATTTTGGAATGTTTGCATTGTAAGAGTCTTAGAATAGTTCCACCCACACCCTCTCTTTGGGCCTACAATATTGTTTATCACATTCAACATGGTGTACAATTATTTTTCAACACCATCCATAAAAAGGGAAAATGAAACAATAAAGTTATCCATAAACTCTATCAAAGTGGGGACCAAAATACCCAATTTGGGCATGGCAAGGGACACAAAAATTTTAAATGAAAATAAAGGGACCCAAATTGGTTTTTGCACCAATTTTGGTGCAAAAACTAGTTTGGTCCCTGGTTTGTGTTTTTAATTGTGCCCACTCATGGCCTCATGAAGGTATGTGAAGGTCATAGCCCAAACAAAGCTTGAGCTTGCTTCAAGCTTTCTTCAATCTTTCTTCAAAGGTGAACATTCCTTTTAGTTTTTTCTTTTTGCAAATTTTATGGTTGGCATAGAATGAAACCATTGCACAAAACCTTTTTGAGCCCAAACGGAATTAGGATGAGTTATCTTTACATTATTTTAGGTTTTATTGAAATTGTTTTCAATCATTTCACTATGAGAAATTGTGTTCACAAAGACTAGACTGGCATGCAACTAGATCATCATAGACATTCTTGTGCAATTAAGGTACAACTACAATATGGAAATATGATGAATTAGTAATTAAAATGTCATGTTAGAATATTTCATAGTTGTAATTTAGTTGCACATCAATTGCAACTTGGACTCTATACAAGCAAATGTATCCAAAATATATATGATGATAGTCAATCATAGTTTGACCATGATCACAAGTTGTAATGAAGTGGTTAATTTCAATTGTGTTGCAACTAGTGTAGCTTTAACGTTAAATGAATAATTACTTTGCAACTGGCATATGGTGTTGATGTGTACAATCATGCCATGTGTATGGTTAAGTAAGGTCCACAACATCTAGAACTTGCAACTTGTTTGCAACTAAGAATCAACTAAATTGGTTAGTTTTACAACTAAATCACAATTAAATGTGCCACTATGGTTTCACTACGAAACTAGTACTTGTCCATTATTTTGGAACTAAAGTGTTCAACTCATCTAAAATTAGTTGTCAACTATGTGGCAATTCATAATATTAAAAGATTTATAAATTGTGCAATTCATTGAAAGTGTAAATGCAAGCCTTTAATTGGATTGGAATGGTGTATTAAAGTGTTTATAAGTATGTACATATAAATATCATATTTTCTTGGACTTGATTATTAAATGTTTCATTGATACAAGCTGATTCCTTTATTGAATTAATTAATTAAAATAATTCATTTTCATAATTATCTAGATAAATCAATTTTAAATAATGTAGTAAATATTATAGTCATATTTTCTATTATTGATGTTCAATTCTTATGTTAATAATATTTCACTACATTGGAATTCACAATATTATCTTGGTATACATACATCTCAAACCATAGAATTTCATGAAAGGTGAAAGTCTATTTTTGAATTGAAATTAAAAGCAATGTGTATATTTTTTTAAACATTCAATAAGGGTGTACATATGAATATGTTTTTATATACCTCAATGTCTTCTACTCAAATTCATGTTTATTATTTAATATTTCAGAATGAATTATTTGTTATTTATTTTAAATTAGTAATTAATATGTAATATACTTAATACCATGAACTAATTATATATATATATATATAATTAAAATAATTTTAGATAACAAACTTTGTTAATGTAGGTGAATAATTGTTGAATTTTATTTGAATTCAAAACATCAATTATCAACATAATTAATTAATTAATTAATTAATTATTTAAATAATTAATTATCATATATAATTCAAATAATTAAATCCCAAATAATTATGTCAGATGATTAATTCTAAATTTCAAATTAATTAAAAAAAATTCAAACAAAAAACATGTGGGAATTTTCTTTTTGTAGTTACAACTCAATTGCAACTAGGGTGCCAGTACAAATTTAACCCATATGCTTTGTCTTCAACATCTCATTTCACAAACTATATAAAGGAGGTGTCTCCTCTTGCATTCTCACATTTAAATACATGTTCCATGTTGGGATGAGTTCATAAAAGCTTAACCCTAAAAGCAAAACACATAACAAATTTAAAGACTTATGTGACTACTCTTTAGTTCACCTACTTTTCTAGTATTCTACCTTCCTACCTACCTACTTGCCTACCTAAATAAGTAGGTCCTACTTTTCTACCTACCTAGATAGTAAGTGCCACATGTTAAATTTTGAAGGATGGATGAAAAATGACGTCAACATGACATTATGATTGTAGTCATAGGGAAGTTGCATAATAGTTGAAAAGGAGTTGTTGCGACAAGGTTGTAATTGAGTTGTAATGAGTTGCACCATATATATGATGAGTTGCATGACTTGCAATTCTTGCAACTTGTTTAATAACATTCACAACATATAAATATAGTGAGTTGCAAGTGTCCAATGCAACTCAAAAATTTAGTTGCAAGGTCAATTGTAAATCACCCTTTTTTTTCATAGTGTTTCCAAGGTTTCTACAAGTTTTTTTCATGTTGTTGTTTTCAAGATTTCTTCAAGCATTAGAAAATTTTTGGAGCTTATTTTTTTAATTGACATATTGTCATCATTGCAAAAAGCTTACAATTGCAATTACAGTAGTTGGTCTAGTTTTTATATGGGATTTTTAAGGCCATAATTTTGGGTCTATTTTAATTAAATAAAGGTTCATTTTCACCAATTAGAGGTCTTAACTTGTAAATGGGATATCTAAGGCCATCATTTCAAGTTTATTTTCATCAATTAGAGGTTTAATTCTTAAATGGGATCTTTAATTTAACCATTTTAGGTCTACTTTCACCAATTAAAGGTTTAATTTTTCAATGGGACTTTTGAGACCACTTCAAGCTTGTTTTCCCAATTATAAGTCTATTTTTGTAATTTTATATTTGAAACCATCATTTCAACTTTGTTTTCATTAATTAGGGCCTAATTTCAAGAGTTACAAATTTGGTTTTTCAATTTGATCTTTGATTTTTCACCAATTAGGGTATGATTAAACCAAATGGGGTTTGATTATGTCAAATAAAGTTTGTCATCCATATGAACTTTGTTATGGCCATTTGAAGAATGCTATGCCCAATTTGAAGGTTGTTATGGCCAACAAAAGTCTACCATGAGCATTAATGGTTCAATGAATTGCTCATTTGACTTTGTTTGAACTTTTAGATCCTCGTTACATTGTTTAAAAATCATTTCAACTTCCAATCCAAAATTTCAATTGCCTTCGGTATGAAATTCAAAAAAAATCTAATGACTTTGTGGCATGTGACAATTTTGTGGTTTGAAAGGGTCTAGTGGTTTGTATTTGCCAATTATGGACTTTTAGAGGGTAATGATGTATATTGGGGTGAAAACACATTAGGATGGAATAAAAATGACACATCATGAAAGTTCATAATGGAACAAATATAAATTTTTTTTGCTAATTTTAGATATGTTGAAGGGAAATCGATGTCAAAGAAAAATTGGTCAACATTCATGATAAATTATTTTGGGTAGCTTTATTATATTTTGTCTTTTATTGATTTATCAAAATAAAGTTCCAAATGTTATAATCATAAAAAATAAAGAACTTCTTGCAACCTCACATTCTCTTAAAATAGTTGAAACCAAAAGAAAAAACACATTTTATTCAATCTAGGGTTGCATTCATATATCCAATACACATAAATTCTTGACTATAGATATGTCTTGTGATGCATTTCAAAAACTACATCAAAGATTTTGTAGTACCTACAAAAGTCTTTTAGGAATTTGATTTCATTGCTACATTTTTTTATAATTGTGTTTTGATACTTGAAGTCATTGTTGATGAATCACATTCCATCATTTACACACATAAATTAGAATAAATCACAAATTGGATTTCATGAGGTCCTTTTTAACCCACCTTAATGTGCTTCCACCCTTTGGTATGGTTTTACGAGGAAATATTGGTCTTCATTTGAGTATGGTGTGAAATCCAAAAAGAATCCAATGGCTTTGTCGCCTAAAATAATCTTGTGATAATCTTGACATTGGACAAAGTTGTAATTTTAAAGAGGTTATGCATTTTGTTGAGAGAGGTTTGTATGATGTTTATTTGTGTAAGCATTGCAAGACTTGAACATGAAGACCAAAAACAAGCATGGAATTATGATTTGGATGAACTTGATGTCTTGTTTAGCCAACCAAAGGTAAAGGTAACTAAAAAGGAAAAACAACCATGGTGGGTGGTTACAAGCTAGGGTGGGTCATTTTCAATAGATACACCACTCTTTAAATGTCCATACAATAGTGTTAAAATGGTGTTCTATTATGATATCATTGGTTAAATGGGGAATTATATGATGGTTAATGAACTTAAAAATTTAGTATGAAGAAAAACCATTTTAGACAACTTTTAAAAGAAAAAAAATTGAAATCCATAACAAATTGATCATGCTATAAACTTATGAAAATATGGCCCATTTTAGGCCATTCAAAAGTTCATAATTGTTTTTTGTTAAAACATTTCTAACAATTTTTTTGCATATATGTTCCTATTGCTTTAATATATCATATATTGAATATTTATAAGATATCCCAAATAAAAACCATACACAAAAATCCATGTACAAAGAGGCACATATAGAAAACCAATTCTTATTTCTTAAATTGAAAAGTTCATTACTATATATTTGGTGCATATATGTTATAATTTTTTAATATAAATGTTTTCTTATTCAAGTTGAAAATATAATCATGTACCATTAACAATCATAACCACTATTTAAGTTTTTGAATATTTTGATTGTAAAATATAAATAAAATATGTTTTATAAAATGTTATTGTGAATACATTATGTACATATCATAAACATTTGGAATCAATCTAATGAATAAAAAAATGTAATTTACACTTTTAAGATGATTACTTTAAAAAAAAATTGACATTAAAAGTATAATTTTAAAATAAATTTTTATGACATATTTTGGGATATTCTTTAATATACACCTTAAAACACATATTTAATTAATTTAAAGACTAAAATTTTAATTTAGGACTTTATGCAACCTAGTGGACAAAATGAACTTCACCTAGTGGCCACCAGATTCAACAAATTAATGATCATTTTTTACATGAATATCATATCCCAATATTTTTCAATTATGTTATTTTCAAGTAAAAACGACTTTGTAACCAACAATTCCAAAAAGATCACACCCATATACACATTGTGTAAAAAAAAAAATCAAATCTAAGACCACCCTATGAATTTCATGAATGATGAAAACCTTAATGTTAATGCCCCCATCAATGACATAAAGAAATTTAACACTTTGAATTTCAAACAAGTGCAAATCTAACAATGCCAAAACTACATCAATGTACTAGTACTTATTAAATATGTATACACCATAAAATGTTTTTAAATGAAAATTCACCTAGTGGGCATTAGGTGAAACATAATAAGTTATTAATTATGAGAACCAAATGACACAACTCCCATTTATAGTGAAAAAAAGGAACTCAATCTTTTGAATCTAATACATCAATGACAAACACCATGCCAATCGATTACATTTCAAATTTTATATATAAATAAAATAGTATTTTACCTGGTGCCTAATAAGTGAAACATAATAGATTATGAAATTAAAAAGTTGCAAGTAAATACTCCCAATAAAGAAAAATAAAAATTCAATTTTCTAAAATACAAACAAGGAACAACATACCAATTCACTAATGGCAGCAACATCTATGCATGCAAAATTATTATTCATTTTATAACAAATCCATTATTTTTAGGGCTTTACATACCATGTATGAGAAAAGGTGACGCCTAGTGGTCACTAGATATTATGGTTAAGGTGGAACGAAATAGATTACTAATCATTAATCTTTAAGAATGTACACAAATAAAATTTTGCAAAGAATAAATTTATGAAACTATATAACATTATTTTATTTTATTTTTAAAAATGACAATCAAATCATTACAATGGATACAAAAGACATCAAAAAATTGCAAATATAATTTCATCAATGTCACCCACATTCCTCACAAATTGTTTGAGGCATTAACAATATCAATATTAACTTTAGTTTTAGCAGCATATGTAGTTGGAATATTAATATGACTATTGTTTGTTGTATTTTTCCAAGTGGGAAAATAAATAAATAAAATTGAAATGTCAAGCTATTGTTTTAGATTTGTTGAATTACATTTCCACTTACCAATCTAACAATCTTCATACAAATTTGATCATTTTTTCATAGGAACCCACCATTGAACCCTCACCATCTTGAAATATTCACTCCCCTCATCCTTGACAACATCACCTTCTGTTGCTCTTCCCATCCATAGAGGAATAAAATCAAGATTGTGCGATCTCACAAGCACAAAATCTCCAACATTAAGATCTCTAAATGGGGTGTATACAATTAAAGGTTTCATGTTTTTCAACCCACAATAATGAAGTCAAACTAAATCTTCTACATTAGCAAAGTCCATAACAATTGACAATAAAACCCTAGCATAGTTGGACCTCTAATTGCTTAAAGGCTAAAAGCCCTCCAAAATAGTTACACTTTGAAGGGGTAACAATCTTGACAAATGCAACAAGATATCATCCCAATATTCCATGTATGGCTTCATCTTCATTTCATGTGTCGAACTTTGTGCAATTCCCACCTTCTAGAAATCCACGTATTTGGATAGTCCAACATTTATGAATTTTTTTCTTTTCATTAACCTTGACACATCGTTGCCCCAAATTGGGCGGTATGGAATAGGGCTTGGGACTCTAGTATGCAACTTTGGTGACCCATCTAGATTAACTTTCCACAATCTTATTAGTGGTGCATCTATCGGACTCTAAAAAAATTTTGTGGGGGAACTTTATACTACATCACAAGCCACCTTGACAAATCAACAAAAAATCTAAATATATGCATATCAATATGCCCTACCAAAGTTCCAAGGTCATCCTTCAAACAATTTAAGACCCAAGATTTAAAATCTGGAATCTCCTAAATCAATTGAAGAATGAACGGTCTCTCTTGTGAATTCATAAAAGCCCTCATCAAATTTGCTAAAATGTAATTGTTTTCCTCCCTCAACTTTTTTAACAAATATCTAAAGCATCCATTGATGTTGTGGCTTCTTCGAACTTTGGAGAAAACTCTAGCTTGTGAGTCGAAAATGTTGTTTGAACACCCTCCCCAAAATGCGTTCTTCGCATGTCTTTTGCAAGGTAAATCTCATTGTACAAGTGAATTAAAGACACCAAGTGAAATTGTGGGCCCCAAACCGTTGCCAATTTGTTTTTGCTTTAAATGGATAAATGTGTGAAGGACAATAAAAATATGTATTTATTAACGTTTTTGTTGTTATTGATAGGAAGGGAAGTGTTTCAAGAAGTTAAATTGGGATTCGTTGTGGTTGGTCATACACATGAAGATGTTGATGGATGCTTTGGATATTTGTCCAAGAAATTGAGAAAACAAAACAATTATATTTTGGTAGATTTGATGAAGGCTTTCATGGTTTCGCAAGAAAGACCTTTCATTCCTTTGTTGATTCAAAAAATTCTAGATTTTAAAAATTAGGTCCTTGGTTGTTTAAAGCATGGTCTAAAAACCTTAGTAAAGCATACTGATATGCATCTTTTTAAATTTTTTATGGATTCATCTGGTTAGCCTACGATGAACTACAAAATTTCACCAATTGATAGCATTTGGAGTCCCATAAAAGGGCCTCCAATCCAATTATGGAAAGTTAATGCAGATGGATCCCCAAAAGTTACCTACTGGGGTTTTTAGCCCTTTTCCATATTGCCCAATTTGGGGCCATGATGCAATGAGGTCAATGGAGAGGGAGAAGTTTGCTAGATTGTTTAAATACATGGAATTTTATAAACAAGGCATTGAACAAAGCGCAACTTATGCGATGTAGATGAATCTATATGTGGATTATTGGGAGGATGTTTTGTTGCATTTGTCAAAACCTTTGTATACTCAAAGGTCCATTCTTTAGGAAGGCTTTTGGCCTTTTAGTAATTGAAAGTTGAATTTTGTGAATGCTGACTTGCTGTCCACAAGGCCAATTGTTGATTTGGAAGACAGGGTCAATTGTCCTTATTGTGGGCCCAAGAACTTAAAACCAACTCTCACATACACCTCGTTTAAAGATCTTAACAATGGAGATTTGTTCTCATGGGGCGTCATGATCCTTTCCTTGTCCATGTTTGGTTGGGAAAAACATGGAGTGATGTTGTCAAGGATGATCAAAATGAGTTCTTCAAAATGGTGAGGGTGTAATGGTGGGTGCATGTGAAGAAATGGTCAAATTTAGATGAACAACATTTGTACAAATATTGCTAGAATGACAAGTGGAAATGTAATTTGGTAGATCTAGAATAGTGGCTCGAGATTGCAATTGTTCTTTTATCTTTTCCTTCATGGAAAAATATGACGAACAAAAGTCAAATTACTATTCCTGATAATTGTTTTTCTTGAGCGAAAGTGAATTTGGAGGCTACTAATGCATCCAATAATTTGTAAAATATGTTTATGTTATTTAATGAATTTAGTTATAATATATCAAATTATTCATAATTATTTTTTATTATACATAATTAGTAACCATCTATTGATTCTAATTCATTGCTAGCATTGGTGTTTTTAATGTGTGAATTTTTCAATAATTGCGTTTTAAGGTGAGGTTAAATATTCGACCTTTAATTCTTCACTTTTCAAACCAATAATCTATTTTGTTGCACTTGGTGGCCACAAAGATAAACAATACATAAAATTTTAATCTATTAAAAAATGTTTCACTATGAGCACCATTTTTTGATTCGTACGTAGATAAGCATGGTAGATAAGCGTGGTAGATAGGCATGGATTCATGGATAAGCACAATTGCCTTTTTCGAAAACTCAATGGATTGAGTTTCTTTTTGTGATTATTAACTATATTATCAACACATTATTATTACTTTTATTTGATATATCATCTAGCAATGGAATAATAGATTGTTGGGTTTTTGTGTTTAATGAGGTGTAATTTTGTTCATCATAGATAATTTCATGTACATTGTTCTTCATGGTCATGATCAATGATCTTTGTTGTTGCACTTGAACCTTAATCCCTACTGGCCATTAGACGTTTTTCATTTCATGGCATTGATTCCAAATTTATTATGATTTTTTTTTTTTTGGGTTTAAGACCTTAACCCTAATCCCTAGTGGCCACTAGGCATCTACTTTTCTCTTTCTTGGTATGAGCAACAACTTTGGATCCATAAACATTATTACGATTGATGAATTGGCACATGTTGTGCTTGGTTTTTTAATTTAGTAAATATAATTAAATTTGTTTCTTGTGAATAGGAATATAATTTGATTCCAACCTTGATATTGAATAACCTATCATTTTCATTTGGTGGGCAACAAGCAAAATATTCTTTTCATCTTATGAATATATTCATTTTGAAACTAGCATATTATATTTGTTATTTACTTCATGTCCTTTAATGTATTAAAAAAACAATGGAAAATGTTGTAGAAAAAAATTGGTATGAATTCTTTTGAAACTCAATGTATACATGGATGCAAGATTGTTGTTTTTACTTGAATGTAATGTTATATTTCTTAAATTTAGTGGCCACCAAGAAGAGTTCATACCATCCACTAGGTTGGGTAAAGTCCTAAATTAATTAAATATGTGTTTCTTTGGATATACATATGTTTTTGTTGTTCAAACTACTCACTTTCAGATCTTGTTTTGAACATCTATAGGCATTGAAAATCGTGGATTGCTTTTATGAGTCACAATTAGAAGCATTGGAAATTTTGCCTTAAGGACCGAATGTGAGTAGGCATAAGTAGGAGGTGAATCTGTTAAAAACTTGTAAAATTTGTTTGGATTTCTCTGACCTGGCATACGTTGATACCAAATACCACCTAGAAGCATGTCACCCTCGTACCATTTGTTCCCCCAACCATCTTCAAAGGTGGCTTCACATTAGTGTAATGTTTTATCACACAAAACAACAAAAAATGGGTCTCCATTCTCCAACTCTTCAAAATGACTACAAAATTGTCACCAACTTCAACCTTGGTAACTTCATTTTCAATATCAGCATCTATGTTAGAATTCTTCAATTTTGAACCATAACTTTCCACATTAGCCATGATGCCATGAACCTACCAAAAAAAAATGACATTAAGAATCCAATATTAAATCCTCAAAATTCATTTTAGCCTAGAGGTTGTAGAAATGCCAAAAGAATGTGTTCACTTTTAATTAATTAATTTGCAATAAACAAGGCTACAACATAATGTTCCATTAGATGCATTTATTTCAGAATTATTATATAGCCGATCATTAAATGTAGAGAATTTTTTTTTTATGACACCTATCAGAAGGGACATGAAGTGGAGCTACAAGTGTGCATGACATTCTATACATAAAGAACCATTGAAAACATTACCTATGTTACATTTAGTGGTTCCAATGTATGTAGTCTCCAAGGTTTCACATGTTTCTTGTTCTCACAGAACTCAAAAATTATCATCCATGCATTTTGAGTAGAAATAAGTTAGCTCTTGCATCTTCAACAAAACAAAATCTCTAGGTGAAATGAATGCCATAGGATGGAAGGACCTTGAACATGTAATTTTTTTATAATCCCAATTAGCAGTTTGATCCAAATCTTCAGGTTTCACCAAATGGAAAAATTGTCGCACCACCCTTTGTGCACTAATGTAGGCTTCATGTTCCTCCAACTGTTTTTGTTCACAAAAAACCACAACATCAATAACATTTTAAAATTTTTGGCCATCCATTTGGAGTTGTTCTTTCTTAATTTCTTGTTTTAAAATAGCCCCAACACCATCATGAACTCCCTTCCCATGTCTTGACCCAAAATAAAGCCACAACATCCAACACCCATTTCACAAATGGGTTGAATCCCTAGTCTTTGATTAGTACCTGCACATAATTGAATTTTTCATATAAGTTTCTAGACCTACTACATCTCATTCACCTAAACAAAATAGGTTGAATGTCTAGTTCAAAAAAATGCAACATCTAGTTTAATCTAATAAAAAAGAAATTGGAGTTAATTTAGTTCAATTTAATCAAAAGGAAATTGGAGTTAGTTCAATCCAATCCAATTAAAAGGAAATTAAAGATAGTTCATTTCAATCCAATTAGAAGAAAATTGAAATTAGTTTCGTCCAATTGAATCAAAAGGAAACTGAAGTTAGTTCATTTCAATTTAATTAGAAAAAATTTGGAATTAGTTTAGTCCAATCCCATTAAAAGGAAGTCAATTAATTTGTGCTTTAATTTAATAAGAAGGAAATAAGTTAGTTTAGTTTAATCTAATTAAAAGGAAATCAATTAATTCAATTAATTCCAATTAATCAGAAGTTCAATCCAATATATGTTAATAAAATAAGTAAGTTGTCAATTACTTAGCTACATGATACCATTTCCTTCTTGAATTGAATTGTGCCGCACATTCCTCTAATTAGATGATGTGTTCATTTAGAAAAAAATTGCATCCCACCAAATGAGCTTGGTGGAGCTCAAAACAATGTTGCACAAATAGGGTGTCGTGCTCAATGTCATAAGACATAGTAATGATACTTGGCGATGAGCTTCTCCTTACCTAAATCAAGGTCAACAAGATACTTTAAGTTCCACTAGTAGCATATGTGCACCAAGATAGTTAATTGGAAGGAATGCCAATGCACTTCCTGTATTTCATTGTATTCTTGAAAGGTGTAATTTTTAGCATAGTCCACCATAGACATCACAGAAGATTTTGGACATGTATCTAAACAATATCCAATATTGTTCCTTTTAAAAGCAAGTTACATAGTTATGGGCTATGAATTTATGTAACCTTGGCCTTAGGTAGGTATTATAGGGATTCAATTGGTTTAGTTTCTTTGTATCATAACTACATGACTTTATTATCCTTTCCAGACCTAGTCCCTAGTCTTATCATGTAGCACTAGTTCATAGCACTTCCACTACATCAACTATGAACAAGTTGCATCCTCCTCTATAGGACAAATCAACAACATATCAATCCCACATTGAACACAACTTCCTTTCAAACAACTTGGGTTGTGCTAAGGTGAATCATCAACTGAACATAAGATGGAGTTCTAGATGTTAGTAACACCACTAAACTAGCATTTGTCAACTATGCATTCACTTGGAATAATGCTAATGTTACAACCCTAGCCTTGGGCTTGCGACCAAGGCAAAGGTTTGCAAGGTTGCAGGCCAAGAGGGAAGCTGGGAGTCACACAACATACTCTTGGGAGTGTGAGAAGGTGTGAAGGAATGAACCTTCACACCCCAAGGGAATTCCACTTTGGAGTTGGAGTCCCAGTGGACTTTCGAATCTTCAGAGGGCGATTGCAGGGGTCAAAACTCAATGGTTTGATCAATTATTTATATCATTGGAAAGCTCTTGGAACGTAGATATCTAAAATGGGCTCGCATTGCCCATTTGGACATCTGAAACACAAGTTATGGCCAAAAGAAGGGTTGGGAGTCAAATTGGCAATTTGACTCCTGACCACTAAAAGTCAGGAATCGACCCCATTTCCATGCGTGCAGATGGCACACAACATACCGTTGGAAAGATCTTGACAAGGACTACAACTTTTCTTTAGACCTCATCTCAATCAAAAGTATGCACGTAAAGTTATGGCGCCCGAAAGTTGCAGGAGTCCCAACCTTGGCAATTTCGGGATTCCCACTTGGGAGTCCCGGGACAAAAAGCCATTTGGATGTGGGCTCTGTGGGGAGGTGCAGATTATACTATAAGGGGGAAGGTGGTGGCTTCCCCCAAGTTTGGGCCGTGGTGAGTCTTGTGTGTTCGAATTGCCCGTGGTTCGTCATAGCACCAAAGGTGTTCCAACTATGCAGTAAACCATTTTGTGTTGGTTTTGTGTAGGCCCATGTGAGTAAGTAAAGCTTGTCAAATCTTCCTAGTCCCATCTCGGAGCTCCAACACGCCCCTTTACCCCTTTAAAGTGTTGCGAGCTAGGGAAAGTGCCCCGACTTCTTACTCTTCTGTTGTTTTCCTTTTGGGATTCACATTTGAGTCCCTCAAGGAGTTGGGAGTGCATCTGCTAATGCTACAAATATCACAAGCACACATGCATTGAGTTCCATGTACTCCCTTTGTGCCAAAGTTGCACATATTATTGAACCCTAATATGAGTTTTGCCATTTCAACATGGTACTTGCAAGCGCAAGTGTCCCTTTCCTTTAGTCACTACACATAGAAAGGTTTCATCTTTTCAAATGCTCACAAACCAACATTGCAAATTGGGTTTTTCCTTTAGGAATTGAGTGTAAAAATCTGTTTGCACACAACACACAATAGGTTTGAATATGTAGAATATTCAACCAACCACCACCTAATAGCACAAAGTAAGTTGAACTATTTGCTTATGTCCGTGGCCAAATTATTTACTATGTTGATCAAATTAAGATAAAGTAAAACTCAAGTACTTGCCATTACTGACCATGAATTAAAAACAAGTAGTTGAGATCTAATGATCACTTGTTAAACCGGTCAAATCTACTAGACATTATTGTCCATATTTTACTTCAACAAGCAGGATCTACTAATCACTTGTCAATTAACCAATAAATCTATTGGAAATTATTGGCCATTACCTTAACAAATAAGATCTATTGATCATGTTCAAAGCTACTGGACACTACTACCCATCACTTAAACAAATAAGGATCTACTAATCGCTTCTCAAACTTTGAGACATTACACCTTATTACTTAGACAAGTAAACATTTACTAGCACCCTTCAAGTAGGAATCTACTTACCATTACTAACCATGATTAGGTAAATAAGAATTTATTAGTCATTACTTGTCCAAGCTACTTGTAGGAAACTAGCAAGTAATTAAGGGTTCATCTTACTAATCTTAAGTACATATAAACTAGAACAAGTAATAAGTAATTGCTATTGGTTGGATGGGACAACCTACTTGAGGTTAAATTGACAAGTAATACTTACTTGTACCTACAAGAAATCAACAATTTGATCAACTTTTAGCAAGTAGATATTACTCACACACTAAGTAACAATCCAAACCCTTCAATGTAAGCCAATAGATGTTACTGGTTATAAGTGATCTATAGACAAGTTTAACACCCATTTAGGTCCCCTTAAATTGAGCAAGTAATGTACCTAATTGAGCAAGTATGTAATAAACCTAATGATATTGTAAGTACCAACTTTTTGATACTCTAGGACAATACCAATCAACATTCAAATTTGGGTCCACATTCTTTGAGGTGTACCATTAAGGACAAAAAAGACCTAGTCCTTAATGGAGTCCTTTTTTGTCCTATATTTTGATCCCCATCAATATTAATGAATCAAAATGTGTCAAATATTTTATAACTACCATATTTTAAACCACTGCAACTTTAGATTCCATCAATTTCATCCATTTAGTGTCTTTACATGGTCAAATAGGACTATGTAAAGGAGTACAGAAAGGGTGATAATGTGACATTATTTTGGTACTCTTTAAAGAATTTGGACCCATTTGTCTATAGTGCATGGATTGAGAAGTAATGTCTACAAAGCTTTGTCAAACCTGTGATTCTTACACGTAATGAATCAAATGTTGTTCAAACTTCTTGACATCAATTTTTTGATGTTTCACATCCTTTTGGATTGGTGATATGGTTGTGGATGTTTCCCACGATTTGAGGATGAGCTTTTAGTGTTCAACATTTATGACATCACATCGATGTTTCTTCGGGAACCCACCCCAAAAAATTTCACCTCTTTAATTAACATGAACTCTTCTATCTATAGCTTTTCAAATAGAGTACTAAGAAGCCCCTATTGTCTTAGCAATATGCATTTGATTTGTGTCAGCACTTGTAGACATAACAATAGACAACAACACATTTTTGAAGGTCAAGTTTTGAGAGTGTCGAATAGTGGTTATTTGAACATAAGCAGAGTTCATGGCATCTAGTGCTACACAATTGTTCTTAGCTTCCTTTCCAAGTCTTGCATATTATGATACATAGTTTACCACACCTTAGTGTTTGATGAATTTTTTAACAATTTCCTACTTCTCCACTCCATGGAAAGAATGTTGTATGTCATCCATTTTTTGCATGAAATAATCTACTACATTTGAACACCTCCTCCACCTTCAAAGTCTTGAATTGGGTTGCAAATCAACATCGAGCTCAAAATGATCAAAATTTGCCATTGGAAGATCATTTATAGGATCATTTGAATTAAGTTGTTATTTAATTATGTCTTTATTGTTGTTCATGTCATTTGGTTTGCAGCATATAAAGGAATCAAGAACGTTCATTATGTAAAAAATTACATAACACATTGGGACATTTTCCAAATTGTTTATTAATGTAAGTTAACAACAATGACTTAGGTATGCAACTAGAAACTTGTACCAACTATGTGTAGATTGATTTGTCATAAATAAAAAGATGTAAATATTAAATGGTAATGTAACAATCAAACACAAAGAATTCATTTGGTCCTTTTTATATATATTCTTATCAAATTTTGGATGATTAAATTATGCATACTAACAATGTGAATAATTTTTCCTTTACCAAATTTTGTACATTTACTTGGCCTTTTCAACTGCTAAAGCCTCCTTTCTCTGAGCTTTGCGTTCTTGATCAATCTTTATCCTCTTTGTTGTTGGCACATACTTGTTCCTTTTGTTTCCCATTTGGACAGAAACATTTATGCACCATTAGACCAAATGATAAGATACATCATGTCCAAAAGTAGTTTAGGCACTAAAAAATAACAAAATTAACATGTGAAACCATTGTATATACCTCAATGTAGGCTAGTTAGTTCCCACATTGATGAAACAAATAATTAATTTTCTTCAAAACATAATTGCTTGAAAATGAACTACTATTTATTATGACATTATAAATTATAACATTGATAATTGTGAAACTATTGAGTTTGTACCTTGTTACAAGTATATGAAGAAGTTGTCTTCAAGTACACCTCCTTACACAAAATAATGATTTCAATAGCTAAAGGTTTATGTCATGTGATAAAATTGACCTCATGAGAAGGTACTCATGGATCAAATGTATCCAAGATTCTAGCTCTCATTGAACTATATCCCCAAGATGATTAAAGCCAACAATAGGGAAGGATTAAAAAGCAGTCCTTGGAAGGTTGATTTGAATGAGTGTATTTAGTACATTATGGATGACAAAAACCAGCTTCAACAATGTGAGCTCAAAAAAATCACATTTGTGGGCAAATAATAAAGTATGAATTTACATATATGAAATCACATGTTATTAATTTGTGCTATGTTAATTTCTTGCAATTTCTTGGAATATGCTACTAGAAGCTTGAAATAATAAAAATTACAACTCAAAGCTCCCATTTACCTTGTACTAGATGTGTCCAAAATATGTTTGTTAACATAATTGCCTTGGTTCATTTAGGTAATTAACAACTAGCACATGTAGTCAAAATTCCTACAAGGTCACCCCCACCCATATGTAAGGCATTGCAACTTGAACCCATAAGACTTTAAATACCCCTACAAATTAAGTTTACAACACTCAAAAAAATTAGCCCAAGATATTTCCAAGCAAAAAAAGACACTTATAATGGATGAAGAAGGTTAGGTTGTAAAAATTTGCACAAAACATGTGACTTGATGAAAGCATCAAGAAACACATGAAAATTTGTTTGAGAAAAAATTGCAAAACTTAGCAATACATGTCTATTCATAATCAAGTTTAATGGTATCATAAAAAAGAAGAAGTTATAGAGCATCAAGAAATGAGTTGCAAAGTTTTGTAAAAACAACTAGTGTTCTTAGGTTAAGCAATCTCTGGAACTCAAAACTTCTATGTGTTCAGACTCAAGCAACTAGTGGTTTGAGTTCCAGAGATGAGCAAACAAAGTTTTGCAAAAACAACTAGATAGAAGCATATTAGGGAAGACCTAATACTCACATATAGGTATTGACCTAAGTTCACTTCAATTTCTTTAAGGTGTATAAGTTGCAAAACATAGCAAAGGAACTTGAATAAAACCTGTGTTTGAGAAATGGGATCAATGAAATCAAATGATGCATTGCAAAATTTGTTGTTGTGTCCAAAGACCATGGTTTCACGCTGGCCATCCTCAACTTTTGGTATGGGCATTAAACATTGTGCTTTCCTTTAGAAATCGACTCTAAAGCACATGGAAAAATCCCTTCACATGACTACATTGTTTGATGTATAATTATAAGTATGTTGCGAAACCCTATTCAAGAAAGCGCATACACAAAACCTTTCACATCTAAAGCAAAAAATGTCATACAAAACAAGAGTCGTGATTGTTTATCACAACCTCCAGATCTTAAGAAAATCCCAACATATTTCATTGAAGTTCCATGGCAGACATTAGGTTTACAAAACAAGAAGACAAAGAAGCAACCTTCTTTTTGCAGCTAGGTCATTTCAAAATGCAAAGAGTATTGGCAAGGGAAGCCCTTTGTTTGTGGCCCTAAGTCATTTCAAAATAGGATAGCTCTTTACAATTGACACATGCCCTAGTTTTAGGTACTGGATTTACTTGTTTACTTGCAAAATTGGTTGGGCAAGTAAAAATGAAGTTGCACCTTTAGAGGGAAAATTAATGTGCCATCCAACTATGCATCAATATAGTTCTAAAGCAAATTTTTCCATCTCATTTGGAGTAAAAAAAAAGGTGAAAAGTATCTTTGAAGTAACGCCAAATTTTGAAGTTTAAAAATGCTTCTTTCCAAAATTACCACATTAATCACAAAGCTTGGACTTGTACACCCTACATCACATATACATAAAGTGCATATGAATATACATGCATTAAACTTTTTAATTCCCTTCACCTGCACAAGTTGGCGTAAAGTAATTTGCAAGTATACCATTAACTATTATTTTTCGACATTCCATTATATATATCAAGAGCAAGACTAATATTCTACATGTATATGTGGGTACCTCCTCAAAAGAAAAAATATATTATTTACTTTTGCTTTGTTTTTCAAAATAACTAAACTCTACAATGCCAAATTCTAATTGATTGTGCTTTCGCCCAAGGAACTAATGTCTCAAGAATAGCTTATTTGATAGACCTTCAATTTCATAAATTTTCAAGGAACAATCCCATGTTTCTTTTATTGTTTTTTCTTCAATGACATTTTGAAACAAAGAATCGTGCAAACCCACAATAATGAAGGTCCTAGCCTTCCTATCCCTCTTTTTCCAATCTACAAAATCCCTTGTTGGTTTAGCTTCTGTCCCTAACACAATGCTTTAAAGTTCTTTGTCTTCTAATAACATTTGTTTTTTAAACTTCCACAAATGGAAATTGTCACCTACAAATTTTGTTATGACTTATGTGAATCCATGTGGGCCCATAACCTATTGAGTTAAAAAGGACTCCATGTAGAAGACTTCATTTGTAACAATCTAATTTATTAGCTTGTAAACACCTTGTTAATAGACACTAGACTAGTTTTACAAAAGAAACACTATGAGAAATTATGTTCACGAATACCACATTACCCTACAACTAGAGCTCAAAAACCATTGTAGTACAACTGTGTTGCAACTACATCCCCCAAAATGCAACTCCTATGTAACTACACATTATAAATATGGTGATTTAATATTTAAAATTATGGTTAAAAAAAAGCGAATTATTTGATAGTTGCACCCTAATTCTAAATGTGTTTTGTATATGGTAATTTATATGCACCATATATACGCATGTAATCAACTACTTTTGACTTTCTAAAGAGTCACATTATAGTTGTAATGTGAATTGTTAAAAATGAGCTACACATTGAACAACATTTTTGCAACTAGCATAGAACTTTCATATGTACAATTATGCCATGTGTCCACACTCCCACCATTAATAAGGTACAAGCTTTGTAACTAGTTTTCAACTATGAAGTTTATTTGTGTAGTTGGTTAGCCACTATGTTGCCATTAAATGGTCACTATTATAATACTAATTGCCCATTATTGTGCCATTATTATGCCATAATATACCACTATGTGGCCACTTACATGCCATTAATTGTTACAAGGCCACAATGTTGGCACTATTTTACAACTAGATGGCCATTACGGTGCTACTACTTGGCCACTATTAATAAGGTACTACTGATTCACTATCCATATAAAGTGTGAATTTGTAAACCTCAAATTGGATCTTAATGCTACATAAATTATATAAAATACATATACATTGGAGGTACATCAAGGACTTCAAGCTTATACACCTAGAATTATTTTAGGCCTAAGGTTACATGAACAAGTGTGTAATTGATAATAACTAATTTTTTTGTGAATAGTTCTTTGGCACCCACAAAGGTTGAATCTAGTGGCATAATTAATATATAATATTTGAAAATAGTTTACTAAACTATTTTGAATTAAAAACTAGATTAAATAATTAGCCCTTAATCTCAATTAATCAATTTAATTCAAAAAAATTATGAAATTAAAGGCAATGTGTATATTATTTTAAACATTCAATAAAGGTGTACATATGCATATGTTTCTATACAACTCAATGTCTTCTACTTATATTCATATTTTTTATGTAATATTTCATAATGAATATTATTTGTTAATAATTAAGTAATATGTAACATACTTAATTACTAGAAATTAATTAAATGACCTAAATAACAAACTATTCATATGAATTCATTAAATCAAAGTTAAATAATTATTTTTAAAATTAATTTAGATGATAAATAAGTAAATATTTAAAATTGGATAATTAGTTATTTAATCATTAATTATCTAAATTCACTAACTAACTATTTCAATTTGATGAATTAGTTAAAATAATTTAGATAATAAATTTTGTTAATTTACATGAATAATTACTGAATCTTATTTGAGTTCAAATCATCAATTATCAAAATAATTATTTTGATAAAAATTAATCTATTACTTATTTGATAAATATTTATTTAAATATACTAAATAATTAATTTTCTGAATTATATTAATTCATTCAAATAATGACACGTAAGATGATTAATTATAAAATTCAAATTATTTAAAATTTTAAAACCAAACACAAAGCATTTGAGAATTATTTTTTTTGTAGTTGCAATTCAATTGCAACTAAGGTGCATCTAAAATATTTAACCCATTTGTTTTGTTTTCAAAATCTTATCTCACAATTATATAAAGGAGACATCTTATCTTTTCTTGTATTCTTGCATTAAAATACATGTGCTATGTTGGGATGAACTCATAAAAATTTAACCTTAAAAATAAAGCACAAAACATTAAAAAATTATGTGGTTACTTTTTAGTCACCTACCTTTTTATCTTCATACCTATTTGCCTACTTAAATAAACTTGTAGGTCCTACTTTTCTACCTAGCTATGTAAGTTAGTAGGTTGGTATGTGGGAACTATCAACTTACCTACCTATAGCTATGTATCGACCTACTTCGGTATATATATTTTTAAATTCAATTAATATGCCATGTAACAATTTTTGATTATGCAACATGTCATGATCTAAAACTATCTAAAATGGATAGTCACAATGGACTATGAATATCAATATTTATTTTAAAAAATCATCAAATTTTTTTCATAATGCCACTCGTTAAATTTTGATGAATGGATGAAAAATGATGTCAACATGACATTGTGGTTGAAACCATAGGGGAATAGCATAATAGTTGAAAAATAATTGTTACAACAAAATTGCAATGAGTTGAATTAAAGTGTGATTGTTTATATGGTGAGTTGCATATCTTACAACTCATGCAACTTGTTTGATAACTCTCATGGGTGTAAAAATAAAATGAGTTGCAAATGGTCATTGCAACTCATTTTTTAGTTGCAAACCCAATTGCAAAACACCCATTTTTCTCATAATGAAAAAAAATAAAATTCAATAAATAAAGGAGGCATATATGTAGATATGCAATTTAATACATGCCTTAAGTTCAAACTGATCAATCTAATCTACGAACATGCCAGGTAATAGGTGAAAAAAAATCAACTAAAATAATGGCCACAAGAAATCATCTGGAACAATAGTCAAGAGTGAAA
>Ga0209208_10003483_pt1 | contig 22492 bp, 22 predicted proteins | sample S1TSphfallax_3_FD_187694 | JGI IMG/M metagenome (GOLD analysis project Ga0209208, IMG submission 187694) | Host-associated microbial communities from peat moss isolated from Minnesota, USA - S1T2_Fd - Sphagnum fallax MG (SPAdes) (version 2) | ecosystem: Host-associated > Plants > Peat moss >...
GAGCCGCCGCGCAAGATCGCAGCATTGCCGGACTTCAGGCACAAAGCGCCGGCGTCCGCCGTGACATTCGGGCGACTCTCGTAGACGATCCCGACCACCCCCAAAGGCACACGCACGCGCTGAATGACCAGCCCGTTCGGCCGTGTCCATTCCGCCAAGATCGTGCCGATCGGATCGGGCAGGTTTGCGATCGTCTCGAGGCCGGTCGCGATCCCGAGCACACGTTTCTCGTCGAGGCGCAGGCGATCGAGCAGTGGTCCGGACAGCGCCGCCGTGCCGGCTTCTTGGACATCGCGTCCATTGGCGGCAAGGATACGGTGACGGTGAGCGCGAATTGCATCGGCTGCCGCGAGCAGCGCGCGCTTCTTCGCTTCCGGCCGCGCGAACGCGAGGACCTCGGCCGCGGCGCGCGCCGAACGGCCGATCGACTGCATCACGGTCGCCAGTGAGTCGGCCGGCGGCGACTCGGTCTGTATCTTGCCCTCGCTGCTCATGGTTTCACCAACACCAAATCATCACGATGCACGATTTCATCCCGCCCACGAAACCCCAACAGCTGTTCGATGTCCGCTGACTTTCGGCCGATGATGCGCGCCGCATCGCCATCCGAGTAGGCGCAAATCCCGCGGGCCACCTCGACGCCGTCGGGGCCGACGATGCTCACGGTGTCGCCACGCTCGAAACGCCCGGTGGCGCGCAACACGCCGGCCGGAAGCAAGCTCTTGCCGCGCAGAAGGGCCTTGACAGCGCCCTCGTCGACGCAGATTTCGCCGGCGGGCTGCAAGGTGCCCGCAATCCACTGCTTGCGAGTCGCAACCGGTGTCGACGACGGCACGAACCACGTGCAGCGGGCGCCCTCTTCGATCCGTTTCAGCGGATATTGGTGCGCGCCCTTGGCGATACACAAATGGCAACCCGCGCCGACCGCGATTTTAGCAGCCGCGATCTTGGTTTGCATGCCGCCCGAACCCATGAGCCCGGCAGCGCCACCCGCCATCGCCTCGATCTCCGCGGTGATTTCCAGCACCCGCGGAATCAAGGTCGCGAGCGGCTCGTCCTTCGGATTGGCGGTATAGAGTCCGTCGATGTCGGATAACAACACGAGGCAGTCGGCGCCGACCATCTGCGCCACCCGCGCCGCCAGTCGATCATTGTCCCCGTAGCGGATTTCCGCCGTGGCGACCGTGTCGTTCTCGTTGATGACCGGGATCGCCTTTAGCGAGAGCAAGGTGTTCAGTGTGCCGCGTGCATTCAGATAGCGGCGGCGCTGCTCGGTGTCGCCCAGCGTCAGCAGAACCTGAGCGACCGTGATCCCGTGTGCATCGAGGAGTTCCTTGTAGGCGTGCGCCAAGCGGATTTGGCCGACGGCGGCCGCGGCCTGACTTTCCTCGAGCCGCAATTTACCCTTGCCCAGCCCCAGGTGCCGCCGCCCGAGTGCAATGGCGCCCGAGGACACCAAGATGACTTCCTGGCCGCGCCTGTGCAAGCGCGCGACATCGGCGGCGAAGCTCTCCAGCCAGGACCGATTCAAACGACCCTTGTCCGCGTCCACCAATAGCGCGGAACCGACCTTGACGACGATGCGTTTCGCCTGGCTCAAGGGTTTGGCAGTCGCTTTGCGGTCCGCTGGGTTCATAGCCGCACAATCTTAGCGCCTGCACAATACATTGGTCCCGGGCATTTACTTGCCTTGGGCGCCTCCCCTAATATCCGCGTCTCGATCTAGCGCAGCCAACCCGAGAATAAGGACGAACGCCGTGGGCAGAGAGTACGAACCGACCGTCGGACAATGGTACGAGGACTTGGAGAACGAAGAGACGTTCCAAGTGCTCAAGGTGGATGAGGATCGGGAAATCGTCGAGATCCAGCATTTGGACGGCGACGTCGAGGAATTGGATGTCGACGATTGGGCCGAGCTCGATTTGGAATTGAGCGAGGAGCCGGAGGGCTGGTCGGGCTCCAAGGCCGAGCGCGACGCCGAGGACGACGACGAGGATTGGGACGAAGAGGATGAGGAAGACGACGAGGATGACGAAGATGATGACGACGACGAAGACTTAGACGACGAAGACCGCGAAGAGTACTAAACTCCTCGCGGCAGACGCGCGTAACCGCGGGAGTCTTTCCTAGACCGGCTGCAGCCAGCCGTGCCGGTCTTCGCTCTGTCCCTGTTGGATCGCAACGAGCTGGGCGCGCAGCGACTGCGTCAGCGGACCGACTTGACCCGTGCCGACGCGGTGCTCCTGGCCACGATGAATCAAGGTACCGACGCCGGCAAGCACCGCGGCGGTGCCGGACAAGGCTGCCTCACCGGTCTTGACCCACTCGAGCATCTCCGTGACATCGAACTCGCGCTCCTCCGCCTTGAACCCCAGGTCGCCGGCGAGCGTCAGCAAGGAGTCGCGCGTCACGCCATGCAAGAAACTTGAATCCAGGCTGCGCGTCAGGATCCGTCCCTCGCCAATCAGCAGGAAGTTGGCCGCACCGGTCTCCTGCACGCTCCCACCCGGGCAAAACAGCACTTGGTCGACCTGGAACTTCGCGCGCGCGGCGAGCGTCGGTCCCATCGCGGCCGCATAATTGCCGCCGGTCTTGACCATGCCGAGATGCGCTGCGGAGCGCGTATTCTGGTCGTCGACCAGGATGCGCAACGGTTTCATGCCGCCGGCGAAGTAGTCCCAAACCGGGCTCGCCAAGACCATCAGCGTGGCTTCGTTGGGCGGCGTGGCCGCGGCACCGATGTTGGCGGTCGTGCCGAACAAAAGCGGCCGCAGATACAAGGCCCCGGGTGCCTCCGGAACGGCTTCGCGACAGCGCTCGATGACCGCACGCACCATCTCGGCAAGCTGGGCCGCGTCCGGCTCCGGGAGCACGAGCTGCCGCGCACTTTGGCGCATTCTCTGAATATGTTTATCCATGCGAAACACATGCACCGTGCCATCCTGGCGCCGGAATGCCTTGAAGCCCTCGAAACAGGTGCTCGCATAGTGCAGAACATGAGCCGCCGGGCTGATCTCGATCGGCGCGGTCGGCGTCAGTTCGAACGCGCCCCAGCCACCGGCTTGGTAGTGGGCAACGGCCATATGGGACGCAAGGACCGTACCAAAGGCGGGGCGTTGAGGTTGTGAGGTCATGGTCATGTCACCTTCGGCGGACGAGTCTTGGGACGGTAGTTTAGGCCATCCGCGCCGCTTTAGGCCAATACGGCCGCTCTAGGCCGTCAGCGCGGAGGCGCCCACGGTGCGGCGCGCCACAAAACGGTGAATTCGCCGACAAGCCTCGGCAAGGAGGGCTGGATCGAGCCCGAAGAAGATCCGCACGAAGCCGCTCGTCCCCAGACCGAATGCCCCGCCGTCGAGCACCGACACGCGCTCCGATTCGTACAGACCGCGCATGAATTGATAACCGGAGAGGCCCGTACCGCGCACATCCACGAGCATGAACATGCCCGCATCCGGGGCGCTGCAGACCAGTCCCGGAACGTCCGCCAATCCCGCCAGCAACAGATCGCGCCGCGTCGCGCAGAACTCACGCATGGCGGCCTCGGCGCTCGCGGACTGCTGGAGCGCCGCCAGCGCGGCCTCTTGAATGAAACCCGGCAGACCGAACAGCATGCACATGATCAGCGACTCGGCATGCGCAATGAGTGCGGGCGGCCCCACGAGCCAGCCTGCGCGCCAGCCGGTCATCGCATGCGATTTGGAAAGGCTGCCGATCGTGACCACCTGGTCGGGCAAAGTCGCCGCGAGACCGGGCACGCAGCCCGCCGGCGCGATACCGGCATAGACCTCGTCGGCCACGATCCACAGGGAATGGCGGCGCGCCAAGGCTCCGATCGCGGCCATGTCGGCCTCGCTCAGGATCACGCCGCTCGGGTTGTTCGGTGTCGCAAAGAAGATTGCGCGCGTGCGCGGCGTGATCGCAGCCTCGAGCGCGCGCGTGTCGAGCCGAAAGCCGTTGTCGCTGGCGGCCGGCACGCGCACCAAACGCGCCCCCGAGACTTCGATCGTGGCCGGGTAAGTCGGATACAAAGGCTCGAGCGCGATCACCTCGTCGCCCGGCCCGGCCAGACACATTGAGGCCGTGAACAGCGCATTCTGTGCGCCGGATAGAAACAGAACGTTCGCGACACTCACGGTCTGTCCCGTCCGCCGCCGATGCAGATCGGCAATGGCGGCCCGCAACCCATGGCGTCCGGCCGCAACCGTATAGTGCGTGTCCCCTGCATGCAGACGCTCGATGGCGCGCTCGATGACCTGCGGCGGCGTGTCGCGATCGGGGTCACCGACACTCAGCAGGATCACATCTTCGCCGCGCTCGCGCGCCTGCCGAGCCTCATGGTGGGTCAGCCACGCATCGGCACCGTCGCCGGCGATGCGTTGGACCAAAGCGGCATATTTCATCACCATCAACTCCTCGGGAGCCCCACGCCTTGCGTCGCGCCGGAGCGGCTTGCATACTTTTGCAATCGTAACGCGCTTTGTAAGGACTCGACATGCACAAATTGACACTCGCCTTCGCAGGCGCCTTCGTCGCCATGATCGCATTACCGGCGGGCGCCGCCGAAGTCCTCAAGCTCGTCGAGCACCCGGTGAACGAGACGACCGTGGATATCGGTGCCAAGGGCGATTCCGTGGGCGACCTGTTGACGTTTGCCAATCCGATCTTCGATGCCGCGAACAAGGTCGAAATCGGCAGCGACCAAGGCTATTGCGTGCGCGTGGTCGCGGGTAAGAGCTGGGAGTGCATCTGGACCTTGATCCTGAAATCCGGTCAGATCACGGTCGAGGGGCCGTTCTCCGACACCGGCGACTCGAGCTTCGCGGTCACCGGGGGTACGGGCAAATACGCGGGAGCCAAGGGCACTCTCAAGCTGCACCCGCGGGACGCGACGCCGACGGGCTACGATTTCACGTACATTCTGCGCTGAACCTAGGCGCATGCCCTACACCGCCGCGGACTGCCTGCGCAGCCGCCGTGATTTTCCCGCGCTGAACCGTACCGCCGACGGACAGCGAATCACCTATCTCGACGGGCCCGGCGGCACTCAGGTCCCGCGCGCCGTGATCGAGGCGATTCACAGCGTCTACACGGACTGTAATGTGAACACGCACGGCAACTTCCCACCGTCACGCGAAGTGGATCGGCGCATGCAAGCGGCGCGCAGCGTCGTCGCGACCTTCCTGGGTGCAGCGGACGAGCATTGCATTTCTTTCGGTCAGAACATGACCACGCTGAATTTCGCTTTGGCCACTGCGATCGGACGTACGCTCGTCCCCGGCGACGAGGTCGTGATCACGCAACTCGATCACGAAGCGAACCGCGGACCCTGGCTCGGGCTGCGCGAGCGCGGCGTTGTCGTGCAAGAGGTACGGCTGCTCGAGAGCGGGGTACTGGATAGCGATGATCTTGCTGCGAAGATTGGGCCGAGGACGCGCTTGCTCGCACTCGGCGCCTCCTCGAATGCACTCGGCACGGTCAACGATATCGCATTGGCGCGCAGACTCACGCGCGCGGTCGGTGCGCTCTTGGTCATCGACGCGGTGCATTACGCCCCGCATTTTCCGGTCGACGTTGCGGCCCTCGGCGTGGATTTCTTGCTGTGCTCGGCCTACAAATTCTACGGGCCGCATGTGGGGATTCTTTACTCCGCGCCCGGCGCACTCGCGCATCTGCCGACCGACCGGCTCGGTACGCAAGATGCGTCGGCGCCTTTCCGCATCGAGACCGGCACCTTGAATCATGCGGCGATTGCCGGCGTCCATGCCGCGGTCGAGTACCTCGCGAGCTGGGGCGCGGGGGCCAGCTTGCGGGCACGCGTCGTCGATGCGATGGCGAGTATTTCGGCCTACGAGCACAGCCTCGGCCGGTTCTTTTACGAGCGGGTGAGGGAACTTCCGGGCATCCGTATCTGGGGATGCGACTTCTCGACGCGTGCCCGCGCACCGACCGTGTCGATCTCGTTCGACGCGCTGACGCCTGCCGAAGTCGCTGCAGCGCTCGGCGCGCAAGGCATCTGCGTTTGGGACGGCAACTTCTACGCAGCGCGCGCGGTCGAGGTGCTCGGGCTGGCGGCGCGTGGTGGCCTCTTGCGCACCGGCATCTCGATGTACAGCATGCAGGATGAGCTTGCGCAGCTGCTCGACGCACTGGCAGCAATGTAAAAACTGCAAGCTCACGCTTGCCGCGATGTTCGCGTTTTCTCGCAACCGTCGCGCACTTTCGTGGTCAAATGAGTGACCGGTGTTGTGGGAAGACGCGCGATGCTACTCAGCAAATTCAGTTACTACGCGGACTATGTCGCCTATCCGATCGTAATCACAGGCCTGGGCGTTTTGGGACTCTCGGGTGCCCGTGAGCACGACGCGGCAACATGGCTGGGCGCGGGTCTGGCGGGATTCGCGTTGTGGACGTTTATGGAATATGTTCTGCACCGTATCGTGCTGCATCGAATGCCTTACTTCAGTCCGATGCACGACTTGCACCATAAATCCCCCCTCGCCTATATCGGCACACCGACGCTCTTGAGCGTGAGTGTCTTGTTGGGCTGCATCCTCGCGCCGACTTGGTACTTCTCCGATCTGGTGGTGGCGACAGGCCTCACCAGCGGCGTCATGGTGGGTTACGTTTACTACGGGCTCGTGCACCACATCATGCATCACTTCCGCAATTCGTCGAGCTACCCGTATCTCAATGGTCTGCGGGCCGTGCATATGCGCCATCACTATTCAGCGAAGGCCGGCAACTTCGGCGTGACGACGACGTTTTGGGACCATGTATTCGGCACCGTGATCCGACCCGCGGGCGGCAAAGCGGTCTAAGCGATTCGAGTTCCCCACTTTGTGCACCGTTGCAAGCCGTGCGCGTTGAAATATTTGCAGCCATTGAAACGGGGGCAGACGCCCATACTTACGCTCTGTCGAGAAATTCGACCTATTGGGAGTTTTTCATGACCAATCAACGTTTTGCCTTTGTGGTTCTCGCGGCCGCCGTGGCGTTTTCGGCGCCGGTGTTTGCCGACAGCGATCCGACTGCCCATGAGATCTATGAGGCGGCAAGCTCGGGCCACCTGGCGCAAGCCCAGCAAATGGTCGAAAAGGTCCTCAAGGATCACCCTGGCAGCGCAGAAGCGCACTATGTTGCCGCGCAAGTGTATGCACGGGAAGGGAATTTCACGGCTGCGCGCGGACAATTGCGGCAGGCTGAGGATATCGATCCTGCGGGCAGCTACGCCAAACCGGAAGCCCTGCAGAAGCTGAAAGCCGAATTGAACGCGGGTACTCAGGGTGGTGTGTTGGCACCTGCGCGCATCGCGCCGACGCGTTCGTCGTTTCCGTTTCTGCCTCTGCTGGTACTGGTCGGAGCGATCGGTTTGATCTGGATGCTGTTCCGTCGCCGTAGCCAGCCGACGCAGTATCCGGGCCAGTATCCCGGCGGCATGGTGCCTAGCGGGCCCCAAGGTCCCTATGCGGGTCCCCCTGGTTATGGACCGGCGGGCTACGGTCCGGGTGCGGCCCCGATGGGCGGTGGCCTTGGCTCAACCGTGGTTGGTGGCCTGGCCTCTGGCCTAGCAGTCGGTGCGGGTGTGGTCGCCGGCGAGGAGCTCGCGCATCATTTCTTGGATGGCGATCGCCGTGAGGGCGTGGCCGCTGCGCCTCCCGCCCAGGTCGAACCGCCTGTGAACGGTGACATGGGCGGCTCGGACTTCGGCGTCAACGATCCCGGTTCCTGGGACGACTCGGGCTCGGGATCCGATGGCGGTGACTTCGGTTCGAGCGGCGGCGACGACTGGACCTGATCGAGACGCATCTGCCGTCACGCGCAGCTGCTTGCGTGTGACGGTAGTTTATTCCGCGCTGTTGGCCGCCGCGACAGCGACTGCGTGATGTAAGGCGTCCATGCCGAACGACACGTCCTGGAGCACCCCGTTGACGAAGAAACTGGGCGTCGCCCGTAAATGGCTGCGCCGTCCACCTGCCTCGCTTTCGCGTACCTTCTGCAGGTAGATATGATCTCCCATCTCGGCAACATAGCGAACCATGTCTAAACCGATTTCCGCGGCATAGCGTTCCAGATCCTTGTCTTTCAAGTGCGGCTGATGCGCGAACAAGCTGTCGTGCATCTGCCAGAATTTCCCCTGGGCCCCGGCCGCCTCAGCGGCCTCGGCTGCGTGCAGCGCATGCGGATGCGCATCCTCGAGCGGGAAATGGCGAAAGATGAAGCGGATCTGGTTGGGGTAGCGCTCGAGCAATAATTCCGGCGTCGGCGCAGCGAGCTTGCAGCTCGGACACTCGAAATCCCCATATTCGACGATCGTAATCTGCGCGTGTGCATTGCCGCGCACATGGTCGGTGGGGCCCGGGGGCACCGCCAGCGTGACAAGTCGCGAATCGGTGCCCATGGATGCGAGCCTCCTATCAGCTCAGAATGATCTTCGGTTGTGCCGCGAGTCCCTCGACGATGAGGCGGTTGACGCGGCGCACATAGGTCGCCGGATCCTCCAATTCGCCGCCTTCCGCGAGCAAGGCTTGATCATATAAGACCGCAGCGAGTTCATCGAAGCTCCCCGCATCCTCGGTGGCTTTGAGCCGCTCGATCAAGGCGTGCTTGGGATTGATCTCGAGGATCGGCAGTGTCGCGAACGGATTGCTCTGCCCCGCTTGCTTGAGTATGCGACTCATGCGCAGCGAAACCCCGTACTCGCCCGCCACCAGGCGGGCCGGCGAATCCGTGAGCAGGCTCGAAATGCGCGCGCTCTCGATTTTGCCGGTGAGCGCCTGACCGAGGCGCTCCAGGCTGTGCTTGTAGGCCGACTCGGCAGCCTCTTGATCGGGCGTATGCACCGCTCCAGCGAGTTCCGCGCTCGCGCTCGCCGCGCTGGCAAGCGGCTTGCCGTCGAATTCATGCAGATGCCCGGCCACCCATTCGTCGATACGGTCGGTGAGCAACAGCACCTCGATACCCTTCGCTCGGAAGCCCTCCAGATGTGGACTGTTGCGGGCCGCGCTGAGCGTATCGGCGGTCAGGTAGTAAATCGACTTCTGGTCCGACGGCATACGCGTCACGTAGTCCGCCAGACTGACCGACGGCGCATCGCCTTCGGCCTTGGTCGAATGGAAGCGCAGCAGCGCCGCTATGCGCGCCCGCTGACCGACATCGTCGACGATGCCCTCCTTGAGGACGATGCCGAACGTGCGCCAGAACTCCGCATACTCCGTGGGTTTCCCGCTCGCGAGTTCTTCGAGCAGATCGAGCGTGCGCTTGATCAAGGCGGACTTGATTTTTTCGACGGTACGGTTGTTCTGCAACAACTCGCGCGACACGTTGAGTGGCAAATCCGCGGAATCGACCAGACCGCGCATGAAGCGCAGCCAGGGCGGCAGGAGTTCGGCCGCTTTGTCCATGATGAAGACGCGCTTGACGTACAGCTGCACGCCGCCGCGCTGATCCCGTTCGAACAAGTCGAACGGCGCTTTCTTGGGCAAATACAGCAAGGATGTATACTCGATGTTGCCTTCGACCTTGTTGTGCGTCCAAGCGCGCGCATCGCCGGGATCGTGCGTCAGGTGTCGGTAGAACGCCTGATAGTCCTCATCCTTGAGATCCGCCTTCGGGCGCGTCCAAAACGCCTGCGCCTGATTCAGCGTTTCATCCTTGTCCCCGGTCCTCAGAATGATCGGCAGGCTCAAGTGATCCGAATAGCGGCGCACCAATTCGCGCAGACGCGCAGGCTCGAGGAACTCCTTGTCCTCCTCGCGTAAATGCAAAATGACTTCCGTGCCGCGGTCCTGTTTGCCATCGGCCTGAATTTCATAGGAACCTTCACCATCGGACTCCCAGCGCACGCCCTCCTCACTGAGATCGCCCAAACGCTTGGTCAGGACCGTGACACGATCGGCAACGATGAAGGCGGAGTAAAAGCCGACGCCGAACTGACCGATCAGCTGCGAGTCCTTGGCCGAGTCGCCGCTCAGCGTCTCGAGAAAGCGCTTCGTCCCGGAGCGCGCGATCGTGCCGAGGTTGTCGATGACTTCCTCGCGACTCATGCCGATGCCGTTGTCACGGATCGACAGGGTGCCGGCGGTCGCGTCCGGCGTGAGTGTGATCGACAAGGTGTCGGAACCCAGGAGTTCCGGCTTCGCGAGCGCCTCGAAGCGCAGCTTCTCGCAGGCATCCGAGGCGTTGGAAATCAGTTCGCGCAGGAAGATTTCCTTGTGCGAGTACAGCGAATGAATGACCAAGCGCAAAACTTGCTTGGTCTCGGCTTGGAATTCTTTGATTTCAGGGCGAATTTCGGCGTTCATGAAAGCTTCTCAGGGCGGGTCCCAGGGCAAAGTTTGCGGGCAATGCGCAGGGGAGACTGGGGGCAATTCGAGCGACTTCAAGGTGGCGAGCTCGGGCTCAGGACGGCCAATGCGCGCGCGGATTGAACTCGAACGAGGCTTTCAGCCGTTCATAGGCGGCGCGCGCTTCGCCCGAGCTTGCGTCCGGGTTGACCATTTTGAGGCTGACGAATTGATCGCCGGCAGGATTGCCGGGCAAGCCGCGGCCGCGCAGGCGCAGCTTCTGGCCCGATTGCGCACCGGCGGGCACCGTGATTTCGACGGTACCGCCGAGCGTCGGAACTGCCACGCGCGCGCCCAGGGCGGCCTCCCAGGGCGCAAGCGGCAACTCCACCGAGACGTCGCGGCCCTGCAGCGCATAGAGGGGGTGCGGCAGCACTTTGACGCGCAACACAACGGCTTGCCGGCCCGGGGCACGGCCGATCCGCAGCGCTTGGCCGTCGGTCACACCGGCGGGGATCTGCACGTCCACGGTATGCGGGCGGCCCTGTTCGCTGACCGTGACACGGCGCCGGGTACCGGTAAAACTTTCCTCCACGGTGATCTCTAATTGGCCGCCCTCTGCATCCGGCCGGGGCTGTCCACTCGAATGACCAAATAGAGTGGAAAAAAAGTCGCTGAAGCCATTCAGGTCGGAGAAGCCCTGGCCCGGGCCGCCGGAGCCCGCGCCGAAGCGCTGCTCCCAGTCGGACGGTCGACGAAATTGCTGCCCGGAACGGTAATCACGACCGAGCTGGTCGTAGGCACCGCGCTTCTGTGGGTCCTTGAGCACTTCGTAGGCCTCCTGAACCTCCTTGAATTTGTCCTCGGCGTTTTTTTCCTTGCTGACGTCCGGATGGTACTTGCGTGCCAGCCGCCGATAGGCCCGTTTGATGTCGTCCGCGCTCGCACTGCGGCCAAGACCGAGAATTTCGTAATAGTCCTTGAATTGCATGCAATACCTTCGCTAACGTCTGAGAGATGCCAAAAACGGGCCGACGGATCGGCCGCATCGATCCTTGAAATTCGATCCAAGAGTACCGACCATCGTCATACCTTGGTCCGCATATGGCGGTCAGGGTCCGGAAAGAAAAGGGGCTTATGAAACGAATATTCTTGTTCCTCGTCACCAATATCGCCGTTCTCGCCCTGCTCTACCTCGTGATCTTCGTGATCGAGCAGGTGTTCGGCGTGCACTTCGGCGGTCCGGGAACGGGCAGTTTACTCGTGTTCTCGGCGGTGTTCGGCTTCGGTGGAGCATTGATTTCATTGGCATTATCGAAATGGAGCGCGAAACGCATGATGGGCGTACGCGTACTCACCCAACCCCAGTCGGAGACCGAGGCGTGGCTGCTCGCGACGGTCGCTCGCCTGGCCGAAAAGGACAAGATCGGCATGCCCGAAGTGGGCGTTTTCGACAGCGAGGAAATGAATGCCTTTGCGACCGGCGCGCGCCGCGACGCGGCCCTGGTCGCGGTCAGTACGGGGCTGCTGCGCTCGATGTCGCGCTCGCAAGTCGAGGCGGTCCTCGGGCATGAGATCAGCCACGTGGCGAACGGCGACATGGTTACCCTGACCTTGTTGCAGGGCGTGCTCAATACCTTTGTCATCTTCCTGGCACGAATTGTTGGTAGCGTCGTGGACAGGGTGGTGTTCAAGAATGAACGCAGCGACTCCGGCATCGGTTTTTTTCTGACAACCATGGTTGCGCAACTCATTCTGGGTCTGTTTGCGAGTATGATCGTGAGTTGGTTTTCGCGATATCGTGAATATCGCGCGGACCGCGGCGGCGCCAATCTCGCCGGCACCGGCAACATGATCAGTGCGCTCGAGGCCCTTAAGCGCAGCCATGGTGAGGCAATGCCCCAACAAATGCAGGCCTTCGGCATCAACACCGGTGCGCCGGCCGGATTCATGCGTCTGTTCGCGAGTCACCCCCCACTCGACGAACGAATCGCGGCACTACAGGCCGCCTCAGGCACTTGAGCCAAGGATTGACGTTCGACCCTTAAGCTTCAGACCCGTTTTCAGGAACAGTGATGAATCAGGATTCACAGATCGGCAGACCGCCCGCGGCGGTGCGCGTCGGCCGCGAATTGTCACGTTGGTTCGACAACCGCGACTTCGCCACGCGTACGCCGGATGCCGGCGTACCCGCCGAAGTCGCGCGCCGCACGGATTGGGCGCGAATGATCCCGTTCTTGAGTATGCATCTGGCCTGCCTCGCGGTGTTCCTCGTCGGCTTCAGCTGGATCGCCTTGGCCGTGACCGCCACCCTCTATGTCGTGCGCATGTTTGCGATCACGGGCTTCTATCACCGCTATTTCTCGCATCGCAGCTTCAAGACCTCGCGGGCCGGGCAATTCATATTCGGCATCCTCGGCGCCTCGGCCGTGCAACGCGGGCCGATCTGGTGGGCGGCCCATCACCGGCATCATCACGTCCACTCGGACAAGGTCGAGGACGTTCACTCGCCGGTACAACATGGCTTTTTCTGGAGCCATATGGGCTGGTTCATGTCCAACAAGTATTTCGTCGCGGATATGTCGCGCGTCAAGGACTTGCTGAAGTATCCGGAATTACGCTTTTTGGATCGCTTCGACATCGTGGTGCCGACGGCGCTCGGCGTCGCCGTGTTCCTGTTCGGCGTGCTGCTCAAGCACGTCGCCCCCGGCCTCGGCACCAACGGCTGGCAAATGTTGGTCTGGGGGTTTTTCGTGAGCACCGTGCTCGTCTATCACGGCACCTACACGATCAATTCGCTGTCGCATGTGTTCGGGCGGCAGCGGTACAAGACCGGCGACACGAGCCGCAACAATCTCTGGCTCGCGCTCATCACGCTCGGCGAGGGCTGGCACAACAACCACCACCATTACCCGGCCTCCGTGCGCCAAGGCTTCTATTGGTGGGAATTCGACATCACCTTTTATATGTTGAAGGTGCTGGCCTTCTTCGGGCTGATCTGGGATTTGAAGCCCGTCCCGCGGGCAGTACGCGAAGGGGTCGGCAAGCGCTGCTGAGTCGTGCTTTAATCGGCCCTTGAGCGCATCCACTCCCGGTGCTGCGCCGAATAATGGTGGTACGCCGGATACACCGGTGACTAAGGGTGGATCCTAAGGCGATGCGTATAGCGGTTATCGGCTCCGGCGTCTCCGGAATGGTTGCAGCCTTCAGGCTCAGCCGCGAGCATGAAGTGACGGTCTACGAGGCCGGGGCCCATATCGGAGGCCACACCCATACGGTCGACGTCGACCACGCGGGCACGAACTACGCGGTCGATACCGGCTTCATCGTCTACAACGACTGGACCTACCCGCGCTTCATCGAGATCCTGGAGGAACTAGGCGTCGCCTGGCAACCCAGCAACATGAGCTTCAGCGTTCGCTGCGAGAAGACCGGTCTGGAATACAACGGGACCAATCTGAACGCCTTGTTCGCGCAGCGCCGAAACTTTCTGCGGCCCACCTTCCTGCGCATGATTCGCGACATTCTGCGCTTCAATCGGTCGGCACCGGAACTGCTGCGCTCCGGCGGCGACAGCTTGAGTCTCGGCGACTACCTGCGGCGCGAGGCTTACTCGCGTTACTTCGTCGATCATTACATCATCCCCATGGGTGCGGCGATCTGGTCCTCGCGGCCGATCGACATGCTGCATTTTCCGGCGAGATTCTTCGTGGATTTCTTTGCGAACCATGGTTTCCTCAGCGTCGACGACCGGCCCACCTGGCGTGTGATCCGCGGCGGCTCGCGCGAATACGTCAAGAAGCTCACGGCCGCTTACGCCGCACGGATCCACCTCAACACGCCCGTGAGCTCCGTGCAACGACAACGCAATCAGGTGGTGCTGCGTCTCAAGGGCGGCGCGCTCGAGCACTTCGATCAGGTCGTGATCGCCTGCCACAGCGATCAGGCCTTGAAGCTGCTCTCGGACGCCTCGCCCGAGGAGCGGGAGATTCTCGGCGCGATCACCTATCAGCGCAACGAAGCCTTGTTGCACACGGACACGCGCCTGATGCCGAAGCGAAAACTGGCCTGGGCGGCCTGGAATTATCACCTGCCGATCGAACAATACGAGCGCGTCACGGTCACCTACAACATGAACATCCTGCAATCGCTGCAAGCGCCCGTGCAATTCCTGTTGACGCTGAATCGCAGCGAGGATGTCGATCCCGGCAAGGTGCTAGGCAGCTACGTCTACGATCATCCCGTCTACACGACCGCGGCGGTTGCCGCTCAAAAGCGTCGTCATGAGATCAACGGCCAACGACGCACCTATTTCTGCGGCGCCTACTGGAGCTACGGCTTCCACGAAGACGGCGTCAGGAGCGGCCTCGCCGCGGTCGACCAGTTGCAACGAGATCTCGCCCATGAACAGCCGCATCTACAAAGGGTGGGTTAGACATCGGCGCGTCGCGCCGACCCAGAATCGGTTTCGGTACCGGATGTTCATGCTGTATGTGGACTTGGCGGAACTGCCGGATTTGTTCGACGGCACGCCTCTCTGGTCCGCGCGCCGGCCGGCGCTCGCCTGGTTCAAACGCAGCGATTATTATGGCGCCGCGGACCGGCCGCTCGATGAGGCGGTCAGAGACTTGGTCGAACAGCGCACGGGCGCGCGCCCGCAAGGGCCCATACGGCTGCTGACCCATCTGCGCTATTTTGGATATTGCATGAACCCCGTAAGCTTTTATTATTGCTTCGATGCGACGGGCGCGCGACTCGAGACCATCGTCGCCGAGATCACGAACACGCCCTGGGGCGAGCGCCATCAATACGTGTTGCCTTGCGCCGCGTCGGACGTGAAGACGCAACGCTTCGAGTTCGACAAGGACTTTCATGTCTCGCCGTTCATGCCGATGGAAATGCAATATCATTGGTTCTTCAGCAACCCGGTTGAGCGCCTGGTCGTGCATATGCAGAACTTCCGTGGCGGTGATCGCCAATTCGACGCCACGCTGAGCCTGAAGAGCTCAGCCGTCACCTCCGGAGCGCTCGTGCGCCTCTTGCTTGCCTATCCGCTGATGACATTGAAAGTCGTTGCGGCGATTCATTGGCAGGCCTTGCGCCTGTGGTGGAAAAAGACCCCGTTCTACTCGCATCCTCCGCTCATGGCTGCCCCAGGGAGCCGGTCATGAAACCGAACATCATTCCGGCTGCGGTCACCGCGCCGAGCATGCCGGCCATGTCGGCTTTGACACGCCTGGCCAAGACTCTCGTGCTTGGGCAAATGCAGAAGATCCGGCATGGTCGCCTGCGCATCATCGATGCGGATCTGGACCGCAGTTTCGGACAGGTGACGGCGGAGGGACCCTTCGACGTCTGCCTGCGCGTGCGTAACCCGCGCTTCTATTCGGATGTCGCGTTTGCGGGCACGGTCGGCGCCGGCGAAGCCTATACAAACGGATTTTGGCAATGCGACGACCTCACGGCACTCGTGCGCTTGATGGTCGTCAATCGCGATTTGATGGACGATGTAGACTCGGGCTGGTCACGGCTCAGCGCACCCTTGCTCAAGACCGCGCACTGGCTGAATCGCAACGACAAGGACGGCAGCCGGCGCAACATCGCCGCGCATTACGACCTCGGCAACCAATTCTTCGAGTTGTTTCTCGACGAGACGATGGCGTACTCCTGCGGCATTTTCAGCACGCCCGAGACGACGCTGCTCGAAGCCTCCAAAGCCAAGTTCGACGCCGCCTGCAGCAAGCTCAATTTGGCGCCGGGACAGCACCTCGTCGAAATCGGCACGGGCTGGGGCGGCCTCGCGATTCACGCGGCCCAGCACTACGGCTGCCACGTCACGACGACCACGATTTCGCGCGAACAATATGATCTGGCGCGCGAACGCATCGACCGTGCGGGATTGGGCGATCGCATCACGCTGCTGCTCGAGGACTACCGCGATCTGCGCGGCGAGTACGATGCCCTCGTCTCGATCGAGATGATCGAGGCCGTGGGCCATCAGTACCTGGACACCTATTTCCGCAAATGCGGCTCCCTGTTGAAGCCTACGGGCGCGATGCTGCTGCAGGCGATCACGATCCGCGATCAGTATTACGAGCAGGCGCTGCGCTCGGTGGACTTCATCAAGCGTTTCATCTTCCCGGGCAGCTTCATTCCCTCGATACGAGCGATGGTCGATTCGGCGGCGCGCGTCACCGACATGAAACTCTTCCACCTGGAGGACATCGGGCCGCATTACGCGCGCACCTTGAAGCTCTGGCGCGAGCGGTTTTTGGCACGGGCCCAGGATGTCCGCGCGCAAGGCTATCCGGAAAGTTTCCTGCGCATGTGGGAATTTTACCTGGCGTATTGCGAAGGCGGATTCGAGGAAAGGCAGCTTGGCGACGTGCAAATGCTCTTGACCAAACCGCGCTCGCGGCGACCGGGTCTGGCAACCGTCCATGCCTCGCAAACCTAGCGCCGGCGCACTCGCGGAACTGCGCAGCGTCGTCGGTGACGGGGGTTGGCGCGACGCGGCGCAGGACCTGGAACCCTATTTACACGACCACCGCCGTCTTTTCCACGGCGCGAGCCCGCTCCTGCTGCTGCCCGCGAGCGTCGCGCAAGTAACGGAGATCTTGCGCATCTGCAGTCGCGAACAGATCGCGATCGTGCCCCAGGGCGGAAACACCGGCTACTGTGGCGCCGCGACACCCGACGAGAGCGGATCGCAGCTCCTGCTGTCGCTGCGCCGGCTCAATCGCATCCGCAGCATCGATGCCGTCAACGATTCCATGGTGGTCGAGGCCGGCTGCACGCTCGCCGAGGCCCAAGCCGCGGCGCAGTCGGCGGATCGTTTGTTCCCCTTGAGCCTGGGGTCCGAGGGGTCGGCGCAAATCGGCGGAAATCTGTCGACGAATGCGGGCGGTACGGCCGTCCTGCGCTACGGGATGATGCGCGATCTCGTCTTGGGGCTGGAAGTCGTGCTCGCGGACGGACGTTTACTCGCCGGCCTGAAGGGCCTGCGCAAGGACAACACGGGCTACGACGTCAAATCGCTTTTCATCGGCGCCGAGGGCACCTTGGGCGTAATCACAGCGGCCTGCCTGAAACTGTTCCCCCGCCCGCGAGACGTCGCCACGGCACTGGTCGGTGTCGACTCGCCGCAGCAAGCACTCGCCCTGCTCGCCCGTCTGCGCTCGGCCGCGGGAGGTGCGCTCACGACCTTCGAATTACTGCCGCGCCGCGCGGTCGAACTCACGGTCGAGCATGTCGCCGGCGTCGCGAACCCGCTGCCGCAAGACGCAGCCTGGTACCTGCTCATCGAACTCGGTTCGCCCAATCCGAACCAAGGGCTCGAGGACCTGCTCGGCGCCGAACTCACCGCGGCCGGCGCGGCCGATCGGGCACTGCTCGCGACCGCGGGCACCCAGGCCGCCGCCATGTGGAAATTGCGCGAATCCGTGCCGGCGGCACAAGCCAAGCACGGCGCGAGCCTGAAGCACGATATTTCCGTGCCGCTCTCGGCGATCCCGCAATTGATCGATGAAGGCGCAGAGCTCGTGCGCCGGCTCGCGCCCGAGGGCGAACTGATCGGTTACGGACATGCGGGCGACGGCAATCTGCATTTCAACGTGAGTCAGCGCGCGGGCCAGGACCGTGCCGCGTTTCTCGCGCGCAAGAACGCGCTCGAGGAGGCGCTGTTCGATCTGGTCGAACGCCTGGGCGGCAGCATCAGCGCCGAACACGGAATCGGCCGTCTGCGCGCCGCGCAGTTTGCGCACCGGGCGGACCCGGTCGAACTCGCGCTCATGCACGACTTGAAACGCACGTTCGATCCGCAGGGAATTCTGAATCCCGGTAAGGTGTTGCTGGCCTGATATGCGCATGCTGCAACTACCGATCCGCACCGAGCGACTGCAATTGCGCGAATTCGTGCGCGACGATCTCGAGGCGCTGCATGCGTTCTCCTCGGACCCACGCGTCACGCGCTATCTGTTCTTCGGGCCGCGCGACGCGGACAGCAGCGCAAGTTATCTCGAGGGGTTGCTGGCATCGCAGCGCGAAGTACCGCGCACGCGCTTCGAACTCGCGGTCGAGGAGACCGCGTCCGGACGCTTGATCGGCGCCTGCGATCTGTCTCTGATCGAGAGCGGCGTGGTCGATCTGGGCTACATGCTCGGTCACGCCGATTGGGGCAAAGGCTATGCCACGGAACTCGCCCTCGCGCTCGCCGATGCCGCCTTCTTCGATTTACGCGCCGACCGAGTGATCTCGACCGTGGACGTCAACAATGAAGCGTCGATGCGCGTGCTGGAAAAAATCGGCATGCGCTGGGAGGCCGTCTATCGCAAACATCGGCGCGCCAAGAATCGCTGGTGGGATTGCCATTTGTACACGCTGCCGCGCACGGTCTGGGAAGCCTCGCACGGCCGCCAGGTTTTCTAGCGCGCCTGTCGCTGCACGGCCGGCCGTGTTCTAGCCGTCTTTTTTCTCGGCCTCGTCGCGCTCGGCCTGCTCGCGAGCGCGCAGCTTCGCGCGTTCCAGCCGCGCGCCGGTCGGCGCGCCGAGGTTGCGCGTGCTGCGCAAGCTCAACAGCCCCCCGCCGAGCACCAGCACGACGACGAGGATGATGACCAGGATCCGGATCATGGCTTGATCACGCGCATCAGCCCTTCCTGGCTGGTGCTCGCCACGAGCCGCCCGTCGCGCGAAAAGATGCTGCCACGCGTGAAGCCACGTGCACCCGAACTGCTGGGACTGTCCGTGGAATAGAGCAGCCAGTCGTCGACGCGGACATCGTGGTGAAACCACATGGCATGATCGATGCTCGCCATGACCAGCACGTCGCGCGTCACCGACAAACCGTGCGGCAGCGTCGCGGTCTCGAGCAAATTGAAGTCCGATACGTAGGCCAGCAGGCTGCGGTGCAGGCTCTGATCGTCCGGGAGCTTGTCGACCGTACGAAGCCAGACGTTTTTCACCGGCGGCCGTTTATGACCCGCCAAATGATTGGGCGGATCCACCGGTTTGAATTGAAACGGCCGGCGCCGATCCACAAAACGCCGCAAGCGGGCCGGTAGCTCGATCGGAAGGTCCCGGTAATAGCTCTCGAGGTCGGCCAGCGTCTCCGGCGCCGGCACGGCCGGCATCTGCATCTGATGGTCGAGACCCACCTCCGGAAACTGGAACGACGCGGACATATTGAAAATCGGCTGCCCGTGCTGGATCGCAACGACGCGCCGCATCGAGAAATGGTTGCCGTCGCGCGCCCGATCCACTTCGTAGATGATCGGCGCGTTGAAATCCCCGCGGCGCAGAAAATACGCGTGCAGGGAGTGCACCGTGCGGCCCTCGACCGTGGCGCTCGCCGCAACCAGCGCCTGCCCAAGCACCTGGCCGCCGAACACCTGCGCGCTGCCGATGTCGCGGCTCTCGCCGCGAAACAGGTTGAGCTCGAGGCGCTCGAGCGTGATGACTTTGAGAAGATCCTCGAGAAGTTGATCCATGTCCGTCAGTGCTCCGCGACGCTGGCGACACCGAGACGCTTTTGCATGATCGGACTGGTCGTCGTGTATTGGAGGAATTGGCGCTTGCCCGGATTCAAATGCAGCTGAATCGCGAACGCCGCCAGCGCGGCCTCATGGAACCCGCTCAAGATGAGCTTTTTCTTGCCAGGGTAGGTATTGATGTCGCCGATCGCGAAGATGCCGGGTTCGCTGGTCTGAAACTTCTCGGTGTCGACTTTGAGCGCCTTGCGTTCGAGTTCGAGACCCCACTCGGCGATCGGCCCGAGCTTCGGATGCAGTCCGAAAAACGCCAGGAGCTTGTCCGCCGGGACATGCAGGTTCTCGCCGTCCGGCCCCTGAACCTCGACTCGCACGAGATCCTCGTTGGCGACGTGATGCGCGACGACATTGCCCTCGACGAATTGCACTTTGCCGGCCGCGACGAGTTCGCGCATGCGCGCCACGGTCGCCGGGGCGGCACGAAATTCCGCGCGCCTATGCACCAAGGTCAGAGACCGCGCGGTATCCGCGAGAGCCACGGTCCAATCGAGCGCGGAATCGCCGCCGCCGCAAATCACGAGCTGTTTGCCGTGAAAATCCACGGCCGCCTTGACGCGGTAGTGGACGTGCTTGCCCTCCAAGGCCTCGATGCCGGGCACCGAGAGCCGCCGCGGTTGGAACGAGCCCACGCCGCCCGCGATCACGACCGCGCCCGCAAGCAGCAGCCGGCCTGCCGAGGTCCCGACCTTGATCTTGCCGTCGGCCTGGCGCTGAACCTCCGTGACTTCCTCGCCCAGGTGGAACGTGGCATTGAAGGGCTTGGCCTGCTCCATGAGACGGTCGATCAATTCCTGAGCCCCGCAAATCGGCAGCGCCGGAATGTCGTAGATCGGCTTCTCGGGGTAGAGCTCCGTGCACTGGCCGCCGACCTGGGCCAGCGAGTCGATGATGTGCGCATGCATGCCGAGCAGCCCCAACTCGAAAATTTGGAACAAGCCCACGGGCCCTGCGCCAATGATCACGACTTCGGCGGGGATGGGCTCGCGCGGGGCATTCTGGACCGGATCCGTCATACAGAAACTCTCGATTAGCGGGTGGATTTTCGCGTCAGCCAGTGTAGCCGATCATCATGCCCCCCGCGCCCGCCGGTCGCACGCGCTCGCTTGCACTCGGCGCCAGGGGCGCCCACGCTAGTGCCCATGACGACGATCGTATGGTTTCGCCAGGACTTACGCCTCACTGACAATCCCGCACTCCTCGCCGCTGCCGCCGCGGGCCCTGTGATTCCCGTGTATCTCTATACGCCCAGCGAGGACGGCGCATGGCCACCGGGCGGCGCCAGTCGCTGGTGGCTGCATCAGAGTTTGCAGCGCTTGGACGAGGACTTGCGCACGGCCGGCTCGCGCCTGTGTCTGCGGGTTGGACAGGACTCGCTTGCGCTGCTGCTCGAGCTCGCGAGAGAGAGCGGCGCGACCGCTGTGACCTGGAATCGTCGCTATGAGCCCGAGCGTATCGCACGCGATCGCGTGCTCAAGCAGGCCCTGAAAGAGGCCGGGCTCGCGGCGACCAGCCATAACGCCAGCCTGCTACGCGAGCCCTGGGAAGTCGCCTCCCAGACGGGCGGCCCGATGCAAGTCTTCACGCCGTTCTGGCGCCGCAGCCTGGCGCTTGGCGATCCGGCGGAACCGCTGCCCCAAGCCCGCAGTCTCGCGGCCCCGTCCGGTTGGCCGGCGCCTACCGCGCTCGAGGATCTCGAGTTATTGCCGCGCATCGAGTGGACGCGCGGACTGCAGGACGCGTGGCAGCCCGGCCGCCGAGGGGCGCTCAAGCAGCTCGAGACCTTTCTACAGAATTCCTTCGAGGGCTATAGCGAGCAGCGCAATCGACCGGATCTCGGCGCGACCTCCCGTCTTTCGCCACACCTGCATTTCGGCGAAATCGGGCCGCGCGAGGTCTATCAGGCGACGCGCCTGCATGGGCTTGCGCACGGCCACGCGCAGGATTGGCGTCAATCGCAATTCATCACGGAACTCGGCTGGCGCGAATTCGCCTATCACCTGCTGTATCACTTTCCGCAGACGCCCGAACAACCCCTGCGCGCAAAATACGCGGGCTTTCCCTGGAAGACGGACGCCGCCGCCCTGCGCGCTTGGCAACGCGGCCTAACCGGCTACCCGATCGTCGACGCGGGTCTGCGCGAATTGTGGACGACCGGGTGGATGCATAACCGCGTGCGCATGATCACGGCCTCGTTCCTCGTCAAGGACCTCTTGCTGCCTTGGAACGCCGGCGCGAGCTGGTTTTGGGACACGCTGGTCGACGCCGACCTCGCCAGCAACACCCTCGGCTGGCAATGGGCCGCCGGCTGCGGTGCCGATGCCGCGCCCTACTTCCGAATCTTCAATCCGATCCTGCAGGGCCGCAAATTCGATCCAGAGGGGCATTACGTGCGCCATTGGGTGCCGGAACTCGCCCAACTACCGACCGAATGGCTGCACGAACCCTGGAATGCCTCGCCGGCAACGCTGCAAAACGCGGGGGTCCAGTTGGGCGCGACCTACCCCAGGCCGCTCGTTGACCACGACGCGGCGCGTCAGGAGGCTCTGGCGGCACTGGCGACCCTAAAGGATTAGCTGCGCCGGCGTTCTTAACGAAACTTCGCCTCAACTGTATATGACTTGTACACTGAGACGTTGTACAATCCGGCTACAGCGATTC
>Ga0209208_10003484_pt1 | contig 22488 bp, 13 predicted proteins | sample S1TSphfallax_3_FD_187694 | JGI IMG/M metagenome (GOLD analysis project Ga0209208, IMG submission 187694) | Host-associated microbial communities from peat moss isolated from Minnesota, USA - S1T2_Fd - Sphagnum fallax MG (SPAdes) (version 2) | ecosystem: Host-associated > Plants > Peat moss >...
TCGACCCTCTACCCCTTTCTAGAGTTGGAAGCCGGGAGCGTGCTACCAAGTCTTGATTCCGCAACTTGACTTTGGGAGACCTTCAACTTGGTCTCGCCCCGTGACTTGGGAGCGCGTCAGAATCCTTTCCCAACAACCTTGGTTCAACCAACTCAACACCTTCCAAAGATGGTGGAACCTGTAGGAGAAAATTAATTGAAAGAGAAAGAAAGATGCATAATTGGAAAACATAATGTGAAAAAAAAGACTTTGGAATACTTTTGTAGATGGACTCTTGGTATCGAAAAAGCTTTGCAAAACAAGGAAATGAGGGGAATAAGGTTACATAAGAATCAAGAACTGCATTCAAGAAACTGATTTGAAGAAATTTGTGAACATTTGAAAGCTTTAAGCTTTGTAGCTCTTGTTTTCAAAATAGCTCAAGGAAAATTTGATTGCTTGGCCTCCACTTTTAAAACTAAAACCTTAAACCCTTTCATGATCACTTAAGCAAATTGCTCGAGAATTCCATGAAAGGCCAAACAAAAAAAATTGTTTCGGCCTCTCATGGAGCTCCTAAACAAGTTGCTTGAATGATCCATAAGAAGTTGAATGTAAAAAAAGGCGCTTGGCCTCCAACTTTTGACATCAAAAGTTGGAGGCTAAGCGTTTTTTTTTTGCACTCAGCTAATTTTCAACAACTTTAAACTAGGCCAAACACAAATGTTTTTGCTTCAACACTTGTTGGAGCTTTTGAATGCCAAGTTTGAAAGCTGCAAGATTTTGCTGAATGTAAATTTTTTTGTGCTTAACCTCCAAGTTATGGAGGCCGAGAACAAAACAATTTGCCTCAGCCTTTTTTGAAACTCCTAAGCTTGGAGCTTGAGAGCTTTAAGAGAGGCTTAGGCAAATTTTGTTGCTTCGGCCGAGTTCCTACGAATCCTAAAAACCTATAAAACTTCAAAATTGGGCAAAAACTCAAAGCAAACATACATAAAAGAAAAAGCTTAAAAGGAAAAAAATAAAGCTTGAAAACATACCTCAAGTTCTTGTGTTTGTGTGTCTCCCACCTCCTATAAAAACATGAACATAAGAATATATATGTAAAAGTCTCAAGCAAGATATTAAGGTTTCCAACACACCTTTTTTAAAAACCAAGCTTGGAAGCACGATTTCAAGCACAGTTCCATCTTTTCTTACTCAAAACACAATTTCTCATTCATACTTGTTGCAGGGCCAAATGAACAAAACTTTGATCCTCTCAACTTATTCTAAGAAGTTCTTTTTTGAATTAGAGGACAAAATATGTTGTTCTTAGGCCTTTAAAATAAATGATGAACGTGTTTTTCTACTAAAAGCAATCAAACTACATTTCATAAATTACATAATATGCACTACATTTAAAAAATCTTGTTCTTGCATGTTCAACCTAATCAGCGTTTGTGAAGAAGAAGTTGTGTCGCATATCTACCATTAGTTGTAACTTCTTTTGGGCCAACATCTTTATATTTCATCTTTGTTACTTTGGATTTTTCCACTAGAAACTTTGTTTTCGCTTTCTTTGTGTTGGAGTTTTAGAGTTCTCTTGAACAACACCCTTTTCCTGCATTTGAAATTGTAGCTTCTCTTTTTTGAACAATAAAGTTTGACTAAAACAAAGTTGTTCCCTTTCTACAAACTTTAGCATTTGTCGCAAGAAATGGCATCTACTATTTTCTTTTGTAGATTCAAACACACATTTTTATGGATATCTAATTTTTTTATAAAATTAATTGGCAAAGGTAACTAGGGTTTGATTAATAGTTATAAATCATAATTAGAACTCAACATTCAAAATTAAAATTTTATTCTTTTAATAAGGTTTTTAAAATATATTAAATTTGCATCTCCCTATTGCAGCTATTATTTTCAAATTTATTTATATTCCATATATTTTTATATGTTGAGTCACCATATGAAAGCCGCTTTTGAAAGGTTATTTAATCTTGTTAATTTTGTGTTCTCATAATTTTGGGTGTTTTGATAATGAATTTTAGAAATTATGGCATAATTCATTTTTCAAAATCATTTTTTTTACTACACTAGATTTCATTAACCTTGCTTATCACCATCTTTATGAATTGTAGTTATGAGAACTAACTATAAATGTAATTATCCATCATGATAATGAATGCCATTGACATTGTACTATTGCATGTGTAATAGAAAGTGATGGTAATGAAAAAATGTTTTTGTTTTGAATCTTGTACGCTTGGAAGGTGAGTATATGATTTTTAGAAAACTCATGTCAAGATATTTATACACATGGACGCAGTGGGCCAATGGTTTCTAATTTCCCTCCTAATATTGCTTATATCAATTTTAATATATTTTAGATGTTATTATTAACTTGTGACTGAGCCAAAAAACTTTTCATATGGCTAGTAAACTAATTTAACCTCCTTGCTAAAAATAAAATTTGGCACCAATCATGCATACCAAATTTCAAAGGCCCATAAATATTTGTGATAAAATGTACTCATTTTCAATAACACATATTTCACTTCCTTTCTTATAACAAGTTCCATTCTATGATATTTATCTTCAACCTTTTATGAATTATTTTTCCTTTCCACCAACCTAGAAATGGCATTTTAAATTCCAATTTTTTTTTCCCTTTTTCTTCCAATTTATGTAAATTTTACTTAATTGTAACATTCACATGAATAATGATGAATTCTTATGTTTGCTATGTTGTTGATTTATGTTGAAAATATGAAAGTTGTTCAAAATATCATTACTTCAATATATTGTAGTTTTTTTTTTTGGAAAATATTTTTCGTAATTTTTTAAACTTGATGGAATCTTATATTACAAACATTGATTATATCCTTTTTGCAACATGTTCCAATTGTGCCTTATAATTATTCCCTCTACCTTTTTCGTTTCCTATTAAGATCAGGTCACAAAAATATTTCACACAATTTGATTAATGAAGAGTATGGACTACACATCTTATCATTGATCCAACACTTAATCCCATGTTTCAATTTGCTTCTTCTAACCTTGGATGTAAATGTAGTCCTCCACATATTTGCATGAGGTTGTTACCTTATCGTGTTATGCCCTCTTTTGCCCATTCTTTTTGTTGCTTTTTTTTTGGATTTTTTCACATTACATAGACATCAAACTTGTTTATGTTAAACTAAATGTTAGTTCCATTATGATATTCTTGTGCTCTTAATGTCCTATCGCCATTGATCTATCATAATTTCTTGGTGTTTGCACATTCTTTTTCCGCATTCATCTATCCTTCTAAAAGTTAATCTTTCTTGAATGACACATACTTTTGTTTTCTAACGACTTTCTATATTTTCCTTCTTTTTTTCATTTATTTTCAAGCCTGCACCACATTTATTTAATTCACATAATGCATCGGAGGTTATAGAAATTTTAGGTTGGGTCTCCACTTAAACAACTTTCAAAGTGATCACTTTTGCCCCAAATTTTATTTTCTACACCATATTCCATCAACAAAGATTATCTTTGGGTACAAGCACATAAGTTTTACAATTTTAGTTTGATGCTTGTTACTACAATGCTTGACTTTCTTGTTTATGGTTTTCATTGTTGTTCTTTGTCCAATTTCATATTCGACTTGCTCTCTGCTTGGATTATATTTCCTTGATTCCCCATCCGCTTTCACCAACCCTTCAAATTGTACCTTGGTGTTTGATTTTTTTTTCATTTATTCAAATTCATCAAAAATTCCTTCATTACTATTCATGTGCCCTTTGTAACATGGTGAGATTTCATGCTATTGGATGTTTCGACCTCACCATCATGGTAGACAATTCAAGGACAATTGTTATCTTTGAACATAATCTATGTGCTATGTTTGCTTTTCAACTAGGTTTTTTACATATATTTAAGGACATCTTGAATGATTTTAATAACTTTCTTTCAAGTTCTCTATACTAGATTCCTATGACCTCCATTACTATAGGGGAAACATTGGGTGGTTGGTTAGGGTCGTTATCACATTGTTGGTGATAGTTTGGCTCATAATTATCAAGAAACCGTCTTCAAGGTAGGAACCGTAGGTTTTGTGGTCAAGTCTGTGAAATAAGAATTTGAAGTTGATGACATTCTCCTTCAATGTTCTCATGCTTTTGCATCATCTATTTTCATAGAATTGTCTTATTCCTCCATGGGTGAGGACTTGACACCACTTCCTTTATCAATGAAATTGTCAAAAAACATTCTTCAGTTTGGAGCCTCTTTGTCATTAGAGCCATCCACCCATGTGGGGAGTATTCAATCTGTTATTTCTTGCTTATGCATGATGGTGTTGTTAGGACAAACTTCCAACGAGTTGCGGACTTTGGATTATGACAATATCCTTCTTAGAAAAGTCTAATTCTTGTCGATTACTTTTGATGGGGATGTCTTGTTTGAATTGCCGCCCATCCATTCAAATGCTCACAACCCTTACCAAATGTAAGGCACGAACAAAAGTACAATGGCCATGCTTGGTGTAAATTAGTCACAACTAATATAAAAAATTTGTTTGGGTTTAGCTTCAAGAAAGCTTGTTGCTCAAGTCACTTGTGGTGTGTGTAGGATGATTATGAGAACTTTGTGCATTCTGCCATTCACAATGAAACATTATGGTGTGGTGAGTGCATTCATATTCTAGTCTTAAGTCAAATGAAAATGATTTCGTCCTCTTTTTTGTTTGGATGCAAATTTTGCCATTCACCTCCCTTTTGTGTCACCAATTGTAGTGGGTGAATTTATTATGTTATGCATAGATTTCAATCCATGTCAAAAACAATAATTCATCTTAGTGTTCATAACCATCTTGTTGCGGATGGAAAGTGTTGGGAGTTAGTTGAGGAGACTAGAAGGTTGATTGCAGAAGAGATTGATCGCACACCTAATGCAAAGATATTTTCAATTTCCTTCAATGTTAGCAAGACCTTGGTGAGTTAGTTGCTTGATGATTCTGGCAATGGCATAATGGAGTTCTTCAAGGGAGAATAGTTGGAGCACATCCAAGACAAGTCTTTTGAACTTAATTTTCCCAATATTCGTAACCTTGTTGCTTTTTTCAAGCGTCATTAAGGAGGTGGTTACATTGATAGCATACTTCAATTGAAATCCAAGAGTCGGTATGACTACATCCAAGAATGTTGCTTCCTAGGATAAGTTCATGGACAAAAGGTGTTCATTTTCAAGATGTTGATAAATGGTGTTAGGAGTGGAATCACATTCATCACACAAATGCAACCTACAGGGGATTTGTAGAACATTTGGATCATGTTTGATCATGTGAAGTGTGTTGCTAATTAAACAACTATGGCTTGTCATGTGTATGATCTTGTATATTGTAAAGTGTTGACCATAGTAGTTCATGATATGCAATATGACGACATCAAAGTTCAATGACCTATGTGGAAAAAGCTTTATGAAACGATGTTGAAGCATGGGTTTTGAAAACCCAATTTCAAGGGATTCATGATTAATAACACGTAAACCAATTGGAATGTTGTTAGAATTGTTTATGGTTCAGGGGACCCTTCTATTAAGATGGTTGATAAGGAGCACACCTATTTATTCCATTGGAATCATTCACTTGATAAACACACCAAGCAATTGATCAAACCTAAGTTGCAAGATGAACACAAGGCTCTTTGCCACCAATACAAGAATGCCAAATCCCTTGGGGATGTTGGCATTCATTATGTTTTCATTCATTCCTGGTGGCTTTCATTTGGGTTTGCTTCTGAGGCAAGTGTCCATGAGCTTAGCAATTGGTTTAGCTTTTGGCATTTTCGTGTTATATAATGGGGAAGTTTCATGGTCCATGTGAATACTTCTTTTGTGAACTTCTTACGACTTCCCTTCTTTTCTGTGCATTCAAGATTGTAAGACGTCCATTTTCACTGAACTTCCATTCGTTGTTTATCTCCTTCTTTGTTGTAACATTTCAAATTTTTTTTATGATTCCTTTCCTTTGATCTGTAGAAGTCTAACGATGAAGAGTGGGTATACATGCCCATTTGCAATCTAGCCAAAATTGTGCATGACATCTAATTGTAGCAATTAGGGAATCATGGCATTTGGCTATACATAATGACATTTGATGATTACGTTCGGGCTTTCAAATAGTCTACATTGTATAAACAATACTTGTGAGGGGTCCATTTGGTCATGGACCTAATAATAATGAATTTTGGTTAAGGAAGGCCCAATGGCCTAGTGATCTTGTTAGACTAGCGGTTGTTGTGGTAAATTACACATCTTGATCTTCCTTCTCTTATTGTGTTTTGCACTTTGAAGGGGAGGAGGTTTTTGGGTCTACCAAGCGACTTGTTGATTATCCTTCTAGCACAAACAATGATTCTCATCATCATGACCATGTGAATTTCTCTCGTCCATGAGTAATAGTTCTTATTGTTCAACCCAATGTAGGCATGCAACAATTACCTTGTGGTTCCAGTGCTTATTCACCTTTGGTATTTCAAGGTGGCCTGGAATTGAATGAAAATATTTATGTTGATGGTTAGTGGCAGATTGAACATTGCCCACCTAATTGCAGTTCAATGTTTTACGTTCTAGAAAACCTCAGGGCTTAAATGTAAAACAAAAATCAACCTTTACAAATCTGTAAATGTGTATTCCATCTTACTCAAGGTTTTGGGTACAATTTCATATTGGATCATTGGAGCACCATATACACTAGTTTTGTCCCAATGATTTGAATTATTGTGCCAGTGGGACAACACGAAAATATGCAATTGTTAGGCCTTCAGTTCCAACTGTATGGCTCATCCAAGAAAGTATTCACTTAATTGAAAAGGAGGCAACAACTTTAGAAGAAGTGAGGTTTTCCTTTGACTACAGTTGTGCTCAAAGTTTAATTAGTTCCCAATTGTCTAGTCCAAGTAATTTGCATGTGTTTGCTATGATTATTCACAACATTGTGCGATTAGCCAATCCAAGTTGTTGGCCCACAACTCATGGTGGCAAGAAAATGAGACGACCTTCCATTTTCAAAATAACATAACAACACACCAACAATTGGGAGGTTGACATCTTTCTTACCCAATGCACTGTTTTCCCCCTGTTGATGTCCCTTCACCTAGGTATGGACGAATTTATAGTATTGTTTAAGATGATCAAAGATACGATGTGATTATTTGAAATTTCCCTCAATGTTCATGTGTTTATTTTTTCAAAATGTTGGTAGGTTCTTTGGGTGCTCATGGGGTGTATGTGCATTATAAACATGTGTATCACATCTTGTAAATGATCATGTTCTGTGGGCTCACAGAAGGGTTCATTCATCACTGCAATGGAATTGGGATGAAATTCAACATTTGTTGAGATGTTCCAAAGTTTTTGAACTCTTGTGATAGTACATTAGAATTTCATTCATAAACCTTTCTATAGCTGAGTGGACTATGTAATAAATTTAAATATTAAATTTGGCCCATTCGTTATGTTCTCCACTTTGTAACTTGTCAATCATTGTAAAGTGATGTTTATGTAGGTAATACTTCGACCATTTCAACACATGTTTGTCAAATATTTAATATATTTTGAGAAGTTAATTTTTATCAAATATTTCTCAAGTATGCAATTCCCCCGCATTTCAACATTTAAAAAAATATTATAATTATTGTTAAAAAACGTTAGACATTTGGAGCATTATTTACATGAAGGATGATAAAATGCATCAAGTTAAATTAGTAAAAATGCTTGAAAATGCTCACGATGTTGATGTTGATGGCTTTCTTGGCCAAACCCATGTTCAAAGTCAATAAACCACTGTTCATTTTGGAACAAACCATCTTTACTAGAAATTTTGGGTTTTACAACTATCGTTTGCAACTAAAATTCAGTTGCATGTGACACATGCAACTGCAAATTTGTGTAGTTACATAAGACAAGTTGCACATGACATTCAGTTGCATGCGACATTATGCATGCAACATGTATATATAGTGCTAATATACATGCTCATCCATACATACTAATCCAAATGTAGTTGCACCTTATGTGCAACTATCCTTGCAACTACAATGTAACTAATAAAAATATGACACATGTTTTAAAATTAGACAATTAGCTTGTGGACATGTGTCATTAATTAATTATTTTTGTGTTTTCAAAATAAAAAATTCATTGGATCAATCTCAATCATTAAAATTTGTGCCACTAAGATGATGACATGTGGCACACCATGGAACGTTCATTGACCAATTGACACGTGTCCATTTTAAAACACCAATTATATGGTGACACGTGAAAATTAAAGCCCACCTATTTTTAAATATTGAATAATAATATCTAAATCGTCCCATTTATGGATAATAAGATGTTGACACGTGTTGCCTAGTTAGGTAGGTTATTATTAAACCTTATTATGTAAATAGGCTTACTTAGGTATGTAAGTAGGTTAACATAGCTAGGTTTAAGCTATATAAGTAAGAATAGAATAAATCTGATTTTATTTTTAAGATTAACCATATCATAAAGGGCAAGCTTTTTGAATTCACTCATCCCCAATGGCATTTGATGTTTCGTTATTACAAAGTTAATAACTCCTAGTTATATACTGAGCCAAATAGAATTGGAAGCTAAAGGATATGGCATAAAAAATTCCATTACAAACCTCATCAACCAACTTAGTTGCACATTAGATGCAACTAATGTATTAGAGTATAACATCCAGGGGAGGGTTCTGTTGATTCTGTTGTCCAAACAAAACTTGAAGCCCTCCTCTTGGTGCATCTAAGACAATAAGAATCGTAAAAAATGGATTAGAAATGAGAAAGTTATGGTCCCCCAAAGTAAAGGGGGTCAGAAATTCAAAAAAGACCTTTGAACACTACAAAGGCCGATTCTTAAAACACCCAAAACTTTCCTTTTATGTTGGTTTTTTTGTTATTAAAGTACTAATATGATTTGTAGAACTTCAGTTGACGCTCCTATAACACTTTAAATCGTTTAAAATGAATAAAAAATAAGAAAGTTATGAGGTTTGAAAGTAGGAGGGGTCCAAAGAAAAGAAAAAAAACATGTTTTGTAATTTGGAAAAAAACTTATTTTTCTTATTTTTCATGTTTTTCTTTTTTTTAATTTCTCATTACTCCTTGTTTTTTGCACTTCAAAGATGATTATAGGATATTTTTAATAATTATAATTACTTAATGAAAATATGATTTTAACATTATTATCTAACTTAAACTATTAATTAACTTAAATGTTTTTGTACTTGTAGGTTAATTTGTGTAGCCTATTTACATTAATATTTTAACATAAATAATAAAATTTAAGTATATAATACCTATTGAATATATATATATAATTGATTATCATTATAATTATAATAGACATTTAATTGATAATTATGAACATTTATAATAAAATTTAATATTATCATATTAATCGATTTTGAATAATTTTTTGTTTAATCAAATTTACATTTTCTGAAAAATATTCCAAACAAAATAAAATTTAAAAGTTTTACTTGCCAAAACCAATATTTAAATACATTTGACAAATAAAATTTAAAAAATTGCAATATATATTTAAACCATGGTTTATTTGAACATAATTTATTTTAGCCATAATTAGTTTAGCCTAACTTAATTTAATCATTGTTGGTTTTAGTCTAATTTAATTTTGCCATAAATAGTTTAATCTAACTTAATTTAGCCATAATTGGTTTGGCCTAATTTTAATTTAGCCATATTTATTTCATGTTAAATTCATTTAGCTCAATTTAGTTTAGCCATAATAAATATATTCTAGTTTATTTTAGCCATAAGTAATTTAACTTAATCTAAGTTAGCTATAATTAATATAGTTTAATTAATTTTAGCCATAAATAATTTAGCCTAATTTAATTTAGCCATAATTAATATATTTTAATTTATTTTAGCCATAAATAATTTAGCCTAACTTAATTTAACCATAATTAATTTAGCTTCATTAATTTAGCCATAAATATTTTAGCTTAATAAAATTAGGCATGGTTAATTTTAGCCTAATTTAATTTAGCCATGGTTAGTTTAAGTTAACCTAAATTAACCTGGGGTTAATCTTAGTATTAAAAGCACAAAATATTATTATACATAGCTTATGTAGATATATTAAGTATAATAATTTAAGTATGTATAAATTTAGACCATTATTTTTATGACATGTGTCCATGTTGTACACATTTAGTTGCATGTTAGTTGCAAACACAACTGTATGGTTGAAAAATTATGCAATACCAAATTTATAGTTGCAAACATGACCAAGATAGTTATAATGACAACTAGTTGTATGCCAGTTGCATAGTGACTAATTGCAAAAGATAGAATTTCTAGTAGTGCATGGATGTGAAGTGGCAAAATATTCCAAGGCTTGTTAAAGAATATTTTGTCACATCATAAAAATTCCATGACATGGCAAAATATTTTGCCATGTCACTTAATAATATCCATGTGGAATATATATATATATATATATATATTCAATGATGTGGCATTAAATATGCTCTAAGATTCCTTTCTTGTTCACTCAAATAGGTTTGTTTGTCCATGTTCACCTGCTCACGCTAGCATTGTTTGACAAATGACAACTTGTAACCTACCCAAATTTAAGTGATTAAACATATATTTGGGTTTTCTTATTTCATTATAAAAATATTACAATCATTTTTTTTTTCATGGATGAAATTAATCCATAATCCTTCACATGACCATGCTTTAAATTTTTTTTGTGTATGGTTGGAGTCAATGTTTTGTTTGGCAACTTTTTGCCACCTAATGACAAATGTTTTTGATTTTTTTGTTTTTCAAGTGCAAATTTGACTAATTTTTTGCAAAAGGTAGGAAAATTTGCCAAAATTTCAAAACCACAACTTTTGTGCATGTGGAAATTCCTTGATAATAAAAGTTGTTGTCCTTTGTGACAAGTGATTTTACTTTAATGATTCACCAAGATATAAAATGAACCCTTAAAGCCCATTTTGTAATTTGCCAAGGAGAAAAAAATTGGACAAAATTTGAAATAACCTTCCATGAAAGTGGGGGAAAAAATAATCAAGGTGTTATTCAATAAACAATGTGCTCAAAATAGGCAAGGAAATCAAATTAGTGCGCCAAATGACCAATTTAATTTGTGGGGTGTAAGTTCTAAGGTCATTTTTTTTAAAATTTAAAAATTAGAAAAAGGTTTTGATATTGAAAAATTGGAGAAAATTTCCAAAGTTAGAAAAAAATTCATTAGAAAAAAAGAAAATTCCAAAAATATCCCAAGTTGTTTTGTTAAAAAAGAAAAGAAAATCCCCCCTCCGGAAACACATATGCTATATAAAATTCAAGTTTTTATCACAACATTGTTTTTTGAAAATGGTTGTTGTTATTTTTTTGACCAAGAAATTGGGTTTATTAGTGTAATAATTTGTATCAATTTTCTAAAATTATGGGATCCAAATATTAGTGAAATTTCTATATCACAAAAAAAATAAAATCATGTTAGGCTATCTCATCACAAAATTATTAGGTTTCATAGGTTTTTATAAATTCTATATGAAATTCAATCTTCATAGGTTTGTACAAAAATCACATGAATTCCATGTTGAATTCATGCTATGGTTAATATGTACAATATTTGTATGTATCTAATATTTCACATATTCAAAGATATGAAACATTGTTTTTGAATGACATATGGGAATGCTGATGTTTAATACATAAAAATTGCATAATTTTATGCAAAACTATATCATATTATTTGCACGGTTTAAATAAAATGTAAATCATACTTATTTTACATCAAAACATCATAAGTACAAAAGACGCATCATTTACATATATATATAAATTTTCTGGTGCAATTTTTACATTTTGAAGGCCATATATTTTGCATGGACATATTGTTTTGTGATATTGGACGTTTATGATGTTATTTATGAAGCAAGATAATTTGTTTTGATTTTTAATTGTGAGATCCACCAAACCCAGGCACTTCATATCATGTTCTTGATATCTTTTGGAAAGCTTTCGACAAGGATGGGTGCATTGGCTTGATTTCATGATGTTTGGACTTTTGGTGTAAAAGTTCTTGAATATTGAATGACTTTTTTCATTGAGAATTAAATTAAATCATAACTAAAATTTTCAAAGGAATTCAGATGTGCCTTTGGTGATGTTGGAAAGATCTCAAGGAGCAAGATTTAATGGAATAAATTTGATAAGATTTTTACTTAGGATGGGGGAGATATTGAATTTTAAATTATTTTTGTCATTGAAAATTCAAATAAATCACACAAAAACCAAGTTTTAGAAGGAAAAATCAGTGAAGAATGAGGTCACACTTGAAGGTCTACCATTTAATTCATGTATGAGGAATTGGGATGTGCCTTTGATATTGTTAGGAAAGATCTGGATAAGCAAAGATTTAATGAAATTTATTTTGTAAGTTTTGAACTGAAGATGTGAGAGATATCAAATTTTAAGTGAATTGTGTCACTGCAAATTCAAATAAAATTTTAAAAACCATGTTTCGGAAGGGAAAATCAGTTTGAAAATGTGATCACTCTTTCAAAATTGGATATAGGGTCTAGGGTTTAGGGTTCAATTTAAAACTAAATCTTGAAGCCCTACAAAACATGTTGAGTTTTTTGCAAGTTTGAAATGGGTTCACATTTGGGCCAATGGCACAAGCCACACTAGTAGTCTACATAATAGGAGATGTGATAATTTTGGTGTGTGTAGTTGGAGCAATAAGGAGGCGCACTCGTGAATTGAATGCAGACTTGTCATAGATGCAGACTGGCTCATTAACAAATACTCTCTCTGCTTCTCCAACGCTTTCTTCCACATCTGTTGCCACTGGCCCCACGCACATTCAAGCTCCGGACCATGTGCAAGCATTAAGAGAATGGGAGTCAGTGAGCTTGGTGGCCTAGCTGCAGGCTAACTTTCTGCTACTGCTGCTGCAATTGGGAACTAGTGCTTTTTACTGATGATGAGTGACGACTCTCCACAAGAGTAGTTAGTTGGGCAGCTTGTTCCATTGATCATCATCATCATCATCCATCTCTCTCTCTCGAGCTTCTGGGGTTTTTGCAGTGACTTCTTCTTCTTTTTTTTGGTTTTTCCTCCCGAACTTCGTGGGAGAGTCTCTTTCCAGACTGTGCCGGAAGCGCGGTAGTAGTGAAGACTTGAATGGAAATCTTTTTTATGTAGCTTTTGTTTTATTTTTGTTTTTGGAGTGACCAAGAAAAACTGTTTGTTACTAGTACTGCATTCTTCTGGCATTTCTTTCCATGCTGGTTTTCTGAACTAGTTACATCGGGCTGGTATTTTTTCTACAGAAAGAGTTGTTGTTGAGTGGTTTGGTTATGAGGAGCAGCAGCAGTGTGAGAAGGAATGCGAGAAGTTTGATGGGTTGTTGTTTTTGTTGTTGCTGCTGCCGATGAGGAGAAGAAGTCCGTGACCCCCGGGAGGAGTAGTTGTTTCCGGAAACTTGAGTTGCAAACATACATTATTACTAAGTATTACACGGTTTTGCAGGTGGAGCATCTGTTGGTATGTTGTTGGAAGCTGACGATTTGACTACTGGCATAGGTACGTACCTGCTTTTTCTTGGGGGGGGGGAGAGAGGTATGCCGTAGCTCCTGCAACTAGTTTGAGCTCGTCGTGGAAGGAAAGTGCTAGCTACTCAGTGTTCAGGGCATTTTGTTGCAGTTGTGAGGCTGGAAACTCGCAGTGGCTGGAGAGACTTCTATATGATCGGAGTCATGTTGTTATTAGTGTTGTAACTAGGTTTAGATTGCTGACCCCGAGAGCCTTTGAAAGTGGTGGAAATGTTGCTGAAAGCCTTGTCCATCTTTGCCCATTATTAGTATGTATGAGTGTTCACGGGTGGTGAGGATCATAGGAGTGGCTTTTTTTTGTTTTTCAGAGAGTGGAATAGGTGGTTATCGGTTTACTACTGTGTGGCGCGAAGAGACATGATTTGCGAGGAATCAGCAGCTCCAGCGGCAGGCTGTAGATCAATAATGTAACTAGCTAGTGGGAGTGTTGAAGTTCAGCACCTGCTACCATCCATCTGGGTGTCTGCTGTGTCCATGGTAAGCTTCTCTTTCTTCCAAGGTAGCTAGCATGGTGTGATCTTTTCAGGTATGCTAGCCTTATATGCAGAGAACAGTTGGGAGTTTGATGCAGCTCCTGCAAGGGAACATCAATGTCTGTGCAGTTCAATCTTTGTTGTGCACTAGTATTGGCAGTATTTCCATATTTTCTGCATTAATGCTGCACAACCTCTTTGGACATCACTTATAATGTAGTTGCTCAAGTCTTCTATCCATGCTTCCAGTCGGTAATGGGAGCTGGTCTGACTTTCTTCTACTCTCGTCATCTAACTCCAGGTTGTTTTCTATGTATGTCTGCACAGTTGATCTGGCTTCAAGATGGCATCAAAACAAATTCTCAGTCTAGCTGCTGCTACTGCTTGCCGATTCATGTGTCTATATTTGTTCATGCCTTTTGCCCTTTATACTACAATGCTGTGCCCCACTTCTGCAGCAAAGGAGCACAGCTTGGTGCGTCAAATTACTGGCTCCTTGGGCACTTCTTCTGTCCAAAGTGATGCACAAGCACTGATAAATTTCATGAGGGAATCAGACCCATCTGGCGTTTTGAAGTTGAGTATGTCTCTTCAGAACCCTTGGGTGAACGCCTCAGATCATTGCTCATGGTTTGGTGTTATTTGCCGGCAAGGAAGAGTTTGGAAACTGGTGGTGGAGAATCTGAAACTCAATGGGACATTCCCTTCCAATACTCTCAGTCGGCTTGAAGGTCTCCAGGTTAGAATTGCACTTACCATGACACAATGTGCTGAAAAGCTTTCAAACTAATTTCCTTACAAGCATCATCAAGTAGAACATAGCATGCTTTTGAGCACCAAAGGGATTAAGATGTGCAAACTCCAATGTCTCCTTGATTCTTTCTAGAGGTAGGGTTTAAGGTTGTCTGAAATGTGCATACTAAATCATCATCAACTCAAGGGCTTGTATTCTTGCTTGCATGTGCTCAGCCTCATGTCATTGGGTGACTGACTGTAGGTGCTGAGCTTGAAGGGAAACATGCTAACTGGCACGATTCCAGTTGATTTGGCACTTGTTGGAAATCTGAAGATATTGTATTTGAATGAAAATCGGTTCTCCGGCGAAATACCTGCTGTCTTCTCCACTTTTCACCGCCTCAATGTGTTGAACTTGGCTAACAACAACCTAACTGGACCTATTCCTACAGCCGTTTGTGCAATGCCAGTTCGGGATTTGATACTGCAGGACAACCAACTTTCAGGGGATATTCCGGATAATGTCATGGCTACGAACTTCAATGTTTCTAACAACAACCTGAGTGGCCCAATCCCTCCCAATGTGGCTGCAAAGTATATGAGTACAAGCTTTGAAGGGAATTTGTACCTTTGTGGAAAACCTTTGAACACTTCTTGTTCTTCACAGAATGCCAGTGCACCAGCCAGGACAGCCTTCCCTAGTGGTGCAAAATCTCCAAGCAGTGGCACCAATGAAACATCGTCTGCCCTGCCTCCTATTGCAAATTCCAACAAGGGTGGACTGAGTACTGACAAGATTGCTGCGATAGTGGTGTGTTCTGTAGTAGTGCTGATTGTTGTAACTTTTATGGCTTTTGTCATCTACTGGAGGAGCAAGTATGGGACTTCAGGTGAAGAAAAGCCCAAAAGAAAAAGAAAGCTTTCATCTGGTTCATGCTCAGGTCATTTCTCAGGCTCATTCTCAACACAGTTTTCAGGACAGCTTCCAGGCCAGTTCTCTGCTCAGGTGGCACCAGAAGGAGAGGAGGGCTCCACCAGGGCGTGCAATCTTATCCTTTTTGAAGGCGACGACAGAGCATTTGGCCTGGAAGATCTGCTACGTGCATCAGCTCAAATGCTTGGAAAGGGTAGCATAGGCACTGCTTATAAGGTGACACTTGAGGGGGGGCATTCTGTAGCAGTGAAAAGGCTGAGGAACATGAAGAATATGAGCAGGAAGAATTTTGAGCATCAGCTGGAAGTTATTAGGAAGTTAGTGCATCCCAATGTAGCACCTCTTCGTGCTTACTACCACACACCAGAGGAGAAACTTTTGGTGTTTGATTACTATCCCAACGGCAACCTTTTCTCCATTCTTCACTGTTGGTTTGCATTGCCCTTGTTACCCAATCTTAAAACACCAGCTCATGATCAATACTTTCAGCATGCTTGTGATAGTGGTGTGGTGCTAGAGCGTATTGTTTGCTGTGAGGTTTTGTTTTCTCTCATTCTTTTGCTGCTCTTCCTTGCCAAGGATCATGAGAAAGGGATAGAAACTTCTTTTGCAGTTGGTACTTGTGCTCGATTGGCCTTAGTTTTTTTTATGGACTTACGGTGTACTTTTGGGTGACATGTTGGGTGGTGTATTAGTCAGAAGGGTTTAAGCAGAAAAGGAAGTTGAGGAGAGCAGAGATGGGATTGATATGTTGCCATTTCTCTTTGCTGCAGTGAAGCATCCTTCGTTGGAGCCATTGGATTGGACAGGCCGTCTGAAAATTGCTCGAGGGGTTGCAAGGGGTTTAGCTTTTCTGCATGAAACCATCAAGCTGCCACATGGCAATCTCAAGGCTTCAAATGTACTCCTTGACTGCAACGGTGAACCCCATATTGCTGACTTTGGACTGGCGCCATTAACAAACAATACATCTGCCACAGGTAAGCAGATAGCAGGATATCGTGCACCAGAGTGTGCACAATCACGTCGCATGACACAGAAGGTGGATGTGTATGCTTTTGGTATACTTATCTTGGAGATTTTAACTGGACGTAAACCAACAAATTCCTCTGATGAGATTGATCTTCCACAGTGGGTATGTTTTCATATCACTCCTTTTGTTTTACAGCACCCCATGTCCCTCCTCTTCATCAGATTGATGCATGGAAGATGTTACTTGACTTCCAAGGCTGGTTTACAGTATGAGTGTGCTAGATGTGCTAGAAAGGACCCAGAGGTATAGCTGACTTAGGACATCTTTCCATTAGGCTGCTGTGATCACAGCAGCTTTTCATTATGTTTTTTCAACTAGCTGTGCTGACAGTCATCTTACAGCTCTACTGGTCGAGCATTGACCAATTACAGCAGTTGTGACAGCTGTGAGTCAAACTGTGACTCACCATCCAATGACATCTGTCCTTTTTTCACGAGAACATGTTTTCCCAGAGTTCTTAACATGATTAATTACATATTTTCAACATGCTTACAGCTCTCCAATGGAAAGTGACTGTCCCTACAACAAGAAACAAGGCCTTATGTCAGTGGCTTTCCACTACGCTGCTGTGATCACAGCAGCCTAATGGAAAGAAACCCTTAGAGGGCTGTACCAAAATTTCATATGTGATCAGGTTCTGGAGGCTGATTATAGTTTGAATCAGCCCCTTAAAGCATACTGGCAAAGTTTGAAACAAGTGTGTTTGACACAGCCACTGTTGAAATTTGTGATTGTAGGTCAATTCTCTGCCAAGAGAGGAGGTAATTGACAAGGATATGGGCCAGAGCTCAATGGTGGCTGAAGAAGATAAGTTGGTGCTTCTGGATGTGGCATTGAAGTGCATAGCCTTTAACCCTGAGAAACGTCCCAGGATGAGCAGAGTACTGGAATACATTGAACTTCTACACTTACCGGAGGACCCATCTGACAGTTTTTGTGACATATCTGCAGTGAATGTTGCTCTAGAGGGCAATTTTGTGCACTCATCCTTCAATGCAGAACAGCACTTACCTTAGCTTGCAACAGGATAGAGTGAATTTTCTGGTAATTCAATGTGAATACATCTGCAACAGACCTGACACATAGTCACAAATAAACCAGTATCTCGGAGCTATCTTTTGCCACCCAATCATTTGTCACAAAGTGTACCATAGCTGTGTAACTACTTGAAGCAGATATTTTCCTGATTGTCAGAGCTAATTGAGATCTTATGCGTAACAATATATATCCTGTACTAGTTTTGGCCATGTGGGGTGGAGTAGAGATTGAAAACTTGCTATGCAAATTCTTGGTCAATAAACCTTGAATTATCCCATGTCCAATTTGCCTCTGCATGTTGTTGGTGCAGTTTTGCATTCTTGACCTGATCTCTACAGGGTGAGCATTCAGAGAAGACTATGGTGATTTTGTTCACTGTAAAGAGCACTAGTTCTCCATTAGTCTCTGATACTATAAAGGGAAGGTTGAACATCATGTTTGACAGCCTTTTCTGGTATTGTCTAAGTCACCAGTTGGTGTTGCAACTCGGTTGGTGATTTATATATCTTGGAAATAGTGGACTGATCTCTTCCATAACTAGTGCATTAGTCTACTAGAAACTTCTTCTCCTTGTTTGTACACAGAACAAAAGACAATCTAAGAGGAGACCTGACTTAGTACATGACAACATCCACTACGACAGAATCTGGCTTTTCGGTGTGGCAGTGGGCTTTGACACTTGGACATAGTAACATGGTAACAGCACATATTACAGTAATGTCTAACTCATATTACAGTAATGTTGAATTATGGTGATCCTATTTTACAATAACAACGGATGAGACCAAAATGTATACCTGTGAAAATTTGATAGAGCCCATGGTTGATGACACGTTTTGTGAGGCAAGCTTTGAGGTTTCATCCATTTGTATGTAAAGTATGTGTTGTTCAACATAACTTGACATTTTTGTGTAGTATGTGCCAGAATCATATCCATGTATACCTACTATGGTAGGAAGACCCATATTCTGTTGGGATCATGTGATCTGTCCACTAGTGCACCACCCATTGGGAACCTGCTATCACTCAGTTGTGGATGAACTATGAGTGGGTAAGTATCATAGCTAAGTAGGTAGGAAATGTAAGTGGTTACCAATAGGTACTCAACTAGGTAAGACAATTGGTGGCTACTAGGTAGATGGATGCATGTGAGCAATTAGTACATAGCTAACCACTCTGATTAGCTATGAGATACAAATACATTGAAAAAGTGTTTCATGTTCATGCACCATCCATCCCACATGGTGTGCTGGTGGGTGCTGGCTCACTCGAGCCATTCTGTAGCATCAGTGATAATCAGTATTTTTTTTTCAAATTTGTGAAGCAGGTGGGTTGACAACCATGCACACAGAGGACTTAGTCAAATTTGGTTAGAGATCAGAGGGGCAAGTAGAAAATTTTAGGATTCCTCCTGTTTTGCTCACTTGTTGGAACATATTCTCTTACTATGACAACTTTAAAGTTTTTTTCCTCATAATATGGTGACTTGGGCCAATTTTTCCCAGGAAAAACCTTTGCACCTTCCTTTCTTTTCTTCATTTGGGCAAATTTTTGCATTTTGACAACAATTGAAGATGGTGTGCTAAACACCTAAAGTGATTTAAACTATCAAACCCTCATCATGTCATCAAGAATCAATGTCTAGGAGGTGGTTAGGAGCCATCTGTGCAATGGATGATTTTGATTAAATGGTGTCTCAAGTGACTACATTTGACCATCCAATGTCAAACCTAGCCCTTGCCCGTTCTCCTTCACATCTCCCCTCTCTTGAAGCTTACTACCATCACTTTTAGTAAAGCAAGATGTGAATAGGAGATCATTGGCAAAAGTGGGAATAAGTTAGTAGGATGAAGTGTTGCATTAAGGTGTTGTCATCAAAAAGAGAGGGCTACCTAATGTTGCGTCTGCTGCCAAGAAAACAGTGAAGAAATGCAATTCTGAAAAACTCTACATTAACACAAAATGCCAAAACAATGTTGCAGTGGATAGCTTTCAGTATACCCTAATCAAATTGATCTATGGACCATGAGGAATCGGGTTTCTCCAACTTCACTCTCTTTAGCCCAACTAGTCTATCATGGCAATTCAAATCTTTCAGAATGAACACCAGCCGCCCCCCACCCCAATACCACATATAACTTCAAGGAAGTTGGACAAAAAGGAAAACAAGAACCTAGATGCCTCTTTGAGAAAAAGACTTGATAAACCCAAAGCTATTGAGTCTCCCACTATTCCTCTTCAAAGCTCCCACATTTGTGGGTACTCCTTCCCATGAACACCAGAGCTTACTTCATCCCAAAACAAATGACAATATTCACCCCCATAAACCCAATTGCTATGTAAATTGCTCTCAAAACCCTTCAAACCTTCATCATTTTTCTCATTTGGTCCCTACATTATTTATCTAACCTGTTTAACCTATGAAGAAAGGCTAATGCGCAATAGAAAAAAAACACAGTCCTTTACTGAAAGGTTCAAATAGTATTAAAAACATTCATCCCTCACCACAACTACTGATAGATTACATTTTCCAAACTCAAAAACTCAAGCACACATACATAGCCTTCTTTCCTTTTCCAAACTCAAAGTCTTAACTAATAAAAAACTTAGCTTCTCCAAATTGGAAGCTTTGCTTTATACTTGTCATTCATTGTCTTCAATTATGCATTTCGTGCAAATACAACACATCACTCCACATTGATCAATGTTGAATGTCGCCCATTCCATGAAGAATGCAAAACAAAATTGATCACTTGCAAACAACAAACAACACAAGAAAATAGAAAACACAAGCAAAAAGATAGAAATGCCCTCAAAACCTCATGGTGACCAACTGTCCATTATTTTGGCACTTTCTACTAGTCCAAATCAACGCAACCATTCATCCATTAGGTCATTGCATCATTTAGATGCTCACATTGAGAAACGCAAACACATTTTTTTATTATTGACACGCCCCCAAGTTCCTTGTTAGACCCAAAAAGGTCTAACTATGTCAAAAAGCGAAAGTAGTTAGAATTTGGTGCCGCTCCCAGCTTCCAGCATTAAAGGGGGGCTGAGAGGGGCGTGCTGAAAGCTCCGGGATTAGACTAGGAAGAGGGACAAACTATTTAGTTACTCGGTCCTACATCCAAAACCAACCAACAAGTTGGTTAGTACTCATTCGGAACACTTTTGGTGTTGGGACAAGCCACGGGCAACCTTGATTCACTGGACTCACCACGGCCCGGACTCGGGGGAAGCCACCACCTTCCCCCATATAGTATTCTTTGCGTTACTCTGTCGCACCTGCATCCTAATGGCTTTGGGAACTCATAACTCCCGGCTCAAACCTCAAATTTGGATGAGGTCTAAAGCAAACTTGTAGCTCTCCTCAAGAAATTTTCAATGGTGTGTTGCACTCCATCTGCACACACCGGGATTGGGTCGATTTTTGACTTTTTGTGGTCGGGAGTCAAATTGCCAGTTTGACTACCGGCCCTTCTTTTGACTATAACTTGTGCTGTAGATGTCCAAATGGATCATGCAAGGCCGTTTTCGACATCTACACTTCAAGGCCTTTCCAACGGTATAAAGAACACCTCAAGGTGAGGTGTTTTGACCTCTACAATCGAACTCTAAAGTTGTGGGAGTCCCGGAGGATTCCAAGTTCCCACTTTTGGGAGTGTGAGTCTCATCCTCACACTTGCCTCAAAGTGGGGTTGCGACACCAACTATGTTAAAGAGCAGAAGTAGTTGGAACTCAGTGCCGCTCCCAACTTCCAACACTAAAGGGGGGGTGAGAGGGGCATGCTGAAAGCTCCGGGATTATACTAGGAAGAGGGACAAACTATTTAGTTACTCAGTCATGCATCAAAACCAACCAACAAGTTTGTTAGTTCACATTCAGAATCATTCTTGGTGTTGGGACAAGCCACGGGCAACACGGATTCATTTGACTCACCACGGCCCGGACTTGAAGGAAGCCACCACCTTCCCCCATATAGTATTCTCTGCGTTGCTCCGCGACACCCGTATCCAAATGACTTTTAATCCTGGGACTCCCAAGGAGGAGTCCCGAATTTGTCCCGGTTTGGACTCCCGAGACTTTGGGAGCTCATAACTCCCAACTCAGACCTTTGATTAGGATGAAGTCTAAAGAAAATTTATAGCTCTCCTCTAGAGCTTTCCAACGGTGTGTCGCACTCTACCTGCACACACCAAGGTTGGGTCGATTCTTGATTTTTAATGGTCGGGAGTCAAACTACCAATTTGACTCTTGGCCCTTCTTTTGACCATAACTTATGCTGCAGATGCTTGAATGGCTCATGCGAGGCCATTTTCGACATCTACACTTCAAGACCTTTCTAACGGTTTAAAAAAACCTCAACACGAGGTGTTCTGACCCCTGAAATCGAGCTCTGAAGTTTCGGGAGTCCCAGAGGACTCCAAGTTCCCACTTTTGGGAGTGCTAGTCTCATCCTCACACTTGTCTCAAAATGGGGTTGCGACAGTTATAGTGTCCTTCTTTGGTTTATTAAATGCAAGGACATAAGTGTGGAACCATTTGTAATGATAATAAATGCAAGGTATATGTTCAAGTTTGTTTTGTGGTTTTGTGTGATTTGCTTTCAATGTTGTGTTTTGTAAGGTTTTCCCATTCTAATTTTAA
>Ga0209208_10003485_pt1 | contig 22488 bp, 22 predicted proteins | sample S1TSphfallax_3_FD_187694 | JGI IMG/M metagenome (GOLD analysis project Ga0209208, IMG submission 187694) | Host-associated microbial communities from peat moss isolated from Minnesota, USA - S1T2_Fd - Sphagnum fallax MG (SPAdes) (version 2) | ecosystem: Host-associated > Plants > Peat moss >...
AGCTGTAAAACCTACTTTCAAGACTATGTATTTCAGCAAATAGACACTCCCTTAGTTTTAGCTTGTGATGAAGTAGATCAACTTTTCAGCTACACTGAGGTGTCTCAAGGCTTTTTTGGACTACTGCGAACTTGTCACGAGGAAGCAAATAACCGAGATATCTGGAAACAACTGCGATTAGTGGTAGTACATTCCACAGAAAATTATGGGCGATTAGATATTAACCATTCGCCGTTTAATGTTGGAGAATCAATAGAGTTGACAGAATTTACCCCTTCCCAAGTCAAAGATTTAGCAGGGCGACATCAACTCAATTGGAACGATGACTTAGTCAAGGAACTAATGGAAATGGTAGGAGGACACCCGTATTTAGTGCGGATGGCATTTTATCATCTGGCTCAACCAATTCCAGGAAAGTGGGGAAGTTTAAAACAATTGTTGCAGGACGCTCCTAGCGATACGGGGATTTATAGTCAACATTTACGGCGACACCTGGGAATTCTGAGAGAGAATGTAAAACTAGCAGCCGCATTCAAGCAAGTGATTAGCAGCATTGGCGCAGCGCAATTAGATCCTATACTAGGATATCAACTGTACAGTATGGGATTAACTAAATGGCAAAGTAATCAGATTATACCACGCTGCGAGTTATATAGACAGTATTTTACGGAACGACTAGGAGATTAAACACTCTAAATTTATGAATTCCGACATACCAGTTAAGTCAACTCTCAACTATTACAAAGTAGGCGGTAGTTTATCAGCAGACCACCCCAGCTATGTTAAGCGACAAGCAGATGAAGATTTATATACCAGTTTAAAAAACGGAGATTTTTGTTGTGTGTTTAACTCCCGACAAATGGGAAAGTCTAGCTTGCGAGTCCAAACCAGAAAAAAGTTAGAACAGGAAGGTATTAGATGCACTTCAATTGATATGACAACCATTGGTAGTTCTGACCACACTGCTAATAGTTTTTATGCAGGTATCACCTTTGAATTGTGGTCTGGTTTCCTAGATGACGTATCTAATTTTTATCATTGGTGGGAAAAACATCAATTTTTATCTCCATTGCAGCGATTGAGCCAGTTTATTGAGCAGCTACTACTAACAAAAGTCACCCAAAATATTGTGATTTTTATTGATGAAATTGATAATTTAATCAATAGAGAATCTAAAGATGAATTTTTAGAATTTATTCGTGCTTGCTATAACCAACGCGCAGAAAAGCTTGAATACAAACGCATTACATTTTGTATTTTAGGTGTAGTTACTCCATCAGATTTGAAAGATAAAAAGGGAATACCTTTTAATATTGGTAGAACAATTGAGTTAGCTGGATTTAAGCTAGAAGAAGTCCAGCAATCTTTAACTAAAGGATTAGTCAACAAAGTAGATGCACCAGAAATGGTTTTACAAAAGATATTATCTTGGACATCTGGGCAACCATTTCTCACGCAGAAATTATGTAAACTGATTGCAGAAATCGAAGAAAGTCCAAAACCGGATATTGATGCAATAGTTCAAAATTACATTATTAAAAACTGGGAATATCATGATGATCCAGAGCATTTAAGAACTATCAGAAATCGCTTACTAATCGACAAAGATGTCGCTTATAAGCGACTGAAAATTTATCAGAAAATTTTGCAGTATCATCATATAGATCCTGATGAGAGTGGTGAACAAATGGCATTACGTCTATCAGGGTTAGTAGTTAAGCAGCAAGGTAAGTTAAAAGTTTATAACAAAGTATATGAAAATGTTTTTAACCTAAATTGGGTTGAAGAAAATATAGCTTTACTAGCAAGACCATCAGATGTAGATGTTAATAGCGAACTAAAAAATCCAAAAATTTTAAATTATAGCCGACTAGTACCAATAGCACTTATCCTCGTTTTTATCAGTTTAATTTCCCTAGGGTCTTCATACACAGTTGTTAAAAGTCAAGCTTGGAATCAAGGATATAATAGTACTAGTATAGGTGCTTTACTTGAGTGTATTCGTATCTGCTTTTTATTGATATTAGAAGTATATGTAATCTGTTCCGAATTTAGTGAAGAAACTATCCAATTGATTCAAGACAAAAAATTATATTTAAGACGTAGGGTAACATACTTTTTGGGACTTATATTATTGATAAAGCTGGTACTCCATCACTTTTGGTATGGACCGCAGGAACTTTTAGGAGATAAGCAGGTAACTGCTAACGAGTATTTTAATCACTATCTGCTACCTTATATATGCTATTTTCCTTACGCTGTGATTAGTTTTATTGTTATAGGTCTACCTTTGTCTAGCCTAAGCATACACGTAGTTATAGAAGATTGTAATAAGCTGAATATTAAAACCAGAAAATATAAAAACTACTTAACTCAAATAACAAAGGAAATTGAAAGCGTATCTGGTCTATTAAGTATGGCTGCTAAAGATAAAATTGTTCAACAATTAAAACAAATATATTGGGATTTTTTGGAAAAAATTAAACGCCCTACTAATTTACTTCTAGGGATTTTGATTCTGATTTATTTTGATGCGACATTTAGTAGAAATACATTATCAAATAGTGCATATTTATGGACACAATTATTTTGTATATTCGGTTTTATCACCCCGTCATTTGTATTAATTTTGTGGGGACTGCTGGCTTATCAAAAAATTTTGGAAGAAACAGTAAGTGCTTTATTTAAGCTTAATTTTGATTTAAGTGAAATCGCACATGAGTACAGTTTATTCAATTTACTAAAGAAAGTTTTAATACCAAATATCTTCTTCCAGACAATCTGCTTAATCTGTTTTTTACATATTAGCTACACAATATTTAAATATTTAGCTTTCAATTACCATGGTTAAAATTGTTAAAAGACGAGTTACCAAATCCGAAGCTGAGTTACTCATTAGAGAAATTAAAAAAACACCTAACATTGTAGGTTATTCCTTAGCAGAGTGGATGGCAGCGGAACACATAATCGTGGCTGAAAATGAGGAAGGTAAAATGTTAGGAGTCTGTCTAAATTATGATTTTCATGAGCATTGGTACAAAATAGCAGCTTTATTTATATTTGAGGAATTTCGGGGACAAGGTATTGGCAAACTCTTATTTTATCAATCATACAAAGATGCAATGGAAAGACACAAGAATGTATATACGATAAGTGCTAATCCAATTGTTCTAAAAATGATGAAAGATTTAAATTTTATCTTCTTTGAGAGTCTACTAGATTTACCCAAAATAGTTATTCAATATCAAGCTACTTTTTGGTGGCATTCTCTTATATGGTCACTAAATTTTTATAGAATTAAAGAAATAATGAGAAAATCAATTGACATCTCCAGAAATGAACCTAAAACCCTGACTACGTCAGCGTCAAATATTAATTGTTGGACAGGTCTAAGAGTTTATAAGTATTTTACTAACTTTGTTTATGGCATTCATATTTTTTACGACGTTGCTGAATCGCGGTATGAACCGACAGATGAAAGCCTCGAAAACTTCTTCGGGATTTCGACGAATCATACCCCCATTCAGCAACGCCCGACAGTTTGCAATTACATCTCAGATTTTTAATGCGAAAGCAGATTATGTTTTAGTGCTTAAAGCCAATCATCCTACGCTTCATAAACAAGTTAAAGACTGGTTTGATCAGCACTTGCGTGAAGGCTTTTTAGGGATTACCCATAGTTACGACGAACGGGTAGAAAAAGTAACTTTAGCGATCAGTAGGTAGTCCAATACTAAAGGTTACAGGTACCATAAGCTGGGTATTATTATTGTTGATATTAGCTACGGTTGACGGAGGCAATTGAATAAAAATACTCTGTGCAGGATTTTTTTGATTAAAAAGCTCGATAGTTCCTGAAACTAAATTACCCTTAACACTAAAGCTGCCGCTATATTGAAAACTAGTAACTCCTGCAATACCAGTGCTTCTCACGACGTTAATTGTCCCTATACGCGGATCTCCACTAAAGTGAGGATTGTTCAGTTGCAAGAATAGCAATTCCCCGGATAGCAATTCCCCTGTTAAGGTAGTAGATAGAAAGTTGGATGAATGTTGATCGCGGCTATCGACTGTTAAAGTTCCCTGCATCTGTGGATTATAAAATCGATTAAAATTTGCTATGAGTGGACCTGTGACAAGGAAACTATCAGATCCATCTAATGCTGAATCTAGGAAGTCACCAAAACCAAATCTGAGTTTTCTTGGCTCTTCAGAAAAAGATGGTTTAGGACGATGGACTACAGGCTGAGTTTCATCAGCTTTACTGCTAGTTGCGAATAAATTGATGCTAGTGACAATTAATGTAGCTCCAAGCAATTTTATGATTGATTGATTCATGTTTTCATCCCTCAATTAAAAACGAAAAGTAGTACGTAATACACCAACATAAATTGTATTGTTATCTTCTATGTTACCTGGATGTGTCACCAAGAAAAATCCAGGAGTGATGCTGATATGATCGTTGACATTTAAATTATAAAATGTCTCAATGTGATAAGAGCTAGCATTGGCAAGTAAACCACCATTAGCAGCGACATATTGACCCACATTAATCAACGTTGGTTCTTGACCAAACAGAACTGCTAATACATCGCCCTTTCTGCCAAAAGGATCAGATAATCCTAGAGAAAATATATAGTTTGAACTCACAGCAACGGCATTAGTTAGATCCGCATAAGTAGCAGTCACTCCTCCCCAAGTTGCAAAGGTTAATTTTGGAGTAATCCGCCATCTTAATGTACCACCTAGAGCATGAATATCGGCTGGTTGATTAATGAAACCAGACGCATCTGCGATCGCACTTCCTGTAAATGTATCTAAACGACCATCAGGACTAAAACTATAGACATAGGTAAAACCTGTTATGACATCGTTTCCGGGTAAATATAATAACTGGATTCCAGTAGCATAGGCACCTTTTCCTAAAACTGCTCCTAGTTCAGGATCATTACCAGTTCTCGCCCCATAGGCTATCTGTAAACGTGTACGCTTATTAAGCAAATAATCTATACCTACGCCTGAATCTAGAGCACCTATTTGAAAGATGGGATTAACTTCAGCAAAGCGGGAAATTGCTCCACGTCCTAGATCAAAATAGGGAGAGTTAGGACTTAATACACTACTTAAGGTAAAACCAACAGGTTTGATCGTAAAAACTGCGCGATTGGCTAAACCAGCAAAACGATATTCTAAGTTTGATAATTGGAGACTACTATTATAACCTCCTTGATAGGAAAGCAAAGAGGTATAAGTATTTAATACATTAGGAGCAGCAAAACCTAAACCACTAAAGTTATCCGTAGATAACTCTACTCTTAAACGATCTTTACCCGTGAAGCTAGAGACAAGTTGGAGTCTAGCTAAATAATTAAAAACTGGCTGTGATTGACCCGTACCTGGAGGACCACCACCGAAGGCTTGAGCAGGTGCAAAAATCACCTCTCCACCTAATAAAGCGCTGGTAGAAAATTGACCTTTCTCTAAAGCGGTAATTCGATCATCTAGCTTATTGATTCTTTGGTGTAATATGGATAGTTCAGTACTAAATTCATTCTTTAGTTTTTCGATGGTTGTTAAATCATCTTTTTTGACAGAATCACCATTACTGGCAGTATTTAACTCCTGAATTTTGTCTAAACATATTTGTAAATTCCTTGCAAATTCATAGCGAGATATAGTGCGATCTCCCTTTAAAGTCTTATCAGGATAGGAATAAACACAATTATAATGCTTAACTAGATTGCGTAAAGCTTCATAAGCCCAATCCTGAGATGTAACATCAGTTAACTTAGAGACATCATTTATTTGTTCCGACGGTGGATCAGTGGTCAAATCATTGTTTTCCGGACTCAGTGGCTCATCTGTTGCAGGCTGAGAGTTTTCAGAAACAATAACATTGACTTGAGGTTGTTCTGCTTTGACTAAACTAGGAGAAATAGCCAAAATCAAGACAGATAAGGCTAGAATACTACTGCGTAATCGTTGCCTCTGGCGTTTCTCACTGATTGCTATTAGTTGAATTAATCTTCTACCCATGACTAACACCCCATAGAATAAATTTGGACAAAATCAGTTACAATCTGGTTGATTAAATATTAAACTTGGAAAACAGTCGTGTAATGGTGTTCTAATATCAGTAAAAAGTTTATAAATATTTTCAACGACATCAGCTTTAGCTTTGTTTTTTCTACCTTTTTCAATTACTTCCGACTTTACTGGAGGTGAATTAAATGCTAATTCGATATGTTTATATTTAATTTGATTAATGAGGTGGATTCCTTGAATACCACAACTACTATTAGTATTTAGATCTGGATCAACACAGTATTTTTCCAAGTATTTTCTGCCCCGTCCATGTATTGCTACTAATTCACCTTGAGAATTAAAAACAGGACTGCCACTCATACCTCGTTTGGTATAGTTACTATAAAGCAAGTTATAACCACCATCAGACATAGGAGATTCAGCAATTTTTGCTACTACTCCAGGAAAAAACTTGCGTTCTCGACGAGCACCCGAATCATCAGGATTAGGCCAACCGGAAATAAATACTGGATCGTTTGGTTTCATTTGTAACGAATTACCCATGGCTGCTACTGGATAATCACGCTTACTCGTAAATTTTAATAGGGCTAAATCAAACCCTGGAATTGGCTCTTCATCGCTCTTATAGTCCCCAAATCTGATTATATTCTGCTCTTGATCTATAACCTGATATACTTCTCCGTCATAAGTCCTTACTCCCCACTTACGACCAGGAATTAGTTGTTCGACAACGTGGTTATTGGTGACAACATAATAGGCGTTACCTTGATGGGCTACAATCACACCAGATCCAGGATTAAATTCCCGTATTTCTTCTACATCTCCTTTCTCTAACTCTTTGGCAATTAAAACTGTTACTGTAGAAGACATATTATCTATATCATCTGAGATCAACGCTACAGATGGAGAAGCAGAGATGATAACTAATAGTCCTACAACCAAAACTATCAGTCCCAAATACACTCTACGGAGATGAGGTAAAAAAAAGCTTGGCATTTATTTGATATGAAAATAACGTAAGTATGTGAGGTATTTATTTTCTGGGATTAGAAAATAAGTGAAGTTTTTGAACAGTATTAACAGGAATACCCCAACTCAGTTCTGCCATTTTCAAAAACTGTTCTTGAGATGGTCGGCTACCATCGGTAAAAACATAAGAACTGATCCCATTAAATGGATGCTTTAAACGACCATTAATCCCAATTAAATGACCATGTGCATCTAAAACAGGACCCCCACTCATGCCGTTTTCTATATCATTGGTATATCCTAGTTGATAGCCTTTTGACAAAGGGAGATTTGTAAGAATTTTTATGGTTCCAGTTGTTATTTTTAGTGCTTTTAAACCCCAACTAATAGTGTTTATAGGTGTATGAGAGTTAATCAAGTGCCAGTTAGGAAAACCAGCCGCATAGACTGTTTGACCTAATGATGAATGATCAAGATTACCGAGTTGAGCAAGTTGATAGCTTTTGTCACTAGAAAACTGCACAATAGCCAAATCTAGGTTAGAAAATTGACGAGATTCAACAAGATGGGCTGGATGATTTAACCCGTCTCCTGTTAATATCATGTAGTGATGATCCCAAGTATCAACAACGACATGCTCGTTTGTCAACACTGTATAAATTTTCCCAGTGCGGTTAACAATAACACCAGAACCACTACCAGGATTAGTTATAACTCTCACAGTAATTCCCCTGGCAATTTCTTCTGGATTGCTAACCATTTGTGGTTGTTTTGTAATTAATGAGTCTGAAGAAACTACATCAGATAAGAATCCTTGTTTTATTTCCAGAGGTGTCTTAACTGATATAGCTCTCTCAGAAGTTGCATTAAGGGCTGAGACATAATGATTGACAAGTGCAACCAGGAATAAACTAATAATAGTCAAATTCAGTATTTGGACAAACATTATTGGTAATTTGCTATCCTTAATCACTATTCATTGCGTTACATTTGTCATGGAAAATTATGCTCTTAGCGGAATCCATCACCATTTTGTATAGGTGCAGTTGTTAATGGGGATTAGACATCTCCGAAAATGAACCTGAAACTCTTATGCAGCAAAACGCAGATATTAATTGTCACCAGAGGTCTATTTATGAAGATGGTCTTTAGCCCATTTGCCTAAATCTACAACTACTTGTTCACCAGAATCTTCATTAATTGTTTCACCAGCTGGACCATTAATGTTGAGTAACTGTCCAATAATATGACCTGCGTTTCTCTCATTTTCATGTTTAAGAGTAAATAACAGATTATCAGGATTACAATCTGTTTCGCCAGGTTTGAGAATGCAGATAACTACTCGATGATTAACAGGCCCATTGGTTAGTCTAAGACCATCAAAGCTACCTCCGTTTTCTTGTACAGCCGCATCCAATTTAGCTGATACAATTTCACAGCGTTTTTGAGGAGTGTACTCTGGTCCAAATTCGTGTGTTTGCCAGCTAAACAAAGGAGCTGAACTTTCGCCTAGTCTGGCAACAGTAGTTAAATTCTCGCAACTAACTGAACTCTGCAAGTTCTCAGACTCAGACTCTGCACTATTGCTCTCGACAATTACAGCATGGGCGGAAGTAGTCAACAGAAGAATGCCGGAAACAGCGGCTGACGTAACTGCTAAATTGAGCTTTAAGTTAAAGGACATGATTACTCCTTGAGAATTTGAGGGTTCTTGTTTATATGCCAATACGGTTCAGTTAAAGCTAAAAATGATGCAGATTAAGCTTTTTAAGCCTATGGTTACTCCTTACTAACTCAGTTATATCACAAGTGTGACACCAAATCTTGTAATTTACAAGTGGTTTTAGATTAATGTTACATTAATATATGTAACGGAAATGTGTAGGATTTTTATGAGAATAATTATTATTCTCATTAGGCGGTCGTTCTATATTTTATTTTCTGGAAGTCCCTAATCACCTTGTATCCGTCCTCTCTGAGAAATTTGATAAATAAATCCTCCAGCAGCACCCCACCTGACCACGGTTAAAATGGCAGAACCATTATCTATGTGTAAGGGGATAAACGACAAAAAGCTTAGAATCAATACACCAAAAGGATAGAAGTGAAATTCAAGTAAATTTAATGTGGCAAAATACACTAAATCATGCTTAAAATATACTGTATATTAACGGAGTTAAAAAATAAACCATAAATGCTGCATAATCTAAATTACACAGTTTCAAGTTGCTATATATCTATCTAATCACAGAGGCAGATTGATATTAACTTAGAATAAGCTTGTCACAAGCGTGATTAATTAGGAATAATAAAAACGATGAACCAACAACAATTTGAGGTCATATTTGAGAAACTGACAAGTAGGCGGAAAGAAGTGTTACAAAGGATAACAGCTGGCGAGTCGGATGCAGACGTAGCAGCAGCCATGAATATTAGCGAACCCGGTGTGAGAAAGTTTGTTGAGAGAATATGTCAAGAGTTTGGACTCAATAGTGAGCATTCTGACAGCCGTCGCTACAAACGCTCAGAATTAGTGACGCTGATTGCGAAATACAAGCCTGAGTTATTGAGTGGAAATTATCCACAAGCGACAAATCAAGTAACAGTTCCTGAGACTGAAGAGACAGATGATGCCAATGTGATAGAGTTTATTTTGCAATTGCTGTCAACGAACCAACCAATAAATAAGGAATTTACAAGATTTATCCTACGGCTTAATTTCAATGAACAGGAGAAGAAAGAACTGCCTAAAGCCCTGAACAAGATTGGATATCAACACTACCTAAATAGTGATTTTAATAAGGCATTATCTTATCTAACAATTGCCGTTGAATTAAAGCCAGACTTTGGTTCGGCTCACTATAATTTGGGTGCCACTTATGAAAAATTAGATAATTGGACTCAGGCTTGTGAGCATTATAAAATTGCTATGCAGTATCAAAATAAAGCGGCTGATGCGGCAATCAATAATTTAGCTAGATTAGAGATTATGCAAGGAAATAATGCTGTAGCAATAGAATTAATTGAGTCAATCTTCCCAAGGGTGAAAGACAACAGTGTCAAAGCTGCATTACATAAAAACCTGGGTTGGGCATATTTTCAAGAAAACTCTTATACCCAAGCAAAACAACATTTGCTGATATCGCTGGAATTAGAAGTTAACTATGCTCCAGCTTATGGTTTATTAGCGCAAGTGCAAGAAGTTCTGGGAGATACACAAGAATCCATAGTATCATGGCGCAATTTTCTGGAATATTACACCCGAGATCAGCAATTAAATAGAGTCCGTTGGAAGTTACCAGAATTAGAAGTATGGAAACTGAATGCAATAAGAATGTTGGTTGGACAAAAAATTCTAACTTGAGCTTTCATCCTGGGGCTGAAGCCACAAGGCTTTCAGCATTTTTTCTGATAAAATAATGCATTGGAAACAATGAAAGCCTTGCTCTGTAAGGATTTAAATCGATCAGCTAATAAGCTTTTGGTATTGTGTTCCATACAAGAGACGGAAGATCCGTAATATCTCAATTGGGTGGTACAGTAGGGTCATCATCTTCATCATCATCTTCATCATCATCTTCATCATCATCATCTTCATCTTCATCTTTCTCCCCACCTTTGATAGTATTTGTCATATTTTATAACTCAGTTTTTTGCTTCCTATTCGTAGTACAGAACTAGGAAAATAAGCTGATAGCTGACAATGCTATAACAGCTTAAAATCCCTTTTTTTGTTTACATATAGCTGCTTTTTCATATTGATATTATGTCTGGTTATAACTAAAATACCAACACGAAAAACTAGGGAATATTGGCAAGTAAAAACCTATTTTCTGTCTCACATCAGAAAAAGTAAGGTGATAGTAAGTGCAGGTTCACAGGAAAAGGTAAGGAGAAGTATGGTTTATAACTAGCGTGTTAATTTTGTAGGGGTATTCCAAGGGAGAATTCATTCATATTCGTGTGGAAGACGAGAAACCTAAAGGACCAAACTCCCAGGGCGAACGCATCTAAATATTGATGGAGATAGGCAAAGACAGTAAAAGCAAGGCAAGGAAGCATGTTGAAGAGGTAAAGACCGAAAAAACTTGAGTGATACTATTTCCCGAAAATCTTAATTCCGTCTAACCCCTCTTTTTCCTATGGGGACAGCTTGTTTTGATTACGTAGGGCTTGCTGAAAAAATAGAAAAGGTTGACACAGTAAGGATTATAGACTGAAAAAATGTTGTCAGTCGGCACTGGAGTTTAGACTAAGCAGCAAGAAATGACCCAGCAGTGCTGAGTTCAGAAAATACAACCTTCGAGGATAAAGATAATTGAAACTAAGCCGATTATTGCTCTTCTTTACGTGGTTTAGTAGAAGTCTTTTTAACAATAGGGTACAGTATTTTACGAGAGCGGGGTTGACCGAATTTTAGATTCTGACTTTTCCCATTAAGTCCTCAAAGCAAGCTGCCAGCCCTGACACAGGTCGTGCAATTTAGACAAACCTCGCCACAGAACCTGGATTCCAATCGGACCACGACGATGCTCTAAATAACCGCCTAAACGGGCAATAGCAGTGATCGCCCAACTCACGGTGAATTCTGTCGGCAACTTCAAATTAAATGTTGCTTTTAATACCTTAATCTGCCGGGGAGTCAATCAATTTTGGATTTTGGATTTTAGATTACGGGGAGTAGAGAACAAGAGACAAGGGGAGAAACGATTAATCTCTCTTGTAATCCAAAATCTAAAATCTAAAATCTAAAATCCAAAATTGATAGACCCAGCGATAAGATTCTTTCTGCTCAAACGGGCGTTTTCTTGCTTCCTTTCGTGCCTCTGCTTGGCGTTTTTTCTTCTGTTCTGGTGTCTCATCTTTAGGTGGCTGAACCAATTTTAGATTTTGGATTTTAGATTTTGGATTATCAGAGGGGTTGATCTTTTTTCCACCGCTACTGGCTATCCATTTCCCTCATCTAGTGGACCCCTACTCACCTTTCCTCCAAAATCCAAAATCCAAAATCTACAATTCTCCTGCCTTCTCTTTTAACTACGATGCCGTCATAGTCTAGAAAGGTAGTGTCTCCCACACACAGTATCACTTCATACTCTGCTGTTATTTCCGACGTCATCTGACAGTGCGGCTGTGCCAATTTTAGATTTTGGATTTTGGATTTTGGATTACAAGAGAGATTGATCTCTTCTCCATTGCTCCCTTTATTCTTGAATTCTCCTCCCTAATCTAAAATCTAAAATCTAAAATCCAAAATTGATTGATTGACATTGCCCGCTCGTCTAATCTGCGGTCCCCTAGGTCGAAGGTTGCAAAATTTTTCTCCCACCACTCTAGCATCATTTGTCCCTTCTTATACTCTCAGCTTACCTATTATACTACTAATTGTCTCCTAGCTCTAAATCCTTTCTCCACAAGCTTTTCCAGACTTAACGGGAAAAGTCAGATTTATGCATCACTATAGAGCGATGCATAAACTGCGGCTACGCCAACGCATTGGGCGGTATTTTGGAAAATGGGTTGTTTGGGGCAATAATTGTCGTTTGGATCTAAAGCTTGTATCCCTTGTAAAGTCAGGGTTTCTAGACTTAGGGTAATTTCATTCACGGGTATTGCTTTTAACCTTGCCAATGTATAGCCTGGCTTAAAGCTTTGAGTTGATTATAATCTTGAAAATATTTAGCACTAAGTTGAGATTTATCAGCACCTTCCGCAGTTTTCGCCCTGAGTAAGAATTTATGGCATTGCTGATTCAAGTATGAACCAATAGCCGAAAGCTCTGAAAACTCATTCGGAATTTCGCAGGACGCTACCACCATTCAGCAACGCCATCCTTTTTTTGTAACTTCTCGACCACATTTTTCGTTACCAATATGGCACATCGACTCGCCTCAATTACAGGGAAAATTGGTTTAACTGGTATAATCCATATTGAGGTTTTTGATCTAACTTAAGGGTATACACTCTTAAAATATGTATTCATGTAAACATTAAAAAATATTAAGTTTCTGTGAGGACTTTGAAATGTCTAGCGAAATTGGTTTGGCAGAATTAATTCAGCAAGTAAAACAAGAACTACTGACTACTTACCCAAATAGTGACAATAATACGCCAATACTAAGTATTGATTCTGTTGAGTTGGAACTACAAGTAACAGTTAAAAGAGAAGGGAAAGGTGGTATAAAAATTAATGTTCTCCCATTTGGAGGAGGAGAATTATCATGTGGGGTTAGTCGGGATGATGTCCAGAAAGTGAAAGTGAAACTATCACCACTGTTAACGAAAGAACAGATTCTCAAAGCCTATTACAAAGAAAATCCAGAACAATGGCAGAGATTTTTGCAGACAAATGTAGATGCATTGACTAAAGGTAATGGGGAAAGCAACCTAATTGCAGACCTTGGCGAATAATATTCAAAGCGATCGCTAAAGGGATTAAAGTGAACACACTAGAACTGAGTTTTTATCTAAGTCCAGAGAACCAACATAGCTTCACAGTGAGTGTTGAGGGTTCAGGGGAAGCCAATAATCAACCAGAATTACCTTTTCTTGATCGTCAGATTCCGGATGTTGTGGATAGGCGTTTTACTATAGTTAAGGTTTTAGAGTCAACTAAGTTTGACAAGAAGAACTTTGACGATGAAACTGAACTAGCTTGGATGCTGCAGGTAGGCATTCTGCATCCAGAAGGGAATGACTTTCAGCCTGGGTATTTGGCTACTATTGGGGGTAAACTGTATCAAGTATTAGGTAAGAATATTCAGCAAGTAATTGAGACGGCAATAGTAGAAGCTAAACGCGATCGCACTTGGTTACATATTCGGCTCAAATTTCCCGCAGCAGATCCCGTCCGGTTAACCGATTATCCTTGGGAGTTACTGCATAACGATTACGAATTTCTAGTACATAGTGGAGTGACTTTCTCTCGCTATATTGCCTATTCTAGTCCTCCTCCTAGCTTAGGGACTGTTGAGCAGCTCAATGTCTTATTGATTTCATCTCGTGCAACTGATGACAATATGGGGCTAAAGACATTACCTGATATCGAACCAAAAGCGATCGCTCAAGGACTGCAACAAGCTCAAAATCAAGGGTTAATCCAACTAGAAAATCTTGCTCTTCCAACATGGGATGTCCTACGAAATCGCTTGCTAGACCGTGTAAATAAAGTAGTTCCCCACGTGATCCATTTTGATGGTCATGGCTTTTTTGGTAAGCGTTGTCATCAACCAGAATGTAGGAGAGCTTCTAAACAGAGTGCAACTCATTGTCAATGTGGTGTGCCATTAGGGGCAGCCCAAGGTTATCTGGTATTTGAGCGATCTCCAGGTAATGCTGACTACATAAGTGCCAGAGAACTTGGTGAACTATTAGGTAATTTGCAGCGTCGAGAGCAACCTAATTCCCAAGATGGGATTGTATTGGTAGTTCTCAGTGCTTGCCGAAGTGGAATGTCTCGCTTGAGTGAAACTGTCTTTAATGGAGTCGCACAAAAGTTGATTGGTCAAGGTATTCCATCTGTGGTGGCCATGCCATATACTGTTACAGTGGAAGCTGCCAGTGTTTTTTCTGAGTACTTTTATCAGTCACTTGGCCGAAGAGAACCATTAGCGATCGCGCTACGTCAAGGACAGAGTGCGATCGGCATTGAAGGTAATCAGTGGTATCGTCCTGTGTTGTATCTACGTTGGGCAGATAATCAAGGAGGAAATTTGTTTAAGGCTTTTCCTGTTCAACCTGTTGATTTATCTCATCCTATGCCTCAAGAAAATTCTCAACGTCGGAAACTTCGTCTTCAGCAAGATATTAAAGATTTGAGGGACGAGCAAGACGTTTGTCATAATCAGTATCGTGGGACTATAGATGATGCTCAAAAACTGACCTTAAAAAGAAAAATCGATAATTTAGATAATCAAATAAATAACCTAGAAAATGAGCTAAAGAATATTTGAACCATAGATTTTTTGCGGACATTTTAATCATTAAAACTTACATTTTACTGAAGTCGTAATGGATGACATAAAACGAAAAAGAATTATATCAGATCTTGCAGATTTGATGCAAGAGCAAGACGTTTGCCATAATCAGTATCGTGCGACTATAGATGATGCTCAAAAACTGACCTTAGAAAGAAAAATTAATGATTTAGATAATCGAATAAATAACCTAAATAGTCAGCTTTTTAGCAATGATTTGACTGGAGATACTAATCGTCGCTCTCGTGCTTTGGAAGATAAGCTTCCCAAAATTGACTTTAAAAAACAGATTAAAGTTGTAAGAAATATTTTCGAGCAACTTGTAGAAGATGGGGCTGCTCTTTTTTTAATAAATGATAGCTTGAATATGGCAGGAGACTTATTTCGTTTAGAATTAAAAAAAATCTTACAAGATGAAACAACAGATTTAAAACATTATGAAATAGCGTTCTCAATTGACAGAAGATTAGACGCAATAGGATTTTTACAAGGATTAGGAGGTTATTTAGGTATTGATGAAATCAAAACTGAAGAAGAATACTTAAAAGTCATTGAAAAGTTTTTTGGCTTTATAGAAAATGGAAGTGTTGTTTTTATTGAATTAAGAAAAATAAATTTATTATCTAACAGAGAAGATTTCTTCTCATGGTTAGTTAATTGTTTTTGGAGAACATTAGTTGAAAAATTGCCTTTATATTGCCAAAACAAGGGGATAGAAAAAGTAAAATTCATGCTTCTCGTTATATCTGATACTGATATTTGTAGAGAATATTCAAAACTTTCTTGTTTTTGCAGTGAAATAGATTTTGACCAATACAAAATCGTGGAAATTCTATTACAAGAGTGGAGTGAGAATGATATTCTAGATTGGCTAATAAGACACGCTGGATTGTCCAGAGATAAAAGTCAACTAATTGCTAGGGATATTTATAATTCAAGTCGGGGCGGTATTCCTAACAATATCCGTAATGCATTAATGAGTACACTGAGTAGCTAAATTTATGGAGTAACTGAATGAGTCTGCCTACTAAATTAATCTTTGAAAACAAACCCGAACGCCGACCAGAAAATCCACATCCAGATTCACCCAAACACCCAGAACCCTATGTGGTTTCTCCAGAATTAAAAAAAGCTGTCAATTTAGCCATCTACCTCCGGAGACCATTATTATTAGAAGGAGATGCGGGATGTGGTAAAACCCGCCTTGCCTCTGCTGTTGCCTATGAATTAGGATTACCCCTCTACCGCTGGGATGTGCGCTCCACGACAAAAGCCCAAGATGGACTCTATGAATATGATGCAATTCTCAGACTACATGACGTACAAACACAGAAAGTAGAGCCACAATTAGCAGTAGATACAGCAGAAACAGATGAAGACGAAGAAATACTAAATCGTCATCCCGCTAACCCTAAGCACTACCGTAAATTTGGAGCGTTAGGAAAAGCATTCAAACTCAACAATTGTCCAGCAGTTGTATTAATTGATGAAATTGATAAAGCAGATTTAGACTTTCCCAATGATTTACTGACTGTATTAGATGAACCTTGGGAATTTAAAATTAAGGAAACTGGGGAGACAATTCACGCTCACCATAAACCCATTATCATTATTACCAGTAATAAAGAGAAAGGTAACTTACCCGCGCCATTTTTGCGGCGTTGCTTATATCATTATTTAGATTTTCCCAACGATGGGAAGCTTTTACAGGAAATTGTTGAGAAGCATTACCAAATTCGCCAGGAAACATCCCCACCTAGTTCTTTAGTGGAGAAAGCAATTAAGCGGTTTCTATTTGTGTGGAATGAAGGGGGACTATTTAAAAAACCCGGAACCAGTGAATTTCTGGATTGGCTAAAAGTACTCCATACCTTTGAGCCAGAACCTTACAGTGCAGACCAACTGGAAAAAGACAATTTGCTGCCCTATCGAGAGTTATTATTTAAGCTTCAGCAAGACTGGAAAAAATATGCCAAAGTCACATGAGTTCCTATAATCCCCAAGATGTAATTACTCACGCCTTTATGCGTCTACGCCAAAGTGGTTTTCAACTTGGTATAGGTGAACTTTTCGCAGCAAGACAAGCCGTTGAGGGGGGATTTGGGGCAACTCCAGAGGAACTAGGGCAAACACTGAAAATTTTATGGTGTCACTCCCCATCCCAACAAAGCCAATTTGACCCCATTTGGGAATCCCTACAAGTCTATACAACTACCAAACAACCTAAAAACATCCCTCAAAAAGAATCCAAGCCTGAGACTCATCTAGAACCAGAGAAGAAACACCCGGAAACTCCCAAACCACTACTCCAGGATACTATTACTGAGATAGAACCTGAACCAGAATTATCATCACTCCCAATTAGATCACCTTTTCAACCTGCGGAAGTTGAAGATACATCCACATTACAAACATATTATCCCATTTCCCGCCGTTCCATGAGCTATAGGTGGCGATATCTCCGCCGACCTGTTGGGGATGGTCCATTAAATGTCCTAGATATTAATGCCACCATTGAGCAAACAACTCGTCAAGGATTTTACCTGGCTCCAGTTTACCGCAGACAAGAAAGAAACAATGCCCATCTTGTACTCCTGCTTGACCAAAATGGCTCGATGATCCCTTTTCACCGCTTCACCCGTGATTTAGCAGAAACGGCAACCTCCGAAAGTTCTCTACAACGAGAAAAAGTAGATGTATTTTATTTCCATAACGTTCCCGCTGCCAGCGTTTACAAAGACCTCTACCTGACAGAACCAATTGCTTTACAAACAGTATTATCAACCTGCGATAATCAAACCAGTATCTTGATTGTAAGTGATGCCGGGGCTGCACGGGGGTATCGGGAGTTAAAGCGAATTCGGGCAACTACCAATTTTCTCTTTAAATTAAAGCAGTACAGTTCTTTAATTGCTTGGTTAAATCCTATGCCTGAAGAACGCTGGATTGGTAGTTCCGCAGAAATAATTGCTAATTTAGTACAAATGTATCAAATGGATGATAATGGACTAAGTAATGCTATTGATATTGTGCGTGGGCTATTGTCGTAAACTACCCACCACCTTCCTTCGGGAAGGTGGTGGTCTCCTGGGAGGTTGAGATGACAGATTTAGCTGATTCAGAACAACTACGAGAACAGGCAAAACAAGCAGTAGATAGATTTGTCCGCCGTTTCGATGATTCTTATCGGCTATTGGCCTATCATGCGGCATTACCATTGGTACTGACTCCAGAATTAGTTAACTACTTACGCAATGAGTTTTTACGTGGTGAGCAAGTTCCTTGGGTAGCAGAAGTTGATTTGCTGTTATCTGATTTGTGCAGTCAAGTAGGGTACGAACTTTACGCAATGGATACCCATGTCCGGGCATATTTGCTGGAGCAAATGCAGCAACACCCGCACTTTGGTAAGCGGCGAATGCAGGAAGTAGCACAGGTTTTATACAGTTATGTCACCTATTTAAGTCGTTTAAATCCTGGCAGAAGGCAAAAAGAAATAGAAGCGCAACGATGGGCAGCAATGGTATACATGGGAGATGAACAGTGCAGAAAAGCAGCGCGTGAAATTACCGAACGGCTGATAGAAACGAGTAGCGGTATGGGTTCTGCACGTCTTACCGAGTCGGGAATTCGGGCGGAGTTGGCGCGATTGACCAGCATTACCGAAGAACTATCATCCCAGTTAGAGCAACAGCTAGGGTTGCTGGATTACGCAAGGCTGGTACAGCGACTTTTAAGAACACCAGAGTTAGTTACTCCCTCAGAATTGCGTAGTTCTTATCTGGTGGAGGATTTGGCACTGACGTTTCCAGATAAGTTGTTGCCGGAAGAGTTGGTAAGAACTTTGACATCAGTTTCCAATTTGGTAGGCTTTCCACCTATTAAAACCTTTGAATTTGACGAAGGGACCATTACCTTTGAAGGTGAGTCAGTCATTAATCTGCAAACCTTTGAATTTAAAATAGCCACCATTGAACTAAAACAATCAGGCTGGTCTAGGGACAAAACAGAATTGATAGTTAAGGAGCGTCGTCAGCAAGCCCAGTATTTTGTTGAGGAGTTAGGGAATGTACAGATAGAAATGGTACAGATTCCTGGTGGGAAATTTATAATGGGCGCTTCTGAAAAGGAGAGAGGCAGTACGAGTTATGAACGCCCTCAACACGAAGTAACTGTTCCAACATTCTTCATGGGTAAGTATCCAGTTACCCAAGCACAGTGGAGAGCGGTAGCAGCACTACCGCAAATTGACAGAGAACTACACCCTAACCCATCCTACTTTAAAGGGGATAAACGACCAGTAGAGAAGGTTTCTTGGTACGATGCGGTGGAGTTCTGCTCCCGGCTTACAGTTCAGACAAAAAGAGCTTACAGCCTACCCAGTGAAGCGGAATGGGAATATGCCTGTAGAGCGGGAACGACTACACCATTTCATTTTGGCGAGACAATTACAACGGATTTGGCTAATTATAATGGTACTACGAATTATGGTGCTGGAGTGGAAGGAAGTTATCGAACGGAAACAACAGAAGTAGGGAGTTTTGGCGTAGCTAACGCCTTTGGGCTATACGATATGCACGGAAACGTATGGGAATGGTGTCTTGATGATTGGCATGATAATTATGAAAGAGCGCCGACAGATGGTAGTGCCTGGTTTAATGAGAATAATAATCTTTCTCAAAAACAAGGACATGCCTGTCTGCGGGGCGGCTCGTGGAACTACGTTTCTAGGGATTGCCGCTCCGGTTACCGCTACGACTTTGTCAGGCGCGATGTCATCAACAACGTTGTTGGTTTTCGAGTCTGTTGCGGGGTTGGGAGGATTCTTCAGTAGCCCTTTATACTTTTCCCCTTTTGCCCTTTGTACTTATTCTTTTTTACTCTTTGTTTAGTGTAGCGAAGCGGAACGTTATAAATTTTTTTTCCAATTTAGGAGTTAGGAGTGATGCGTCTCCTTGGGAACAATTGTTCTTTGTTTGAGGGCGATCTCTATAAATACCTGTGTACCGTGCACTCATGCACACCCTGCTACACTGAGGTGGGGACTTCCGCAAATTGTTAAGCCAGGGAAGTCAGTGAACTTACAGTCCAGCAGAAAATAAAGCTAAGTGGTAATAAATGGCAAAAATAGTGATAAACCGGACACGGAAGACAGCCAAATACTATATAGAAGACTTAGGGAATAGAATTGAGCTAGAAATGGTGTTGATTCCTGGTGGGAAATTTATGATGGGTTCACCAGAAGAAGAACTTGAACATCGTGATTCAGAAAGCCCTCAACACGAAGTAACTGTTCCAACATTCTTCATGGGTAAGTATCCAGTGACCCAAGCACAGTGGAGAGAAGTAGCAGCACTACCGCAAATTGACAGAGAACTAAACCCTAACCCATCCTACTTTAAAGGGGATAAACGACCAGTAGATCGAGTTTTTTGGTGGGATGCAGTGGAGTTCTGCTATCGGCTTACTGCCCAGACAAAAAGAGCTTACAGCCTACCCAGTGAAGCGGAATGGGAATATGCCTGTAGAGCCGGAACGACTACACCATTTCATTTTGGGGAGACAATTACATCAGAACTAGCAAATTATGATGGTACTAAGGTTTATGGCGATGGAGTGAAAGGAAGTTATCGGAAGGAAACAACAGAAGTAGGGAGTTTTGGCGTAGCTAACGCCTTTGGGTTATACGATATGCACGGAAACGTCTGGGAATGGTGTCTTGATGATTGGCATAATAATTATGAAAGATCGCCGACAGATGGTAGTGCCTGGTTTAATGAGAATAATAATCTTTCTCAAAAACAAGGACGTGCCTGTCTGCGCGGCGGTTCCTGGGCAGACTATCCTGTACTCTGTCGTTCTGCGTCCCGGAGCTACTACCATGGGGCGGACTGGGGTGACATCAACTACTTCATTGGTTTTCGTGTTGCCTGTGGGGTTAGGAGCATTCTTCAGTAGCACTTTATACTTTTTCCCTCTTGCCATTTGTATTTATACTTTTTTACTCTGTTGTCGCCTCCTGGCAACTCGAATATTTTGGGCCAAATATTAAGATTTATGAAGATATGAAAGAATTATCGGTCATCCAAAAAACCTATGATTTTATTAAATGTAGGACTTACGCATTGACAGGAAACACCAAATATGGAATATGGGTTTCGGGCATTTTCACATGATTTTTTGATAGCGCAGCGTGGCGTTAGCCATAGGTCACCCATCAAAGCCTGAAACGGGGTAATTTCGTTCATACACATGATGGTCGATCTGTACAGTGCGTAAGTCCTACTATGAAAATGATCTGTTTGAGACATTGCTACATTTGTATATACAAATGTAGATTTTTGGGTTATGCTTGAAAGTGTAAATGGCTTTGATTGGGATGAAGGGAACTCTGCCAAATGCTGGAATCGTCTTTCTAAAGAAGAAATTGAGTACCTGTTTCAACAGCCTGGTGTCCTTATTGCACCAGATATAAAACATTCTCAGGATGAGGATAGGTATTTAGCCATAGGGATTTCAAGCCAACAAAGGTACATTTTTGTGGCTTTTACGCTCCGAAATAAACAGGATGAAATACTCATTAGACCGATCAGTGCCAGATATATGAGAGACACGGAGGTACAGAAATATGGACAAAACTTTCCCAAGACTTAAAACTGATGCAGAAATAGAGGCACTCTTAGAAGAGGATTTGTCAGATTATCTTACTCCTGATAATTTCAAGCCAGTAACTTTTGAATTTAAACCTAAAGATAAAAGTGTCAATATAAGGATGTCTGAGGAGATGCTAGAAAAAGTTAAATCTGTTTCCCAGAAAGAAGGTATCCCTTATCAGCGTTACATTAGACGTGCGATAGAACGGTCTTTAGGTGCTGAGTAGTAATTTGGTATAAAAAATGAGGGAAACCAACATTGAAGCGCGATAGCGTTCCTTACGTTTTTACCTGGGTAGATATAATTACTTTTTCTGTGTTGATTCCTACCGTGTAGAAGTTGGTGTAGAAATGTCGTCATAGCTCACTTTCCCACCAACGAGGGCGATCGCGCATTAGGCTAATCGGTGGCTCAATACCTTACAATCAGTGCATTTAGGGAGATGTCGTCAGAAACCCCACGGAGTAGAGCCGGGGGCTTGAAAAAGCCTTAATCTGACCAGACTAAGTACCTAGCGTACTACGTTATGGGCAAGAGTTAAAGACCTACCAAGGGATGCGTAGCTAGTCCCCTGCTCTAGAACCGGACTGATTAAACATCTTTAAAGGGGTTAAGGAAGTGTCGTCTGGATAGTACCGACCCATAACATTGTCAAAGCTCACATTACCCGAAAGGAGGCACTTTATGTGCAAAGTTTTCGTACTTGACACTGACAAAGCAAAATAGGACACGTTGTAAATTTATGAAAATAATAACTCTACAATTCTTACCAGAACTACCTTCACAATTTTTCAAACCAAAACTAAAAGCCCATCATCAAAAAACTCGGTAAGTGGGAAATAAG
>Ga0209208_10003486_pt1 | contig 22487 bp, 12 predicted proteins | sample S1TSphfallax_3_FD_187694 | JGI IMG/M metagenome (GOLD analysis project Ga0209208, IMG submission 187694) | Host-associated microbial communities from peat moss isolated from Minnesota, USA - S1T2_Fd - Sphagnum fallax MG (SPAdes) (version 2) | ecosystem: Host-associated > Plants > Peat moss >...
AGATCAGGAGCGAATATGGCCGGCTACCGATGCGTTTCGAGGCGAATCGCGGGCAGATGGCGGGCGCGGTTAAGTTCATGGCGCGCGGTGGCGGGTATGGACTGTTTCTTACCGGGCAGGAAGCGGTTTTGACGCTGCATTCGCAGACTGGGGCGGCTTCGAGGGCCAAGCCTGCGCGACTTCATCCTTTCGGCGTGGGAATTCAGGCGAAGGGAGCGGCACAGCCTGCGGTTAGGGGCGAGGAGGCACGTTCCGGCGATTCGCCAAATTGGACGACGGACGTGGTGCGGATGCAGTTGGCGGGTGCCGATGCCGGAGTTGAGCCGGTAGGTGTGGACCGGCTGCCAGGGACTTCGAACTATTTTTTGGGCAAGGATCCGGCGAAGTGGCGCAGCGATATTCCGAACTACGCGAAAGTGCGCTACGCGGGAGTCTATCCGGGCGTGGACCTGGTGTATTACGGCAACCAGCGGCAACTCGAGTACGATTTTGTGGTGGCTCCGGGAGCGAGCGTTGCGCCGATCCGGCTGCGTTTCGCCGGGGCGCGGGGTTTACGGCTGGATGGCGAAGGCAACCTGGCGATTGTGGCGGAGCACGGCAGCGTCGCGTTTCGCAAGCCGGTGGTGTACCAAACAGTGCGCGGTGTGCGCGTTCCGGTTGCGGGAACCTTCGAATTGCTGGCCGGCAACTCGGTGGGGTTCCGAGTAGGGCGTTACGACCATTCCGCGCCGCTTACGATCGATCCGACTTTGGCGTACTCGACTTACTTTGGCGGAACGGACGCGGAGTTCGTGGTGGCCGTCACGTCGGATGCCGCGGGCAATGCGTATGTGACGGGACTGACGCTTTCGGAGGATTTTCCGCTGACGGCGGGCGCGTTTCAGGCGGTCAACTACGCGACGCCTTCGAACAATGTGAGCACGGCGTTTATTTCGAAGTTCAATGCGTCGGGGACGGCGCTTTTGTATTCGACCTATCTGGGCGGCGTGGCCATCACCAACACGCTGCATCAGCAGGGCGATTACGGTAAGGCGATCGCCGTAGACGCGTCTGGCAATGCGTACATCACGGGATACACCTATTCTTCGGATTTTCCCATTACCAGCGGGGCATTTCAGAAAGGAAACGAGGCGGCGGCGATCGATCTTGCGACGGGGTTTGTGACCAAGTTGAACCCGAGCGGGACGGCGCTGGTGTATTCGACCTATCTGGGCGGGAGTACTCTCGATGAGTTGACGGCGCTGACGATCGACGCGGCCGGGGATGCGTACATCTCTGGAATCTCGTTTTCGTCGAATTTTCCCACCACGCCGGGAGCTTTGCAGACGGTCAACAAGTCGTTTACGGCGAACGGTTACAATGCCGTGATCAGCAAGCTCAATCCAACGGGGAGCGCGCTGATTTTTTCCACCTATCTGGGCGGCGGAAGCACCGATGGGAGCACCCTGGGTGACGTTTACTTCACCAATCCGATCGCGGTGGACAAGAGCGGCAATGTTTATGTGGCTGGATTTACCTCGTCGGGAGATTTTCCGGTAACTTCCGGCGCGTATCGGACGACGAATCCCGGTTCGATCGAAATCACCGTCTCGAAGCTGAACCCAACGGCGACGGCACTGATTTACTCCACATATTTGGGGGGCAACACGATCTCCTATTGCGAGGGGCTGGCGGTGGATAGCGCAGGGAACGCGTATGTGGCTGGATATACCGAGGATCTGGATTTTCCGGTGACCAAGGGCGCGTTCCAAACGACGAACAAGTCGGATCAGAACACCAGCGATTCCGCGACCGCAAATGAAAATGGCTTCCTGACCAAGATCAATCCAACGGGGACTGGGCTGGTGTACTCGACGTATCTCGGCGGCAGCACCGGGCCGTGGGGTGGCGACCAGATTTACGATCTCGCGATCGACAGCGCGGGAGACGCGTATGTCGTGGGGGCGGCCATGTCGGCGAATTTTCCGGTCACGTCGAATGCGTTTCAGCCGACGAACAGGGGCGCGTCGCACTGCTGCGATTACACGGCGTATACGTCGGACGGATTTCTGACGGAGTTCAATCCGGCGGGGACGGCGCTGATTTACTCGACCTATTTCGGCGGTACGGGAACTCAGAATGCGGCTGGACCGGGCGGCTCAGGAGACACGGCGTACGGGTTGAGGCTGGGTGCGAACGGGATCGTTTACCTGGTTGGCTATACGACATCTTCGAACTTCCCGGTGACGGCGGGGGCGTTTGAGACCGCCTATCACACGCAGCAGAATACGGGGTTTGTGGCGGAGTTCGATTTGGCCGCCACGCCGCCCGCGACCAAGGAGACCGAGACGACGCTGACGGCGAGTGCGGATTCCGTGACGCCGGGCACGGCGGTCACGTTTACGGCGACGGTGAAGCCGGCGTCCGGCACTGTCATACCGACCGGCACCATCGTATTCAGCGTGGATGAGGCAACGGTGGCGACGGTGGCGCTGAGCGGCGGCAAGGCGGTGTATACCAACTCGACCCTGCCGGCTGGGCAGCACTATATCTTGGCCACCTACGGCGGCAGCACTGCGTATGACGCGAGCGGGGATGGTTTCAATGAGATTGTGTCGCCGGCCAAGCCGGTCATCTCGCCGGGCTCGGGCACGTACTACGCGCAGCAGTCCATCAGTATTACCGATGCGACGGCCGCATCGCCGTTGTATTACACGGTTGACGGTTCGACACCTTCGGTCTTTTCGACGGTATATACGGTGCCGATCGTGGTAAATACGTCGAAAACGGTCAGCGTGGTTGCGGTGGCGGAGCACGACGCTCCGAGCGTTGAGGTGAGCGCGACGTATACGATCGTGGGTTCGCCGACGGTGCTGGCCGGACCGGCCACCGGCGTTAGCGCGGCGGGAGCTACGCTGAATGCCTACGTAAACACCTCGGGAGTTGCCGGATCGTACTCCTTCCGCTACGGGACGAGCGGCACGGCGCTCACCACGGCGACGGCTGCGACAGATCTGAGCGCGTCTGCTTCGCGAGTGACCGCGAGCGCCGCGCTCAGTTCGCTGAAGGCGAATACGACCTACTACTATCAGGTGGTGGTGACGACTGCGGGCGGTGTGACTGCGGGTGCCACGCAAAGTTTCACGACCAATTGAGCGTTTTCCTGCCGGACGGGGTTGGCCTGACGGTCATGCTCTGCGGGCGCGGATTGTTTGGGGAATAAGGATGGTTTATGCTCAGGAACAGATGGCCACCTGAACATGCAAACCCAACCCGAACTGCCGCGGACCCGTCACGATGGATTTTGAACAACTCAAGACCTTCCAACTGGTGAGCCGGCTGAAGAGCTTTTCGCGGGCCGCGGAGAAGCTGGGCGTGACGCAGCCGGCGATCTCGGCGCAGGTTCGGTCGCTCGAAAACGAGGTTGGCGCGCGGCTTTTCGACCGCGAGGGCGGCAAGGTGACGTTCACGGCTGCGGGGCGGCTGTTTGAGCCTTTCGCCGAGCATTGTTTGCAATGCCACAGCCACATACTGGCTGGCGTGAGCGAACTGTACCAGTCCCCGCGCGGTGAGATTTCCGTGAGCACCAGCGAGGCGACGAGCCTCTATGTGTTGCCGACCGTCTTCGCGCAGTTCAAGAAACTCTACAGCCGGGTGCATTTGAGCATTGTGCGGTCGGAGCGGACACGGACGCTAGAGGCGGTATTCAGTCGCGAAGTGGATTTTGGGATCGTTTCGCTGCCGGTCAAAGACAGCCGCTTGCTGATTCACAGCATACACAAGGATGAGGTGCTGCTGGTAACTTCGCCTTCGCATCCTCTGGCCGATCGCGATACGGTGAAGTTAGACGAAATTGTCCAGTACCCCTTGCTCATGATCAAGCACGGAAGGCAGCGTGAGAAAATCGACCAGTTCTTTCACAGCAAGGATCTACAGCCGCGCGTGGCCATGGAGCTAGAGTCGAGCGAGTTATTAAAACGCTTGATCGGCGCGGGAATCGGCATGGGTTTTCTGCCGCAGACCAATGTTGCCACGGATGAAGCGGCAGGCCTGCTTAAGACGCTTAAGGTAGATGGGATGCGGGTGCAGCGGGAGTTAGCCATCGTGTATCGCAAGGATAAGACGCTGACACGTGCGGCCCATGCCTTTCTGGAGGTAGCTACTAATGGCGCGAAGCCGGTGCCGATGGCCAGCCGTCCGCGGAGCAGGGCAGTTTGACGGAAAAGTAAGGATTGCGCAACGGCGGAGTTGGCCCGTAGAGTAGTGTTCAATGACGACTTCAGCGCTTTCTCCCCGCCGCTCATCTCGATTTCTGTTGGGAACTGCCCTCGCACACGCCGTATTGGCGATCGCTTTGCCGCTGATGGGCCATACGCAAGGCAAGGATGGATTTCCTAAGAAGACCGGGGCGACCGAGCCTGGGGTGCAGCGTCCGATGAGTGAACTGAAGCCGGATGTTGAGTTTCCGGTGGCGGGGACGCCGGATTGGCTGGCGGTCACCGACGACGCGGTCTGGGTGTCGAGTTCGAAAGTCAACCATGTGGTGCGGCTCGACGCGACGACGAATAAGCCGGATGCCGTGATTACGCTGGAGAAGCCGTGCTCCGGGCTGGCTGTGGGCTTCGGCAGCCTGTGGATTCCCAGTTGCGGCTCGCACAACCTGGCGCGCGCGGATGTGAAGACGGGCGCGATCCAGGCGACGATTGCGGCGAGTCCTGCGGATTCCGAGGGTGGGATTACGACTGGAGCGGGGAGCGTGTGGCTGGTGGTGTCAGCGGCGAGCGAGCTGGACCGGATCGATCCAAAAACGAATGCGGTCGTGGCCAAAATCGAGCTGCCGAAGGGCTCGTTCAATCCGATCTTTGCCGGGGATTCCGTGTGGGTGGCGAGCAACGAGGGCAACGCGCTGGTGCGGGTGGACCCGATGACGAACAAGGTAACCGGTTCGACGGCGATCGGGCCGAAGCCGCGCTTCCTGACCGTTGGCGACGGGTCGGTCTGGGTGCTCAACCAGGGCGACGGCACAGTTTCGCGCGTGGATGCGACTACGGGCAAACTGCTGGCGACGATCCCTTGCGGGATTCCGGGCCTGGGCGGAGAGATCGCTTTCGGGGGCGGCTCGGTTTGGGCTACGGTCTTCGGCTACCCGATTACGCGCATCGACCCAGCGAAGAACAAGGTGGTGCAGCAGTGGACGGGTCAGGGCGGCGACAGCATTCGCTACGCGCACGGGTCGGTGTGGCTGACGTTTCTACTCGGCGCCAAGGTTTGGCGGTTGACGGTTCCACCGGCCTGAATCGGAGCGAAATCCCATTCTGTTTTATACGCGGCATAAATGAAATGAATGCTCCTCGCCGATTGCGCCGACTTTGGGTAACGTAGAAGTATGCATTGTCGCAGTCATGGGAAAAATACGGCCAAAGTTGTAAATTCTGCTGAAAATCGCTCATATTCGAGGCATTCTCTGCGTTGCCGCGGACTTCTGGCCACGCTTTCGACCCTTTGTTTGATCGCGGTGGGATCTTCCGCCCCCGCCAATGCGGCGGCGCCTACGTTCACCGTGGGCTGGTCGGTGTACGCGGGCTGGAATCCGTACTTCTACATGGCCAAGTCTGGCATTTTGAAGAAGTGGGCGGATAAATACGGCATCGTCATCAAGGTGCAGCGTTTCGATTATGCGGCCTCACTGGACGCGTTCGTCGGCAAGAACATTGATGCCTGCACGATGACCAATATGGAAGCACTGGACATGCCGGCGGCCGCTGGGATCGACTCGACGGCGCTGATTGTGGGCGACTACTCGAACGGCAACGATGCGGTACTGGCGCGCAACAATCTGACGCTGGCGCAGTTGCCGGGCAAGCACATCATGCTGGTGCAGAAGACGGTTTCGGAGTATCTGTTGGAGCGGGCCATGGACCTTAACGGCCTGGGTGCGCAGATACCGCAGTTGAAGCTGGTCAATACCAGCGATTCGGATCTGGTGGGCGCGTTTCTCGGCAACCAGAGCAATCAGGTTGCGGTGACCTGGAAGCCGCTGGTTTCGCAGATATTGGCGCAGGGCGGCAATGTGAAGGAGCTCTTCGATTCCTCGAAGATTCCGGGCGAGATTATGGATCTGCTGGTGGTGCGCACGGACGTGTTGGCGCGACCCGACGGCGTGAAGTTCGCCAAGGCGATCACCGGCGCGTGGTACGAGACGATCGGCCAGTTGGCTGCCGGAGCGCCCGCGGCAATCAAAGGCAGCGCCGACGCCTCGGGCGACAGCGTGGCTTCGTACAAGGATCAGTTGAAGACGACTTACCTGTTTGCGAGTCCTAAGTCCGGCGTCGATTTTTCCGAGAGTCCAGGGATCAAGCAGAAGATGGAATTGGTTCGCCAATTCTGTTTCCGCCACCAGTTGCTGGGGCAGAACATCGGCACGGTGAACGATGTGGCGATTCGCTATCCGGATGGCTCGGTGCAAGGCAAGGCGGACCGGGTGCGGTTTCGCTTCGACTCTTCTTACATGAAGATGGCTGAGATGGGAAAACTGTAACATGGCGTCAGTAGCACTGGCAGGTCAATTCGCCGATATCCAGGGACGGCCGCGTAAGCTGTGGACGCAGTCGCTAAGTTGGGTGCTGTTTGTTGTCGGCATATTGGTCTACTCGCAGTTTTCAATCGCGCGGCACAAAGACAATCCGGAAGACCGCGTGGTCCCTTCAGTGTCACAGCTTTACAACGGCATCAAGAGCGCGGTGCTCGAGCCTGCGGAAGAGGACGATGCGCTGGACGACAATGCGACGCTGGCGCAGCGGCTGACGCATAGCATGTTGGTCAAGGATACGTTGTCGAGCGGCGGCCGATTTTTCGCCGCGATGCTGTTGCTGATCCCGGCGATTCTGCTGGGGCTACACATGGCGATCTTTCCTTACGCCGAGGCTCTCTGCCTCCGCTTCATTCTCTTCTTCGACAAGATTGTAGCGCTATCTCTGCTGCCGATTCTGTTTATCGCGTTCGGCATAGGCGACTGGGCTAAGATCATGCTGATGGTGATTGGCGTTGCGCCTACGCTTATGCTTGACACCTATAACATGGCCAAGGGAGTGCCGCGCGAGCAAGTGGTAAAGGCCTTCACCCTCAAGTCGAGCAACTTGGATGTTGCCTATCGGGTGGTGCTGAAACAGATCATGCCGCAGATTATCAATAGCGTCCGGTTGAATCTGAAGCCGTTGGCGCTATTTCTCTTTGCCGGCGAGATGATTGTATCGAGCGATGGGTTGGCGTATCGTATCGGCATCATGCGGCGGCACATGGGAATGGATATCATTATCCCGTACATTCTTTGGGTAGCTATGCTGCTCTTCGGAATCGATGCACTGCTCAAGTTTGCGAACCGGAGGCTGCATCCATGGGCTTAGCCGCGCGGGTGTTGGAATCCGAAGCAATGGTGGAGACTCAGGCTGCGCCCGTCGCGCCGGTCGAAATCGCCCTGCGCAATGTCTCTGTTTCGTACGCGGTTGGCTCGGGCAAGAGCAAGACCGTGCTGTCGAAACTGAACCTGGAGATATTTGCGGGCGAGTTTGTGGCCGTGCTGGGCGAAACGGGATGCGGCAAGAGCACACTGTTACGCATGGTGCTCGGGCAGGAATTTCCAACGACGGGCGAGATTCATGTGGATGGCAAGCTGGTGACGCGGATTGATGCGCGCTGCGGATATGTGCCGCAGAAGTATTCGCTGTTTCCGGACCGGACGATGATGCAGAACGTGATGTACGGCCCCGAGAATGCCTTCTGTGGATGGTTTGGCCGACTGCTTCCGTCTTATCGTAAGTTCAGGAAAAGATTGCGCGCGGAAGCCGAGGAGCAGTTATTGCGCATGGGTTTGCGGGCGGGGGATTTTCATAAGTATCCGCATCAGTTATCGGGTGGGATGCAGCAGCGCGTGGCCATTGCGCAGGCGCTGATGATGAAGCCGCCGGTGCTGCTCATGGACGAAGCCTTCAGCGCGCTGGATCCGGCGACGCGCGCCAGCCTGCAGCAGCAGTTGCGGGAGATATGGCTGGAGACGCGGCCCACGGTGTTGTTTGTTACGCATAACACGGCGGAGGCCCTGCTGCTTGGATCGCGGCTCCTTGTGCTGAAGCCGCATCGCGACGGCAGCACGGAGAGCAATGTGCTGCTCGATATGCCGCTGCCGCAGTCGAGCGGTACGATCCATGAGCGGGAACAGAGTCTTGAATTCATCGAACTGCGCGAGTATGTGAAGAGTCAGGCGTATGGCTCTTCCCGCCGGCTTAACTTGAGCCAACCTGAGCAGGAAACCGACGAGCAGGGGGATGCGCTATGAGGCGAGTACACTTGTCCGCGCCGCTGCGAGCGGCGATTGTTGCCACTTCGATCGCCGCTGCGACGATCGCCGCGATTACATCGGGAGTTATGGCCCAGAAGACGGCCGAACCCGCGCCAGGGACGGCAGAGTTCTACACGCAGAAAGTTGAGCCGATTCTCGACGACAACTGTTACTCGTGCCATGCGGAGGGGCAGTCGGGCGGGTTGCGGCTGGATACTTACGATGCGATTTTGAGGGGCGGCGGCCGCGGTCCGTCCATCGTTCCCGGCGATCCGGATACCAGCATCCTGATTCAGGCGATTCGGCGGACGGGCTCGCTGAAAATGCCTCCGAGACACGCGCTTGAGCCGGGAGAAGTGGATGTGTTGGTGGCCTGGGTGAAGGCTGGCGCGAAAGGAGCGGTGCCAATGCCGGAGACAGTTGATAAGGTGGCTGCCTCGGCTGCTCCCGTTGCGCCGCCTGCACCGGCGCAGCCTCAGGTTGCCAAGGTTTCCGAGGTAACTACGCCGCATCCGCAGGGAGCGATGTCGGATGCCGATTTCTTCGAGACCAATGTGCGTCCGATCCTGGCGAACAACTGCTATAGCTGCCATGGGGATGCGACCTCGGCGGGTTTGAAGCTGGATTCGCGCGAGGCATTGCTCAAGGGTGGCGAGCACGGGCCGGCGCTGGTTCCTGGAGACCCCGCGAAGAGCCTGATTATCACCGCGGTGCATCAGACGACTTCACTGAAGATGCCCAAGGGCGGCAAGTTGACTCCGCAGGAAGTGGCTGACCTGACGGAGTGGGTGAAACACGGCGCGGTCTGGCCGAAGAGCGCGCCGGGAACCACCTTCTCCGCGTCGGTGAAGACCGGCGTAATTACCGACCGGCAGCGGGCCTTCTGGGCGTATCAGCCGCTCAAGGTTGTGCCAGTACCGGAGCCGAAGTATGAGCACTGGGCTAAGACGCCGATCGACAAGTTTGTGCTAGCGAAGATGCTCGATGCCGGACTGAAGCCGGCAGCGCAGGCGGATAGGCGGACGCTGATTCGCCGTGCGACTTACGATTTGACGGGTGTGCCGCCGACTCCAGAAGAGGTGGAGGCTTTCGAGAAGGATAAGTCGCCCAAGGCGTACGAGAACCTGATCGACCGGTTGCTGGCTTCTCCCAAGTACGGCGAGCGCTGGGGGCGTCACTGGCTGGATGTGGCGCGCTATGCGGAGGACGATGTGCGCGGTCTCGATCCCAAGGGGCGCGGCTACATGCCGTTCAACGGCGCGTACCGCTATCGCGACTGGGTCATCAAGTCCTTCAATGCGGATATGCCCTACGATCTGTTCCTGCGCCTGCAGATCGCCGGCGATAAGATTCCCGCCAAGACCAAGCAGGAGCAGGAAGATTACTTGACAGCGACGAGTTATCTGGGCGCGGGGCCGTGGGTCTGGGACCAGGCCGAGCCGATCCAAGGGCGCGCCGACGAGCGCAACGAGCGCGTGGATGCGGTAACGCGCGGAACGTTGGGCATGACGGTGGCCTGCGCACGCTGCCACAATCATAAGTACGACCCGATCACGCAGAAAGACTACTACGCGCTGGTCGGCATTTTCGCCAACTCGACTTACAAGGAATATGCGACGGTTTCGGAGGCGGAAACTGCCGCTTATGAAGAGAATCTGTCGAAGTTAGAAAAACTCCAGATCGACATGCAGGAATATACGCGGACCGAGACACGCCAGTTGTCCGATGCTTTGGCGCATCAGACGTCGAGTTACATGGTTGCGGCGTGGCATGTGCTGGGCAAGCCGAAGGCCACGGTCGAAGAGTCGGCGTCGCAAGCCAAGCTGGACCCGGAAGTGCTGCGCCGGTGGGTGGAATATCTGACGCCCGGCAAGCAATACCAATACGACTATCTGAAAGACTGGCAGGCGATGGTTGCGGTCGATGGCGGCACGGAAGACGAGGCCAAAGTGCTGGCCGAGAGCTTCCAGAAGCTGTTGCTCACCGTCCGTCAACATGCGCGCGAAACGGAAGAGCAGAACGAGATTATCCGCGACAAGAACGACGTGCCTCGGCATCGGGTGCATGACGCCAAGCCGAGCGAATTTGAGACCGACGACCAGTTCTGCCCTGGTTGCGCGCTTGAATTGAAGACGATTCCAGTGCCGGAGGCGAAGCTCTATTCCGACATTTTCGTATCGCGCTCAGGCGATCAGGAAGAGCGGTTCAAGCCGGGTGTCTTGGTCTTCGTCGGATGGGATCTGACCAGCCGGCTGAACCCCGCGATGCAGGCGTACATCGAAGAGCAGCAGAAGGAGATAGGTGAACTGCGCAAGAAGACCGGGCCGGAGAATTATCCCTATGTGCATGGGATGGCGGACAAGCCGAAGATTCAGGATGTGAAGCTCAATGTTCGCGGGAATCCGCATTCCTTGGGCGATACCGTGCCGAGGAGATTCCTGACCGTGCTCGCCACGCCTACCGCGAAGCCGTACTCGGACGGCAGCGGCAGGCTGGAGTTTGCCAACGATATTGCGGCGAGTCCGCTGGCGATGCGGGTGATTGTGAACCGCGTATGGAAGTGGCATTTCGGCACGGGCATCGTGAACACTCCGGATAACTTCGGCTATGTGGGCGAGGAGCCGACTAACCCCGAGTTATTGGAATACCTGGCGCATGAGTTTGTGGCCAACGGGCACTCGATCAAGAAGCTGCAGAAGGAGATCATGATGTCGGCCGCCTACCAGACGTCGGTCGAGGAGTCTGCGGAGGCCCACGACAAAGACGGCGCGAACCGGCTCTATTCGCACTTCAACCGGGTGCGGCTGGACGCGGAGGAGATACGCGACAGCATGTTGTTCGTTGCCGGCGATCTGGATACGAAGAAGACTTCCGGGCCGTCGTCGGATTTTTCGGAAGACAATGTCGAGCCGACCGTCTTCTGCAAGGTGAGCCGCTACCGGCTTGCGAACTATCTTCAGATCTTCGACTTCCCCAACCCCAGCTTTACTTCCGAGCAGAGATTTTCAAGCAATGTGCCGCTGCAGCAGCTCTACTTCATGAACAATCCATTCGTGTACAAGCAGGCTGGAGTGCTGGCGGAGCGCGTTGCCTCGGAGCCGACCGACAAGGACCGGATTGTCAAGTTGTACGAGTATGTTTTTCAGCGCAAGCCGAGCGACGAAGAACTCGCGCTGGGTCTGAAGTTCTTGAGTACCACGCCGGAGAAAGCCGGCTATGCCGTGGTCGGAGAGCCGATCACCGCTTGGCGTCAGTACGCGCGAATCATGCTCAGCTCCAACGAATTTCAGTTTTTGGATTGAGCGATCGAATTCAGATTCGCAAGAGTCGCACAAACGCAAGTTGCAACCGCAGCCACGCTGCCATGGATGGAGAACCAAATGGTACACAAACCTTCTTCTCAACCGATGACTCGCCGAGAAGCCCTTTGCAAGATGGGCGCGGGCTTTGGCATGTTGTCGCTTGCCAGCCTCCTGGGCGAATCGATTGCCCGCGCGGACGCGCCTGCGAACAAGGCAACATGGATGATCGACGAGCCAGGATTCAAGCCGCGCGCCAAGCATGTGATCTTTTTGTTCATGAATGGAGGCCTTTCGCAGATCGACAGCTTCGACCATAAGCCGACACTCGAGAAGTACAACGGTCAGCCCATGCCCGGAGGCGATCTACAGCATGAGCGCAAGACGGGCGCGCTGATGAAGTCGCCGTTCGAATTCAAGCGTTACGGCCAGAGCGGAAAGGAAGTGAGCGAGATATTCCCTTACCTGGGGGAATGCGTGGACGATATGTGCTTTGTCCACTCGGTATTCACGGAGATTCCGAATCACGAGCCGGCGCTGCTGATGATGAACACGGGCGCTAACTTCGCGGGGCGGCCGTCAATGGGTTCGTGGATGACTTATGGCCTGGGTACGGATAACAAGAATCTTCCGGGCTTTGTAGTGCTCTGTCCCGAGGTTCCCACTACCGTCGGTCCTCCGCTTTGGGGTTCGGCGTTCCTTTCTGCCGTGCATCAGGGAACTTACGTTTCCGACAAAGTCGAAAAGACGGATTTCGATCCGCAGAAGCTGATCGCCAACATTCATAACGACGAGTTCGATCTGAAAACTCAGCGCAAGGATCTCGATCTGCTGGAGCAACTGGACAAGATCAACATGAAGACGGCTCCGGGCGCGGAGCACGATGGGCAGCTTGAAGCGACGATCGGCGCAATGGAGACGGCGTATCGCATGCAGACCGAAGCGCCCGATGTGTTCGACGTGCGCAAGGAGAGCGAAGCCACGCTGAAGTTATACGGCGAGGGTAGCACGGCGCGGGGATGCTTGACCGCTGCGCGGTTGATTGAGAAGGGTGTGCGCGTGGTGCAGATTTACTACGCTAAGGGCGATCCTTGGGATCATCACTTCGACATTGAGATGCACCGCAAGACGGCCAAGGATTCCGATCAACCGTTTGCTGCGCTCATCAAGGACCTGAAGGCGCGCGGGCTATTCGAGGACACGATCATCGTTGCAGGTTCGGAGTTTGGACGCACGCCGGTCGTCGAGACGGGCAGCGGCTTCATGGGTGGCCAGACGCACAATGGGCGCGACCACAATCCCCATGGATTCACCATGTGGCTGGCTGGCGGCGGAATCAAGAAAGGTTTCAGCTACGGCCAGACCGATGACTTCGGCTGGAAGGCGATCGACAAGCCGGTACATGTGCATGACATTCACGCCACGATCCTGTACCTGCTGGGCATCGACCATACCAAACTGACGTATCGCTATAGTGGACGCGACTACAGGCTCACGGACGTTTCGGGCAACGTAATCCACGATATTATTGCTTAACTGAACCGACGATAAACCAATGGCGCCAGTCCTCTCCTCAGACAAGCTGGCGCCATTGGTATCTATTCCGTCAACCTTAGTATGGAGAGGAAATCGATGAAGCTTGGGCTCCTAACCATGGCTGTCTTGTTTGTGGCCGCGACGACTGCGATTGCGCAATTTCCCGAGCCGAACGGCGGCGATGTGGAGCGTGGCGTGCTGTTGCAGAAGTGGATGACCGGCGGTCCGAAGTGCATGGAGGTGCCGGAGTGGCAGGTGCATGAGTATAACCCGAACTTCCTGATTCTGCGCCAGTCCGGTTGCAGCGATTATGAGAAGCCGTTTCTGTATCTTATCTTCGGCAAGGACCGCGCGCTGTTATTCGATACCGGTTCGCGGGATGGCAATCTTGTGCCGACGTTGCAGCGCGTTGTGCATAACTGGCTGGAGCGCAACGGGCGCAAGAGCATTTCGCTGATTGTGACCCATAGCCATTCGCACAGCGACCACGTTGCGGGCGACGCGGCCGTGCAGGCGCTGAACGATCCGGCCATGCCCGTCACGTTTGTGACGCCGAAAGTGGCCGATACGCAGGCGTTCTTTCATATTGCCTCATGGCCCGATTCGCCGGGCACGGTGGACCTCGGGGATCGAGTCATCGATGTTATCGCCATCCCCGGGCACGACACGGTGAGCATTGCGCTCTACGACCGCAGGACGGCCGTCTTACTTACCGGAGATAGCTTGTATCCCGGCCGGCTCTATATACACGATCTGGATCAGTTTCAGAAGAGCACGGAGCGCTTGATTCAATTTACGGAAGGCAAGCCGGTGGCGCATATTCTTGGGTGCCATATCGAAGAGACGAGTACGCCGTTTCTCGATTATGCAATCGGCACCATTTATCAGCCCAATGAGCATGCGCTGGAGTTGTCGCGCGGCGACTTGCTCGAACTCGAAGACGGCCTGAAGGCGTTGAACGGTACGCCGCGACGCGTGGCGCTGGCCGACTTCTCGATCTGGCCGATCGTGAAGCGCGATTACAGCATGAGCGACTCGACCAGGGCTACATTCGACAAGACGCAGGCCGAGCAGTTGAAGAATAAGTGGGATCAGCCTAAGTAAGTCGCAGTATCGAGCTAGGGAGACGTCGCCGATGAAATTCCGACTGCTAATTGCGCTTCTATTGAGCCTGACTGGAATGACCGCGCATGCGCAGTTTGCCGAGCCGAATGGCGGCGACCTGGAACGCGGTACGCTGCCGCAGACGTGGGCGACGGGCGGCCCGAAGTGCATGGAGATGCCGGAATGGCAGGTGCATGAATACAACAAGGATCTATACATTCTGCGCCAGTCCGGCTGCACAGATGCTGAGATGCCGTTCTTGTATTTATTCTTCGGCAGGGACCGCGCTCTGCTGTGGGATACGGGTTCGCGCAATGGCGATCTGGCGCCGGAACTCGAGCATGTGGTGCATCTGTGGCTGGAACGCAACCATCGCGAAAGCATTCCGCTGATTGTGACGCACTCGCACTCGCACGACGACCATACCTGGGGCGACTCGGCGATACAGTCGATTCACGATCCGGCGATGCCGATTACATTCGTGCCCGCAAAGGTTGCCGACATGCAGGCGTTCTTTCACATCGCGAACTGGCCGGACGGGATCGGCTCGGTCGACCTCGGCGACCGTAGGCTGGATATCGTTCCGCTTCCCGGCCATGACGCGGTGAGCATTGCGCTCTACGACCGGCGCACGGGGATTCTGCTTACGGGCGACAGCTTGTATCCTGGGCGGCTGTACATTCCGGATTTTCCCGCGTTTCAGGCGAGTACGGAGCGTCTCATCGCTTTCATGGAAGGCAAGCCCGTCGCGCATGTTCTCGGCAATCACATCGAAGAGACGCGGACCCCGTTTCTCGATTTTCCCATCGGCTCGATCTACCATCCGGACGAGCATTCTTTGGAGCTGACTTTCGGCGCTTTGCTCGAACTGGAAGACGCGCTGAAGGCGATGAACGGCAAGCGGCGGCGGATGGCCATGCGCGACTTTACCATCTGGCCGCTTTCGCCGGAGGAAAAAGGACTGGGCAAGGAAATGGAAGAGATCGAGAAGAAGACCAACGAGAAACAGACGCGGGATAAGTGGGATCAGCCGCGGCCGTAGCGGCTCTCGTTTCCGCAGCATAAAGCGATGTTTTGGGGGAGATTGGATTTCTTTATCTCTATGGACTTCCCCCGGACGCTGTGTAAGGCTCGAAACAGGTATTTCCATCCATCCCCCTGAAGACACTGTCCCGCTTGCCGGCCGCAGGAATTTCGACAATTCAGAAATGCTAAAACGCGGTCTTCAGCGTAGGCCACAGGTGTACCCAACGGTTGGAAAACGATGGAAAGCGCTCTCTCGATAACCGATTTTCCCGGAGAATGTTCATGCAAACTCGTAGAACCCGCTGTATTCCGATACTTATTTTCGTCCTGATTTCGGCCATTTTCGCTTCATCCTCCCTGCTGTCGCAGTCCAATACAACCGCATTGTCGGGAGTAGTCACGGACGCATCCGGCGCGGTTGTGGTGGAAGCAACCGTGACCATTTCAAACAGCGCGTCTGGCGCCAAAGCAAGCAAGCAGACATCGGCGAAGGGCGAATATTCGTTCGAGCAGGTGCAGCCGGGCACTTATGAGATTGATGTCGTCGCTCCTGGGTTTGCGGAGCAAAAGGAAAAGGTGCAACTGCTGGTTTCAACGCCGGCCCAGGCGAACTTCAAGCTGGCCATCGGGACCACCGAGCAGACGGTGACGGTGGAAACGAATCTCGCCGAAGTGAATACCACGGACGCGACGCTGGGCAACGCCTTCAGTCCGGATCAGGTGGCGAATCTGCCGTATCTGGCCAATAACGTGACGTATCTGCTTTCGTTGCAGCCGGGTGTGCTGGCGCTCGATAGCGGCGCGCAGACCGGCGGCCTGAATACGGATACGCGCACGGGCATTGTCAACGGCGCGCGGCAGGACCAGACCAACATCACCCTGGACGGCGTGGATAACAACGATCAGGTCTTCGGTTATGCCTTCAATGGCGCGCTGCGCTCGACGCGCGACTCGGTGGAAGAGTTTCGCGTCACAACGACCAATGCCAACGCGGATGCGGGGCGTTCTTCCGGCGCGCAGGTGTCGCTCGTGACCAAGAGCGGCACCAATGTGTATCACGGCAGCGCGTACGAGTATTATCGCGACCCGGGAACCACTTCGAATAACTGGTTCAACAAGCAGGCGGAGTTAAATTCCGGCGAGCCGAACATTGCGGCCAAGGTGCTGGAGCACACTTACGGCGCGTCGCTCGGGTTGCCGATCAAGAAGGACAAGCTGTTTTTCTTCGGAGCGTATGAAGGGTTCCGGCAGGCCAGCGATATTCTCGTGAGCCAGACGGTGCCCTCGGTATTCGTAGCGGGGGGCAACGACATTGGCTTGATCACCGGCGACGTGACCTACCAGGCCTGCCCGACCGCAGCCAACTGCCAGAATGGAACGACGTACAAGACGCTCACTCCGGCGGAGATTGCCACGCTGGACGGCCGGGCTTCCGACTCGACCTGCGCTACGACCACCTGCTTTGCGCCCCAGACCAATGCCGCGGCAATCGCTTATTTCAAACAGTTCCCGCTGGCTAACTCGAATGCGACGGGGGACGGTTTCAACACCGGGACCTATAACTTCACTTCGCCGGCTCCGCTGCGGCAATTTACCAATATCGCGCGCATCGACTACAACGTCAATGCGAAGCACACGCTTTTTGTGCGCGGCAATCTGCAGCAGGACAATCAGGCAACGGCCCTCCAGTTTCCCGGCCTGCCGGCCCCCTCAGTGACTTACGGAAACAATAAAGGCATAGCGGCGGGGCATGTGTGGTCGATCAACGACCGCATGACCAACAATGCGCGCTACGGCTTGATCCGGCTGGGCAATGCGACACGGGGAACGGCGAATGTGAATCTTCCTTACGTCGCGTTCGGGGCATTTACCACGCTCGATGCGGAGACGACGACCTCGATCTACGCCGTGACCACCAATAACTTCGCCGACGACTTCACTTATGTGAAGGGAAGGCACACGATCCAGGCCGGCATCGACTATTCGTTCGTTTCGAACGGTCAATACTTCGATTCGCCCTTGCTGGCTTACGCCAACGTAAGTCCGAACCTGCTGGCAACGGCGGCCATTGCGAACCAGTCTGCGCCGGGCGCGCCGGCAACGCTCGATCCCAGCGGGTTCAACTGCAAAGATTGCGGAACGGTTTCCGCGTCCTTCTCGAATTTCTACAACCAGGCGATTATCGCCAATGTGGGAGCGATCGAAACTTCGCAGTCCGGCACGGAGTTTCGGGTCAAAGGCAATCAACTCATTCCTCAGGGCGCGGGCGTGGTTCCCACGCACACCTTTCATAACTTCGAGCAGGAGTACTACGTTCAGGACCAATGGAAGGCCACGCCGCAACTTACGCTGACTTTCGGCCTGCGCTATGTATATCTCGGTGTCCCTTACGAGAAGGACGGGCAGCAGATTGCGCCGACGATTTCGCTGGACAAGTTCCTTGCCGACCGCATCGCGGCCGCCGCTGCGGGCACCGGTTACGATACCGACATATCGTTCCGCGCTTCCGGCTCCCCCAACGGAAAGCCCAACTTCTGGACGCCGCAGAAGCTGAACTTTGCGCCGCGCGTGGCGTTTGCCTACTCCACCAAGGACAACAAGAGCGCCATCCACGGCGGATTTGCCATTGCCTACGACCACTTTGGCGAGGGCGTCATCGATTCCTACCAGTCCAATCCGCAGTCGCTGCTTTCGCTGTCGAAGACCAACCTCGATACGTTCACGGATATCAACTCCAACCCGCGTTTCACCGGCTTCAACAGCGTACCGGCGGTGCCGGGCGCGACCTCCGCGCTGCAACTGCCGTATACGCCGGCGGAGAGCCCCTTCACCTTCGACTACAGCATCAACGATACGCAGAAAACTCCGTATGCGGAGACATTCAACCTATCGGTGCAGCATGAGTTCCCGCATAACCTGGAACTTACCGCGGCTTACGTTGGCCGGTTGGGACGCCATCTCATCCAGAACCTGGACGTGGCCATGCCGACCAATCTCTCCGACCCGACGAGCGGACAGACGTACTTCTCGGCGGCGACGGCCTACGACAAAATGGTCGATCGCGGCGTGGACCCGTCCACAGTTCCGGACTCGGGTTACTTCCACAATGTCTTTCCCAACTTCCAATATGGCGGGTACAAAGGCGCGCAGGCGTACTACGCGTACTTTGCCAACAATCGCGGCAATGAGACCAATGCCTTGTTCGCGGCCGACACCGATCCGACCGCGTCGCCGGCGGGGCAGAGCTTCCGCTTCTTCTATCCGCAGACTTCTTCCGTCTACGCCCAATCCACCACCGGGACGAGCAACTACAATGCGCTGCAGGTTTCCGTCCGACAGGCGATGAAGTACGGCCTCGAGTACGACCTGAACTACACCTACTCGAAGTCGATGGACGAAGGCTCAGACCCAGAGCGCAACGGCACCGGCGGCAGCCCGGTCATCAACACCTTTTCGCCGAACCAATGGTATGCGCCGTCGGACTTCGACGTGCGCCACAACATCACCGCGAACTACACGGCTCCGCTGCCCTTCGGCAAAGGCGCGCCTTTCCTGAATAAGGGTGGCTGGGTGGATGCGGTCCTTGGCGGGTACCAGTTGAATGGGCTGGTTCACTATAGCACCGGGTTCCCCTTCAGCGCGGTGGCGGCGGGCAACTGGGGCACCAACTTCGCCTTCTCCAGCAACATGGTGGCGACCAGCAAAATCCCGACCGGCGGGCACCACTACTATGCTCCGGCCCAGGCTGAGACCGCGTTGGACGGAATCACGCCTGCCGCGGCTCATGCCGACCTGCGCTTCGCGTATGTGGGGGAAAGCGGGCAGCGCAACAACTTCCGCGCCGATGGCTATTTCTCGCTCGACGACGGCTTGGCGAAATCCTTCCACACCTTCCGCGAGCAGCAGCTTCGGCTCTCGGTCGAGGTGTTCAACGTCTTGAATACCAACCGGTTCAACTCGGCGGCTTCGGGCGGTTCGTCGAATCCTCTGCAAACCGACGGCACCAGCGCCAATTTCGGCACCTACATTGGCGGCGGAAGCGCCCTGCTGCTGCAGCCGCGGCAAATGCAGTTCTCAGCGAAGTACATTTTCTGAGGACGGCCCAGCGCGTCTGGCCGATTGCTGTGTCCGGCCGATTCCAACCTTGGCCCATCTGGGACTCGCCGCTTGAGGCGCGTCCCAGGTGGGTCATTCGCGTGGTTTGTCGATTCCCGAAATGGATTTGCGGTCGGCCTAGCCTTGACGGATGCGAGGGGAAAGCGCCCCGCTTGACGATTTCCTTGGCATAGTGGGAGAATCCTGCGCATAGTCCGCGAGCGCTTTTGCCCGTACGGAATCGCTCAACGAACGCTGAGGTCTCCGGCTTTCCAGGTCGCGGCGATGCGGCTCTGGATATCTGGAGGGATAGCCATGACCATCGACTCCGATCGACGTAAAGCTCTTCAAGCCCTCCGATTCCTGAGTTGGCCACTGCTGCTCTTGCTCATCCCACCGGGCGGGGTGCTTTCGGCGCAAGGTTCGACGCAGCCGTCCCCTGTTGCCGTTCCCGTTATGCCGGAAACCGGCCTGAGCCCCGAGGATCTGGGCAATCTACAGTTGGCGCGTAGGCGCTATCAGGCGGCAATCGAGGCATTTCAGCAGGTTCCGAACAAATCGGCCGCGATTTGGAATAAGATCGGGATCGCCAACCAGCAGATGTTCCTGACCGAGGAAGCGCAGAAGAGTTATGAGAAGGCGCTGAAGCTCGATCCCAGGAATTCCGATGTATTGAACAACCTGGCATCCGTCTATTACTCGCTTAAGGAGTACAGCATTGCGGAGCGTTACTACCGGAAAGCTCTTAAAGTCAATCCCAGATCGGCGCTGATTTACAAGAATCTGGGAACGGACCTGATGGCGGCCGATAAGTTCAAGAAGGGATGGAACTGTTATCAAACGGCGCTGGCGATGGACCCAGAGATATTCGAGCGCGCAAATCAATTGCGCATCGGCGAGCCGACTTCAACGCAACACCGTGGCGCCATGAATTATTACCTCGCGATGTCCTACGCCCGGTTGGGGAAACTCGACCTGGCCGTGGACTATCTTCGCCGGGCGATCGACGAGGGGTTTACGGATCGGAGAAAAGTGCTCATGGACAAGGAGTTTGGCAGTTTGCGCGGTTCGATGGCCTTCGACAAGCTCATCGCCGAGCAGCGGACGCAATAGCCTAGCTAGGCGGAGACGCGGTGGCGCTCCATGGCCAAGGACTTTCTCTGGCCGCGAATCTGGTTTCGAATTTGGCTCAGGGGCAATGCGGTGCCGCGCAGGCGCGTCTGCTGGATTTCCGCGATCACCGAGAGCGCGATTTCCGCGGGTGTGTCGCATCCAAGGTCCAGGCCCATGGGCGCGTGCAGGCGTTCCATCCAGGAAAGCGCCTGTTCCTCCACTTGCGAGTCTGGAAGGCCCCAGGCGGTGGCGATCGTCGTCAGCATCTCCGCTGTGCGCCGTCCAGGTCCAAGGAGGCCGATGTAGGCGAGTTCTTCTTCGAGCAGGGAGCGTAGGATGCGGGTGTCTTGCTCGAGGCTGTGGGTCATGACGACCGCCGCATCCGTGGGGCGGAAGTCGAAGGCGGGCCAGGCGTCGACGGCGAGCGAATGCACTTCGTGCGCCTCGGGAAAACGGGCTGACGTTGGCAGATTGGATCGGCCGTCGGCGACGGAGATATACCATCCGAGTTGCCGCGCCAGCCTGACTAGCGGAATGGCGTCGTCGCCCGCGCCGAAGACGAACAGGCCTGGCCGCGCTGCGACCCATTCGGCATGAACGCCGTCGTTTCCGGCCGTTCGCTCGCTGGAAAAGCTGGATTGCCGCTCGTATGCCCGCCGGGCAAGCTGTCGAAGCGTTTCGGATTCGCTTGATTCTGCCTTCTCGCCGACGGCCGGTGGCCAGAAGGCGCGCTGTCCGATGGCGCGGGGATCGAGCGCCGTTGCGACCGCGAGCGGAGTGCGATCGGCGTAGTGGGCGGCCAACCGTTCCAGCAACGGCTCGGCAGTTTCGGCGCGCTCAAGCAGGAGATGGACCACGCCGCCGCAGCCCATGCCAAACGGGACTTCGCCTTCCTCGGGACTGGTCGAATAACGGCGCGTCACAGCGCCCTCGCTGGTGTGCCAGAAGGCTTTGCGGATGACTTCACCCTCGAGACATCCGCCGCTTATCGTCCCCGCGCGGCGGCCGTCGGCGGCGATCATCATGCGCGCGCCGGGCTTGCGGTACCCCGAGCCCTCGACTTCGACCACCGTCGCCAATACATACGGCGTTCCGCTGGCGCGAAGGTCGTTCCAGAGCGGCAAAATGTGGTCGAGATCGGTCATAGTTCGATTGGTTATGCCTCGCGGGTTTCTGCCTTCAATAAATCTTCGATGCGTACTGGCAGCTCGCGGACCCGGACGCCGGTCGCGTGGTAAACAGCGGCGGTGATGGCCGGAGCTACGCCAGCGAGGCCGATTTCGCCGATGCCGCGCGCGCCGTACTCGCCCATGCCGGGGTCGGGGTAGTCGAGGAAGGTGACGTCGATCGAGGGCGAGTCGGCGCAGGTGGCCATCAGGTAGTCGGCCATGTTGCCGGTGATGGGCTGGCCGGTGCGGCGGTCGTAAACCGTCTCTTCAAGCAGGCCCATGCCCACGCCCATGACGACCGCGCCCATGATCTGGTTGGTGGCGGCGCGCTTGTTGATGATGCGTCCGCCGTCAATGACGGTGACCACGCGGCTGACGCGCAGGCGGGCGATCTCCGGCTCCCACTCGACTTCGACGAACTGCGCGCCGTAGGAGTGGAGCGAGACGCCTTTGGCTTTGGGGTCTTCCCAGGAGGGGACCGTCTTGCCCTCGGCGCTGAGGCCGCTCAGCTTGGCCATGGCCAGCACGTCGTGGAAGCTCGCGCCGGTCTGAAACGACGCGTCCTGCTTGTGGATTTTGCCCTGGGTGAATGCCAGCGTCTTTACGTCCGCGCCTTCGACCGGCGAGCCGGGAGTGCCGGCGGCAAGCGCCAGCATCTTGGCCATCACATTGGTGCAGGCGTTCGAGATTGCATTCAAGACGGAGCCGGTGACCATCGATCCCCCGGACATGGGGCCGGTAGGCAGCGCGCTGTCGCCCAGGATCACGTCGATGCGGTCCATGGGGATGCCGGTTTTCTCATGCAGCACCTGGGCGAAGACGGTGTAGGTG
>Ga0209208_10003487_pt1 | contig 22485 bp, 25 predicted proteins | sample S1TSphfallax_3_FD_187694 | JGI IMG/M metagenome (GOLD analysis project Ga0209208, IMG submission 187694) | Host-associated microbial communities from peat moss isolated from Minnesota, USA - S1T2_Fd - Sphagnum fallax MG (SPAdes) (version 2) | ecosystem: Host-associated > Plants > Peat moss >...
ATGAGCTTGCTTCAAGAGTTTTTTTGTGCTAAAAAACAACTGCATCAATATCATCATCCGCCCCCGGCGGATCGCATCTTTTGAAGAGTTTTGTGCTCAACAACAGCTGCATCAATCAATCAATCAATCATCAGAAGCAGGGGGGATCACATCTTGTAGAGTTTTGTTCGCATCAACGTCATCAGACCTGCTGCATCAGGTTCAGAGCATCTTGATTTTTAAAATTTATTTTGTCGACATCATCAGCCGCAGATCAGGCTTACAACAGCGGCTTCAAGAGTTTTGTTGAAACATAATAGTCCTCAATCAGGCTCACATCAGGCTTAGAGCCGCTGCTTAAAGAGGCCTTTTTTTTTTTTTTTTGCTGCGCATCAGCTCTGAGTTAGTCTTAGTTACGGCCGCTTGAAGAGCTTTTGTTGTTGCGCATCAGCTCAGAATGAGGCTCAGAATCAGCAGTCTTACAAGAGTCGTTTGAAGAGTGTTTGTTGCTGCGCATCAGCTCTGGATTAGGCTCAGATTAGAGGCTTTAGAGGGCAGTTTGCAGATTTTCTTTATTTGCCGGTGTCGTTAGTAGCACGCCTGCATCTACCGGTAGGCTCTCCTTGTGTAGGTAATTGTCAAGGATTTTTCTTTCAGCTCGTGGATCATTCGGAATACCAAAAACGTAGCGGAGTTTCTGTAAAAAGGCGGTCTGCAACATGGAGTTCTTTACCAAGACCGGCATGGCGAGGGAGAAGCGGCCCTTCGAGATGGAGAGCGCAAGGGAGGGGATGGACGATGGAAAGAGATCCCGCCCTGCACTTGCACGGTTAGATGCAATTAACAAAGCTAATCTCTTCCTTTGATGAATATTGTTGAAAGCGCAGGATTATATGGTTTGAAAAAAAAATTGCTTGAAGTTCTCGTGTAGTAAGTAGATTGTATGGAGTCCTTGGCGGATTTTCTCATCTAGGTTTGGGATGTCCTTGCAGTGTTATTGTGGACGCGGTGAAGATGGACAGTGTGCAAACAGTGTGCTCATCATTGGAACCATTGCTTCGGAAAGTTGTAAGCCTGCTTCTCTCAATCGTTGTTTCAAAATCCATTTTTTGGGATAAAATTCCAGCAAGATTTATGTGCCTTCTTTAATCATTTGGTTTATGATTCGTGTAACAACAGCAACTTCTCAATTAGCAATTATTCTTTCCTTCTGTGGCTTGAATGGTTTTGGATTGTAATACGATCAAAGGTTTTGTCCTAGGAATTCTTTGTGTTTTTTACCCAATTTCCACATTGCTGTTTGGGTTCCTATTTGGGTTCTCAGGCTGAACATTTAAGCAATTTGCACCAGAAATTTTTTAAATATGTGAGTGAACTGCAGGTGGGAGAGGAGGTTGAACGTGCACTCGCAAACTTTGCACCACCCAAAGTGGGCTTCCGGTATAATGCATAGTCTTTTAGTTCCAGAAGCTGTTGGTGATTTATCAAGTTCCTTGTCTCAACCTGCTGTGACTTATTCAAGAATCAAATTTGCCTAAATGATGGCTTGTCCTGTCTTTCATTGTAGGTCTGTGCCAAAGAGGATTCAGGGGCCAAACCAGCGGAATTTGCAGCTGCAGTTTCGGAACAAGTTAGCACTGCCCCTTTTTACAGGAAGTAAAGTGGATGGAGACCAGGGGACTGGCATTCATGTGGCTTTACTGGATGCTGATACAGGCCAGATTGTGAGTACAGGTCCAGAAGCTTCTGCAAAGCTTGATATTGTTGTCCTGGAAGGTGACTTTGCCACAGATGATGAAGAAAATTGGTCCCGAGAGGAGTTTGAGAATGCTTTGGTTCGTGAGCGTGATGGGAAAAGACCACTGCTCACTGGAGAATTAACTGTTGTCCTTAAGAATGGGATAGCAACACTAGGTGACTTGACATTCACTGACAATTCAAGCTGGATACGCAGTCGCAAATTTCGGATCGGAGTGAGAGCGGCAGACAGTGTTAGTGAAGGTTTGCAGATCCGAGAAGCTGTGACTGAGGCATTTACTGTCAAAGATCATCGAGGAGAGTGTATGTTACTGTCTCCCTACTTTCTTGCTCAGGGCATTCTGCAGTGTCATGAATCATAAGGATATTGAAACAAAGTTAGATCCTACAGCCATGCCATGGTTCTCAGTTCATCTCTAAACTTCTATGCACCAATCAGTGAGTCTGGGGTTTAAAGGTAATACAGTTGCTTGGGTCTCCTGCTTTGGAGAAAATGTGTTGAATCTGGGCACCAAACTGGGTTGCACAATTGAGTACCATAAGCGCTGTGTGCCAAGACACACTGGTGCTCATCCACAAGTTTAGTGTAAGCCTTTCCTGTAATTCTGGCAGAGAGCTTGAATCCATTGAACACAGAGCCCTTTGTATGACATGCTAACTACTAATCTGAAAACAGTAAATCTGCTGCTTGGTGGTGTCAGCATTTGGAAAGCCATATAATTTTCTGGGTCAGTGAATGAGAAACAGGACTGAAGTTTCTTTAGCAGATGCAGGTTGTGTTTCACTAGTTGGAGGACCTGTTTGTCTCCACTGTCCTGATGTCAAAAGTGTTTTTTTTGTTCTTGTGATCTTTGTGGATGCAGTGTACAAGAAGCACTATCCACCAGCACTGAATGATGAGGTCTGGCGTCTGGACAAGATTGGGAAGGATGGTGCTTTCCATAAGCGTCTCAACAAGGCAGGCCTTTGGTCTGTTGAGGATTTCCTCCGATTGGTCGTCATGGATCCCCAACGACTTCGCAATGTAAGTCCCTGTTCTGTGATGATTGTAGTAAGGACATTGTGAGGGTTAATGGTTGTGTTGCAAGTGGTTGCACTTGAGAGAAACTTATTGTAGGCTTGCTAGTGGTACAAGGCCTTCTGGTTACATTATAGTCCTGTACTTCTCATGTAGATTTGTGTTTCTCTGGACCAGATTTTGGGAAATGGCATGTCAAACAGAATGTGGGACAGTACTGTGGAGCATGCCAAGACGTGTATTTTATCGGGCAAGCTTCATGTCTACTATGCTGATGATAAGCAAAATATTGGTGTCATCTTCAACAACATTTTCCAGCTCATGGGACTCATTGCTGATGGCTCATACATGTCTGTCGACTCTCTCTCTGAAAGTGAGAAGGTAGGAAGAGCAGCCTTCCAGTGCACCACATCTGAGCAATTCCTCCCTTTGCCAATCTTTTGAAGATTGAATAAGAATTGGCATGGAATTTTCTGGCGCTAGCTGTAGATGTGTAGAAATTTGAGGACCATGTGGATGGAGAATGACATCAGCTTGGAATCTCTTTGAAATTAATCCCTTTTTTCCTGGTGACACTTTCTGGACATTCGCTGTTGATGAGCCTCATCAGTAAATTCCAAGAAAGGAATATCATAGTATTGATACTACAAATAGCTCATAGTGATACCTATATGTCTTGAGTGCTAACTGACATTATGACTGAGTCTGCATTGCTTCCAAAAATGTGACAGAAACTCAGGATGCAGATTTTTGTTTAATTGTTTCCCCAAAATTTTGAGAGATTACTATATATATCTACAACTACTGTGGCAACCTGGTGAAGTGAGTGGGGAGTAATGGCAGCTAGTCACTGCCATTCATGATGAGGGTGATGGTCTGATACTTTGTAAGTGGCACTTGTAAGTTGATGACTGCACATGCTCTTGTCATGTCTGGCTTCGTTCACTGGAACTGACACAATCATTACCTTCAATTATTTCTGTGGAGTTTTCTCTGCAATCTTGTAGGTATATTGATACTCAGTCACAGCTTGAACTGCTGGTAAATTTGGTGAAAAAGTACTGACCAGGTTGTAGAATGCTATCATACACTTATATTGATAGAGTAGGGTTGGCTAACAAGATTGTGATTATTTCTGTGTGCATCACCAGGTTTATGTGGACAAGCTAGTTAAAGTAGCATACGAAAATTGGGAGAGTGTGATGGAGTATGAAGGAGAGGCACTTGCAGATGTACAAGCCTACCCAGCTAAAGGAATGGACACATACACAGAAGGTCCAATCAATGGGCTGAATGGGCGGACTCTCTATCTACAAGGTGCAGATCAAAAGACATACATCTATATTCTCACATAGCTCTCTTGATGAACGATGTGTCTGTTGACAAGTTTGAGTGTGTCTCTTCATCTCTAGGATGACAGCTTCCTTTTTGGAACTGGAGATGGTCTAACAAACATGGCTGACAGCCACTTGGTTCGGCAGTGCATTCCCAATGTCTTGGGAAGCCGTAGGTTCTCATATTCAAGATGGTGGTTTCATGCAATAACCTTCATTTGGACTAATTGGGTCAATTTATGCTGTGCAACTAGGTGGTATGAACCCACAATCACTTGTATGGTGGCCATGAGGCCTACCACTAGGCTGTAATTGATGTTATTGTAGCAGATGACACAAGTTCATTGAGTAAGAGTTGTAATTGGGAATATCGTACTGGAGTATGGCCTAGCTAATGGAGGGCCAAATTTATTCTCAGCCATATTTCTTTGTCTGGTCCTAGGTACTAATAAATTTAGCATTCATTACTTGGCAGGGTCATGAAAAGTGGAGGATTGAAGGAGGAGCAAGTCAGATTCAGATTATAGGGCACCAGCAAACCATGTCCAGTTGTCAGCACACTGTTATGCTGACACCCTTTTTGCAGGTTCTTTATCCATCCATGAGATATCTTGTACATGTTTGTTGTCATGCATGCCTTGGGTTTCTTGTGGATAGGCATTCCTTCAAGATCCTGTATAATGCTGATGTGTGTGAAAGACCCTGATCTTACTATTGTAATGTGGGTTTTGGTTGCTTGCAGGAGCTGGGATGCCGGTTGTAATTCAGAAGGGGTGAATAGAATGGTATTTGAATTCAAGCTGGAATGCAAGTGCAGATGGAAGAGCTTGGAGGATGTGGAAACAATACTATTTCCTACTTCCTTCACAAAGAGGTTGCACAAATGTGTGCACTGGGCTCAGGGATTAGGATGTACAGTTTGGAACTAGGAATAGGTGAAGGATAACCATAGCTCTTGAAAATGCTGCATTTGCAGTGTTTGTACAGTTCTTTTCTGCGGGAAAGTAAAGGCCTGCTAACCATGGATTGAGTGATGCGGGGTATAAGGATGGTCATTTGTTGTCAACCAGCTGAATTGTCAGGATATGGTGTAGCATTTTGGATTTGATGAGCCATTATATCCTGAAATGTCAGCACAAAGTATTCTCAGCAAAGTGTACTATGTTGTAACCAGTAGATTTAGCTGGTTCCAAGAACTGAGCATCTGTATATGGTCTTTTTGTACAGCAGATGCAACTTGTTTGTTGCCTTGTGTAGCCAGCAGTGCTGAAGCCAAAAGTTGAGGTTCTCAACACAAGTGCATATATCTATGGGTAATGATATTTGCATATGTTGCAGCTCTTAAGATCCATTTTTCCAAAATCTTGTCTGATTGATGCACTGGAGAACTGGAGAACTCAAGGTTCAGGGTTCCACAATCCTTTGTTTCATCTCTTTGTTCTCATGTGATGTTTGTACTAGTGATAACCAGATCTGGAGTCTGGACCAGTGGTGGTCGGTGTCAGTTTCTGGTTCAATTGTGGATCTCATTCTCTGGTTCCAGTTCTGGGGTTTTTGCAGGCTCAACAGCGATCTACTCAATAATGTGTAAACTGGCCTCATTTTGGAGCTGGAAACCCAACTGGATTCCTGTGGCAGTCCTCCTTTCCATGGCAAGGGTTCTACAAGGAACGTATCCTTTGAGAGCATTACAGAAAAAAATGCAAAGTTTAACATTGTTAAGAAAAAACATGTTATAGAAAAAAAAGTCTTAATAATTTTCTACTTAGATTAGTTAAATTGTGGTGTGCTAGCTAGAATAGTTTTTTTGGAATTTTGTAGAGACCAATATAAGCTTTGATTATAGTCCAAGCCGACCTTTCCACATGTCAGGAGAGGAAACTTGCCATGTGTAGTAGCCAAAGGGAGGTTTCCTTGACGAGTTCCAGGTGGCAATTTGGGCTTCCGGGTGCGTGACACCCGTTCCTTCCTTTGATTTTTCTCTCTGATTTGAATGTCTCAAGCTCCTCCACCACACCATCAAGTTCGAGTAAAACTTCACATTTTTTGAACTATCAACATACTTACATCTCACCTTAGAATATCTCAAGCTCTTCCACCACACCATCAAGTTCGAGTAAAATTTCATTTTTTGAACTATCAACATACTTACATCTCACCTTAGAATCTCAAGCTCCTCCACCACACCATCAAGTTGGAGTAAAATTTCACTTTTTTTGAACTATCAACATACTTACATCTCACCTTATGAGCTTGATTGATGCCCTCCATCTGAAAAATTGGAATTTTTTTCAGATATTATTAAAATTTAGTCTTTTATGAGACTTCGAAGTCTCTTTTTTATTTGTGTTATAAAAATTGTTTCCCAAATATTATTATTATTATTATTATTAGAAGACTTCTTTTCTTTTTTTGTGTCATAAAATTGTTTCCCAAAATACTATTAGAAGACTTCATCTCTTTTTTTTTTGTGTTATAAAATCGTTTCCATGTTTTGTGTCCAACATGGGGATTTTTTTTTTAATTGTCAAATTATTTCAACACGTTTCTTGCCAAAACAAGAATGTATTATTTCTTTCATTGTCAAATTTATTTTTGGGGGGGATTTTCTGCCTGAAAATTTGTTTTTTATTTCTTTGAGTGTTAAAAATTCTTTTTCAACATTTTGCGACAAACATGGTGTATTTATATTTCAATATTAGTTTATTTCAGTAATTTTTGTGGCCAATATAAATCAGGTTTTTTTTCTTTTAATTTTGTGATATTGAAAAATTGCCCCAAAAATTCCCAAAAAATAGAAAAATTAGCCGAATTTGTGCTAAACATTTTATACCAAACATGGGTGAATAAACTAAATAGTAACTCTCATCCCCAACATGGAAATGAAACCCTACCAAATTTTATAATAAAAAAAAACATCCATCCAAAAGGGTAAAGGGAGGACCAAGAAGGAAGGACCAAGGTCCAAAAAAAGAGACATCCAAATGCATTTCACACACATATTCATACACACTTGCTATTCATTTCAATTCTAATTTTAGCTTAATTTTAATTCTTTTCTATTAATTTAATTTAGTTTTTCATTTCCATTCTGATTTTATTATTATTATTATTATTTTAATTTCGGAAATTCTCCCCCTTTTTTAGGGTTTGGGTTGGGGAAGGGGGGGGGTTTAGGGTTTTGTAAGCTTCTGTTGAGGACTGCAACCTGTGAAAATCCTTGTTTGTTTGGTTTTTGTTTTGACTTTGATTTCCTGATCAAGCAGTTTTGATTGTGGGTTTTTGTGGGTTTTTGTGCTGCAAGAAGAAGCTTGTGGGGTTTAAGCTTGGATCCTGTTTTCATTCAGAAAGGAAGAAGAAGAAGAAGAAGAAGAGTTTTGGCTTTTGGAGTTCTTGGGATTTCTGGATGTGGATCGCAAGCTTTTTTGTTTGTGCATAGATTCATGGATTTGGGATTTATTGTTGTTGTTGATGAATCCTGTACAAATGTTTTGTGATGTTTTCTTCTCAAAAGATGATGATGGATGCAGGATGTTGCACCATGTTGAAATGCTGGCCATCTTTTGTGGCGGGAGTGTTTTTTTTGGCTCTTACGGAGGTTTTGCTAGTGGTATGGCTGGTGAGGAGATTGGTGCAAAAGCAGCAGCAGGAGCAGGAGCAGAAAAACTCCAATTCTTTAGCTAACTCTCCTGCTGCAATGAGCATTCACTCTGAAGGTGCTGCCATCAGCTTCAATCTTCAGGTTCTTTTTTATCTTCTTTCTTTTTTTCGATTATCCTAATCTGTGGTTTTCTCTTCGAAGTTTATGAATTTCTCTTTGCAAAACTGAAATAAATCAAGAAACGCTTGTTGTGAGGAACTATATATATTTGCTTTCTTTGACATTATCAGCTTCTTGTCTGAAGAGTGGTTTTTTTCCCGTTGACTCAAACAAGTAATTTTCCTGCATGATGAAAGCCAGAAAACTGACCAAAACATCGTTAATTTGGTCTAGTTTTCTGCAGAAGGAAAATTCACCAAACATCATCAATCTGGTCTAGTTTTCTGCATAAGAGCAGCTCCAACAGTGCTCAGTGTGTGACCCTGCAAAAATATTTCTTGCATCCAAGATTAGATATTTACTCTTTTTTCGAACCCCACCCATAAAACTAAACTGGCACTGCAAACAGATGGGAGACTACTAATAGCACCCCAACTGGACCAATCAAACTATCTGGCCAATCAACAACAGGCTCTGCTGTGTGTTTTACCAGCCACAGCATCCTGTGGAAAAATGTTGTGCCTGTTGTGCCAAAACCATTTTGTTGAACCAAACTGGCATGTTTTGACTTTCTTCATCCAAGTTTCTTTTGTGGGGCCACATACTGAGTACTGGTGGAGCTGCTCTAAGGAAAACTGCCAAATGTCGTCAATCTCATCTTGTTTTCTGTGTCAGGAAAAAACTGACCAAACATCAGCAATTTGGTCTAGTTTTCATTGCCATCATTGGTGCAGTAGTCTCTTCCTGACTCAGAATGAGAAGCATTCTCATTGAAATTTAGTTCTGTTCACTCTACTCATACTAATTTTTTTGAGGAAGCAAGTCAAATGAGATTCAGCAAGATCCTGTGAAAATGTCCAATTCCTGAGTGCCATGAAAGACAGTAATGTATGCGGTTCCTTTGTTATTGTCTGTGTCGTAATGCTTGAATCTATGTCCTTGTTTGCACAGGATGATTATGTGCTTCAATTTGAAATAATTCAGATTAAGTACATTTTTTTGTTTCTAAACCCTAAAGCCTTGCAGCTGAATAAGTTCCCACTACAAACCTTGATCTTGATTAGTGAGTATGCAGTTTATCCCTAATCTGGCACACACCTGACAACTTTCATTTTTCTTACCGAGTGCCAGTGAGCAACCACAATTTGTAAGGATTGTGAATGTTGCCCTCAGCGATAATTCTTTCCCCAAAAATTGTTACAAGAATTATGTTGTATGCGCCCAAAATTATTCAATTTTTTTTTCAGATCTGCTCATGCTGAGTGACAGATTTTAAGTCAGCTATTTATTTGTTATTTTGGGTTGGAAAATTTCCAGAGCTTTTTTTATGTTTATGAGCACAACAACTGTGTTCCATACTCTATTTGGGTTGTTTCATCTATTAGGGTTGTGTTTTACAATTTACCAAAAAAGGGGAATGGTTTGTCTTCTAGGGAAGTGTATGGGTTGCAGCACTTCCAGAAGGGAATTGGAGCAAGGCAACTATAAAACAAGTGGGCAAAGACAAGAGGAGAGACAAAGAGGGTCAAAAGGAAGGATCAAGGCATGAGAGCAGAAATGATGGGATGGAAATAGTTCCTAAATGGAGACATGCTTCTCTCTCTAACCAGATTCTGACATTGAAAGCGACCAGTGGGACTGAAGAAACTGTTTCTCTTGAAGGCTGTGAGATCTTGGCAATTTCCACCAGTCCTGGCCCCAGTCGGAAATGGTGAGTTCGCTACCCTTCAGCATGAGAACCTGTTAGACAACTTGGAAATTGCAGCACTGTGTTGATGCTTTTTCCACTTTGTGGCCTGGTTCCTCAGTAGAATTTCAGGCTTGCTTGACATGCCTTATACTGTGTCGAACTGTCAGATTGCTGATCAGATTCTGAAGCACTGTTTCTTTTTGTGGGGCACATTTACCCATGATTTTTTCTATTTGATCAACGAGAGGGGCCTCAAAGGGGGTCAAGTGCTGAATTGATGATGGTTCAGGAGCACTAACTGTTTTGGTTTGGGGCATTTGTTGCTGGTTGGATGAAGGGGCAAAAGGGCGCCGATAAAGGTCCACCATCCTGATCAGGTGCTCTTTAATGGTTGCAAAGATCTTCTAATATTTTTTGAAACTGGTTGGGAGAAGGAGGCATGGTGTCAGGTGCTGCGAGCGACAGCAGGAGCATCAACCTCTACAATCCATAGAACAAGAAGAGACTATCAAGCCTACACACACCAAGTGGAAGCCCACATGCCCTACGTGAACAAGTTCTTCACAGGACTTGACACCAAAAACCAGTTTAGTAATGTTCATAAGAGCTATAAGTCCCCCAATGTAGTAGCAGGGGTTTCACGGCGGCGAACAATTTGGAGGAAGTTGACTAGTCGAAGTTTCAAACCATCAAATGCAGTTAATTCTCAAGGGAATGATTATGGCACCATTCAAGAACAGGAAGGAGAGATAGACAGCATTGATGATGCAGGTAGCACTGCCACTGGGACAGATGATACCCAACCAAACAATGCCTCTATTGCTGACCATGACAAAATCATGATTACCAATCAAAAGGATGAGGATGAGGAGCCTAAAACCTTGTCTGCGGAGCCCAAACTTACGACCATTAAAGAAATACAGCAGGGGTTGATATGCTTGAATATGGTGGTGTCAAGACTCTATTTCGACTTCCATAAGAGTCCAGCTAGGATGGCATCTATTCAGAGGTTCTTTCAGGTAAGTTCAAGTACTTTCCTTCTCTTTGTGTTTATTGGTGTGCGTTGAAGCTTGTGCGCCTACTAGGAACTCATTTGCTTGGAGTTTAGGAGCTCTGATGTGGGACATCAGTAGGGGAATGTGTGGTGGTTTTATAATTGTGATGCTTCAAGGACATTGGAATAGTTGTGAGTATGGTTCCAGATGCAAAGTTTGGAGAAATGCTTTAAAATGCATCAGTGGAGACCCATAGAAAACCAACAGTCTCAGTTGTGCCTTATATATACAGGGACATGCTAAAATGAAATAAAAGCTCTTTCCTTCAGAAGCTTGTTGCAGCTTGAATGAGGATACTGTTGACTTTTTTGATTAGCGATGTCTCTTGAGTGCTAGCCAACATCACGTCTGAGTCTTCCCATTGCTTCTGGAAAGGCAACAGAAACTCAGGATGCAGATTGTGTATATTGGTTTGCCCAAGTTTTTGGGAAGATTATTATATGCTTATCTACACCCACTGTTGGGAGCTGATGAACTCAGTGGGTAGTCATGGCAGCTTGTCACTGCTGTTCGTGATGAAGGTGATGGTCTGTCACTTTGTGAGCGACTCTCATGAGGTTATGACTGCACTCATTGTCATGTTACCTATAATTGTTGTTGTGGAGATTTCTCTGCAACTTCATCAAGCTTTATATAATAACTCTGGATACTGTTTGGTTGGATTGATTACAGAGGCAATTGCTGAAATTGAGAACCCCAAACTACATAAAGTCGGTGACGGTCAAGGAATTTGGGCTTGGGGATTTGCCTCCCATTGCAACAGGTATACGGATGCTCCCAGCAGACTCTGAGGGTACCTTGGCATTCGAGGTAGACGTGGAGTGGCATACCAACTTTTTCATCACTTGCGAGACTGGCCTGGAGGTGAGGGATGCCAAGGCACAGGAGTCTGTGACAGCACAAGCCACACAACCAGGCTTAGCTGGAGCAGCTGCTGCTGCTCTGCTTACGGGTATAGAGGAGGATTTGGAAAGCAGTGGCACTGGACAAGAATTTGCAAGCCAAAATGGTTTTCTGGCAGGCCCAAAAGCTATAGGTATAGCTTGGCACTTGTTTTTGTGTCAGAAATAATCTGGGGCTAGCTCATCCTGTGTGGAATTTTTTGACTCAAGGTTTCTGTATTTTTGGATTGAGTTGTGGCTGGCTATGGGTTGAAGGTGCAGGCGAGGGTAGTAACAGAAGAGGCAAATGGGTTCAGTCCATGAAGTCCATGATGTCGCATGTGGCTGACCAGGTCTCCCAGGTGTGTGATGTCTCTTGTTTTTTCTTGACCTCGAGTCATTGAGTGATGTTTTGAAGGCACAGCTGACTCAAAAGTGGATCTTCCCTCATGGAAAGTATATGGTCTGTGATCAAAAGCCAACAGTGCTACTTTCATGGCTGCATCTGTACTGTCCAAAGTTCTTCCAACTGTTGACTAGAACAACTACTGAAGCACAATCCTCCATTTCCATACGCTGCTGGATTCCCTTAAAAGCTAAAACTTTTTCATGAGGTGTATGGGAAATTCAAAAGGATTTTCTTTCCAATGGAGTTGACAGGAAATCCTGACAATGAGGAATTTGTGAAGCTTGGTCTCTCTGTATTGTGTTTAAAGACTGTGTACTCTGGAGCTCTACAGAAACATCCTTTGGGCATTCCAAACTGGCTAGTGATTGATCAATTGGGGGTGTGGCTGATGGGGTTTGATATGGGGTGGCTCAATAGGTACCACTATTGTTAAGGATTTATTGTACATTGCTAAAGGGAACAATGGTGGTCAAAATGAAGGCACCACCAACGAACCATGTTTGGTTTTCATTCAAGGAGATGCCAGAGATGGATCTTGTGTCAGAGCCCTGCATTGGTGACCACCGTATAAGCAGTGGCCCATTGGCTGCATTCGTAGTGCAACAACTGAAGGTCTGGATTTACAGCCTGAATAGAAGAAGATATTGTGCTGTTACTGCTGACAAATAGCTTACTGATCCCTCTTTGTAGAGGGGTACTCATGAACTGCCACAACAAGAAAAGATTGCTGGCTAATTCTCTCCCCTCAATTCTCTTATAACCCACTAGCCCCTAAGTTTCTACAATCTAGAAGACCAGTTGACCTGATGGGCACCAGCTGGTTTGACGTGCATCTAGGGCCAAAGTGGCTGTGTGCTATTTCCCCTTATGCAATCTCTGTGATTCTCTGAAGTTGATTGTTTTTCTTTCTGAGAAGTAGAAGGTGAATGATTATGGACTGTACCATTTGGTCACAATTAGAACTTCGAACAATGGGTAGGCAACTGTGTTTATGAATTGACATAAGTTTTGTGGGATGACAATTTGTAGACACAACTACAGGACACACTAGTGATGCCGAACTGTGAAGACCTCTTTATGAGCTGGATGATGTCTGAAACTGACGACTGGCTACCACAAAGTACTGTTCCTGTTGCTTTCACACCTGCCCAAGCATATGATGAGGAGCAACAAAGCTCAAAGTGGAATCCAGGCAGTCAGATCAAGGCCCCCAACAACTACAAGCCTGAAGCAGCTGAGGGCCCTGCTGCAATCAGTAATATCAACCAGCCCCATCATACCTCAAGCATCCCCAGCAGTTCTTCTCAAGCTTCTAACCTTGAAAATCCTGACCTGCAGTTTGATCCTGTACCGCCTTCTTATGTAAGACAAAATTTGCAAACTGATTTAACAAGCCCACTGCTAGACAAAGTGGACTATCACCAAGGCGGTTCTGCTGCTCAGGGAGTACCTAGTATGAGAGGGGACTACATTGGCAGTGAGTACATGAAAGAGGAGCTGTCAGGACGGGACTTGGAAGGAGGTGTGTCAGATCGGACCTTGGATTCAGTGGTCATGGATATTTTACAGCAATCAGAGGGTTCAGCTTCTGACAATGAAGTGCCAAATTTGGTCAGCTTTGCAGAGTCGCATGACAATATCCAGGAAGCACAACCACAGTTGCAATCACGACGATCCAAGATGCTTTTTCTTGGGAAAAAAATGGGTGTAAAGTTGGATGAGAAGCGGCGGACTGTGTTGGAAAAGTTGAGGGAGCGAAAAGCTGATTCTGATGGTTCTTCTCATTGGGGTGGGGGATGATGGAATTGTTTGTCAGGCACTTCATTTGATCCCTTCCACTGAAGGTAAGGCAATTCCTGGAATTCGGGTGTTAAGTTGCCAAGTTACCAAGCAGCTTACTTTTGTTGAGACCCTTACCAAGCTTCAAATGCTTGACATATAGACAAAATGTAGCTTTTCAAGGTAGAGAGATCAGTTCAATGCAATCCAGGAAATGAACCCACTTGTAAGAGTTGTGAATTCTGCAAGTTGAATGTGGCATGAAACTGCAGCACAGCAGATCTCCACAATACGAATAGATTGCACAGCTGTTTACTGATCTGTTGGTGCACTCTGCTTATGGCAGACACCCTGAGTAGGAAGGAGCAAGCTTGAAGCCATGAATGATCCTGGATATTTTGCCTACACTTGTAACTTGAAGACTCCTGTAGGGCTTATTGATTGCCAAAACTTATTGATTGCCTTCTACAAATATTGGGTAACATTTAACCCCTCAACAGATATCAATCAGTTGAGGATCAGAATTTTTCCATACCATTAAGTCTTTTGGAGTTGAATGCATACAAATGTGCAAACATCAAAACTATTCCAGCCAGTTGAAGCTTCTTGACGTTCATGTTGGATGTAAAGCTCTGATAAAAATTCTTAAAGAGAGCAGTGAGGAATGGAGTTTACAATGGTGGAGGACTTGCCAGGTCCCATATGCTCTCCTGCTGCATCTCAACGAGAAAATCAAGTTCCCAGTTTTGTTCTGTTTTAGTGAACCACCAGCCAGACATGCACCATGCATTGATAGCCTCTTATAGCCCAATTGTGGATGAACCCCAACTTAGTTGATTTCAGGTTCAACCTCAGTAAGTTATCATTTATAGGTTCAGTAGGTAGGCAGGTAGGTAGATGGGTGGGCAGGTAGAATAATAAGTGATTGCTAGTGAAGTAGAATTCATGTAGGTAGTTGGTACATAGGTTAGGACCAGTGTTGGCCAGTTCTTAGATTTTAGTAGAATCATGGGGTTCAATTCTAGATTGTTTTTTGAAATTTCAAAATCCTCAGTTTCAGTTTTAAAGAGTAAGCAGTGTGGTAAGCTAGGGAACTGGAATCCAATCTTTTATGGAACATTATTGATTCAGTCAGTAGCTAAGGGAACATAAGTCTAATATCAAAAAGGAAAGAGATAAAGAAAAGAGTTGTGCTCAAGAGGAGGCAGTTAGCCTTCAAAGTATTTTGCTAACTCTGTATATGGCTCTTATGTGATGCACAACTCTGAAAGTGTATTCGAGACTCTTCTCATAATAACCAAAAAGAGATATATCGGAAAATTTGCAGTGGAGAAGATGATACACAAAGGAATAGTAGCATTGAGAAGAGACACTTGTGCATTCTTAAAGACCTCTACTCTTTGGTGATAGAGATGATATTGATATCTATGCCTGCTACTCATGAGGTTCTAGAATTAGTATGAGAAAGACTATTCCTTCTCATAAGAGGAATATGATTCCCATGGCAGGCAGACCTTGTAATTTAACAAAGACTTTGGGAGAGTGGCTACTCACATTGTAACTTTGTAACACTTTGAGCTCTCCCTTATAGTGATAAGCTGCAATCTTTAGGAGTAGATGCTTTTTCTTGGAGACCGGCTTGACTTTGTTTTTGTCTTGAGTTAAGGAAAACCTTCAAGGCCTGCTGGAATAAGAATATCATAAGCTTATCATATAGTACCATACTAAACTCTTGAAAATGTACAAGAGAGTTCTAGTAGGTTAGTGGAAGAACAAATATTAAGCTTTTTTGGTATTGTACAGAAAGGTTTTTAAAAAAAAAAGCATACTATTGTGAGAAGTGATGTACTTGATCATCTAATTCTTGACCAGCCATAAGTGAGAACATGTGTGCCTATGATGCATTCCAAAGGCTGAATAGAATACATGCTTCTCAATATTTTCATGTTTAGACAATTGGTCTTCCAATACTCTGTACCCTCAATAGGAACATTAGACATTGAAAGCTCTTCTGGGTTCTACCTGCAAGCCTAAAAAAAAGTCATTTTCTAGCCAGATTCACCTAAAACTTACATGTTTCTACACATAATTCATCTAATATTTCATTTAACCCATCTCTAGGTGTGGCAACCTTGCATCAAGTCCCATAACCAAGTGGCTGCTTGTAGTTGAGGATTATTGCCGGAACCTTACAATGTCATTTTGCTTTTCATCAACAATAGTGCAATTGGTTAACATCGTGTCACCCTTCCTTCGCACTTCATTCCATCATGTTATCGCCACTTATACTACTTCCACTAAGATATCGCCACTTATACTATTTCTTTCCACTAGGGTATTGTCACTTTTTCCCACTTCTTACAACAAGGGTATTGCCACCTCTTTCCACTTCTTGCAATGGGGTATCGTCAATGTGCACTTTGCATGATTTTGGCCTTTAGGGCTTTCAGTTGTTATGTCACAAGTTCAAAGCAAGCATTGGGTGGGCTATAGTAGGTGCTAGGTGGTAGTCAAAGTTCTTTGGCAAATGTTGAGTTGGAGAATCCCAGCGAATCGATTGAACAATCACTTTGTGTTCAATACAATGCCCCCCCCCCCTCCCTCCAATTTAAATATGATTTCCTAAACTAATGCATGTTGAAGGCCAAATCTACATTTCTTGTGTCCAACAACTTGATTTTGTTGTAGATTGGATTGTTCAAGCTTAAGCTTCATGAAGTTCAAACAATGCGCTAATGATGCATGACTTGGGCCCTAGAATTTGGATGTTAGGGTTGATTGCGAAAGGGAGTCAGGATGGGTTCTTGATTTCAAAATTTTCACTTTTGATTCACTATGGACAACAAACGTCCTTGACTCAACCCTCTAGAAATCATATGAGGTACTGAAAATGTATTTCCTTGTTTTTTGCATTTTCTTATGAGCTTTCAAGAGTTGAAGCTTGAACGAGGTTTAGGGTATAAAGTTTGTTGTAGCTAGTTGCTACACTATTGCAACCTACGCGTCTTGCTTTTGCATCATTGTTTGTTTACCCTTTATTATTTTCATTTCCATTTTTACTTTGAGCAACCCAATGTTTAAGGTTTGGATTTTCAAAGTGAGGGGAAAGGATTAGGGTTTAATGTTCTTTATGGGTTTTAATTTTTCTCTTCTTCCATTAGAACATGGCACCTTTAGAACTTCTATAAAAATTAAAATTTTGTTAGTTCTTTTTACAAGATGAATCTATTGGCACAATTGTAGGATTTAGCAACTAGATCCCATGCATTGTCCCAACTCAAGTTAGATGTAAAGTCTGCAATAAAATTGAAAGGCAAAAAAATTACTAGCCCCTAAATTGGACAATCTTTGGAAATATGGTGGTAGGAAGAAAGCTTTAACCAATATCCGAAGGGGGTGCAAACGGGATAACATGAACCACACCCGCTTGCTTTTTTATTGCTTGTGGGCAAATATTTTTGGAATATTTTTGATTTTTTAAAAAAAATTTAATAAAAATTTAATATTATTTTATTAAGGTTCATGTCAAAATTTTGGTAAAAAATGTCATTTTCAAAAAATTTGGAATCCATTTACAAGTCCTTTTACTACTTAAAACGAAGCATTACAATCTTTAATGAGTGTTTTTGTTTAATTTTTTATTCATTGGATTAATTTCAAATTAATTCACATCTTTTCATGATATATTAAAAATATAACTATATGAACAAATTTTACAATTTCAACATCAAATTAAATTATGATTTTAAATCATGAAAAAACCAACTAAGCATTACACTTGCTATGGTACATGTTATTTTGACTGCACTTAGGGGTTTATAAAGTTGGTGAGTACTACATGAACAAAGATTTGGTTCATACTAAGAATGAACAATTATATGCAATAGTTAAGAAAGATTTCGTTACCAATCAAGTTTCCCATGTTGTTATTGATGAGAGGAAAAAGAAGTTGGTCCAATTTTTTGTTTGTTTTCATTTGTTGTTTAAAAGTAAACCCATGATTGATTATGAAAACATGAACAAGTTGTTGCAATTCCTTGGTGCACCAAATTATCCTAGAACACATTGGTTCGGCAACATTAGTTGGGAGATGGCAACCTATATGCATGAAGTTGTTGTCAACAAAATAAGGAATTTGGTTCAAAGTGTTCAATTCATTTCCCTTTCTTGTGATGAGGTCACAACTTGTGAACAACAATCATGGGTTTTGATACATGCATATGTGGTTGGAGGTTGGCAAATAATTCTTTTATTATTGTCATTGCAACAAAGTGGTTGATGGGGCCATTTCAAATGATTTGAAGTGCATTTTGGTGGATGTTTTGGTTTTATATGGTGATCTAACATAAGAAAGTATTGCATCCAAGTTGATCACATTTGGAGTTGATGGAAGGAGTGTCTTTCAAGGTGTTAGAATAGGTGTGACACTTCAACTTAAAACCCATATTGCATTATTCATGATTGGTGTGCATTGCATGAGTCATCGCACAAATTTGGGTATGTAAACACTTTCTAAGATGGGCATTGTGGGAAAAATTGAAGATGTTCTGCATAGCTTGTATTCTTATTTTTCTCATAGTCCAAAGAAGATTCAAAAGTTCATCGAACTAGCTAACATCATGGAAATAAAGGGGCCACGTATTCTCATAAACATCAAGACATGTTGGATTTCAATGCTACTTCCAACCAAGAGGGTTTTGTTAGGATACCATGCCTTGGTCTTGAAGATGCATCGAGATGTCGACACTATCACACATGCTGCCCATAATCTGGAACTTCTTTGTGACTTGGAGGTAATGTTGGGCCTCTCTTGCATCATGCCCATGCTTGAAGGACTGAATGAATTGATGTAATTCTCCCAATGTCAAGAGTGTTTTGTATGTTATTTTGTTGTTGCCTTGAAATTATGCCAAGCAAATTTGTACTACCAGTACAATGACCTCCATAATGCCTACTTTAAGTGATGTGTTCCATGGTTATTGAAATTTGTTGAATGAAACTTCTAATGTGTTCGTGCATGAATGGGCACCTAATTTGAATATGGGGTTGGAAAATCTTAGTTTTCAGATTGTTGGCATTTCTATCATGATGCATTCATTGTTGTTGCCCCGAAACAACATTGAGAGCTCCAATAGTTGGAAGTTAATCATCAAATTTTGACACTCCAATTTCATCAGAATGACCAAAAGGTTTTTCAAATCTCTCTACTATCACCTAAATGCAAACTCTATTAAAATTGCATTCGACAATATTACCCCACACTCCAAAAAGCCTTGTTGTAGCCTTGTTGTAAACAACCATCATGTGTGTCTTACAAAGTTTGGAATTGTCCATGAGAACAGAGTTGAGTACAAACCTTCTGTTGAGATGCACAACTTCTTGTCTCACCTCAGAACCACAAATGTCATGCAACAATCATTTATGGTCCAAACAAAGGTTGATTGTGTATCAACCTGCACAAAAATGGCACCCCTTTTTGCAGATGTCACAAAAAAAATTTGCAATAAAGAACAAGGATGGAAGTCTGGAAAAGCTTGCGCAGTCTAGAGCAATGGTTGAAAATGGTGTTCATCACAGACAATGTGATCATACTGCAAGAAAAGCTTCACTGTTCTGTGACATCCACAAGAACAGAAAGCCAGACGTACTAAAGACTTTGCATACGGCATTTAAGGCTTTAGAACAGAGAAATAAATCAATAGATGAGTGACACAAAGAAAAGTGACACCTGGGCTTTCCTTCACATGCTAAAAAGAAAAGGTATTAAACATACCAATAGATCCCAGCAAAAAAGTTCTACCTTCAATAGTTAATGATCATCTTACACATGGTAGAGAGAATCTTACAAGAGAGGCAATACAAGAAGTTGAAGAATTGAGAGTAGTAACACCGTGTCCTAGAACATCAAGCCAACGAAGCAGAACTCATTAGACAAACCTACTACAATCAGGCAACTAGAAGAAGCTGAACAACCAATTGAACATCCATACTTCATAAGAACAAAGGAATCAACTGTTGGGTGGTATTTGGCAAGCTTTACCCAGTAGTATCCTTTGAGGAAGGAAGTTATACTTGGGATACAATCAGGTAGCTCATTGCAGAAGATGAATATAACTCTCTAGAAAGACTGATGGTTAAACATCCTGACATTAAGCAGTGGAAGGAAATTCTTGGTATCCAGGAGTATGCTAAAGATAGAAAGCCCTACTGGAATATGCTGAAGACAAGGGATATTCTTCTGAGCAAACCCTCGTGACAAGAGTTATCATAAGAGTATTACGGGCCAAGTTCCTGATATGGATGTAGCTATATGTATATGGGAAGGCACTGCTTGAAATGGCAGGGAATCTGAGAAATTCTAGTACCTATGAGCACAAATTTTGCGGTCTGAGATGTGACAATACCTGTCTCACATGAACCTCTAACGTAGATGCTATCATTTCCTGTTTAACTCCAGTACTCCCAAGTTGAGCTTGTATCCTTTGTCTGGGTCTCACAGAAATGCGACTAGTTGGCCTTCAACCATAGTTAACTCTGGATTTCCTGCAGAAGAATGTGCTTTTTTGCCCATAAGAAGAGAAGTTGGCATATGCCCAACAATCCTCCTCACAGCACATCTATTCTAAAAGTAATCAAATGCCATAGAAAGCAAGCTCTTATAAATGAGATAGGAGTAATTAGAACTTAAGTCTAACGGGAATAATATCTCCCCGTAAGGAATCAACAAACTGCCCACAACAGGTGAACTTGCCTGAAACTTCACCAAATGCAACCATACAAATCTGAGCACTAATTTCACGAAATCCTTTGAATCCTGGTATAATTAGAGAAGGGGTCACTGCACATTACAAGAGCTAAATGCTCAGGTCAAGTTTAAGCAAAATAGACAGCAAATAATTTTTTTTTAAAAATATATTGAAAATGAAAATATATTTCATAGGGTGGGTGACAATCACTTGCTTTGTAACAGGTCAAATTCACTCAGACATTCTGAAGAAATAAAAGAAAACATCTGGCTAAAACTTGGTTACAGTCTGGGCAGATGGATTGGACCACCTTTGTGAATCAGTTCTTTCAATTGAAAAAGTACTTGCTCTTTTGAGAGAGAAAAACAAAAATCGAAGCTACAAAAAAACAATGTATCCTTTTAACCTATCCTAGCACTCCAGAATTCATCATTCTGCATGGAACTGATATGCAGATTGGGAGGTCCAATGCAACAGCTCGGACACCATACAGGTAACTCCCATGTGTATGCATCACCATATCCTAATGAACAGAATATATCACTACTTTAAAGAAAAATCATCCTAGACAAACAAAGTTCAGCAAATTTTCTACAGTCCAAATTGCAGACCATTGTGGATGTAATGCACCTAAAGAAACAACTAACAATGGGCCACACACAACTAAATGTACATTGTAGATTCTCAGTTTCCTTCGCCTGCTTTGACTACACAATAGGGGGAAATGGCTCCAGCTTATCCATTAACCAATTGGAAGCACTGAATTCAAGGTCAACTGGAAAAAAAGATTTAATGTAATAACTACCTGATGAAATTGACCTCAAGAAGAAGTTTCTCCCCATGTTGCTGTAGTTATAGGCCCAGTTGTGAGCCAACTAGCTGTAAAGGTGGTTGCAATAAAAGTGTAACTGCTAGCACCCTGTCATAAAGCAGAAAACACATGGGAATAAGACAAGAATCCATGATACTCAGCATGTTTGATATTACTCTTCTCTGTTGCATATCACTGACAAAATATAAATCTGAGGACAAGGACACAGCATTGACACATTCTTGGCATTCCGCAGTCTGAACAACTGAAGCTGAGTTCTTGGTAATCTATGCTGAAGGTTCAATCACTTTACAATTTGTACAAACTGAATATACAATGGATGCCATTATTTCTTGTAACAAATGAGTTTGCTGTGTTGCTAGTGCTTGTGCTTGTGTTTCCTTTGAGCTTTAACCTTGTTACCATGAAAGAAGACTGTAATTAGTCTCATTACTATGAGGTTTTCCAAATTGCTGAATATTGGTGCTAGATCATGCTATGATTATAGCAACTGCTCTGCTTACAGAGAATAAAAGGAGGAAAATAGATGCTACTGAAAGCCTTACCGTGTGGTGACAAGTTCACAAAGACTTGTGTAAAGGAGTAGCAAATGCCCTCGGTCCCACGATTTCTGATGTACTTGGACAGACCCAGTGGATGCATGACCTGATTCTGAGGTCTGTAAATGGTTGGATTTGGATTCCTCTCTCCGATAGAGAGGGATATGTAGAGCATCTGCAGTCGCAGGATGTAGAACAAGCTTTGCAAGCTCCCGAAGTACAAACACAACTTCATCTGTTGTCATCTGTGGAACTGATGTCTCACCTTTGTCATCACCCCCCAGCCCCCACCCCCCCAAATCAGAAAACTACTATGAAATGGTGCAGAGCCTGATTTCATCATGTTTTTTCCATATCCCATTCAATCAGCACCATGAGCTACCATTATCAGCTATAGCTTGACTAGTCTAGAGAAAACAGCATAGGAATGTCCATTGTCTGGATACCAAGCAGTCAAAAGAGCTGGGAGCTAATCATCCAAGTCTGCACCAGTATCAACTACTGACCAACTGCCATACAGATACAGACACAAAAGACCATGGAAAAAGTGCATAAGGGGCATGTTGGTCAACTAGAAAACAGTTCACAACGTGAAGAGAATTTCAATTACCAACTTCTCTTTCAGCATCAGCAAAGTGATGGAGAATGGCTTTGCAACGTCCTATGAGTATTGTTATTGATATTCGACTCACAACTACTCTTGAG
>Ga0209208_10003488_pt1 | contig 22482 bp, 17 predicted proteins | sample S1TSphfallax_3_FD_187694 | JGI IMG/M metagenome (GOLD analysis project Ga0209208, IMG submission 187694) | Host-associated microbial communities from peat moss isolated from Minnesota, USA - S1T2_Fd - Sphagnum fallax MG (SPAdes) (version 2) | ecosystem: Host-associated > Plants > Peat moss >...
AGAATCCTCTTTCAGACACCATATTTACCAGATTTCATTTTGTAGCAATTTTGTAACAAAGTGCACAAGTAATGTGCAAGAACCTTGTCTGTAATTAGCTATTACACAACTACCTATTATTTCACTCAAGATAACTAAGGAAACTAAACCCTAAACCAATTCCAGCAATTCCATTGGCCTGAAAAAGAAATTTTCAGCTTACACACAATCTTATTCTGATGAACATTGAAAATAATGATCCATTAGACCCTTTCCACCATTAGTGCTTTAAAATTCTCACAAACCAGGTACTGAGTGATGTTGATGGCCTGGGCTCCCTGGGGACATCCCTTGGTTCTTGCCTGTCAACTATCTCTGTTCTTTGCTTTGCAATAAGATTTTCTTATTTGCTCCAAAAACATTCTCTCACAAACCAAACCCTATTACAAATTGAACTGTTGGTTCACTCAACATAAATAAGCGCCACTTTAGACAAGGGTCCAGGGCCCAAAAGCCCAGGTATCAATTTGAACCAAATTGAACCATTAAAAAAACGCTTTAATTTTTTAAAATTTTTATGATAGAGTGAGTGTGTTGAAGAACCAATATAAAAAATGGGTGATTGACATGTGAGAGAATTAAGTTAAGTTTGGATTTTTTCTTTTTCTTCTTTCTTTCTTTCACATGTTTTTATTTTTTGTGTTTTTTTCTTTTGTGATTATTTTTTAAAAAAAGATTTGTATTCTTATTACACACAATGAATTTTTTCTTGCTTTTTCACTTTTTCATTTTTATTTTCTATTGCAATCATTTTTTTTTGGGTGTTTTCTTTTTTGGAATGGCAATCAATTTAGGGATTTCTTGTAAATGCAAATCATTTTGAACCTTTCACTTTTTGTTCCACCTTTTGATTCAACTCCATTTCGTGCATATGAAAAGATTAATAATGCATTGCTTCTAACAATCACCTTGTGAGAATCCACAAAACTAACTATGTCAATTTTAAAATTGGTCAAAAATAGGGGAGTTGGTGTGCTTTGAACAATATCTTCAATCCATAGCATGTCTTCCATTTTCATAAAATTTAAACAACAAAGAGAAATAATAATAATAATAATAATAATAAACCAAAAAAAAAAAATGAGCAACCTTGGACCTTGATTTACACTTTGATTCTCCAAACTATGAGCTTTCCTTAAGCTTTTTTTTTTTGGTTTGGACCAATTGGTTTTCCCTTCAAGAAAATGCCATGTAAACTAAATCACAATTTGAATTGTCTTGGTCTTGGACCCTTGCCTAAAGACCGTGAAATCTGTTTAAAGCTCTTGACCAATAGTTTTATTTCATTGCACCTTACTCGTTGGAGCCTTCTTTAAAGTGACCCTAAAGAGAATAAAATCAAAGGACCAAATCCAACAATTCCATTAGTCATAACATTTGAATTTCACACATGCATACAGGCTTATTTAAGACCCTCTGTATTTATGTTAATAAACTCATAATCAGTTTCTGGACTACATTTGCTCATAGGTCCAAACAAGTAGGGTTATAACACATAATTTTGTCCTTTCTCTCCTCTATTTTTTAGTTTTTTAATACTTAGTTCAATTGATAGTCCAGAAACTGATTATTGAGCGAGAGGAGCTGAATTACCAATATAGTCTTGACCCATTCCTGCGTTGAGTACAATAATCCAGCTCCTCTCGCCAATCACCTCATCTATCTATGAAGGAAGGTAGTTTGTTTTGTAGTTATGAGATCCATCGAACTGGGACGCTTCAGATCATGTTCTTGCTGTCTTTGGAAAGCTCTCGACAAGGAGGGTGCATGGGCTTGGTTCTGCGATGTTTGGACTTGCAATGCAATGTTTTTTGAATTGAATGATTTATTCACGAAAAATTAAATTAAATTGTAGCTAAAAAATACGGAGTAATTAGAATGTGCCTTTGGTGTTGTTGGAAAGATCTTGAGGAGCAGGATTTAACGGAATTTATGTGGTAAGATTTTGGATTCAGAATGTAAGAGATATCGATTTAAAAAGGATTTCTGTCACTGAAGATTCAAATAAATTTTTAAAAACCAGGTTTTGGAAAGAAAAATCAGTTGAGGACGTGGTAACACTTGGGCCAACAGCACAGGCCACTCTAGTACATATTATAACCCCTGTCTGCACACGTATCTGTATACAGACACGGTTCAAAAAGATTAGTGCACAAAAGTCAAATCCCTGAGACTGGAAAAATTGGCGGAAAACAAAATAATAATATATAAGTATTGTACATAGTGTAATTATTTAAATGCGAACCTATTTTGGGTTTGGTGATCAGAAGTCGGCGGATCAAAAAACGCGGACGCGCTATGCTAAATGGAGGGACCAGCCTTTTTAAAAAAATTTGTGGAGTGCGGCATGGGTGACAGCAGCAAGCAGAGTATGGATTCAAATGTGGCGACAATTTCAGCTTTGTGGCAAAAAAAAACCTGGCTTCAGCCATTGTATTATAAGTGCCCTTGGGCAATGTTATAACCATATAGATTGCAAGAGCTGGCACTAGTCTCTTTCTACTTGGTATATAGATCTGGCTACCAAATCTTTTCATCCCTCATTTTCTGGCTATTTACATTATTCCTATCCTAATAATATGGCAAAAAGCATGACTAAGGGATTGCAAAATAGTACCTATTTGTCAAAACATAAATGGGCTGACCAAAACTTGCTGCAGTCATGGAAACTAAAGACAAAACATTATCTGTACTGGCCTCGTCCATTTGTTGTCATCACATTACCCCAACTTTCAAATGTAGCTGCATATGGAAAAAATTTCAGAGTGAATTTTTTTTGTGCATACATAGCAACAAGTTGCAAATGAGGGTTTAATCAATATCGTAGTTTGATTTTTTTAAATGACATAGAACTAAAACACCTCTCATTTTCAACCTAACCAAGAATATGAGTCATGACTATCTTTGCTAACTTCAAGTATTCTGGAAATGTATGGGACAAAAGTTGACAAGCATTATTGACCTTCCACAATCAGGTAAGGGGATCTAACAATCTGAGGGTTCACCTTGTCAATAACTAATGCTGATACTTCTGCCATTGACAGCACCATTGACTATGATTTGCCACTTGTGGCAATTCCACATGCACATGGATTGCCATAGAACTTTTTTAGCACCTCCAAATGGGTTGGAACAGTCATGCCTGCATCTACCTATAGCTAGTATTGGGGATAAATTATTTCCATGGCATCGAGTATCGTTTGTTTGGGAAACCAAGCATCGAACTCATGAATCAAGTTTGTAGTAGCTTCTGCTAGTTCCAACCTCAACTAACAACCCAATTTTTTACATTAGTTAAAAGATAAGCGAACTTAAAACGAATTAACCTAAAAGTTTAACAATTTAAAACAAACAAAATGACAAACAAAAAAAATATGAGAAAGGATTTTGGTTTTGAATCTTACGCGTACAATCAACTTTTACACGAACAAATGTTTGTGTCATTGGAAGCATCATTCTTGTTTTTGAACAAACAACACCCAAATGAGCCCATATTTTTTCACCATTCAACACAAAAGTAAGGTGTTCAACAACATTAATTGTAATTTGTGACTCACTTCAAGTGGATTTGCTAATGATTACATACCATCACACCATTTGGTGACTAGAATTCACCATTAGTGAATGCAATATAGTTGTCAAAATATAGTTTATAATGTTGGCCTTGGTAGACCTCCATAGCTGCAATGAAGTTGCAAATAAAGACATAGTGTCTTTGAACAAATTTCAATAATGAACCAATTATTTCCATCAATGGAAGCATTACAACATGTCCAAGGAACAAATGCACATTTGTGAAGAGGCCCAAGTTAACCTACAATAACAACATTCTAATAAATTGTCATAACCCTAACCTTGGGCTTGTGACCAAGGCAAAGGCTTGTGAAGGTGCAGGCCAAGAGTGAAGCCCGGGAATCACATTTCATGCTCCCAGGAGTGTGGGAGAGTGTGAGAAAATGAACCCACACACTCCCAAGTGAGCTCTCATGTTGAGAGTTGGAATTTTGATGGATTTTTGAATTTTGATGGATTTTTGAATTTTGATGGATTTTTGAATTTTCAGAGGACGATCATAGGGGTCAAAACTCATTGGATCAAAGAGTTCTTTATATCATTGCAAAGCTCTTGGAACGTAAATGTCTAAAATGAGCTCACATGACCCATTTGGGTTCTTGAAACATAATTTATGGCCAAAAGAAAGGCTGGGGTCAAATTGACAATTTAACTCCTAACCATTAAAAGTCAAAAATCACCCCGATTTTACGTGCCACATACCATTGAAAAGCTCTCGACAAGGGCTATAACTTTGTTTCATACCTCATTTCAATTGAAGGTCTGCACACAAAGTTCTGGGCCTTCAAAGTCGTGAGAGTTTCAATTTTGGGAACGAATGCTTGGCCACAGGAGAAAATGATATTTGGGTGTTGGTCTCATGGCCATACACATAATATACTATATAAAGGAGAAGGTAATGGCTTCCTCAAAGTCCGGCCATGGTGAGTCCTGTGAATTTGTGTTTGCCCATTGTTAGTCCGTGCACCAAAAATGCTCCAACTACACACTAAACAACTTGTTATTTGGTTTGTGTATGTTTGTATGAATAATTAATTTGCTTGTCAATCTTCCTAATCCCGATTTTGGAGCTTTAGCACACCTTTTTACCCCCGAAGTTCTACAAACCAAAGAATGTGCCCCAACTCCTTCTTCCATTATCTTCATGTTTGGATTTGCAATTGAGTCCATCCAAGAGTTTGGCGTGTGTCAGCCACATTAAATAACTAGAAAATGGAAAATCTTCACATGGTCACAACTAAATATTTGTGGCTATTAAAGTTTATAAAGGCCCAGAAGCAGACCATTTTAAACCATAAGAAATTAAAACATCGTAACATTTCTGATTAGAAGGTTTTAGTTTATCAAAATGAAATGATTATATTAACATCAAATATTCAAATTGTGTACATAATTTATCAAAGTTATTCAAAATGACCAATTGATATGAATAAACTTCTATGACCAATTGAATCAAATCGAGTTTCAATGATATTAACCCAAATTTGCTATAGAGTCCAAATTGAAAGGTTTTACTGATAAAAAATGAAATCATTAAACTAACATCAAAATGAAAAATCAAACAAGATTGTGTGTCATTAAACATTTTAATCAAATTGACCACATGAGATTTTTCAAAAAATAAAAAAATCGTCTAAAGGCGCCAAACTCGAAGGATTTTTTTATTAAGAATTTAGGAGTAGATTAGTATTTGAATGAAGGAGTAGATAAGTGAATCATAAACAAGAAATTAGATTTTAAAGTTGGTGAAAATCCTATAAGGTGCATCACATAGGACGAAAAGGGCCTAGTCCTTATTGCAATCCTTTTTTATTCTATATTTTGATCCCCATGAAAAATAATGAATGAAAAGTTAAAATTTTTAGAAAGATTATATTCTAGACTATTACAATTTTAGATTTTATCATAATCATCCATAAATGTGTTTTTACATGGTAAAAAAAGATTACATAAAAAAAATAGAAAAGAATGACATTGTGACAAAATTTTGTTACACTTTAAAAAATTTGCACCCACTTCGATTTGATTCTCAATTTTTTCAAACCTAATAGATTCTAATATGATTAATTGATAGGTTTTAGAAAATTGAGAATCACAAAAAACAATTTGGACATGTGAAGTTTCATTCACCTTTGCCATTTGTATGGACTTTATTTGCTTAGATGATTGCAAACAATGGCTTGTATTCTACCATGATTTTCTTCAAAGGATCGAACATTGACATCCATCATGTTTTCATGTTTTTTAGTATTTTATTGCCATTGGTTTCCATGATTGTAACAAGTTTCTGGAACTCTAAATGGTGTTTGGGGGAATGCAAGAAACAGGAATGTAGGTTTGCCATGAAGATGAGAAAAAAAAGTTAGATTGGATAGGAACTGCACCATAAGGTTTGTCCTATGAACTACATAACCCATTTACGACCCATGATTTTTTCCTTTTTTTCAATCAGAGAAAAGGCTTTGCATTTCACTAGATTTATCATGCCATCTTTAAACACTACAACCTTTACCCATGGCACCTTGGCTGCCCGTTCAGTTTGGTAACTATCATATGACTTCTTCCATGATTTACGCTACATTTTTATTTCTTATTGGGTGGATCATCTGCTACATAAGACTCTGACCCAAATAAATAATAAACATTGGATGGCACAACATCATGGACTGACATGATAGTCTTGCAAGACATGATTAGAACCATCAAATCTTAGGATATTGACATTAGAAGGAGTAATAGAAGATGAAGGGGCATTAGAAGGAAAACAGAAACAACAAAAGACAAGGGGGCATTAGGATTTAAAGGTGGATGGAGACATGCTGCAAAAGTAGGAATAGTTGTGATCTTGGGACTAGAATCATCAGAATCAAGGGGACTCCAAGTTCTTCAAGAAGTGACTTACACCCACTTGATGAAGTGAAGGATGGAGAATTGTTGAATTTGAGACCAACAACAAAGGAGAAGATAATTTGGGATTTCAACTAGAATCAAAATAAACTCGTAGCACTAAAGACATACTTGAAAACTTGGAAGCTCAAGAACTCGGACCTTGAAGCTTGGGAATTTAGGATAAAACACACTACGACAGACTCCTTCGAAGCTTAAGAAAATATGTGACAACTTTGAATTCTCAAAAACTTGAAAATTTTGCAGCTAAAGGTGATAGTTAGAATCTTACTTGAGGATTTCATGATTGAGCCATTGGAGAATCGCATGGTGCCAGCGTTGAGCATGCACCTACACCACAATTGCTCCTCGAGCTTCGATTCTCCAAATCACACTTCCTATTTGAATTCCATCATCAAAATCGTCAATACCATTAAACTCTCGATCAAATGCATTAACCCCAGCGCCCATCTTCAAGCTAGCTATAATTTCCAAACACAAGTACAGATATGGCAATCTTACCTCGATGGTTGACGCACTTTTTGGCACTGAGTTTGCACTCTCTGCAGCAAATCAGAGGCGACGGCCGCAAGGGTTGAGTTGCTCTCAGGCCTCTAAACCCTAATCCGGAAAATGAAACAGGCAACAAGGTTTAAGGTTGAAGGCGTTACCTGGCGAGAAGAGCATCGTGTTGCATTATGAACTGTTGAGATGCCGAAAATGATAGATGAACGAAAAGCGGTCCATCATCATTACGGTCGTTGCTCGGCGAATAGCCTACACATTCCACGCCAGAAATGAAGAGCGAAATCTGGCACCAGATCGCAGAAAAAAAAAACGCGCTTGCAGAGGCCGACGCGCAGTAGGGACTTGCGTCGGTCGTTCTGTCGGTAAAATGCCACAACCTTATATGCGAGTCGTAAGCATTGGTTTTTTCATGAAAGCTTGAAACTCGACAGTTTTGTTCTTGCGTAAGTCTTGAGAGAAAAGGCGTGAAATACAATTGTATGAAGTGTGTCGCAAGGATCTGGACTTCCTCCTGAGAGCTCGAAACAGATCGGGAACAGATCTTAGAGAGAGAGAGAGAGAGAGAGAGAGAGAGAGAGAGAGATATTGAGCCTGTAACAAATTGAGAAGAACATAGTTTCTTGTTTGTTCCAGCTTCTGGAGTTAAGTTTACCATACCGGGGATCGATCCCTCGATCTAGTGCAGTAGGTCTGCAAGTGTGAGATAATCCAGGTTTCACAAGATGGAAGTTGCGGTGCCAATTCTGGCTGTAGTAGCTCATTTTCAGACAATAACGAACAACCTGGATTTAGTCATAACTCGTGTGAAGACGACGGCAATGGGTTACAGTCCGGAGAGGCGCCAGAAATTGCTGATGCAGAAAGTACTCCTGGATGCACTGGTAGATTTTGCAAGCAGGTCGGGAGGGAAAATTGACAAAATAGCTTTGAAACTCTTAGAAGAGTTGAAAAAGAAGGCTGACGCTCTAAGGAAAAACGTCGAGACTGACACAAGTCTACAGAGGTTCATGCGTCATGGTAGAATTGATAAAGAAGTCAAGTCCTTGGAGGACATGGTGGGAAGCTTATGCAACCTCATGCATCTGCAGGCTCAATATTCCAGCGTGGACAATGTTGCAGGAGAGTCACAGTACACCGTTCTCCTGAATCAGCTAGAAGTCGAGAATCGCGCGCAGAAACATCTCATCGAGGTAGAGTTGGTTCGTGAGTCTTTGCAGTGAGAGTCGTTTTGTACTTTCCTTGTGTGAAACAGTGCTCTCCAATCTGTTTGATCTTCGTCATCATTACATCGCATTATGACTTTATCAATAAGATGAGGGTGCAAATGTCAGTCATTCACTGAAATGTTTCATTGTTCATGCAGGAGATGGCCGAAAGCTCTCTGACGCCAAGAGCAGTGACACAGCAACGAAGCTTGAAGGTACCTGAAACCAACCAAACTCAGATGGATCGTTGTCTCTCTTTTGTCTTCACCTTCTTGAGTTCACGGTTTCATGCGACCGGCGTGCTGCCAGGACACATAGGAGTGAGAATATTGCTGCACAGTGTGCTATCATAAGCATACGAGGAAGGAAGTTCTAATTGGAATCTAGAGTATGTTGTTGCACAGTGAGCCGAGAGTTTGACAGAAAAAATGTACATGAGTCGCACCAATTATTGACAGATGACCTGTATGATCACCAGGCTGGCCCATGGCTTGAGGAAGATTACAAGGGAATGTCGACAGAGTGTAGCCAGCAGATTGGTGATATCCTTTCGAACGATACCTTTCAAGAAGTGATCACAACGAAGGACGAGTTCATTCTTCACATGACGTCTCAGGGTGCAACCGTGACTTCACCAAATAAATTGCTGTTCATCACCCCATGCTCGCATTCTGTTCCTAAGTGCATTGGAGCCATCCTGTCCTTCGTGAAAGGCTGTGCGAGTTCTCTCTCTGGTCCTAAAGGGCAGAAACACAATTCCGAACCGCTGGGGACACATTTGGTCCAGTTGATTACAAGCGTGCTGCCGCAGGCAATCTCGGAGTGTTTCGACACCCGACCACTAAGTGTAAAGGAAAGAGTACAACTCTTTGTGACTGCTTGTCAATTACGTGAGTTCCTTCAAAGCAAATATTTCAAGCAGGAGATAAAACCTGCATGCCCGCTGGTTCCCAAGATCTTGGACTCGGAATTCTCTAAGGATGACTCGTGGTGGAAACATATGAGTCGTCAAGCATGGGAATCAATAAACGATGCCGCGTTCTCAGATATGGAGTGGGAGGTCACGTTTCAGGAAATCAACTGGCTTCCAGAGCATCGCCCTCAGATGGCTCAAATGGATTACCTGCAACCAGTCACCATCTACTTGGGGGAATTGGAGGCAACTCTCCGGCACCCAGGACTCAGCAACTACTTACGTGAAATACGCAATTGTTTCACCAGCTTGATGTTACAGCTTGATGAGTGCATACGCGAAATGTTTTCAAAGAACGAAGTGCAGAATTTCAATAGACACGCCGTGGCTGCGATCAACTTGAACCTTCTAGATATCCAACGTTTTGCAGAGCATGTAGATGAATGGCTTGAAAGTAGTGGCACTGATATACGTATTAGTTCTGGTCTAAGTGACACCTGGAAGTGGGTGGACCTTCTGATGAGGATCGAACCCCAGCTGTTCCCCGACCGAATTTCTCGAGAAGCTTAGTACCTTGCTGTGATGGAAAGGTATCATCCCGACCTTGACTCACGTAAGGTCGTTGACGTTTGCGAGAAGCTTATTCATATTGATAACGCACGCTGAAGGTTTTAGAGTGACTTTCTGTCGTCTTATAATACACCAGGTTCCATACCTGTCTCCTTTGTTGCAGTGGTGTTTTATGTGACGGGCTTAGCATCTAGAACCAGGAGAAAAGACAGCTGCCTCCTGTAGACCTTTGTATAGTCTCTCAATATAACCAAGAAGAGATCTAACATCACTTTTTTTTGGTTTTCCACTTGTGTTTATGAGAATTATATGTGAGCATGATTTAGTTGCAAAAATCTGGACTCTCCGTATCCTGCTTTTCGCTTATTTTTGTACGTCCAGGTCCTGTGTTTAAGACCAATAAAATAACGACGAACCCTTCACAGAAAGTATCTATTACTTGGGTTTTTGGAGTTTCCAAGGCTTTTTGGATTCAGGGTTCTAGGGTTTACAAAAGGCCTGTTACATGATTCAAATAGAGCAATCACACACTATGTACCTAAAGAGTGAGTAGGTTGCTTTGATTTTTCAATCTAGAACTTGTTTCTTCCAATGGACAAGCTTTCTGCAGATTGCCCGATTTGCCACTAAGTAGCACTATAAAGCCGTTCTTATATTTCTCCTGCATTGCAATTCCTCTTATCATGATCTGCACTCAGGGCTTTGAAAACTTTCTTGCAACTTTGACAAACGCCAAGGTACTTTTTCTGTCAATGTGCTAATTTAATTGCGGTTTCAGAAACTGTCTAAGATGTGTTTTCCCACAACTGTAGGGAGGGATTTGGACATCCATTCCAGCATGGTGGTCATGGTGGCTTTTGCAAAGCTGTGAAAAAAAATCATGTTAGATCGACATAGGATTGTGCAACCATGCTGAAAGTTTATTCCAAGTAGTATAAGTGATCAGACAGATTTCTGTCGGAGTGCTCTGCATGTAGATAGAATTTCAATTTGTCATGTTATCCCAATTATCAAGCTATGTCACACAGAAACCACTTTGCTGGCTTTGCCTACCAAGGCAAGGATTTAGTGTCTAGATTCATTCTAGAGTATAGAAGTTTAATGGATTTTGGCCCCTAGGTAGTAGGTCTGTTTTGATTCCAGGATTTTTGAAAGATGACATTTTGGCTTGTGTTGAAACATGAGATTAGTTATAGAGTTATGATATCTTGAAGGATTTTGGTTTCTTTTTTAGCATTTCAAGAGTATATTTTTGCATGGTGAAATATTTGAATTTCCATAATTCTTCTTTTGTATTAAGATACTTTTTAATGTAAATGGCAAGGCCACAGTATGACACTGACCTTGTTTATATGGCAGAATAATAAAGTTTCTATCAATGAACTAGAATTCTAGCTGTAGAAGGTAAGGTAATTTGTTTGTATCCATGAACTGGAAATTCTACCTGTGAAACAATCACAGTATCTGTCGGTCATTTGCACCCACAAGTGGTTGAATTAGGGTCTAACCAATTCTTAATTCTGACAATTTGCATTTCTGTGCAAATGTCCAAAGTTCAAACCCTCAAGTAATTTCCATTGGCAATGCTAACCATTGCCAATTTGTAAATCAGTGTTGCAGGTCCCTGACTGTAGAGTTTTGAAGGTGCCCCGCACAGGAATATCGTACCCAGATATTGTGTTTAGGGTTTATGATATGACCCAGGAAACTGATATTGGGTTTATATCAACATTGTACAACCAATCAAAAGTTGCCACCTGATAACAACATTTCACATATTCACAATCATTTTCAAACTTGGTCAGATCTAAAATGTGCATGCCTAGGAAACAGCAAAATACTTGATTGCATAAAAAAATCAAAACAAGTCCTGGTTCTAGTAGGGGCCTGGTAAGAGAGTCTAATTCCTGCAGGAGAGGATGGTTACAAGTCTAAGTCTGGTTCCAGGTTTTCTCCTCAGTTCAAAAGCTATGATCTATGGGTACACGCGAGAACCACACCCAGAACCTGTTAAACTACAACAACGCTAAAAGTGATTGTGAACAATATAATATTGATAAGAAGATCAGTATGTATACTGATAGTTTGGTTCATAGGACATGGCTGGGGATGAGCCACTTAGTTTTCAAAATAATCTTTTAATCTATTAGTAAGCACATTCAAAATGAATGAGCCACCTGCTATACAGAAAGAGAAGTATGACATAGTTGGGTAGGTGAGGATGCCACCTAGATTTTGAATTAACATTGATTGAACATCAAGTGTGAATGCACCATAAGTGAAGGAAGAAATAAGCAATGAAGCCAAGAGCATAGTAGTGGTAGTGACACATTTGGAGTGACTTACTCATAGATAGATTTTTGAAATTCATTATCTGTGACTTCACCGCCATTCTGAGGTTTTGCTTTCAACTTACTGCTTCTGCCAGGACATCCATGTGATGTGGCTGGATTGGATTCCAACTGAACCAGCCAACACTAATTTACAAATTGGCAATGCTTATCATTACTACCGAAAATTAAAAATTGGTTAGACCCAAATTTAAGTGCTTGCAACTCAAGCTACAATTAGTTAACTGTTGCATCCAAGCCAACTTAGAGCAATAAAGGTGTGTTCACACTTGACATTAGTGACTCTAGTGTTGAGTTCCTTAATACCATACTAGTCAATTAAGACTTAAACTTTACTTATGGTGAAGATTTTATGTTAAACTTACATTCACTTAACATTCAGCTATGGCCCATTTAACATTGGGTGCCACCTAGAATGCCACCTAGATTTTCAATTAACATTGACTTAACATCAAGTGTGAATGCACCATAATGGAAGGAAGAAATAAGCAATCAAGCCAAGAGCATAGTAGTGGTAGTGACACATTTCCAGTGACTTACTCATAGATAGATATTTGAAATTCATGATCTGTGACTTCACCTCCAATCTGAGGTTTTGCTTTCAACTTACTGCTTCTGCCAGGACATCCATGTGAAACTGTACAGAGAATCTCCCTCCAGCCATTGGAAACCCCACATGCTCCCAGACTTCTTCTCTGCTTCCTTTCTGGTTGGTAAAATCACAGCCCTCTTAGTTAGACTTAACATTTTCAGCATCCAGTTACACAAATTTCTATATCAAACTAACACGATCCTTTTCTAGCAGGTTTGCAAAAAGCACCCTGACTGCAATGCTGGAACGCATGTCCAAATCCCTGTCCAAAATTGCCCAAAACCCACACAAGTTCACACAATTAAAAAAGCACATTGACACGAAATGTACCTTCACATACTGTCTGTCAACGTGTTGCAAGAAGCCGTTACTGCAGAGCATGACAGAGGGGCGTTGCAATGCCTGGGAGAAATTACATGAACGACTTTTCAGTGCTTTTAGTGGCAGATTCGGGAAATGATGACAGAGAAAAGGTTGCAGAAGCTCATCCTTTGTAGAAACAAGCTTGGAAAATCGAAGAAATTTCCTAACTGCTCCTCAGGTGGTGATTGGCACTGGACCTTTGGGAGCAGAAATCCATGGAAATGGAGCATATTCTCTGCTATTTAACAATAGATGATACCAACAGACTTTGTACAAACCCTAAACATGCACTAGGTATGTGTGAAGACCAGGACATAGCACCAGGAAAGAAGCACGAAACAAATAGTGGAGCTTTTCTGCAGTTAAATCACGTAAGCATTTCCTCATTCAACATAGGGGAAAAAGTATATTGTCGCTCACTCAACCATTTTGAGACACAAAACACAGGTCTCTATTAGTGGGCAGCGACCGTCCGTTTGCCTGTTTTTAGATGTGCAGCATATCACATAAAACACAACTGCAACAAAGAAGACAGCTCTGGGACGTCCTTTTGTCACCTAGACAACAAAAATGTTACTCTAAGACATTGCCCTGCAGTCATCACTATGAGCAAACTTCTCGCAAACGCTAATGACCGTGTGTGAGTCAACGTCAAGCTCGTAAGCATCCTTCAGAAAAATGTAGTAATCTTCTCGAGAAAGTCGGTCCGGCAATAGCTGCGGCTCGATACTCATTAGCATGTCCACCCACTTCCGGGCATTACTTAGAGCAGAACTAATAAGTCCATACGTGTCAGTACTTCGAAACCATGATCCATCTATATCCTCTGCAAAACGTTGAATCTCTTGAATGTTGGAGTTGATCGCCGTCACGGCATGTATATTGAAATTCTCCACCACGTTATTTGAAAACATTCCGACTATGCAACTATCCAGCTCGAATAGCAGACTGGTGAAACAATTATGTTTTTCACATAAATTGTCATCAAGTCCTGGGTGCTCGAGAATCGCCGCCAATAGCTTCAAGTAGTTATCAACTGGTTTCAGGTAGTCCATTTGAGCCGCCTGAGTGCTATCCTCCGGAAGCCAGTTGATGCGCAGAAACGTGGCCTCCCACTTCAATTCTGTGAACACGGCCTGGGTTATTGTTGTCCATGCGCAATGCTTCAAAGGTTTCCACCGTTGAACATCATTACAGCTCAGGTCCCACTCCAAGTTGTCTCCAATAAGCAGCGGGTATTTATCTTTCACTTCCCGATTGAAATATTTGCTTTCAGGAAAATCACGTAATTGACTAGCATTCAGAAAGAGTTGTATTCCTTCCTTTACACTGAGTTGTCGGTCTTTGAAAGACGTGGAGATTGCTTCCGGCAGCACGTGTGTAATCAACTGGACGAAATGTGTCCTTACCATTTCGTAATAATGTCTCTCCTCTTCAGTACCAGAGAGAGAACTCGCACATCCTTTCACAAAGGACAGGATGGCCTCAATGCACTCCGGAACAGCATGCGAGCATCCGCCCGTGGACGGCAATGTGATCGGCGAAGTAGGGGTTTCGATTGCACCAAATGGAACGACGCAGTCCATGTACAAAAGGTACTCCTCCTTTGTTGTGAGCATCGTCATTTCTTGAAGGTTGTCCATTGCAAGGATGTTGTCAATCCTCTGGCTACACTCCGTAAAAATTCTCTTGTAATCATCCTCAAGACATGGGCCAGCCTGCTGAAACATGTAATTTTTCAATAACTGGAGCGACTCGTACATTTTTCTGTTGAGCATAGAGGTAGAAAATTCCAATCTTGAACTTCGTATCTAGTTAGGCCATGTTATGACAGCTTACTGTACAACATTAAAATGCTCGTGACTCCCTCATTCCCTGGCAGTGCAGGTCCCATGAAACTGTGAAAGCTATCAATAACGTGAAGACAAGAGAGACAAGGGATCAGAGTTGGTATAATGTATTATGCACCTGGACCGAGTGTTGCTGTGTCATGGACGTTGGTGTCCCAGAGCTCTCCACCATCTCCTGCAAATGTTCAACTTGACGTTTCAGTGAACGACTAACACTTGCACCTGGGGGTTATCGACTAAGTCAAAATGCGATGTCATTCCCACGAAGATCAAACAAGCTGTTCCACTCCTCGTGAGTGAAGTTCTGTTAAACAATGTCAAGCCGGATTGGAGTTCAACACAAGGAAAGTCAAAAAATGTCTTACTCCAAACATTTATGATTCAGAGTTTGGTTTCATTTACCTCCAAGGGTTGCTGTGTCGCTGATATTGGCGTCATAGAGCTCTCTAAAATCTCCTGCATGTACAACGGGAAGTTTTAGTGAACGACTGACATTTTCACCCGCGGCTTATTGACTAAGCTGGTCGTAAAGCGATGTAATGCCCTCGAAGATCAAAACAAGCTGTTCCACTCCTTGTGAGCGAAGTTCTATCAAATCATTGACAAACATTGGAGTTTGACACAAAGGCAGTACAAAAAATCATCTTACTCCAAACATTCGTGCATCAGGATTGATCAGTGTAATACCTCAATAAAACGTTGTAGCTCGAAATTCTGGACTTCGAGGAAAGCAGTGTGCTCTCTTGCGGCATCGTCACCACGTCCTATACCCTGGAGGTGCACGAGGGTGCAGAGACTTTGCACCATCTCGTGCAGAGACTTGAGTTTTCCATCAAATCTGCCCGGACTGAGTAACCGCTGTAGACTGTTGTCAGCCTCGATCTTTTCCTTGAGAATGTTAGTCTCTTTCTGCAAGCCTTCTAAGACTTTCCTAGCATCATCGTCCATGTTCCTGCCCGACTCCGCTGCTAATGTCACCAGCTTATCCAGGATTGCTTTATCTATCTTCAACTTGTCGAGTGTTTCCTTGTAACCCTTTGCCGTCTTCTTCAAACGATTTTTAGCTTTTACGGCTGTATCGAGGCTGCTAATTATGGTCTGGACACTAGATAATGCACTCAGAACCTGCGTCGCCATCTTATGTAGCCTCGATTATCTTAGAGTTTCATCTGTACTCGATCAAGGTACAGCGGTCACAAGACAAACATTAAACGAATACCTTGACAGCCGGCTAATCAAGTCGAAAACTAAACAGTTGAGTAGAAGGATCCCATAATGATATGCTACAAGAGCAGGGCATAGTCTCTCAAAACAGAACTGCAAACTCGACGACGATCATCCGGTGATCTCGGCTATTTATTCTCTCTCTCTCAAGATCACTTTCAATCTCTCATGAAGAAGGGATTCGTTGCAGCACACTTCTCTTTCTCTATCTCTGTCCCTCAATTCTCTATCTCTCTCAAGAGAGAAAAATACTGTTGAAGCTCTCATGAAGAAGAAATCGAGTGCAGCATGCCTCTGTCTGTGTCTGATCTCTCCATCTCTCGGAGAAAGATCAATTTCAGACTCTCAAGAAGAAGAAATAGATCGCAGCACGGCTTTCCTCTCTCTCGCTCTAGGATATAGATCAGTTGGAAGTTCTCGTGAAGAAGGAATTCATTGCAGTAATTTCTCTCTCAACTCTCTCGATTGCATGCTTCACATAATATTTCACGCCTTTTCTCTCCCTCTGTGTGTGTGTGTGTGTGTGTCTCTCTCTCTCTCTCTCTCTCTCTCTCTCTCAGACAAGGACAAAGATAAAGTTCCAAGCTCTCACAAAAGATCAAGAAGAAATGGATTGCAGCGAAGTTCCATTACAAAGTTCACGCAACTTCGACCTTTTTGGTATCCTACCGCAATGCTCAATCGCAGCAGGAGCTGCACTCCAACTGCTTGCCTCGATGAAAGACATGATCTTCGACGACGACAGAAGACGAGTGCTTCGTCTCCAATCTTCGCTTCCGTTGCACGCTTCTTCTCATCGCCAAAACACACATACCTTTATATAATAATATGATATTAGCCAATGTTGGGTGGGTAAAGCTATTACCTTCATATATTCAGGGTATGTCATAGGGTAAATATATACCCTACTGGTCAGGTTGGCAAATGTTTGGTTTATATTTTAGGCCATTCTTTACTGGGCCCTGCCGCAACAGGGACAGGGACTGTCGCACTGGATCCAACTTTTGGAAGTTTTACCTTATTAAAACCAAGGATATTGTGTTTAGATATAGTAGCTTAAGGGATTTTGGCCCCTAGGTAATAGGTCTATTTTTATTTGAGGATTTTTGAATGATGATATTTTGGCTTGCGTTGAAACTTAATATTAGTTATACAGTTATAATAATTTGAAGGATTTGAAGGATTTTGGTATGTATTAATATGAAATAATGAATTATAATTAATATAGGATGATTTTGGAAAGTTTCAATTGCCCAAGGTGATACAAATGTATCACCAGACTTCTAGATTTATTTTTTAGTGTGTTCCATAAAAATATAGAAGGCTGATTGAAAATGTGTACTTCTTGTAGCCAGATTGGGCCTAAACCCGAAATTTAACCTTTGGTTGCAAGATTCTAGTATGTTGGTACAAAGCATTGTTGTTCAGATGAGGATTTTTCTAGTGGAATGGTTGGTTCTTTGTATTGTATTTTTCATGAAATGGACAACCTATCAGTCCCAGGTTGAAGAGTTTTCTCAAAAACTAAATTCACTCAGAAGTTTAGATTCACTCATGTTTAGGTCCAAATTTTTGGTTTAGACCTATTACTGGGCTTGAAGTGTGGCAATACCTTACCCTAAGGTCAGTTTGGTCATTATATAATTCTCAAAATAGTGAAATGAAATTTTGTGAAAATATGAAGTTGACATTACCCGCTGGTTCCAGGTTCCAAAAAGAAAGAACCAATGAACAATGGTGGAAACTCAAAACCTGGCAGTGTTCTTTTCTTCAATTTGTGATGTTGCTGAAGTGGCAAATCATGCATAAGAATTTTTAGCCAAATTTGATAATAATCAAAATATGAAAGTGAAAAAAATCTTAAGCACCCTTTCATGTTGTATGCAGTTGTGGCAACTTTTATTTCTGAAAAATCTTTTTTTTTACCCCCAAAAAAGGGGAATTTATGACAGAATGCTCCTTTTTCAAAACATGTTTGACCAAATGTGGAGAATTTTTGTCATTAAAAAATTGCTAGTCTAAATACACATCGTCCAACAGTACTTTAAAATAGTTTGAGAACAAAATCAAATAAGGTTCAAAGTTCCATATGTTGTATTGGTAGTAAAAAGATAAGAAGAAGACCTTTCAAGTTTCCATTCGCCCACTCTCAGTATAGTCAGACCTTGTTTTGACTGGGATCCATACGTATAGAGGAAGGGCCTGAGTACAGGCCCTTCTGTGATTTGAGATCTGTGCCTGAGGCTGGTAGGTCGAGGGAACTCAGCAAAATTCAAAGAAGGGCCTGTACTCAGGTCCTTTTCCTGCATAAGGCCGAAGGAACAGGTTGAAAATCACGAGTGGCCTGTACTCAGGTCCTTTTCCTATGTAAGGCAGAGCCGGAAATTTTTTCACTTTTAGAAATAGTGATAGGCTGGCTGGTACCTTCCACCCAGAAGATCCCCCTTGCTGAAAACAGGTTTCTTCAAGCAGGTAATGGAGCTGAAATTATAAAGGAAAAATCCAGGCGGTGCTTTACAGCAAGGTAACACTCTTGAAATCCACCAACGCAATATTTTGTTGTCACCTCTGACAATCAATTAGTCAGACAGCCATCTCTTTTCAACTTTTATTGACTTTACACAGTAATTTAAGTACTGCAACAGTTACACTTTCTAAATCTTAATCGCAGCGATTACAATTGTAGACATGCAGCAAGCACACTAAACTTTAAAAGTAGTATGAAGTAAACCCGCAACATGTGCCAACCTCAATTGGGTGGTCACCATTGAAGTAGTGGGCACTGGGTGGGCCAGTGCATTATGGTAGCACCTTAAGAAAGGCTAGTCCCGAATCCAAATAAACAAATGTTTATTAACATTGATGATGCAACTCACATTGTTGGTTTGTTGGGTATTATTAATTCATCATGCATTGGCTCATGTCACATTACTAGTTCATCATGTTGTTAATTTGTGTCAAATTGTTGGATTTTGTTGAGTTGTTAATTCATGTCATGTTGTTAGTTCATTATGTTGTTACGAGTTCATTGCGTTGTTGTGAGTTCATTGTGTTGCTTCTACTACTACTGGTTTGTCACATTGTTTGTCCTATTACTAATTTGTTACATTGTCAATTTTATTGTTGGTCCTGTTGCTAGTAGTTTGTCATGTTGTTGGTCCTATTGTTTGTTCATCATGTTGTTGGTGTAGTCGTTTCATTGCATTGTTAATGTTGCTACTAGTTCATCATGTTACTAGTCGTGTTGTTGGTTCATAAATACTCATTTAAATCAAGCCCCCCTTTAATACTATGACTCTACAGGAGTGGTGGAGGTAATAAATAATCTTAATTGTTTGAGAACTAAAATTGATAAAGCTTTCCCACTTATGTTGCAATCTTTTGATTTCTCAACTCTATACACTAAAATTGACCTCGTGGATCTAAAAGCCCCTATGAGAGTTCTGATGAATAAAGTGTTTAATCGAATGCTAAAGCTTTGTCATTTTAAGTTTTTGAGGTTCAAAAAATAGCTTTGAACCTTCGGTTTTTGTGGTTGAAAAATAAAGCAGAGATCAATTTGTTTGATAATCTGCATAGCTTCAAAGTTGTGCAGGCTTCAGATTTAATCTCTTGGGTGCATTTCTTATCAGACAATTTGTTTCTTCGTTTTGGTCAGGGTGTTTATAAGCAATGCATTGGTATCCCCGAGGGGTAAAAATTGTGCATTCTATTTAGCTAATTTCTATCTCTTCACTTGTGAGTTTGATTTCATTAAGCGTCTCTTGAAAAGAAACACTTGTCCTGTTGTGCTTCATAGTTTATCCTTGGTTCGTAGGTTTGTGGATGATCTTTTTGTTCTCGATCCTCTAGATTTTGAGAACTTCATGTACCTTAACCAAGACTCTTTTGGTAGAGGCATATACCCGAAAACCTCTTGTGAGTTGAATTGTACGTCTAAAGGCTTTTCTTGTAATTTCTTGGATCTAACTGTGAGACAAAGTCCTCAAGGTTTACCCTATGACATTTTTGACAAACGATCTCAACCAAAGTACGCAGGTATTGAAATGATTAGAATGCCTCGTGTTCATTCCAATATTTCAATGACTGCAAAGCTAGGGTTGTGGATTGTTAATTTTACAGATTCTTGAAACTTTGTAGTTGTAAAATTTTTTTTGTCTTCTAGATGGTCAGTCTTATCGTTCGTCTGAAGGCAAAAGGCTTCCCTTTTAAATTTCTTTTCAAAAGAACTAGAGGGTTGGTTCTTAAAGAAAAATTCTTGTTTGGATTTTCCGCTTTTGGCATTTTCAGAATGATTTTGCCTCGGGTCTTGTAAGTGGGGAGCTTCCTATAAGCCCACTTGTTCTTTGTTGTGGGGTCCGTTGCTAACCAGTAGTATGGCTGAGTCTTCCCATTGCTTCCGGAATTGTAGCAAAAACTTAGTTCATAGGATGGTGCTTGTCACCGGCCTTTGCCCACTAAAGGGAGCTGATGAAGTCAGTGGGGAAGTCTTTTTGTCCTTCTTCGGTTCTATAGAGGTGGGGAACATTTCCCAGCTGAGCTTAATAATTCTCCCCATGGTCTTTTTTTTGAATTTTTTCGGTGCTTCTTTCTATTTCCTTCCTCCTATCTTTTTGGATTTTTCTCCATTTCTTACCTTCTTCTGCTTCTCTTTCTCTTTGTATTTATCCTCTTTCTTCTTGGGTTTTTTGGTCTTCTTTTTCCCTCACAGAATGTTGTTCCTCTAGCCTAAAGAATTTTCCCATTCCTACCTGTTTTATGACGCCAACTCAAAACCAGGACTCGGTACGGTTATCCATGCTCACCGATGACCTCCGCCCGTTCTTGGGAACTCATGAAGTCAGCAGGATGCTCTGTTAGTCAATCAATACATTTTGTTGTGAAAGGTCTCTGAATGTGCACCTAACCACTCCTGTTGGTTGAGTTGCCGCAACATGTTTAGGGTATTGTTTTCTCTTTTCTTTGGAGTTGGTTCCCCTTTTTTCGAGCTTGTTGCGTTGGTTGCTATTTTGTTGTTGAATCCGAAAAATCCGAACCTTACTCTACGGTAATTTCTCCATTCCTTTCAGGTCAACTTCGATCATGCGTATGGAGAATTTCTCTGTATGCATCATGTGATCATTGTGAACAGTACTCATCGTTGGGAAATCATGAAATTTTCCCAAAGGCTTTCTTTGAAGACGCTTTTCCTCTAGAAGTTTTTGTAGATTCAGGAGGTGATGCAAATGTCGCCTTTTTCATTTGTGTCACCTTGTGAGATCCATGGCATTGTACTTTCATGTTGACCTAGTTGTCCGCAATATTGGTGAAATGCATCCTCTTCTGCAGTGTTTGGGGTCACTATCCGGTAAATGGGTAGTTTATTGCCTACTTCAGAAGGTTGTGTAGATTGGTGCGATGCACGGGAGGTTTGTGGTCGCTCGACTCCAAATGTCAATGTGAAGGTGTACATTTTTATGTGTTATTGTGGGGTCCAAGGTAATGGGAGTTTCGCAATGTATCTAAAAGGATGTTATGAGTTTAGTTTTTCACTAGGCTATTCCTGATGTTGGTTCAATGTGTAGTGGTCATCATGGGGCGAAGATAGTTTGCTGCCGAATAGGACTTTGTTTGAAGTTGCTGATTGGGACATTGGCAAATTCCTTGGGTGGTATGTGTATTCTGATCAAAGCCTGCATTGGGTTTTTTTAAATCTATGGTCACAGGCTAAAATGCGGTACTTGATGATTAGGGCGCATGCTCTCTCCCCTTTCGCAAGGTTGGAAAATTTCCCTCTGTTCGCAATCAACATTGTTATCTATAAAAAAGTTTGGGTTCTCTAGTGATCTTCCTTCTGTGCAGAGCTATGGATGTTCTTTATTTGTTGTCGGTGGACACCTCTTGATGAGTTGTATGGCATTACAGACCTTTAGATCGATGTCGATCAGGGTCTGTACGAACAGATTAACATTCACGAGGTGTCCACTTTCCATTCTGAAAAAAATATCCTATGGCCATCTTCTTACATTTTTCACCAAAGTTCTTGTCTTTGTACAGAAGAAGACTTGTGCCTCTTTCTCGGTTCAAACCTCTTTTGATTCTTCTACGTTTGTTGCCTCTCCTGTGACATTGTTGAAAAACGTTTTTAGCTAGAGTATGCAAGTGTTGAACTGATTCGAATGCCTCTTGTTTGATCCAATGTCTCAACGACTATGGATGACGCGCTCCCAAGTCACGGGGTGAGACCAAGTTGAAGGTCTCACAAAGTCAAGTTGCGGAATTAAGACTTGGTAGCACGTTCCCGGCTTCCAACTCTAGAAAGGGGTAGAGGGTCGAGTTGGGAGCCCCGGGATTAGACTAGGAAGAGATCAAGCTTTTAGATTACACGAACCTGCATCACAAACCAACA
>Ga0209208_10003489_pt1 | contig 22480 bp, 15 predicted proteins | sample S1TSphfallax_3_FD_187694 | JGI IMG/M metagenome (GOLD analysis project Ga0209208, IMG submission 187694) | Host-associated microbial communities from peat moss isolated from Minnesota, USA - S1T2_Fd - Sphagnum fallax MG (SPAdes) (version 2) | ecosystem: Host-associated > Plants > Peat moss >...
CTGGCTGGTATAATCTAATACAGTAGTTGCATGTAATGTGCAACTAGGTTGATTCATGAGGTTTGCAATGGAATGTTTTAACCCATATCCTTTGGCTTCAAATTCTATTTGGTTCAGCATATAAGTATGAGCAATAGCTATGTAGTAGCCAAATATTAAGTGCCATTGGGGATGAGTGAATGAAAAAAGCTTGACCCTTGTGAAATGGTTAAATCTAAAAATAAAATCGGATTATTTTAATCCTACCTATATAACCTAAGCGTATCTACTTTTTAACCTACTTGCATACCTAAGTAAACCTCTTTAGTAGGGTTTAATTATTACCTACCTACCTATGCACCATGTGTCAATATCTTATTAGCCATATATCGAACGATTTAAATTTCATTGATTGATATTTAATTTTTAAAAAATAGGTGGGTTTTGATTACCACGTGTCACCATATAATTGGTGTTACATGAACACGTGTCAAATGGTCAATGAACGTTCCATGTGTGCCACGTGTCATCATCTTAGTGGCAGAGACTTCAATGATTGAGATTAATCCAATGAATTTTTCATTTTGAGAACACAAAAAATTTAAATAGTGACACGTGTCATATTTTGATTAGTTGCATTGTAGTTGCAAGGAGAATTGCACATAATGTGCAACTACATTTGGATTTGTATGTATGTATGAACATGTATATTAAGACCGTATATACATGTTGCATACGTAATGTCGCATGCAACTGGATGTCATGTGCAACTTGTCTTATGCAACTACACAAATTTGCAGTTGCATGTGTTGCATGCAACTGAATTTTAGTTGCAAAAGACAGTTGCAAAACCCAAAATTTCTAGTAGTGAGACTATTTTGACACAATATGACATTTGTTAATTTTGAGTTGAATTCATAAATAAAAAAAGGAACAAACGTCTTGGCCATTTGAAAATTAGTCTAGAAACTATTAAAAATACCATTTTGATAGTGTATTATAAAGGTTTCATTTTTCGATAAATATTGTAAGTGATTCAGTTTGAGTAAATTAAATATTCATTCTTTTTGTAATTTATCATTATCTTTTTATTACAATAATTATAGCTAAGCTCTCCTTTTTTTTGCCTTATAAATAATTCTGAATGCCTTTGGAATTGAATTTTTAAATTTGAATTATGGATATAAAATTGTCTTATATGAAATACACCAATTTCGAAATAGGGTCTTAAACCAAATTGTTACAAATTTATTACCAAAGAAATTTATAGTTGGAAGAAAATATGTTTATGCCACCATGTGGATTTGCATATAAAATTCAACCTATGTGTAAGAATTACAAAATGCCAAATGCCTATGATCGTGAAACCTTTGTGATTTGTGACTTAAGAAGATGATTAATGGCAAAATTTGGATGTTGGGGTCAAAGCTCAAGGTAGTCACTGTCATTTGGGGCTTTAATGCTCCATCAAGAATGTTGGTGTCATTGTCATCATCATCATCACCATTGCGCCCCTTTTCTGTTTTTGAAATGTCTGTCCAACGTAAGGTTGTGATGATATTTCGCTTGAATGTTTTGTCACAATTCATTTGGTGGGGCTTTGTCCCTCAATATCCAAAATGCCATCATTAATGTGTGGTGATTCATTATTATGTTCACCTGCAAAAGCAAATTAATTGTTGAACAGTGGGCCTTTTCCAAGTTGAATAACTCAACATGTGGATGAGCCTTCAATAGGTGGCTAAAGACGATGCATGGAAGCTGCCACAATGATTAGATTGTTCAACACAAGATTAAATGATACCATAGTACCACTTGTTTATCAAGCAAGGTACTGATTGAATCCTAATTATGTTGCCATCATCAAGTAAGACATTGATAAGTTATTTGATGTTAGTTTTATCAAACTGGTCGAAGAAGCAACTTGGTTATTGTTGATAGTGGTTGTTCCCAAAAAAAAATGGGAAGTTGAGAATCTGTGTTGATTTCAAGAAGCTCAACATGGCAACAAAGAAAAGTCCTTACTCATTGCCATTTATGGATGAGGTTATTAACACAATTGTTGGGCATGAAGTTTATACCTTTTGGGATGAATTTTCAAAATATCATCAAATTTCAATGACACTAGAAGATCAACACAAAACCACCTTTGTGACAAATTGGGGGGCTTGTGTGTGGGTTGTGATGCCATTTGGCAACAAAAATGGACCACTGACTTATTAGAGGGTGATAACTAAAACATTTTGTGAGTACATTGATGTATTCATGAAAATATTTCTTGATGACTTTATAGTTTTTAGTGACCTGTCAACTCACGTTGAGAAACTCAAAAAATGTTTTCTTAACTATAGATAGTTTGCTATTAACCTAAACCTAGACAAGTGCACATTCATGGTATTTTTAGGAACCATCCTAAGTTTTATAGTGTCCAAAGAGGGAAAATTTATGGATCCCAAGAAGGTTGAAGCTTTAGTAAACATGCCAATACCTACTACCCCTCATGAGATGCAAGTTTCCGATGGGATGGCATAGTTTTATAGGTGCTTTATAAAAAACTTTGCCTTTAGATATTATGTCACTAATCACCAAATTGCTCAAGAAGTTTGAAGTTTTTGAATGAATTATAGAATGCCAAAATGCATAGGAGGAGATTAAGAATATGTATGTACAAGCCCCTATATTGATTAGCCTAAAGTGGGAGCTTGATTTCATGTTCACACATATGCATCTTAGTCAACAATAGGAACCATAATTGCCTAAAACCCAACTAGTACGTTTGATCAACCTATTATGTATGTGTTCAAATTACTAAACTTAGTTGAAAATAATTATACTACTATTGAGGGAAAAGCCGTAGTTATGGTCTATGTTTTACAAAAATTCAAACATTATTTATTAGGTAACCAATTGTATTTTATGTTGACCACATGGCCCTTGTGTACTTAATTAATAAGCCACAAGTTTCTAGCAAAATAACTAGGTTGTTATTTTTGGAATATGATTTCAAAATTATTTATAAGCTTGGTAGATCCCATTTAATGGTAGGTGCCATTTGTTATCTAACTAATCATTTCATACTTAGACATACTAGTTCTATTGTCTACTATCCATAAGGGAATGGACAAGTTGTGTCTACTAACAAAGTTTTGGTACATTATTCACAAAACTGGTGAATGAGAACCAGAATGACTAATTTGACCACTTGTCCACAATTTTATTTTCTTATAAAATTGCTTTTAAAGGTGGAACTAGTCACATTCCATTTCAACTTGTTTATGGTTTACACTTGTTGTTACCTACAAAATACCTATTACCATTCAACCAAGATAGAGTTATGATCCAAGACCTATCAACGTTTTAACTAATTAATTGTCAAAACTAAAGAAATTCCAGAAGAATTAATTAATAACACAAGAGTTGGTAGCTTCACTATGAGAAAATCAAGTCCGTCACAACTAGGCTATCTAATTGTAATCTAGTTGAATTTCACACTTTTTAATTGTAATCTAGTTTTATTGGACAATTTTTACTTATAATGGACAAGTTGCAATGGACACAATTTTCTCGTAGTACTTTTATCTAGTGGAACTAGTTATATGGTCAAAAAATTGATACATTGAAACCAAATATCAATTTGGAAATTATGTATCATGGTTTCTAAGAGTTGTCAAAACACATACCCTAAATTTTAAAGATGATGGTTTGGACCATATAGGATCCAATATTATTTATCTAATAACACCATACTATTAATGACCATTGATAAATTTGATCCTAACCTAGTAGTGTTCAACATTAACAAACTAAAACCTTATAGGTTTGTCGAGGATCAAACACTTCAACTTGTTTTAACTATTTACTTAGCGATTTCCTACTAGATGAACTAGTTGAAAAAAACCATTCTAATAACTTATTCACTAAGGAATTGGTTAAACTCATATTAAAGGTTTGAATGCAAATAACTTGATTGAAAAAAGAACCAATTGTAGTTTGTCTAACTAAGGAACTAGTTGAAGAAGGTACTAATGACATGTTGAATAAACAACTAGTTGAAAAAGTACCCGTTAGCCCTATTTCCACCCAAATTCATGATGTTTCAGTTAATTTAGAATTATAGGTGTTAGTTTTGTAAGGAAAGCATGCCCTAAAAGTGCCATCACTCCTCACTTCGTGGTTGTAATACAAAGAACCGGCATACCTCTTGATGTGTCTTTTCATTTTTTCATTATGGAATCTCTTATACTTTTTGTTACACCAAGATGAGGACATGAATGCCTTGTATCAGTTGCAAGAGAGAACAAGCAAGAGATAGGCATAATTGAGAAAATACAGAGAAAAGAAATAGAGAGGAAAAAAAGTTGAAAAAAATCAAAAAGGAAATTTTTAGAGCAACCGGAGCGATTTACATTGAACTGCTTGCATCAAGACTACCTCCTTCATTTCAAGAGAATAGTGAAAGTTCTAGAGAAATGAAAAATATAGAAACAAAGATTTTTGAGGCTCTACAATGTGCTACCACTATGGGAGGACTTGAAGAGACATTGCAAGGCCTTTGAAGGCATTTTTCACCCCCAAATCTGTAATCATTATTAGTAGTGATTTTAAGGAGGAAGAACAAGTTGAAAAGAAGACTACATAAGCAAAAGTTGATCAACTTGTTGAAGTTGAATAATCGGTAGACTTTTTGTTAGAATTGGTTGAAGGAAGGTTCTTTAAAGTTGAAACTAAATCTTCTGACATATTTGTTGCTATATCCACCAAGGTGTGGTCTAAATGTAAATGAGGCGCAAGGGAGAGGAGACAATGAAGGAAGGTGGTTCACTTGCCAAAATGACTTGGAAGTAAGCACCTGCTAAAAGAAAATAAGTCTCGAAAATGTTGCAATGGATCTAGATGGGATCCAAAGAGTGGTAGTGGGTAGAATGGGCTGGTTTGGGCGAGTTTTTTTTTGTTCATTGTACAATTCCATGGACTGATTTGTTGGAAGAATTCTTACACACTTGGGAAGCCATTGAGGATAAATGCATTAAAATGGTTGTTAGTGGTGAAAATATCACCATTGACCAAACACTAATTGCTTAGCAATTTCGCATAAGTGCTGAAAAAGTCGTTGATGTAATGAACGCATTAGTCAAAGAGGACCAAGTCATTGTTAAAAGCATAGTTGGATGGATGCATTTGTTAACAAGGAGCAATGAAGCATGATCCAAATGAAAAAAATATCATGTTGGGTGAAATGTTTTTAAGGTGTACCAAAATCTTGTCACAATGTCACCTTTTTTTATTTGTTTTACCTAGTCCTTTTTTACCATGTAAAAACACATTTATGGATGATTGTGATGGAATCTAAAATTGTAATAATTTAAAGTATAGTCCTTTTGAAAATTTTCACAACTTTTGATTCATATTTTTTTATGGGGATCAAAATATAAGATAAAAAAGGACTACAATAAAGACTAAGCCCTTTTTGTCATGTGTGGTACACCTTAAAGGATTTTCACCCTGCTAAGTTCACAATAATGTTGTAGGTCATCTATAAGCAAGAGAGATTAGCATACTTCAGCAAGCTGACATTTATTACCTTCAATTTAGCAAATAGGGGGAAGAAAATCAATTGATGTTCCATTATGCTAATTCAAATGTGCATAGAGTTAATTTGGTGGATAGAACATCAGAATTTTTTTACAATAGGGTTAGTAACGCTTAACAAGAAGGTAATAACCTATTACTATGGATTGGTTATAGATGTTTGTTTACAACATTGGTTCCCTATCATAGATGAGGAGACACATGTTAATTCTCCAAAATTACAATTGATTTAGGAAAAAGGTAAGAAGATTGTTAGTGAACAGTTTAGGGAACTATTTCTTGAGGTTATCACCAAGGAACAATCCATTAGAAAGTGTAAACCAATGCATTCAACTACCATATCACCTAGGCCAATACGTCAATCACATTAGTTAAAACTACGAACTAAACCATTAACACCCAAGGTCTGATTGAATCTAGAAGTAACCAATTTGCCACCAAAGAAAAAACCTTGCACCCATTAGCAAATCATGATTATGTAGGAAGGAAACAAGGATATGGAGGCTGATGTCACTACATAGCCTGATGACGAATCAATAAGGATGGAAAGTGATCAAATCATGGAAAATGGAAATGAACATGACTTTAAATAGGTAACAAACCAAAAGCCTTCACATGTGAAGGAAAATTTTGCTCCTATAGAACATGTTAGTAACTCATTACCAACATGTATTGAACTGGTTCAACCAAATAGGTCTAAACCTGTTCAACCAATTTAGTTTAAACTTGTTTACATTTTTTTTGAGTTGTTGGCAACTTACATTTAATATGAAAGCTTGAAACATGTTACACTTATCTTTGAACAAGCAACCTTAGTTGCCCAAACTTGGCCTTAGACAATAAACAACCTAGTAGATTTGAGAACTAGGTTTAATTATGTTAAAAGCATGTTAAAGGACACCAACAATTAGCTATAAGCTCATTGCCTAGAACTAGTTAGCCACAAACAAACGTTGTAGAACAAGGACAAGGAATTGACTATTATGAAAGCTTAGCTCCTTAAACTGTAGACAAAGAATAAGCACTTGGTTGCCAAAGGTGTTGAAGCTGAAAAGGTAATTAAGAACGCTGAAGCTCTACAACAAGAGTACAATGAATTGAACTAAACTCATTTTAAGAGCCCTTTTTAAAGGCAAGATTGTATTGTATTAATTAGATTAGATTATAATGTCTATTCAAAGACAAGCTAAACATGGCATGTTCAGTAAGTACAAGGTAGGTGAAATTAAGATTGTTGAAGTGGTGTTCAAATGGTGCTTTAGGCAGGAAAGTTGAGGATGAAGGAGGTTGTGGATATTTTTAAGAGGTCTATCCTAATTAGTTTTTTTGGGGTGTTGTTTAATATCGAGAGTATAAAGAACAATGAGATGATAGAATTATATATATATTTAGGAAACACATAGTTGTGGAACTATGACCTTCAGATCTTTTGTTTTTTGTGTAATGTTTTATACGATTTATTGTTCTTTCCATAGCAATATGAGTAGTAAACTGTGGCAACATTGTGAGAGATTTAAAACTATGTAGATACTTGGGTTATGAGAAATGTTATTGAAACATTTAAAAAATTTCTTTTATTTCTAGTATGGATTTTGTAGAATTGAAATTGAATATGTACAAGAATAGAAAAAATACAATTGAAACAATATTAGAGTATTAGGATTTACCAACCTTGATGATTTCAAGGCCTTACAATTGCTTGGTTAATAAAGGATTATGGCAAGATGGAGGCTATTAATGTTCAATGGGGAAAAACTCTTGTAGAGCTAGAGAACACATGTTTACAATAGTAGGAACAATTGATAAATGTCAACATTGACATGGAAAATCATACCATGAGCTTCAAGTATAGATTCAATAATTGAAAGGCAAGTTGGAGACATTTCGTCAAACACTAAAGTTTCTCAAACTACCTACATGGATCATTGATTGAGGGAGTTTGACAAATTACTTTTAGATAATGCCTTACTCAAGGTGCAAAACCAAGCCTTGATAAACAAAAATTCGAAATGGAAGGAATGGTGGTAGATTATATAGGAGATTATGGAGGAATAGATCCAAGATAATTTGGAATTGGTTCGTGTGGATGAAGAAGCCTACTTGAATGAATTGATTGTATATCTATTGAAGTTCAAAGGCTAGAGATATGATTGGTTAAGTGGCAAACTAGTTGAGGTACTTGTCAAAGTTCCTTAAAAGTTTTTGCTTGTACAACTAGCATATGTAACTACAAGTTCTTGAAATAAATTGGTTGTTGTAACTACCATAGAGAAACCAATGATAATCAAGGGAGGAGCTGAAGTTGTTATTGTTTCTTATATTTTGCCTTTGCCCATAAAATTTGAGGAAGTACATGTTGTAGTTGATAGTACTCAAGTAGAAGAATTGGAAGAACTTGTTATTCCCAATTAAACCTATTCCATTAGTGTGTACCAAAGATTGCATGGGTAGGAGTAGAGGTCACCTTGATTGACACCATCACACATGATTTTAAAGTTTTTTGAACCTTAAACATAGTACTAAAGGAGACATTTGTTGTTGAGAGATCAAAACCTAAACCAATTCTTTTAGTTAAGCCTATTGATACAACCAGTGAACAACCTATTGATGATTTAGCTATAGATGTAAACATGTAGTTCCAAGTGACTCATTTTGAGGACAAAATTTGGTTTTCAAGGGGGTAATGTTAACCCATTTTTAAAATTATGTATAACTAGTTGTTACCAATTGGTAACTGGTGAGGTAGTATTATTTTGAAACTATTTCAATTATTGTTGGATAACAAGTCCTTAAGTTAACCGGTCTACTATGTGAACCAATAACTAGTTTATTATAATAATCAATTGTTGATAGAATATGTTGATTTAAACTTGTGAAAAGTAATTCCTAGAATTTAATTTTGAGTTTATATCAGTTAGTGATTGTTTAAGTTGAAACAATAGTGTGATTTTGTATAAATAAGGGCATTTTGAGGATGATAGGAGATTTTTCTTTCTTTATTTTTTGTAACTCTTACAATTTTTATTTTTTAAACAAATACATTTCTCACTTATAAAGCTTTTTCCTTTTGGATTTTATATGGAGGGTTGATATTAGTTTTGTTCTCGGTGAATAGGCTAGCAAAATGTTCTAGTTTTTCCATGTTTTCAAATTGGGAATAAACTGCACTTGTTGATGATTTTAGTAAACTAGAATTAGAAATATAGAAGAGGGAAATATGTAATCTAAGGAAATAAAAAACACCCTTAACAAATGTATTGGATGGAACTTTTTTTGACTCTATTTGAAGTTGATGTGTTACAATCTTGGCTGCATTTTGTAGTTTCTTCCCTTGGGACTTAATCTTATTCCTTTAGAACTTCTTGCTTAAGTAAAACACCTATTCCATCAACCTCCCCTTTAACATTATTTGTACTAAAAAAGTTCCACACCATTTGACACCTCTCTTTGATATTGCTTTGGTTCAAGGTGATACTAGGATAATGAGACACAAAATACCGCGCCCATGTCAATTAAAATTTCCCTTAGCACCCATTTGACCACACTACATGTCAAGATGGGGTAAATTTCCTCCTCTATAAAAAACCCTAGTGTAATAAGCATGTTGTATAAACAAAATATTGTGGCTGGAATCATAAAAACATAATAGTGGATTTCTTGAGGAGTCTAGAGTTTGGAGTTGTTGGGTCAAAGTTAAGGTTTTGCCTATAAGTTATATGGATTATAATGTTTATTTGAAAGTTGTGCTAGTGCATGTTTTGTATTTCATTGTGCACCATCAATGTGTAATTTTCTAAAAAGTCCACACAAGAAAGGATTATGTCCTCATGCAAATGGAGAAGTGACTCCTTGAACTAGAGGTCTTGGCACTTACGTATGAAGTTGTGGACCACAAAAGCCTTCAAACAAAGCTTGAAATACTCAAAGAACTCACTTGGGTGTGTATCATGGTATTCCACTCAAGAAGTTTTCCTATCCCTACCATTTTCATTCTACCCAACAACTTCATACCTTATTATCTACTAATGGATAATTGTGGTAATCTGTAGCTCAAATGGGCATAGCTTCAATGTATGAACCCCATAATTCCTACAATCACCCATTAAACATAATCTAGAATGCCACTTAGTTAAGATAGGTTTGGGACATAATATAGATGCCATAATTCAATCATCCCCTTATATGTCTAGAACTTGGCAGTACACTTGTCTAAACTATTAGAAAAGTTCTTGACTTAACAACAAAAACCTCAACACATTTGTAGTTACATGTACCATGGATGCCCTTGCCCAATGTTCTTATGTTGTTGAATCCATTTAAAAGCTCTTTGAACTCCATGTGATACTAGTAGCAACACATGTTCCAATCTTTGAACTATCATACAAATCATGGCTTCAATGCTTGGAATGATGTATGCATAACAAAAATGTTTGGAAATTTTGCTTTGAAAGCAATAAAGAACTCAAGTTACAAACACATGAATGATCCATTAATTGTATGTGTCACAAGTTACATTTGGACATGAAACCACAATGAAAGATCTACGATTGTTATCAAACACCATTTTCCATATAGATTTAGAATGTTTATTTAGACCTTTGAGAATTGCAAGCTAGTTAGGTAAAAGAAAGTAAACTTGTAAACATTTGTACTACTTAGAAATGAAAAATTTAACTATACAAATTAGACCCCCGTTAGAAAGGCTATCCCACATTGCTTTGTTAGGACTATTGGCTACTTAACTTAAATGAGGGTTAGTATTATTATTTTTGATAAATACATTAACTAAGTTGTAAATAGATTTTGATTATACATGTTTCTTTAATTGTTCAAGGTTAGGATTTTGATACATAATTTAGGGGGGTTTTAAAAATATATAACTTTTAAAGGTAATATTTTAAAGATCATATTTTTTTAATTAAGTAATTAATTGAATAAATATAATTTAGTTATGAATTCTCAAAGTTTAGAATTGTGATTCTTGAAGGGGTCATGAAAATTTAAAATAAAAATATTTAGCAATTTCCACATATTTTTATTTGAATGAAAACTTAAGGCTATATTTTGGCATGTAATTGAAATAAACATGAAAAAAGATAATCAATGTATAATATTAAAAAAAGAAAATAAAGGGTTTAGAATATTATTTGGGCAATTTTAATTCTTTAGTCATTCCTTGAGGTGAATGTTTAGGATACCACTTGATCATATTTTCATCCAATATGAATTCATTTTTTTCTTAGAATTCATTCATATTTTAAAATATGATTCTCATTAAAATCTATTGAAACATGGATCATTAAAAAATGGACTTGAATTTTAATGTTCTTGATATTGCCTTACATTTTAAGTTCTTTTGCAATCCAAAACAACTAACGTTGTTTGTCCAAATTGTCCAACTAATTATGCTTTCACCTGAAATTATTTATGTGTAACACACTTGACTATAAATTGGGTATGCAAAATGAAAAATTTGATACAATCAACCAACACATGAATGCCACATATCAAACATGTCATCATTAGAAAAAAATAAAAAAACTTAGCATCTTGGTTCATTAAATTGTGTTTTCACTTTCATGGTCCTTCCAGGTCCAGATGGCTCCACTTAAAATTTCCCAGGATAATCATTTAATATTGATGTGCTAAATTTGTTGAGTTGGGAGGGCAAATTAATTATCTTCTCTGTTTTTATGCAATAAATTACAAACACTCATAAGATTGTAAACTTGGTGAGAAGAAGTTCAAATTTTAGAATTTGAAAACATGCATGGAATGTCAAGATGTCATAGTATGGTAATTAGTGACAAGAGGTGAACTAGATTTTTGGGTCTTCATCAAATGTATGAGTTAATTTGTTGAGCAAATACAACAATGGTGTTTACTTGCACATGTTTTGGCATTGAATGACAAAATTAAACATGCACAATTTGCCATACATTAGGAATGAAAATCAAGGAATTACATGTAAATAGCACCTGGAGTCCTTCAAATTAGGCAGATTCTGTTAGGCCTTGACGCCGGACGTATGTTCTCCAAGAGGAAGTTTAGTATTGTTACTACCGCGATAAGGTCAAATCTCGAGAAAAACGTAGCTGCCAAAGAAGACTTTTTGTCTGACCATGTGGCTGCAAAGGTTGGGGAGGATTGGCCATTCAAATAACCATCAGAGAGAAAGAATGTAGGAGCACTATAATACTTTGGGTTTGTAGTGCAAGAAAGTACCAAAGCTGGCTGGGTAGGTCCGGGTGTTGGTCTAGGAACCAAGGTCCGAAAAAAAGAAAAAGAAAAAGAACATCACCATGTGAGATGGGGTTACTACAATCTGAGTTCACTGAGCTCCAACCCCACTTACATTCATTTTTGTTCTCACTGCTGCCTCATCAACCAGCTGCTCTTTACTAAATTGCCATCATGTCCCTGGTACCTGCTAAAAAATGGTGGGAGGATTGCTGCTCACGAGATCACCTTATAGTGTGTCTTCATGGACCCTTATTCTGCTGTTCGTTTTGGTACAAGTTCAATGCTTTTTTCTAGACTAGTTGAGAGGTTTTACTTGAACTTTGAAGAAGTCCATTAAACCTAAAGTCTGCAGTATCCCTTGAAATAGTGCAGATTCACCTGGAGCCCTAAAGCACTAAGCAAGTCGACTCCTTGCCCCCCCTTCTTCCTCCTACACACAAGCAAGCCTCTGCCATTACCCTTCCAGGTCACGTGACCTCACGTGGCACTATCATCTCATGCACCAGCTCTACCTCAACAACCATTGTTGTTATAGGTAAAGTACAGTGCCCAGCTAAGTCCGCAAGTCTCAATACAGAAAGAGAGAAAGAGAGACGCGCACACACACAAGTGGTCTGGTCAGCAACCAAGAATCTCAGTATATTCATCAGTAACTGGACACAGTTTTGGAATTAGGGATTATTACTGATCCAACCGCTCAATTGTAAGTACGCAACATCTGACGTCGGAACAAGAATACTCGAACTGTTACGGATCGGTAGTATACGGGCTGTATTTCCAGCTACGCTGCTGGGAACAGTACTTAACTGCTCTCTTTCTTGTTGGACAACTGCTGAATAAAATACTATATTTTCGCACGTAACGTCTGCGCACTCATGAACTGTCACTAATTGTTTGAGCAGGCTTTGGAAACCGAAAAATACTTGTTTACGTTGTAGGTAGCTTGGGGAGTGGGTGGAGACCCCGTCGAGACGCGAGCTGAGGAAGGTGAGGAAGAAGCGTCTGACTGGCTTTCACGGGTTTGGTGCGAGTGCTACCATATTGCTTGCAGCTCCAGCGACGTAGATCTGCATATGTAGTGTACTATACTAGTCCACTTCTTGCTATTTGGAACTCATGCGTAATGAGGCTAAGGTGCTAGCGTATTAACTTTTTAACTTTTCGTTTTCTTAGAGGGAAAGTGAAGTTGGAACTTATGGAAAGGAGGCGAAGAGGGTTGGAAGGATGTGTTGTGACCTTTTTGTGGTTCGCCTTCTTAGGTGGTTCTTTTGTCTTCTTGGACATGGGTCCTTCCATTTTGTTCTTTGTTTTCCCCCTTTTTTGGGTCCTTTGATTTATTTATGATTGGCAGGGTTTCACCATTTTTTATCAGTTGCTAATAGCTCTTGAGAGAGAGAGAGAGAGAGAGAGAGAGAGAGAGAGGGATCCAGATTCCGATCCTCGACAGATTTGGTCTCGTTGTCTCGAGTGGGCTGTTATAACTAGGTGGCTAGAGATTGTCGACCTAGCATACTCAAAGGTTTGTCGGAATGCTTTGTGCAGCGAGTTTAGAGAGGGCGCGAAGAGTTTCATGGAGTTGCAAGCAGACGGGTAATTAAATGGACTGTTGGCGACGAAGCAAAGTGGAAGTGTGTTCAGTTTTGACAGTGAGACGGCGTCCTCGGCGCCACCACGTCTTCGAATGAGCTTAGCAAGGTATGTTAGCTTTTCATTGAAGCTGTGGCTTCTGACATTGTCGAGAGCGTTTTCGGTATTCACCCTCCAGTGCTACGTACGTTCCCAAGGATGATGAAGATGAAGAGCATTTGATAGGGTAGGGCCAGAAGAGCGAGATCGTCAAGGGGAGGAGATTTGTTGTACTGAGAAGAGTCCCATGTTAGAGAGGCACAAGTAATTAATATTGTGAAGGTTTTTCTTAGCTCCGAACATGTAGCCGATGTTCCGCATGATCTTATGCCAGGAGCGAGGGTTCTCTATCCTGTTGCATTCGGTTACGAACTAGGAGAAAAGAGTTCTCGAGATATGTCCAGTATGACCAGCCAAGCTAGATCGATCGTTACCAGCTTCGAAGACTTCGGTTGCACAAGAGGTAAGCAAGTCCTCATGGATCTCAGTGTTCTTTTTTACTGAAATACACCTCAGGCCTGACTTACTTGAAGCCACAGTGCCCTTCCCCCAGTCCTTCCATTAAGTTCTCTTCTGAAATCCTTCGAGCGGACATAGTGGGGTGTTATACCTTGTCAGGTGATGGCTCTTAGCACGCACTCAGCATAGAAACAACATACAGAAGACAGGGAGTGTAAAGGAAGCCTACGCATTTCGGTCCCAAGATGCTAGAGGAACTGATTGAATCATTGGCTGGTCTTTGAAGAGTTGGACTTTTTACCTTATCTTCGCTTTGCCTATTGTGATGATCGCTGTATTATTGGGTCACACTTGACCCTTTGTTTCCTGTCTCGAGTCTCGACCAAGCGGTGATGTTGTCCACCATCTCTCAAAGTTGTAGGGCAGGATTCGCCTATCCAAACAGCTTATATTTCCGCCTTGACGGTGATTAGCCTTCACACTGATTCGATCAACGTTAATCGGCATGCACCCTCATGAGTGCTAGCAGTGACTTCATAGAAGCCCACTGGGGGCTTGACCAAATAGTGCTGGTTGAGTCCTCTCAGCTAGAGTGAATCACTCCATGCATAGGAGTAAGGTTTACTACTTAACAACCCAGTGCCTGCATGACTGTTGAGAAATTCTAGACTAAAGATGGAGAGCCTTTCTCCTAATAACAGAAATTAATTTTCCAGCTCTCATCTGTTTATTTAGCTAAATGGGGAGACAGTTTACGTGAGTCAAGGCTCATGAGATCAAGCTATAGGTTCTGAGGGTTGCAATGAACAGAAAAGGTTGTACACATGGGGATACATATGGAGAAAATGCAATTAGATCTATCTTTCTTTCAACACGTCTAGGTGGCATATTTGCAGATTGACAGATCATGAGGTGTCCATTCCCAAGTATAAGCAGAGAAGCTGATTCAGAAATTATATTTTTAAATCACCGTTGCAATCTCCACCTAGTCTTTTGAACCGTACTATTGAGATGGATGTCAGATGCTAAATAGAAAAAAAGCATGATCTGAGCCTCTGAAGGTGTTACAGATCAGAGTGCTCAGTTCATTCAGTCTTGTGGTTCAAGCTCCTCTAACAGTCAAGATCTGGTTGATTTTCTGGGGATCAGATAGATTTTGAGCAACCTTTCCCCCTCAATTATAACAAGACTTGGAGTGTGACAAGCTTACTGCCTCTTAGTCAAACAACCCAGCTGCAAGTCTTGCACTCACTAAAGTAGACTTCCTGAGGAGCGGCCACCTTCAATTCCCATCAAGCACAGTATGTCAAACTTGCAAAAGCATTACTTGTCTAATTTTCTTGTGCATTTAGATATACAACTATTTTTTTTCTGATTGGCAGTCCTGATTTTTTTGGAGGATTCAGATCACAATCATCTTGCAAAAGCAACAATAGCTGAATTAGTGACAGTCCCTGTATGACATCCAGCACTAACCCAATGGTGTCAGTACCAAACTTCATTCTGTTACAAAACTATCCCAAGTATTTGACTTGATACTCTGGACACTGGGGAAATAATTTGGAACCTCCTGTCATACCTCAGGCTGATGAAATGTTGGTCTCATCATTTGGCTGGCGTCAAAAGTTTTCAAACTTCGGCAGCTATGAGGTTGAATCGTAAGAGTGTGGAGCCTAGCCCCTAGTTAGATGGAGAATGGGGACATTAGTAATTAGTGCCACCAGCTGAGCTGCTTACCTACAATCTGGGCCAACCTGCCCAAATGCTTAGAAGTTGGTACACACTTACATTAAAACTTCTCCATCTCTAATAGTGCTCATCTCCCATTGGGAAGCAACTGGAAGGTTGAAACCTTAAACAACTTATGGAACAGTGTGCAATAAAATTTCTGCACAACTTATTTTTGTTTGAGGCTAGGTTGTCAAGTGGATTCTTCAATGATCAGGGATAAAAGGAAAATAATAGGATTCAATTCTGTTTAGTCTGTGAGTCTGTTTGATTCACACTTTTAAAAGGTGAGGCTAATGTAAAATTTGTGGGTTTCTTTAAATCACAAAATCTTGATTCATACTGCTTGATGTTGGATGCCCTGGCAGCCAGTTTCAAGATCGGTCAACTTGTGAGATTCAGAGGAACAACTTGTGCTATACCGCTTCTCTAGTCCCTGATCAAATACAGATTTGGTGGTGCTTGTGGGCAAACCTGGTGTGATCTATCAAACTATGCAATCTTGGTTAGTGTGCCATCCTTCCCCTAATGACTTCTGTTTGTGTTGTACTGGTATCTTGAGTTCATCCAGGTATTTTGTGTTTGGTTCAATTCCCTGTTATGATGATATCTGCTTGTAAACTTCTTGGAATCTCATGAAATCTTCCTGGCCTTCCCAAGTATATATAGAAGTGGTATTTTCTGCTGCAATTTGTGCCTGGCGCCTTGGTAATACTTCTAGTCTGGTTTCCAACCTTCTTTCTACTGTGATTTGTGACTTCCTTCTTGGTAATGTTTTTAGTCTCGTTTTGGGTTAAGCTATTCTAAGATCAGGATATGCAAACAAGGGTTGGAGGGAAGGGTATTAAGATATGTAACTAGGATGTCTAAGAGATGGCATTCGTTTGGTTGTAGACATTCATCTTTCAGTCCTGATTATGAAGGGTCGCCAGCACCGTTAAGTGAACAAGAAACAATTTGCAGCCTAGTTGTAGACACTAACCTGCAGCTACTTGCAAGTGCTGGACACACTTCAAATTCGTTCTAGCAGTAAATAAAATAAGGTATTCCAAGTTCCAGCTGGCTAGGAGTTCACAAGCCGTTCCTGAGAAGGATTGCTTTTTCGAGATAATGGATGTTCCCACTTGCAGGCACTGGCAAGCGGGAACCCTAGATTATCACTGCCAAATTGGCAATTATAAATATCTTGGTGAACCACATATAATTGGATTTAAAGAGTGAAATGTCCACTTGCCTGATTACTGTAGTAATGCCAGGTACAACCACCATCTATACTGGTACCTTCACCTCCTTCAGTGAATCCTCTCAATTAGTGGCTGTATTTAACCTGTGAAATCTTAAATTTGGACTCCAGAGACGCTATTTTTTGAGAAGGAACAGATATTCATAATTTTTAGAAGCAACCAAAAGAGATTTGGGGTTCTAACCAGTGTCATGTAGGTATCAACTTTCAACATACCAGCCGGTATTGGTATCCTATCTTTTCAAAAAAATCCATTCCAGCTTCCTGTTGCTATTGGATTTTTAAATATATATATATACCAGTCTGGACCTGGTCAAGGCTGATTTTTGGCTGGTATCTGGCAGGTATATACCTGGTATTGGATGATATAACCTTGATACTAAACCGGTATTATCGCCAAGTCCCTACCTGTGGCAAGGATGGTATTTCCTCAGGTGGTTATACCAGCCGGTTGGTTTGTTGATAGCACGACCGACCAGTACCAGTCTATATACCAGGGTTCCAGTCTGGTACCCACTCAACACCTGTTTTAACTTTTAACCACGGTAGTGGTATGAGTCTAGGTGCTGGTTCACCCAAGGCAGAGTAGTAGGCCTGATGCAGGGTGTCCTCCTCAGCCCAGTTACCGGTAAACACTTTATAGCAGTATGGGTAGAATGGTGCATGCGGTCCCAGTCAGGCTGCAATTCCTTTCACAGCCCGGATTCAGGTTCTGGAACTTTTACTGAGGAACATGGACGTTTCCAAACTAATAAGAAGTTGTCTTGAAACGCGAGTTGCTCGTTAATGAAGGCATCATCCGAGGACTTCACCAGTGCAGGAGATGAAAGTTATAAGCAGGGTGGTCACTGGTAAGTAGTATGTATAGGACCTACAGGACCGACCTTGCTTGTCTGGTACCTAGATAATTTCGACAGTCCACGATTTTTTCTCATCACACCACGACCTTCTGTTGAAGGGGCAAAGTTAAAAAGCAGCGGTCAGGGCTGATGAACCCATCGCCTCTGTCTGCCACTGTCAACAACAAACATATACGCAAAAGCAAGCGGCTCCCCCTTGCGAGTTACTCGCACGTCCACATCCCCCATCAGCTGCCGCGGGACCCAATGAAAAGCATCAAAGTACACTAGCCCTAGTGTTTGGATCATGTAATAACTTGAAATCTCCGTTTGTCGTTTTAGGCCCCCCTTTGTCGTTCCTGGCAAACAAAGTTCGACTCTCTGTGGTAAAATATCATGACCCTGTTGTCTACAATGTGAATGTGAATGCTAATCCCGGCGCCCGCGTACACTGTCAAGTACAGATTTTGATATAGACTCTCAGTACATGAACGGAAATGGCACTCATCCCAGGGAGTACGCCGCAGTAGTACCGTCCTTCACTGTATCTCGGCAACTGCAATCGAAAAAAGAGTACTTTCTCACTCTGACGCATTACATCTCTACAAGCGCACGTGCTCTAAGTACTGGGTTTACCCCCAGGAACGTAGTTCGGATAGTGCACAGCTCCACTTGCGATGATTAATGGTTGTCTAGATTTTAGAGCTGTCGCAGTTTGGGCAAATTCGTTGGGAACCCGTGAAGTAGAAAATGGACGCCTCTATCTTGTGCAGGATTTCCACCCCAGGTAGTTGACGGTTTTTTTAATTTTTTCTTTTCAATTTTGTGATGTAGACAAACTGGCTGTCATCCACAATAGGCATTAGCCAAATTTCTCTACAGGTCGGAGAGTGAAGTAGGTTTTTTTTTAAAAACCCTGCTGGAACCTACAGGCTAAACATGGTGATTGTACCAAAAAATCAGATGACTTTGGTGCATTTTTTCAAAAGAATCCTTTGGATGAGTGGCACACCAAGTGGTGAAAATATGCCCCAAAAAACGGCTGATTAGGTTGCAAACCTCTTATTCCTCTGTTTAGTCTCTTCTTACTTTTGATTGGAACACTGCAAAATTGGAAAACCCAAATGGCTACATCTGAAATAGGACAATTGCAGATTTATTGTTCAATCATATGTTTGGTCCTCCAAAACCTGATGGCAGAACTATACACTTCCTCATCACGATTTCAAGGTTTTTGGCATGCTATTTCCAATTATGTTCTTTATCTTTTTGCACAATTTATCCCATGTTCTTTGCTTGATGTTCTGTAAGATGTTCCCATAATTCCCATGTGTTGCCCATGTCTTGTTACAATAATAGGTTTATCCTATTTGGACTTCCTCAAAGTTCTATTATGTTGGCCAGCACAAGGGAAAAATGGAAGTTTTTCACAATTGGTGTTCCATTTTGGTTTTGGCAGGGATTGTATTGGCATATAGGGTGCAACCTTGATATCTGGTATTGATATGAGTATTGGTATTGAAGAATATGACAGTTTTGTATGAGCTGTGGCAATATGAGCCTAATATTAATACCAGTCTGCTTTGGGACCTGAGGTAATACCAGGTACATACCTGTCTTATACCAGTACAAAATCAAGACATACCTGCCATATACCAGGCAAAAGTCAAGCTTACCCCTAATACCAATACGAGACTGTATGAAAGTTCAAAAAATGTACCCAATACCAGTGCCTGCCAGGTATGGGCGAAAACAAAACTACCAATACCCCATTACCAGGACCAGTCTTTTATGTTCCAAACTCTATGACAGTCCAACACTGATTTTGTCATCACCAAAATGAAAATTTTATGTTCAGCTAACTGGTAACTACAGCATGTAATTCACACCTTGCACCCTTCTTCTAAGACTTGTACATCTTGGTCAGTCTGTAGGTAGATCCCTTTGAATAGATCAGTGCATTTTGTGGAGGATGGACATGTACATTTGGCATTCTCAATATTCTTTTTGGTGCTAACGCCATTTTGTTGTTCCCAGGATCATTGATTACCTGTATGTTGTGCCACTTTTTTGTGGTTTCTAATTATCCACTACATAGAGTTTTTACAAGAATGAGAAGATAAGTGGGTGACTTGCCTTTTGAAACCACTATTTTCCTTCTATAGTAAGTGTACAGTAAAACACCAGAGTGGGGGCATTTCCAAAATAAGTGGCCTTGGACAAGGTGGTGACTTAGCCCAGTTCTGCCCACCATTTTGGGAATGCCCACCACTGCCCAACTGTGGGCCTTACCCACCATGAAGCATGAGATGAAGCTTATCATAAGCCTAAGCATACATGTGGAGGAGACTGCAGAAGTGTGAGTGATCTTATGCCTACTATTTAGGAGTGGGAGGGACCTTACATCAAGACTAAGCAAAAGGTCCCTCCCACTATTAAATAGTAGATTTAAGTTCCCTCCTTTTTTCCAGGAGGGATTTTCATGGATGTAACATGCCCTCCAAATTTCTCAAGTGCTTCACACATATGTTGTCAATCATTGGAACATATTGTTCATCATTATAAGATTCATAAAATCATTAATCCAGCAGGACCATTGTATTGTATGTCATATTATGTCCATATCCTCAATACATCATTTCCCTGTGATTTTGGAATGAGTTTCTCTTGCCTTTTAGTTCAAAGCCCTTTCATTCATTTTGAGAAACTACTATGCAAAAGCTCCTCGACGTCTCTTCTGGTCACAAATATCTAGATGTATCTCTTCATTCAGGCTTGGACACACTTGAACTTGCTAAGTTGACGATTTCTCTACCAAGGCTGTTCAGTGCACCTGTCACAAGCAAAATGAAAGGAAAAACAAATCAAAGACTTTGTTGGCCAAAAGAAAGGAAAAACACAACCAAAATGTTTGTCACACAAAAGGCAACTGGAAAAAACCTTGTCAAAAGAAGGATACCTTGCATAAACACAATACTCTAAACTTGTAAATATTAAAATAATAGATGTACAATTAATAACTTTAAATAACTTACTTGTAGGCTAGCTAGTAGATGGCCTGGCTCCAACCCGCAAACCCATTAGCAGAGGTGATGGATTCAAAATAGACCTAAAGTTATTAATCTTGGATCAATTTGCTAATAAGTTTATTAGTGGGTAAGCAGGAGTTGCAAGTGTAGTAAGTAACTCAAAAGCCTCATGGAGTTGCTTGATTTGAAACCATTGTTCATATTGCAATTCTACTCAGTGTGTTGGTAATCTTGTGGACAAGTGTTGTAGTAGATTTGGTATTGAACATGCTGGCTGTATTTGATGTTTTTCAAGAATTTGAGACCTATTAGAATTAACAAGTTACAATCTTTGAGCTTCAATTTATGTTTCATCTTTAGATCAATGTTTTGACAATGTTGAATAAATTGAATCAAAACTTTCAATACGACATAGTTGATACTTTAATAATTGGATCTACTTTGAATACATTCGTTTTTGTATTGATATGACAATTTTATGTGAACATGGTCCCACATTTGGACAATTGACCTAGAATTTAGGTTTTTTTAATGTTTGGAGATTGGGTTGATGGTACATAAAGATGGAGGGCAGACAATGACATTAAGAGTACATATCATCCTACGCACCATGGATGTTTTTTTTACCAGGTTGAAATGTTGCAAAAATGCAAGGTGATGAGAGCTAAATATGCGTAAGTGGTCATGGACATCTTGAATGAATGGAAGCAATTGTTGGAGGGGTTGATCTTAAAATTCAAACTAACAAAAATTAAAAGTGACACAAAGAGGTAGAGTTATTGAGTTTGTGAAAACTTTGAAGCATAAGTGCGAAGTATAGCCTTTAACGGCAAGGTTCAAACAAGTAAGGGCTTGCCTAGGTGTAATAAGCAAAAAGCTAAAATAAATCGTTGATTGAAGCACATTGGTGATTTTGTGAAGACATCAATAAGTGGTATATCAATTGGTCAGATCTCATAGAACTTTGACAAAAAGTTCTTACATGATTCTTCCAAGTATTGCAATTTGTGAAAGGAATTTTCAAAACAAAATGCTATCAAGAGTAGTTGTAAGCTTCTTTGAAATAAGACATTTTGGATGCTTTTGATATGAGTATTATTATAAGGGGTAGAGTTGGAGAATATGGAATGGAAAGAGACTTTGGAATGTGACACAACATGAGAAACCAAAGAATTTTAATTAAATTATTTTAAATTGTATGAAGTTCAAACTTCTCATTCATTTATGTTAGTTTGTTTTGATGTGATTCTCTTTTGTGAAAGTTATTTTCTTATTCAACTTGTCATTTGAAAAGCATTTAAGAAAATTGTTCGTCACATTTGGAAGGCAAAAACAATTGTAGCTTGTTACAAGAAAAGTAGCGTTACTTGTCGAAACATGCGATTAACATTCTCTAACCAAAGGGAGCAGTGAAATTGGAACAATCTCCAATAAGTTCTTGAGAGAGAGAAGGTGTTAGACAAGAAAAAACATTGCCAATTTTAAATGGCCCAAATTAGTCAGCATGGCAAAGGAGATAGTTTGGACCCTATAAAAGAGGCTGGAAATCTTGTAACTATTTTTACATGTCCATGGACCTTGGTTCCACTATAGTTACAAGCAGCACCAAGAAATCATCATCCAATGGCTTGGAGAAAAAAATTAACCCTGGGGACAGGCTTCCCCATTGTTAGGGTTGAATGCCCCCCCCCCCCCCCCCCCCCCCCCCCCCCCCCCCCCCCCCCCCCCCCCCCCCCCCCCCCCCC
>Ga0209208_10003490_pt1 | contig 22478 bp, 15 predicted proteins | sample S1TSphfallax_3_FD_187694 | JGI IMG/M metagenome (GOLD analysis project Ga0209208, IMG submission 187694) | Host-associated microbial communities from peat moss isolated from Minnesota, USA - S1T2_Fd - Sphagnum fallax MG (SPAdes) (version 2) | ecosystem: Host-associated > Plants > Peat moss >...
GGGGCAAGGACTGTTTCAACTTGTCCGCCTTATCGGTGTCAAACACACACAACGTGTAGAGGTACTTCTTGCACCTCACCTTGAACTTCACCACATCCTTGCTTCGCTTGATCTTCACTGACCGCGCGTCCTTCCTGCGCGCCGTCAACAAGAAGTCCTTGATCTCACTGATCTGCTTCGGCATTGTGAGACGCGGTGTCTGCGCCTTCGTTTCGCGACCAATTACAGAAAATAAAACTCCGCCAGACTGCAGCGACGGCACACAATGCGAAGGCAATCCTGTGCAAGAAGACTCCCGAACACACAGAATTCGAGTCTTAGAGAATTAGGGTTTCTGGCCGCCGTGAAACCCTAGAAAATCCTCACAAACGTCAGTCCAATTTATTCATCCACAGAAAAACGACACGACACAAATAGTTCATTCGTGAGATTTATTCAATCCCCATAATATTGTAAGAAAGAAGCATTGGAGTTTTTCTTACCAATTTTGTGATATCGAAAATTTGGAGAAATTTTCCCAGAAAATAGCAAAATTAGTTGAATTTAGACTAGGAAAAAAAAATCTTATTTACTAAAAAAGGAGTGAGGTAGTCTATTTTGGAAAATATTGGTATGAACAACATAGACAAATAGACAAACAACAATATTTAAATCGTATAGATTGTAAGAAATCATAGGAACTTTTTATATTAGCTCCAATTTAATTTACATTTTATTTTTTGGTATTTTATCATTGGCAAATTTTTTTAATTTAAGTAATCTATAAAATTGTAATAATAATAGAATGTCTATATTTAAACCCATTCTTAATGTTAAGTAATGCAAATTCTAATTAAAATATTGGTTTTTAATCATATACGGTTGAATTTCATATTTGTGTGTTCATAATTAAGTGTGATATGTGAATATGGTATTTGTATTTAATTGTACACTTTGGTGATGCCCACCCAAGTTCAACTCCCACCCGTTTTTGTGATTGGTCCAAATTCATCAAACATTTTTTTAATTTTTATTTAGGCTTAAAAGTAATTGCATCATTAGATTTAAATTGACATCATTTAAATAAAATCGATTGAAGTATTATCATTAAAAACTGATATCATTTTTAAATTTCCAATTCTTTTTGTTTAATATAAGTAATTCTTTCAATGTTTTATAAAATAAATTTATTATATTATATATGGATGTTGAATGACATTACTAATTGCATGAATGAAACTAAATCATTAACTAATCTACCACACCAACAAAATAATAATGTTAAGTATTGTAGACTAGGGTCAACTTCCACATTGATAAAACAAACATTTTTTATTTACAAAGCATTCAATACATTTTGAAATTATTATTGTTTTGTGTTTCGCATCAATCTACCATGATGTTGTCATATGAAAACGCACAAGTTTTTTCAAAATGTTCAATATGCATGTGTGCACCTTACATGATTATTTCATTTTATTCTAATCATGCAAATTGGAGAGATTTTGCACAATACAAAGTGCTTTTGGATAGCATTGGACAAACCTTGCCCTAATTTTATTCCAATTTTATTCTTTGCACATGAAAGTAATGTTCCAAAATGCTTCCTTGAAAGCATTATCACACATTTGCTTCATTATTTCATTTCAATTTTACAAATTGAAGAGCTTTTGCACAACACAAAATGTTTTTGGGAAACATTTGACAAATCTTGCCCTAGTTTCTTACTTGGAGAACAAAATCAATTAACAAGAAAAAAGAAATTAGAGTTGAAAGTTGAATGGAAAATGAACAACTTTAAATAAAAGGTTGACAAAATCCAACTTAAGAAATTGGAGCTCGAAGGTAAAGAAATGGCATGGAAAAGACAAGAAGTTGAGACTTGCAACCTTCAATTTCAACTCAAACTAGCTCACAACTTTACATTAAAAAATTTCAAGATTAAATTCATGACCTCATAACTTTCATAAAAGCTTTTGCCTTATTTTGAAAATGCATTGTTCATTTTATTTTATCATATGAGTTCACAATGATCATTTTTATTCTTGAAGTGAATTTGGTACATTTAGAGTTCAACAAAAAAATAAACATGTTATTGAACTTTGAAAGCATTGCTAATACATTTAACATAAGTATTGAATTAGTTAATGATGGTTTCATATTACAATTTATGATAGAAACAAAGAAAATAAATGATTAAATGATGAAGTTTTACCAAGAATTAGTAGTTGTTGAAGCCAATAATTATTCAACTATGATGGATTGTTTTCTGTTATGGACCCCATCATGCTTTTGTATTTTTAAAAATAATATCATCTTCAAAGATGTTTCACTCATCAAGTTTCTTTTACAAATTTTCATTGTTTTTTAATATTATTACGAAGACATTTTTATAATCTTAAAGGAACAAATTAAGGGTTTTGGGGGGGTCGTGGATAATAAATAATCAACCAAATGTAAACCGAATAATGCCATTAAATGATAACTTTACCTGATTTAATGATGACTAAGCACATGAAAAAAAGGAAATAGATCATGGGTGTTTGGGGGGGAGGGCTATGGATGGCAAATAAAATCACCCAAGTAAAAAGCAAATGATCATGCCATGAACTGACATATTTTTGTGAACAAGACTTTTATCACCCAAATGTTATAGAACATATAACAATGTAACAAGCACAAAAATCAAGTAACATGGAAAAATGTTGATGAAGTTAATTAATTTTGTGAAACACAATTTGCAAGCCATTCTATGAAGTCATATTATAAGTTTTATCATGAATCATATATTGCAATAATGTTATAAATCTCCACTAAATACAAAAAAAAATTAATATATTTTTATTTTGACAACCAACTATCTTACATGACACCTTTTTAAATTGATTATGCATATTTCTTAACTATTGTTCATTTTTTTTAAACCATAAATTATGTTTTAAGTCTCCAAATGAAAGATTTGAACCCACTATTGATATTTCCATTACAAACTTAGCATCTCATGACTTAGTAATGAAAATTGTGTAAAATTCAATCATTCATAATTTGTATGTTTCACGCAGTAATATCGTGCATTGAAAACACATTTACCACACAAATATATAGGAAGATGTGAAATTTGTGTGGCATTTGTTTGTTCAAAAATTTGTACTTCATTTGTCAACACATTTATTTGTTTGTCATATTTGTTTTCAATGCATGACATTCATATGTAAGACGTATAAATGTATGAATGAACAAATTTTGCATGATTTTCATTATTAATTTCTCGCATGTTAAATTTGTGATACACTTTTCAAAACTTTTCCAATGGCCTAAAAATGACCTCTTTTTAACAAGGTTTTCTATTTGAAATGTTGGTCCAAAAATTCAAAACATTCACAAAACCCCAATACCCATAGTGGGAATCCACTTGAGAATGTTTGGACTCATTTCCTTAAATTTTATCACTTGTGAGAATGTGCTTAAGTCTTAGAACATCTTTTAACCCATTTCCCTTCCCATTTTGGTCATAATCCCAAGGTTGTGACATTTAATTATTTTCCTATTTTGTCACATTAAAAAAATTATTTAGATAAAAAAAGATCTAAAAATAATATACATAGAATGGGTGAACATGCCCATCCACTCTAATAATCTTTTTAAATGAAAATTCAAATAAAACATGTTATTACACGCATACCTAAAGTGATTTCATTTATTTTTACATCATTCAATTTTGAAATGTTTATTCATCATCACACACTTGTGAAAATCATAAACATTACATCTACTGAATTTTTTCAAAAATTAATGAATATTTTGAATCTCGGCTTCAAAGGATTGTGCCATAACACTAATGCAATTGTTCATTTGCAAAGACATTTGATATTAATTAATTAACATGTAAAGTCCAAAGCAAACTTATAATGAACATGTCACAACAACAAAATAACAACAAATAAACTAACATAATTACATATCAACATACTTCATGGGAAATTGGACAAAATCATGGAAACATGAATGAATCATGCATTACTACCATGTTTTTATATTAAAACATTTGTAGTTTAATTACAATAATGGTGAGCATACCTTGATAAAATTTAATTTAGTTTATGACATTTTTGTATATGAACAATAACTAATTAATACAATTATGCAACACATTTCCCACAAAAAGGGAAAGAAATGAAAATTTTGACAATTTTTTTCTTAATTAAAATTCGTTTTAAAATAATGAATCAATTCCATCTTTTAGTAATTTTTTGCCAATTTTTTTTTTATGGCTTTTTATACAATGACAAACTTGAATTAAACAATGAGCTTGAAGATGCCATATTTTTAATCATTTTTTTTTTACATAATGCACCATGATCCTCATTAATGCACTAAAATGTTAACATTAAAACATTAACATTATCAAATTATAATAGACCAAATCAGTTGCAATAACTTCCTCAATCAAGTTGGTGAACTTTGTACAATATACCTTAGCCAAAAGGGTCCATGATTTTCAATTGAGTGATCATTTTAATTTAAATTGATTATTAATGTTTTTTTTAAAGTTATCTTTAATTAAACCTTCATGTGTTTAAAACTTCAAGGATGATAAATTTGAAGTCATAAATTGTGGCCCCAATTAAATGTTTGAAGCATGTGAGTACTTGAAATTAACTTTTTCATGATTTTAATTTGGGTGTGTGATCAATTCCTTAATTGGAAAACTTTGGAATTGTCCTTCCTGATATTTTTAAAAGTTCAAATTTTCTTTTTAATCAAATTGAACGTGAATATAAGGAATGATGTGAGTTTCATGATGTGCAACACATCCCCACACAAGATGGAAAATGTGTGGGAATCAAAGGAACCATTTGGAGCATAAACAATGTGAATTCCAAGTTTGATATTTAAATTTTTTGTAGGTCTTAGAAAGTGTTTTGGGATTAAATCTTATTTGAATCAAGTCATGATATTTAACATGTTATAAATATTTCAATGCTAACTACAATGTGGTGAGTTCAAATTGCCAAAATAGACTCAATGGATAAAGGTTGTGGTCACTTGAAAAGTTTAGACAAAAAATGTCTTGAATGCTTAAAAAATGTACAAAAGTGTCCCATGCATCTTGAAGTATAGTTTGCAACAAAGTTTTCCTAATCATGAACTTGGTAGAAAATTGAAAAGATTTTTTCAAGCGTTATAAACAAATGAGGTCACATGTCCCATTTGTTTTTATTTTGAAGAAGTTGAATCGTTGTTTGTAGTTTTAACACATTGTTCATTCCAAGATTGAAAATTTGCCACTTTGGTTTAGGTGTTGCAAGAACTTACATACTATATTTTAATGAATTCCCTCCACCAAATATGGGCTATGATGAATCCAATGTGAATTTTTTGCATTTTTAATTTGTTTCCTAATCTTAACTTTAAATGCATAAATCATTTTTTTTGAAGGGTTGATGCATTTTAAGGTGTTTCACTATTAACATCACAATGGTAGTCTACGTGATAGTAATTTATGTGATGGTAATCTATGTGATAATATTGTAAATGCAATGGTTAATTTGCATTTTACATGTTAGATTTTTTCAACAAGGATTTATTTTAAAATTATTAATTTGAGTTTAAATATGATATGTAAGTAATATGCAAATCTTAGAAAATTAAAAGATTTATGGACTTATAAAATGAATTGAATGGATTACACACCTTGACGATAGGTTTTTTATATCTATTTCAAAATGGTCCAATGATTGATTTTATGATTTTTAGGGATTATAGTTTAGCTAGAAAATATATGAATAAAATAAAATTTTAAAAAGAAAAAAAAACATATTGTTGAAATTTATTAATGGATTTTTTGTTATTTTTTGTTAATGTTCAAATATTGGGTTTTTTCCATATGTCCATATCACAATGGAGAATTATTCATTTTATGTTAGGTTTATGCACACATGTATTTTTAAAAAATCTATTTGGCCCAAATAATATATAAAATAATTATTTGGATTAAATGCATTGAATGTTATTTAACTACCTTACCCCAAGGTCAATTTCATCATTAAAAAATCTTCAAAATAATGAAATGAAATTTTGTTGCAAATCTTCATAATTATCATAAGTTACAATTTGAATAACTTCACTACTGATATCACAATATTATATTAGATGATGGAAAAATATGTATGATTGAAAATTAAAAAATGATCAATTTTTGAAAAAAACAAATCATTTTGTCAATGTTAAAATTAACCATAGATTATGGTATTTGGTTTATTTAAGGTTCAAAAAATATACAAATGATATGAACTTTGTGTGATGTTTTTTTTGGTCACATAATGAACCACTTTAATTTGCATTCATCCCAAGGTGTTTTTGCCAACACTATTGAGAAATGCATCTTAGTTCACTCTGGGTTTCATTAGATTTTGAATGAATTTGGAAAATTTTGCCTAATGAAATTATTTAACCCTTAGTGAACGAGGATTAGTTGTTATGGACAATGAATTGTTTTACTAATATTTACTAAAACAATGTTACTTTCCAATGAAATACAAATTTACCAAACAATTCATTTGTTAGTTAATTAACTAATCAACATAGAAATCAATTAAAATTTAATTATTTAACATATAATATTATTGATAATTTCATGATGTTGTACCTATGATTTATTGACACGTGTCATTACCAAGGTTAAGTTCAAAACCTAGCCTTGATAGACCACATAATCAACCTAAACACCTATTCTAAGAATTGGATAGAAGATTATTTAGTCAACACACCATAAATGATCACACACAATATCACTCATGAAGTTTGATCCTTTGACCTTTGGATTGGAGGCAAACACTTTTACCATCAAACCACCTCATTTGTTCTGGTAATATGTTACATTACATTTTATTTATCAAATACTTCATTTTAAACATTAAAAAAAATAAACTTTGAAAGTTAATATCTTATTGAGATTTTATTCAAATGAAATGATTTGAGGTTTTTTTTAAAAATTCAATAATGTATTTAATTACATTTATTTCCTTCTGGAAGTTTAAAATCATTTGAACAAAAAAAAAGTTGTTTATCATTATTCAATAACATTCCAATGCCCATTTTTTTTAAAACAAAAAAATTTAATAAATACATTTTTTTGTTAATATAATATTACTACTTATGTTAAGTTAATTTTAATTATTATATGATTTTTTTCATTAATTTAAATTATTTCACCCTACATCATTTACAGCTATTTATGGCTATTTTCAGTTATTGTAATTTTTTAAAGCTATTCTATGTGTTTTTTTTACTATTGTAAATCATTTCAGTTTAGGCTACTTGGAGCTGTTATAAGTTATTGAAGGTTATTGAAGGTTATTTCACCTTATGTTATTATTGATAATTATAAGTTATTATAAGTTATTTCACCTTAAGTTATTTTTATCTATTATAAATTATTTCACCCTAGATTATTTTTGGCAATCCTAAGCAATTTTAATATATGGTTATTAGTTGTTTTTTTATTAGGGTTATTGGTGGTTATTAATGAATATTAGTTATTAATACCTATTGTATTATTGGTTATTAATGCTTATTAGTGGTTATTCTAATAATTATTATTGGTGACTATTTTATTAATGACCATTAGTAGTTATTCCATAGGTGGTTATTAATTGTTATTTTATTGGTGGTTATTGATGGTTATTTTATTAATGGCTATTGGTGGCTATTGTATTGGTGGTTATTCATGGCTATTCTATTGATGGTTATTGCTAGTTATTATATTAATGATTATTGGTCATTATTCTATAAATGAATATTGGTGGTTATTTTATTAATGATTACGAATGGTTATTGATGGATATTATAATGGTGGATAATGATGTTTATTAATGGCTAGTATATTAGTGGATATTGGTGTTTATTAATGGCTAGTATATTAGTGGCTATTGGTGACTATTTTTTGTGGATATTGGTGTTTATTAATGGCTAGTATATTAGTGGCTATTGGTGACTATTTTTTGTGGATATTGGTGTTTATTAATGGTTAGTATATTAGTGGCTATTGGTGATTATTTTTTGTGGATATTGGTGTTTATTAATGGCTACTATATTATTGGGTATTGGTGACTATTTTATTTGTGGATATTGGGGTTTATTAATGGCTATTATATTAGTGCTTATTGGTAGCTATTTTGTTTGTGGATATTGGTGCTTATTAATGGCTATTATATTAGTGCCTATTGGTAGTTATTTTATTCGTGGATATTGGTGTTTATTAATTGCTAGTATATTAGTGGGTATTGGTGATTATTTTATTTGTAAATATTGGTGTTTATTACTGACTATTCCATTAATGGTTGTTGGTGACTATTTTATTAATGGCTATTGGTGGTTATTTCATTGTAAGCCGTTGGTTATTATATGTTATATTAGAAGTATTGGTGATTATTGTATTATAAATTATTGTTGGTTATTATGTGTTATAATATTATAGGCTATTGGTAGTTATTATATTGTAGGGTATTTAAAATTATTTTTCATAGGTTATTATTGTTTAACTTAAGAAATTTTTACCTTGGGTCATTATATATATATATAAATATTATACTTATAATAACATATAATATAATGACTTTGAATAACTTAAAATATAACTTGAAATAACATATATTAATTTAAAATAAAATAACGTAAGGTATAACCTAAAGTTAATTGAATAATTTAATTTAGATTGACTTAAAAGCTTATAATATACTAGTTAAGATATCTTAAGATAAAATAATGTATAATAATTTAAGGTACAATAATTTATAATAGCCTATAAAAACATAAAATATAAATTAAAATAACTAAAATAGTTTAAAACAATATAAAATATATCACAAAGTAGCATAATTTTTTTTAAAAGACATATAAATAAACATATTTATTATAGTAAATTATAATAATGAATTATGTTAATTATTAATGAAACATGATGTTTACATAATGTTATTATAGTGAAATAATATTATGGTGAAATTAGTAAAATGCAATGAAGTTATTTCATTTTTAAGGTCCCATAATGATTTAGGCTAATAAATTGCACTCGACTTTTGTATTAGTGCAAACATCGCCTTGCCAAATCGTTTTTTGAATCTTTCATATTGCATTTTTATTCTAACATGAGAAGCTAAAAAATGCATTGAAATTTTTTGTTTCAATAAACTTCGACAACACATGTAATTTGGGGATCAAAACTAGAAGATATAGTTTTTGTTTCAACAAGTGTCAACAACACATGTAACTTGGAGTTCAAAATTGGATGATAATTTTTTGCTTTTACAAGCATTGATAACACATGGAATATGGAGTTAAAAATTAAAAGATATAATTTTTGCTTTAATAAACATCAACAACACATGTAACTTGGAGATCAAAACTAAAAGATATAGTTTTTACTTCAACGAGCATCGACAATGCACGTAACTTGGAGATCAAAACTAGGAGATATAGTTTTTGCTTCAATAAACGTCAACAACAAATGTAACTTGGAGATCAAAACTAAGATATATAGTTTACCTTTAACAAGCTTTATAACACATGTAACTTGGAGATCAAAATTAGGAATTATAATATTTCTTTTAGCAAGTTTCAACAACACATGTAACTTGCATAATTTTTGTGACCATTGTAGGCATCATTTCTTCCACCAAAATAACATGAAAAGGAAAAACAACACATGGGTGTTGGTGTAAAACTAACCTTCACAAATAGATATTTTCACAAGTGGAAAAGTGCATGTACCTTTTACAAATGTATAAGACCAAGTCTTTAAGAAAATGATGTTGTGCTTCATTAGATTTCTTCTAAAAATTTGTAGCACAAAAATGTGTCGTCATTGCATGCCTAGATGGCGGAAATCATTTTTCCCAAGGCTATTGATTATGATTTGCATCAAGTTTTTTAATAATGGCCAATTTTCTACAAAAAACCAATTTTGGATGCGTAAATTCAACATGGATATACTTGGAATAATAGCATTAAAGTTATTATACTTGACAAAACCTTTTCATAAAGTAGATCGTTGGCACATATCAAGAACACCATCTTGTTATGTTCTACAAATAATGCACCACAACATTCACACATAAGTTGTTGACCAAAAATACCCCACCAAATTGAATTTGAATTATGTGTGGCTTCTAAGCTCCGTAATTTTGGCTAATATAACTACAAGTTATTATATTTCAACCTCAACAAAATCAAAGGTAACAACAACTAAACTAGCACCAACAGAGCCATGGATGTGCATGTTTTAAACATTTTATGTTGGTGGTGTTCCATCAATTTTTTTGGCACATGGACAATTAATATTGCTAATGGACTTGGCCAAATGCACATCATTTTCTTTAGCCATCACTTAGGGCCATAGAAACCTACAACCTAACACCTAACCGATAAAATGCAAAAAAAGAAAAACAAGTTAAAGGCATGGCATGGAGATTTATTTGAGTTTGAAGAAATGCATGGACATGGAATAAATAATGCAAGACACATGGAATTCAAAAGAAGAAGATAACCAAATTCAAAGGGTTTAACTTGAATATTCACCTTGTTGGTTGATGTAAAGGTGTTATTATTAGATGTGTTTCAATCTCCGTTGAAACTATAGACATTTGAATTGGAACAATGTTTCAACAATTATCATAACTAGTGACAACAACAATTAGTGAAATCTTGTAGCAACCATAGCTTGCAACAACAAACCAACACAAAAAATTACAAGGATAAAGGAAAGTTGGAAAAATGCTTCAACAATTGCAACAACTATTATTGCTACAATTATCAACTATAATAATGAAACAACACCGAAAACCGCAAGGAATAAGGAAAGGTAAAAAAACACTTCAATAATTGCAACAAAAAAGAAAGTCACAAGGGAGGAAGGAAAGGAAAAAGGATACAATGTGCATTCAATGCATTATCGAAAGTTGCAAGGAAAGGAGAGATGTTGTGCTTCACATTCAATCTTTGTAAAAAAATGTTAAAGTCAAAAGTCATAATGAGAAGAAAAAAGATGTGTATTTGGCACTCAAGCTTCATTATAAAATATTAAACCCTAAAGTCAAAAGTTGCAGGGAACAAGTTGAAAAAGAAAGTTCATACACATTATGCACTTCACATTCAAAGCTTTGGTGCAAAACATTAAACCCCACGAGCTCCATTTCCATCCAACAATTTAATCCCTCAATCGACATTGGTTATGTGCCATAATGTTTGAGATTGCACCGAATGTGCATATTTGTACTATGTAGATGTGGGCATATTGATACATAAATGTTCATATGTGCATATTGATAATCACACATCATGCCCAAATTTGAAAATTGGTTACTATCCTAGTGCATTATGCTTGATACATATAAGAACAAATATTTTTAAAAAACCAAATTCCATATATGATTACATGCATATTTAAGTATTATCTGGGTTGATATCTTATTTTTTTGATATATTTGGGCAACATTGGTTCAAACCAAGGTTGGGCGAGTATCACAAATACTTCTGAACATCACCTAGGCATCCTGGTCTAATCCCTTCAAGGGATCTTGAATGATGCCTTGATTAAAAACCGAGATATTAGTTTTCACACAAGTGAAAATTGGATAAAAATAAAAAATAAATAAAAGCAAATAACCAGGTAAGGTTTAAACCTTTACTTGAGTCCAAGTCTTAAAATTTAGCTGCCTAAAAACTTAAGGTTAGGTTGGAGTTGTCGCATTGCAACGACTCCTTCTTGCAAACCCTAAAAATTTGGATAAAAGGTTGTTGTATGTTAACTCCCTTTATTGCAATTTTTTTTTCTTATAACATTGTTGTTTTGTTAATGTATTTGTTGTTGGTTTTGTTTTGTTTTTTTTTTTTTTTCGGGTTTTTACTTTCATTGATTTGTTGTTTTCATGCCTTACTTGTTGTCACACTTTGTTACTATCATGCCTTGTGTGTTGTTTGCTTTCGCACCTTATTATTGTCACACCTCACTTATTCTTGCAACTTCCTATTAACTTGCTATTGGCGTATCTTGATGTTGTTAGACTTTGTTATTGTGGCACCTTGCTTGCTTTCACGCTTTACTATTATCACGCCTTGCTTACTTTAGTGCCTTGATGTTATTGCACTTTGTTTGTTCTCACACCTTACTATTCTAATGCCGTGTTGTTTTCATGCATTGTTGTTCTTGTTTTTGTGCCCTATTTGCTTTCGTGCCCTACTTGCTTTCTAGTGTTCACACCTTGTTGCTCTCTAGTGCTCACGCCTTGTTGTTCTCTAGTGTTCATGCCTTGTTGCTTTCACTTTTGTGCCTTGCTACTTGCACTTGTTGCCTTGCTGTTGTTGCCATGCCATCGCACCTTGCTGCTTACCATTTTTAAATACCTCCTACCCCCCCTCCCTCCCCCATTGTTGTTTCGTTGTCTTATTATTCGTTTTTGCGCCTTGTTGCTTACTTGGTTAGTTGGTATTCCCTCCTCATTCTTTTGTGCAAATGGAGGAGCTTGGAGCAACACCAACAAGCTTCATCCAACAATAAAGGTTCCCCCACCCCCCAAATTTTCAAATTTTTTTTTGGGCTTTATATTTTGTTTGTTTATTTTGTTTTTATTTGTCATTTTTGTTTTGAGTTGAATAATTTTGTTCAGTGTAGTTTGTGAGTTTTAATATGTTGTTGTTTTGTTTCTTTGTGTGCAAGATTAAAATTTGAACCTTTGAATTTAAATCTAAAACCCTTACACCTAAACTTATTTTTCCATGATGAATTTTTCCACGATGAAATGAACGAGAAAAATGAGTGATTTGTTCATAATTTTTCTAAATCTTAAACTCCATTGTTTATAAATGTTTCTTCTAAACCTTTAAACCCATTTACTTATAAATGCATTTTATTTGTTTTTTTTTTCTTTTGATTAAAAATTAATTTTGAATGTTTGCATAATTTGTTGAAGAACAATTGTTCTTTGCATTATCTTTGGACATAATTTTATGAAAACTGCTAATGGAATGATCTTCTACAAATGAGAATGTGATAAGTGGGAATAATGAAACAATTGAAATATGTATGAATGATTTAGTTTTGGAAAATAAGTTTGAGGAAAACTCAAGTGTCTAAATAGAAACAAGTAGGACTCCAAAAAATGGCAGTGAAAAAATAATGAAAGAAAATTTGAAAAAATTACATGCTGGGAAACAAATATGGAAAGCACATGGTAGAATTTCTTTATGTTGGAGTTTTTATTATGTAAATGACAATGTAAAAGTTGATTTGATTAACACACAAATAATGCATTTATATTTAGTTATCAAAATCTAGTACTTGGAATAAATCCAAGAATTCAAGTGAAGAAAAGATTGATTTCTTATTACAAAACCAATGGAATAACTTCTTTTAAAAATCATGTGGATGTAGATCATTCTTTTATTACACAAATGTTTGAAGAATAACTGAACAATTTGTTGAAAAGGATTAAGGAAAGATAATAATGAAAGAAAGAACAAATCCATCTATAGGGTCAATTTTTAATTTTTTTTTAATGTCAAAGATACCTTTAAAAAAAGGATCTGTCACAAAAAAATAATTTAGACGACCTTGGTTTGTTAATTGTCAAAAATAATTTACCTATTTAGTTTGTGGAGAATATGTGGTTGAAACATTTAATTATTCATTTTTGTCTAAAATTAAACTTCCTTTTCAAAAGGCAATTTTCACAAGACATATTGCCAAGGTTAATGGAGAAGACAATTGAATTATATGTTCTTCCTGCATTAATAGAATGTTATTATGCAACAATGAGTTTTGATCTTTGGATGTTTAAAAGAGGTTATGACGTGTTCACATTGGTGGTGAACTTTCTAAGTAGCAATTTGTAGCTTAAACATGTAATTATTGGTTTATTTGAAGCAATAAAAACAATAGGGCAAGCCTTGGCCAAAAAGTTTGACATAATTGTTGGACAAGTATGGTTCAAGGAAGAAAATATTATTTATGTCAAAGATGAAGGATTTCATTTCAATGAAATGACTAGTGCATTGAAGTCTATTATAAATTGTGAATATCTTGGAATAAAAGAGAGCTTCTAGGGTACTTGTTTTGTACATGCATTTTCAAAAGCATTTCAATATGGAAAAAATATAGAGGAAAAAATCTGTAGATATTTGAAATATGTTTTTATTAAGTCTACCCAAACATATTTTTAATAATGCATCACTTGGTTTAAGAAGTCTGGGAAGGACAAATTTAAATGGAATACGACTTGTTTTCAAATTAGAATTCAACCCAAAAAATTAAACACTCCAGTCAAAACAAGGTGGTTTTTTTAAACTCATTGTTCCAACTTTTTAGAATTTTGTGGTTAAAAATTTGATAAGATAACTAATCAAGTTGTTATTGCTTCTTTGCAGGTTTGCTAGTAAAATCATTATGTTTCAAGAAGCTTTGTAATTTCAATCTAATATTGTGCTATGTTAGAGCAAATAGAATGTTGTGAGAGTCACTGGTCGAATGCCTCCACCTTTAACATGGTAGAATTTTCAGACTATTGTTGATTGTTTTTCGCTAGACATTTTTGCATGTGTTTTTAATCAATCATGTGGACATTGACTTCTTAGTGATGCTTTACATTCTACCATTTCCATGATTTTGAAACTTAAGGAATAAAAACAAGATCTACTTTCATTTGAAAACTTGATAGATGATGATTCAATTGTTAATGATGAGTTATCTTTGTTAGCTTCTAACATTAGAAAGGAGGTTATTAATGTGCTAGATTTTTTCTTTTCATTCTTAAAGGTTTATGATAAGAGCAAAACCAATAATATGATTTCTTTGATGCTAGACTCTAGGTACAAGAGCCTTTGTAGAGTATCTTCATTTGTTGGAAGGGAGTAAGGTTTTACTCTTGTTGAAGAATATGATAAAAAATCTTTATATCCTATGTTGGTCAAATGTCATGAGCATTTACATCCTTTGGTGTGAGATCAGAGACGAATTATACTAATTAGAATATTTTTGATCAAGATTGTAGTGTGGATATATTTGAGCAAATTACAAGCACAAGTGAACCAATAGAAAAACTTGTCAAGTGGAAATTTCTGATTTTCAAGAGGTATCAATTGGATCTTAAGGACATCAAATGTCCTTTCAATGGTGATAGAAACATGAGGCAATGTTTCCTACAATTGGATTTTTAGCTCAACAAATTTTGGGGATTGTTGGATTGTAAATAAAAGCAAAAAGGATATTTTCTTTTGGTGGAATTCTTACTAATCTTAGGAGATGTTGTTTACAAATATAAAATTTAGAAAAGTTGATTTTTGTTAACAAAAATTGGCTTAATGATCCTAGAATAGGATGTAAATCTCCATTTAATTTGTTAGAATTCCTTGAAAAGGATATGAACTTAGAAGAAAAGTTTGAAGGGGAATTTGAAAGGGAGTCAAGTTGTTGAAGTGTAAAAGTTCAATAAATAAATTGATGGTTATTTTAGAATTTTTTTTTGTTTATAATGTTTTCATTGTTAAAAAAAGAAATCAAATTAATAATTATTTAATTTCAAATTCTAAAAATTAATTTGTAATTAAAAAAGAGTAATACCCGGTTTGTGAGAACTAGCAAAGGAGAACCGACTGTTCTCAGGTTTCTGAGAACCGGCAGTGCAAAAGCCGGTTCAAAGTTAAAAAAAAACAAACAAATGTTGATACCCTTACCCAGTGTATACTTTTATTGTTGGGGAGAATCGTATCCGGCGGGTACCATACTTTCTGAAAACCGGACCGAAGGGTATGATACAATTATGATACCCGCCCAACACTGGTTTAAACTAAGTGGTGTGCACGTAAATCTCTGGCCGGCCGTCTGCCAATAAAAGCTTGATTTGGGGTTTGCTTTAAAAGAAAACAAATGAAAACTACCCCGTCAGAGCTTCAATCTTGTATCTCTCGTCCCCTGTTTTTAGGGTTTCCACTTTTTTTGCGGTTTCGCGTTTAGCAGGTTGTCAATCTGCGTTCATTGATTTCCATCAACATCGCCGGGTTTCTCCGTCTGCAGAAGGCTCTGATCACAAGTTTGCAGCACGGTTTCGGACGACGCGTTGGTTTGCTACTTCTTCTTCTTTTTCTTCTGTGAAGTTGAAAACGCGTTCTTGTTGCATTTCATATTGTGTGTGTGTGTGTTGTAGTGAATATCTGGTTTTGGTTGCGGTTCAGAGAAGGTGCTGTGAATTAGTATGCCGTGAGTACAGCGGAGTGACTGCGGCATTTTTCTCTCTTTTTGTTTCGTTATTCTTCGGAGGCTGCTCTTCTCGTTGCAATGACTGCCAATGCTGCCGTTCAAAAGGTAGGTTTACGTCCTCCTGTGACTTGATCTGCAATTTGTCTGGTTTCGATTTGTTGTTTGAGAGACTTGCATTTCGGGAATATAAGCGCAAAATCACTTCCTGTTGTACTTAAGATGACGGGGATTTAGAAGGGTTTGCATCATCGGGCTGAATGCGGGGGCTCCGGTTTTCAACAAGCCTATCTGTTCATGAAATTTTGGCACCTGATGTGAATGTGGTCAGTCTTTGGGGGGAGAATTAGTTACCATCAAACCTGTAGAAGAAGAAAGCAGCCTAGAACAAGATGGAAAGGGACGTGGAAGGGTAGCATCCTGTGAAGTAGACCTCGGTGTATTTTCTTGGATTTTATGTTAGTTGGAAGTTGTGTGAATGTGGAGCTCCTCTGAAAATTATTCTTCTAAATATTTCAATTATGGAGTAAGTTGTTTTGTCAAGATCTTGAGAAATCTAACCTAGCTTGGAAGATGTAACGAATGTGGAGATCAGGACATTGCAATTGATCACATTGTTGCCTTATTGAAGAAACATTGTTTGAGTGTCAGCAAATGTGCGAATCTTGTTGCTAGAGGTTTTTCCAAAACAACATATATGTGAGATTGTGAAACCTGGATACTTATGATCAGGGGATGGATTTGCTAGGGTTACTCTGTGTGTCTAAGATCTAAGTTTTGGAATGCAGGTTGTTGAAGAAAGCTTGGTAACTGCCGCAAAAGCTGTTGAAGAACAACTAGATGATGAGATAGCTAAGCTGGATATGTTGGATGATGATGACCTGGAGAGGTTGCGGGAGCGACGACTGCTGCAGATGAAGAAGCAAGCTTCACAGCGACAGCAATGGCTGGCTCAGGGTCATGGTGAATACCAGGAGATTTTCTCTGAGAAAGAGTTCTTTGCTGTTGCAAAGACAAGTGACCGTGTCATCTGTCACTTCTACCGTGAGAATTGGCCTTGCAAGGTTTGTAATCTCTTCACAAGCCATGCAGATCTTGTGTGTCCATCTGACTGGTGGGTGTGTGAAAGGACATTGACCAAGCTCCTGAGATGCTTGCTGTAAATATGACTACAGCTATGTCTCTTGAGTGCTGTAGTTGCATGTTGCACGAAGTCAGAAAGAAATACCATCCTGTAATGCCCTTGCAGAAGTTATGCCACTACTTCTTCTTTGTTAGTGCAATATACATCCTGAATGTGCAAAACTTCTTTCTTACAATTTTTTGTGTCTTATGTACCTAGACAATTAAGAAAATTGTTGGCATTGCAGCCCACAGCTTTGTAAGGATGTCCAGAAGGACTATGTGAGAACTGGACAGAGAGAGAGGAGAGAGAGAGGAAGAGAGAGTGGGACCTTGTAATATATGTGTCCAAAGTGCTTACTGGTACATGTCATGCAGAAATGCTAAGTTGTTTGAGTGGTCCTTTATGCTAATAAAATAGTTGCAATCTAGAATTCTTCTCTCTTTCAAAAAAGTAACTATAAACTTTACTCTTATGTGCTGTGGTGGCAATCGCAATCAGGCTGATGCTGCACTCTTCCTGCAGGTGGTGGACAAGCACTTGAACATCTTGACAAAGCAGCACCTGGAGACAAAATTTGTGAAGATGAATGCTGAGAAGACCCCATTCCTGACAGAGAAGTTGAAGATATTCATGCTGCCTACACTTGCACTTGTCAAGAAAGGCAAAGTTGTAGACTATGTAGTAAGTGCTCTTCACCAGAAAGTGGTTTAGGACATAAAAACCAGAGTATGATATAATGTGTATTGCTAAGGCTGATTATATCAACTGATATAGTGCATTGAAAACATAATTGTGATTTAAAAATTGAATCCAAAAGTCAAACTGCAGATGTGGAGGAGGAATAGGTGGAGTAGCCTACACTAGGCAGCATGCTGATGAATCATTTTCAATAAGTATCCCATGCTGTTTGTTTTCTTGTCAGGTGGGATTTGATGAGCTAGGAGGTAAAGATGACTTCAGCACTGAGGAGCTGGAGGATCGACTGGCTAAAGCTGGGGTAATTGAAAGTGCTGATGGCAAACCAGGCCGAGCTTATGCACCAACCACACAATCAAAGCGGAGTGTTCGGCAAGGTAGCAGTTCTTACCAGGACAACGATTCAGAAGGGGATTAGTTTATTTCGGAACAAGATAAAAATCACCAAGCACCCAAAGATGTTGGTACTGGCTCCTGTATAAGTACTATGGCATTTACTTCCACAATTTTAGTAATGTCTGAGACTCTGTCCTGTGATCCCAAAGCTGGAACACCAATCAATAGTACATTTTTAGTTGGTTATGTATGTCATACAATCTCATGGTCATAAATCTATGTTTTCAATTTGGTTCTTGATGTGTTTCCAGAATTGCAAGTTTTGCATGTACAATCCGTCATTGGGATCAGACAGGAGTAAGCATTTTCTTCCAAACAATATGGAATCTATTCTTCCTGTGCAGTTCTCATGAGTACTGATCTCCATTCTTTTGTAATCCTGTTTCATAGCACTAAACTTAAACAATCACCGGGTATTTGAGTGCATGGCTGGAACTAGAGCTGCTCTAGACATTCTCAGATAGCTCTCAATGTAATTAATGGTATTGGTGTCTTTGTTACATATTGTTATCTATAAATTTTTGAATTTAATTATATTCGTACCACAGTTATATGTCAAAGTTGACAAATGTCTAGCACACACAACATTATGCTGTTAGATTTTTTTTAGAGACTTTTATGTCTATATCTGGCAAATGAAAAATATATGCCAGCCCAAAATTGATTCAGATGGCTGTAAACTTGATGGTTGGGCTTTTGATGAGTTCAACAATCAAGTCATAATCCTTTTCCTTTTGATCAATGAAAGCATCAATTGTATTTCCATTGATGTTTCAAAAAGTTCCTTATGTCTTTGTATATTTGTTGGAAGCTATTGTTTCAATTTGTATTCTTTAATTCCCCTACTAATATTCATACACTTATTACCTACATGTCAAAGTGATTTTCTTTATTAAAGAAGTATGATGAGAAGTCCTGAAATTGTTCCCATTAATGGCTTCAAAGCAAACTGTGCATGATTGTAAGCACTATGTGAAGCAAGCATATTGCCATTCATAAACTTCACAAAGCAACATACCCAATGTTGGGGCTCAACCCTCATGCTAAGCTCCTTGTTTTTGACCCTAAAAAATCAAGGTGAATAGAACAAAATAAACCAAAGTTTATCAGGCTGCCCACTTTACAAAAGAGTGCCTAACACCGATGGGCTTGCCCCCAAAATGTGTACATTGGATCCTTTAACCAGGATATGGGGTCAAAGTCTTTTGCAATTGTTTTAATGGTAAGCATTAAAATGACTGCCTATAAGATTGATGGGAGCAAACACTAAGTTGGTGCTCAAATATAAAATCATTCACATGGAAATGGACACAAATGATAAAATCAAAGGAGTGCACTCTAGGAGAAGGAAATAATTGATGGAATCATAAAGGACCCATTTCTGTAGAAGATAATATCAAGGGTGGTTTCTGACACATAATTGTTGCCTGTTGTGCTTTCTATGTAAAGACCCCAAGGGATTGGAAAGTTTCATGTAAGACCCGAGGTAGTTTTGCATAAGAGCATCTTGAACAGTGCTTAGTATGTAACTCTGGATAGTAAAAATTAAATGTCTAAGTTTAGCTGTTTTTTTTGTTTTTTTTTGGCAACCCCACCACTCAGAATACGATTGACGTGAATAGGGAAATACAGTTTGTAACGCTGTTTATGCTTGGGAAATCTTCTTTCCACAGGACTTTCACCCGGAATCCTCTGCTGGTTCCACTTGTGGTTCTGCCAGTTCCACTTGTAGTGTGAATCAACCCTGGAAGAACCTTAGTACCACCTGACAGAATGGTGTATCATGCTACCTGGATTGATGCATGCTCACTTGGAACTACAATAAGTGAATAACATACTTGAGCAATGATCAATTGTTGGGTTCCTCAAGTGATGATTCGAAAATCTTTATTGGCTTTGCCTACCAAGACAATGATATTGTGTTTAGATTCATTATACAATATAGTAGCTTAATGGATTTTGGACCCCAGGTAAATAGCTCTAGTTTTGTTTGAGAATTTTTGAAAGATGATATTTTGGCTTGTGTTGAAACTTGAGATTAGTTACAGAGTTATTATATATCTTGAAGGATTTTGGATTTTATTTTCAAGAGGATATTTTGAAGATTATATTTTTGCATGGTGAAATATTTGAGTTTCCATAATTCTTTCTTTTGCCGTAAGATGCTTCTTAATGTAAATGGCAAGGCCACAGTGTGACACACCCCCTTGTTTCAATTTGTAGGTGGTTTACAGGATAAGTTACCCAGCTTTTCCAATGGATGGTGCAGTGGTGGGTGCTGGGTCACATAACCCGATGATAGGTTCCCCTGTCAATGTTCGTCCTTTCCTCTCCATTCCGTCCACGACTATCACACATATTCTACATAGAAACATATTAAAAAGTACACACACATAGCATGCTTACTCCATCTACAATGGAGTAAAACATCTCCAAATCCCAATAAACCGTACAAATTGCTCCCGTATGGTGGGACTTTCTCATGGATATAATATCCACATTGACAAACATACGGTAGTACCCCTTTTCAAACACCTTTTACCTACAGACACACCCACATAATGTTGTAATTAAAAAAAAAAAACATTTTCTCAAAGAAAAGTTTTGTGAAGAAATATGTGGGATCTTTTGAAATATTCAAAAATATTTTTTATTTGGACATGGAAAATTTCAAATTTAATTAATAATTCAACAAACATGTCTTCAAGGTGCCACTCTAAAGTATCATTTCTGTTCTCCCTAAAAGTTCAAAAGTATGAACACCAATTTGTCTCAAAATTTACATAATCCTCATGCATGAAAGATCTAATAAAATCTTTGCAAGTAATTTAAGGTAGAAAGCATAATAAAAACAACCCACACAGAATGGGCTCCTCGTTTTTCTCTAGAATCTAACTATGTTCAACTCACACACCCCATTGGGTTTTGGGCTAAAAAATGTGGTTCTTGTTTGCCTCTCCCACCGCCTTGGGTGAACCAGCACCCACATTGGAACCATGGTAAAAATTCCCAAAATCCATCTAAATATTACAAGTATCCTTTTCTTGAACTAAATCAGTTGAAATCTAACATTTTTGGGCTTAATATGGCCTCTAAAAAAAAATGGCTTCACTAAAAAAAATGAAGGTAGGGGGGGTTGCTGGTTCGCCCGGGCCCTTTCCCACCAACAAGGTGCAAAAACCAGGTCGAAAAATATAGGTAGGTAGTAGGCAACTACTAAGAAAAGACTTTTGTTTGGTGGGAAGGGGGTGGGGGGGGGGGGGGAGGGGGGGGGATTTGGATATTTTCTTCTTGGAGAAACTTCTTTAATTTAAACCTTAAAAAAAAAAAAAAAGAGAAAAAAACTCAAAAGTTCAAAATTGAAACAGCGCTCTCTAAGGCCAACGGTTTGAATCAGAAACTGCCACCTGTCAGTCCCAGAGAGGGAGGATTTTCTAGGATCCCAATCGCTAATACTGTACCCCTGAGCTACTTCTAGACCCTATAGAGAGGTTCCTATCGACCATAGGCCCCCACTAGGGAGGGGGTGGGGCAGGCTTTTTTCATGCGGCCCGTGAATTTGACCGGGACCACGGTCGTTGTCGCTGCCCGCCCTCCCTCTCTTCCAAAACAGCAACAAAACAGCGACTCATTTGCCGCAGTAGGGCGCCACCCATCGCTCTCGCCATCGCTCCTGCGGGACTCGAGAAGAGAAGAGAAGAGAAGACAAAAGAAGAGAGAAGCGGGCACACAAAACATCGCTGCTCTTCTCTCCCCCTTTATTTCCGCTGCGACGAACAATCTCTTCTGCTCGTTCGTGGTAAGCTCTTCTACAATCTTTGCACACTTTTTTTTTGCTGGTTTCTTCCATCGTCTCAATTTCGATCAAGTTTTGAAGTTCAGTCAGCGCCTGTTTCTTGTTTTTTTTTTGTAGTCAGTCCGTGGTTTTCCGTCCCTTCTTCCTATTGCTGCTGGTTCCTGCTTGTTTTCTCGTTTTGTTTTTGGTTGTTTTTTGACTTGCTATTACTGGTTTTTTTGTTGTTTTTTTTTGTTCCT
>Ga0209208_10003491_pt1 | contig 22475 bp, 24 predicted proteins | sample S1TSphfallax_3_FD_187694 | JGI IMG/M metagenome (GOLD analysis project Ga0209208, IMG submission 187694) | Host-associated microbial communities from peat moss isolated from Minnesota, USA - S1T2_Fd - Sphagnum fallax MG (SPAdes) (version 2) | ecosystem: Host-associated > Plants > Peat moss >...
CTTCCTAGTCCCCATCCCAGAGCTCCAACATGCCCCTCTACTTCTGAAGTGCTATGAGCCAAGGAATGCACCGAGCTCCTTTTCCTTCTGTTGTTTTCACCTTTGGACTCGTAGTTGAATCCATAAGGAGCTTGGGGGTGCATCAATTAATTTGTGATTGTTAAGGGTTTGCGATATATTTAGTGACCATACCTTGGATTTCTTTTCTAAAGGTTTCAAGTTTGCGTATGGTGTTGGTTTTTGGGATTTTTAAAATTTTTAAAATAAATCTTGTTGGCCACCTTCTAATTTTTTGTGTGCGTTGCAATAGAATAAGGAATAGAAGTTCATTTCTAGCAGTTGTTTAGTGGTGATAAGTCTTGTCTAAACCAAAGTAAGTGCAAAAATTAAACCATGGGGTGAAAGTGTAAATCATTAAAGATCCATACTTGGGGAGTAAGGGGATGAAAGGGTAGACCAATCTAGGAAAGATAACTAACCCTTAGAACCCTAATTGCAAAGTCAAGATTTAAAACTTGATTCATTAAGGTCGTTTAAAAAAAACATGTTGTAGTTAAGGAGGGTAATTATTGTGAACAAAAATAGATTTTAAAAAACAATTGTTGTTTCTTTTAATTTTTGTAAAATTGTCGTGAGACCATGAATAGCAAGGAATATATATTTTTTAAATGGAACAAATTATGGAAGGCATGTTGGATGGGGTAGGTGTAGGTAACTTCAACAAAATTTTGAGGACCATGCAACAAACTACAAGGGGAAATGTAGCATTATCCAAGTTGTTGGAGACTTTCCATTGGTATTCTTGTCAATGGTTGGAGAGTGGACCAAGTGCAGGAAGGTTGGATGCAAAGGGGAATGATCATCACATTCCTTTGCCTAAGAAAAATTCAAGGAGTAAAGTTATGAAAAGACACCATGAAGATTGGCTCCTTGGTAGGAGTTACCATTTATCCAATTCCAAAAACACTAACCTTCTTATAGTGAAGAAGGTGAAGACAACAAAAAAACCAACTTATGCATGAGGCAAATTTTGAAGAAGAGGTTTTGAATGTTGTGGTGGGCAATTGAGATTTGTTTCGAAGAAAGCCTCACAAGGTTATTAATAATTTACATTTTTTTCAAAGTTGCACAACAATTACTACCATGGGGATAGTAAAAAATAAAGATAAAATACTCAACATTTGAAAATGACTGTTGACATGAAAATATTTCATCCTACTTATATGTGCATCATTCATGTTTTACATTCATCATATGTCTCTTAAATTAACTTTTGAAATTATACAAAACAACAAAGACCAAGTTCAGTTACAAGAGATTTCACCTTCACCCCAAGCTTCTTAGGGTCAATTGCTTTTTCTAAAGCATGTGACCTATACATAGAACACCATAAGATTTAGGAAATAGTCCACAGCTCCTAATGATCTGCAAGAATCTCTCCCAAGTGACCACTAACAATTAGGGCACAAAATTGCCATTGCCCAGTCCCAGCTTCTGGTCACTCACCACTTAGCTGGGCCCTCCCAGGGACCATCACCTAATGCCCTCAAAAGTAGGCTCGGTTCTTGTTTCGCCAAGGTAAAGGAATTTTCTTTAAAACATAGCCTAGAGGTGCAGACTCCACCCAGAGAGCAATTCTCATGACCCTTATGTGACGCCAACAGTTCCCCTGATTTGGGGGCTAATTTAGTGGCGAGTTTTGCTTGGTAGTGAAGGAGCCACTGCCATTACTTCCCGCCTTTCCCACCTCCTTCCTCATCCCCTCCAACTTTCCCACCTCATTATCCACAACTAGTTTCTCACTCACAAAATAGTACGAGAATATGAACTTGGGAGCCTATCATGGTTCATCATGGCCTTGGCAGGACAAAGAAGAACCCCCATGAACTTTGCGGGACCAACAATGGGGTTGACCTATTGGCTCTCTAGAGAGAGCAAGTTACAAATGAAAACCGAAATTCAAGGTGGGGTTAATAAGGACAAAACCGCCAATTGTAGCCGAATACACAAAGTCAAAACCAAAAAGGAATGTCCACATTTAGCCCAATTGAGAGTTGAACTTCATTTATGTCCAGAACGACACTTTGTTATTTCTGGATTGCTGGATCTAAAGTGCCAAGAGTCAAACAAATTACTACAGCAAAAAATTTCGCTTTCTCCAAACAACATGCCTCAATAATTATCGATAATTAGATTGTCCAAAGTATCTAGTGAGAAGGGTGAATTAAGTCATGTACATAATGATATCCCTTTAGAGCATCCATAATAGCACCAATTCATGACAATCAAGAGTAAATAAAAGAAGGTAGCCTAACAAACAATTTTGTAACTTTTCTTACATCTTGTGTAGCATTAATTTTGAGGTGCCATGAAGTCGCTCGCACTCCACATGATCCCTAAACTCACCGAACAACTAAAACTTTTTTAGTCTATGTGAATGCACACTTAGACTGCAGAGCAAAACAACCCTGGGGCCATTTCACAAGATGAAACACCCACACCTTCAGCCATTTCATTTTCCAAAAAGTTTTTCATCATTAAAAGAATAATTCCCATGATACTCACGAGGTATCACAGGAAAAAAATGAAATAAAATAGCCAGTTTTTTATGTTGGGGAATGCCCTCAGCCATAGGCATTACGGGAATTGGGTGGGCCTCCTTATTCTAGTGATGTCCACAGCTTTGGGCATCATCCTACACATATCCATCCACAAATGAAGCCTCCAAATAATTTGTGAAGAATTTTCAAAAACCACCAGGATGCCAATCACACAACACTTCGATGTGATGGGGATCCGGATCACATCATAAAAACATCAATGGCCATAGATCACTCCAATGACGTTCACTGGTTTTTTACAACCAAAACCCTCTCAACTCACAAAATGTCATACTTCAAACATTATTACCAAATGTGGGTGCAATCCATCAGTCTCTATTCATTGGATTAAAGAATTCATTGCATCCTCACTAGATCTTGTTCATTTTGAAAAATGAATTCATTTAAAATTTAGTGAAATCACTTGACATATAGAGACACCTTTTGTTATAGTTTAAATGAGTGGTGAAAGGTTTCTGAAAACGACTAGGTTGCCAATCACATAATAATTTAATTGCCATAACTTGATGTACCCAGGATGCCAATCAAATGATATTTTAATGGCAGAACTCACTCCAACATCTACCAGTTTTCTACAATCACGAGTCCAACCACTTGATAGGTCCACTTGACGGCCACATTTTAATAAAGAAATCATATGAAAACGGCAGCTTTCACTCTCCTATCAATTGCCTTAAAGGCTAGGAAGAAAGAAATCACATTCATCTAGGGTGAGATTTTTTCATCCATTGGTGCACTACGAGTTTCATAATGTGCTCTGGTTTGCATGAATGAAGGGGAAGCAAGGGAAAACAGACGGTCCTACCAGTATGGCAAACAAAGAAACCAGATTCATCCAGAGTGAGTTTTTTCATCCATCAAGGGACTGTGAGTTTCATAAGCTAGTTCTCAGTCACGAGAATGAAGAGGGGCAGCAGAAGTCCTACAAGTATAAAGAACAAAGAAACCACATTCATCCCGGTTGAGTTTTTTCATCCATCAAGGGACTTAGTGTTTCATAATCTGGTCTGGTGTGTAGTGATAGAAGGGGCAGCAGGGTGAAAGCAGAAAGTCCTACTACCAGTCTGCCAAACAAAGAAACCACATTCATCCAGGGTGAGATTCTTCATCCACCAAGGGACTTCGTGTTTCGTTCGCGTGAATGAAGGGGGAGCAGGTAGCCGCGATCATCGTCTTCAAGATATTTTCGCCACTGGCAGCCACGAGCAACCTATTTGTAAGAACAGGGTGGTTGGTAGAATGGATTTGTCGCTATTTTGTTTTTTCCCTTTTTCAAGCTCAAAAGATCCAGTAGTAAAAAAATTGGTAGCAGCAAGATCAGAATTGGGGTTTCTTTTTTTTGGTTTTAATAAAGGATCCGTGATAGAATAGGTAGAGCCGGCGGCTGAACAAGCTCGCCACTTTCCGCACAATCCGTTGACGTAACACACGTGAGATTTGTTCCTATTTTGTGTTGTTTTTGGTCATTTGCAGAGCGCAGGCGGCTTTATATAGCCATTGAAATGCGCATATCGAAGTGGGTAAGTACTGCAACTGCTTCAAAGATTCTGCCACTTTCGACTCCCACAGTTCGTTATCAGCCGTCGTCTCATTATTCATGTGTTGTTGAGTGCAGCAGTGTGACAGCTCTGAGAGACTGTAATTCTCTCGAGATCCTCAAGCAGCAGCAGCAGCTTCAATATTATGTGAGTTGATCCCTAACTTGCTGATCAGCATTTTTGCTTGGTTTCGGACCTCTTTCTCAATCGAGCCTGCATTGTGGATGGTTTTCAGATCATGTGTTCGCAAATTTTGCTTTGATCGGAGTCCAGCATCACCCATTACAGTAATTTCCTGTTAGCTAGCTAAATGTGTTTGTCTGCATATCATGATTTTCAGAGGCGATCGAATACTGGCTGTGCAACTAGGGACATTCACGATAACTAGAGGTTTAATCTCTTCTGGATCTCTACAATATCGCAGTCCGGAACTGACAATTAGCTGGCGCTTGATCAGACTTTGCAGGAGTATGGAATCGATCATGGCAGGTGCTGCTCCGGGCGTTTTGGTCCGGACTACTGTACTGGTAGCGACATTCCTCGCTCTCTTTGTGCAGCGAAGTCATGGGGCAGGAGGAGCAGTATGGTTAAATGCCCATGCCACCTTTTATGGTGCATCTGATGGTGGTGGCACTATGGGTATCACATCTTTCTCTCTCTCTCTTCAATATAGTACTCTTGAATATCGCAATATTGCTGAATATCGTCAAGGCAATTACAGCCTAGATTGTTGAGCTAATCTCTGCTGGAGGAGATTTACCACCTTGCAAGTGATCGTCTGAAAGGATTCTAGATGGACATGAGTGTTCTTAGGCAATGAAGCCTTGCAATGCTACTCAACCTATAAGATCTTATAGGAAGAATTGGACAATTAAGCTAGTTCCTGATTATAAGGTCATTGCAATGTGGATCCTTCATCTGAATTCTTACCTTGTTTTCGACTCTTGCCTGCATTAGGAGGTGCATGTGGCTATGGAAACCTATATCAACAAGGATACGGCATCAACACAGCTGCTCTAAGTACGGCGCTATTCAACAACGGGCTGACTTGCGGAGCTTGTTATCAGATTAGATGCAACCAACCGCGATGGTGTCATCCCGGGAATCCCATCATCACTATCACCGCAACCAACTTCTGTCCGCCCAATTGGTCCATCCCCAGCAACAACGGAGGGTGGTGTAACCCTCCTCGACAGCATTTCGACCTCACCATGCCCATGTTCAACCATCTTGCGCAACAAGTCGCTGGCATTGTTCCTGTTTTCTACAGAAGGTAAAAAATCACGACGCCCTGGATCGTTCATCCAGCTGATAGATGCTTTCTTACACCATTTTCATAGCTCTAGAAGCCCGCACAGGGCAAAAAAAATGCCCATCCATTGACAGGTTGATCGGCCTATAGACCGTTTTTCTTTAAAATCATAAGGCAAAAAGCAGAGCCAAAAGACCCCTAAAAGGGCGTTGGATAATCATATAAACTAGCAAACTATCTTAAATCTACTAATGTTTTGCCATTTGAAATCGTGGTGGTAATCGTAGCAAGGACCATCATGGCAACAATGTTTTATTAAAGAATTTTTGTTTTTAGCCAAAGTGGTCACCATCCATAGGTAGATGTTAAAAAAAATGATTATCATCCATAGGAAGATATTTGCCAAATCTGGCTCTAAAACTAAATCTGAAATACAAATCTTTATTAACCCTTCTATATTTTTGGATGCACACTAAAAACCAAATGTAGAATTCTGTCAATTTATTTATTTTTTAATTCTCACTTAAGGTGATTGAATGCCTCCAGAATTCACTTAATCTTTGAGATTTTAAATTTAAATTTCATTTTTTGCAAAGTTTCACCAATAAAAACAATCTGCAACACAAATTGTGCTAGGAAATTCAAATCAAAAGAAATTTATGTGAGGTATGATGATTTAGAGGAAATAAAAAACTGACAAGATAAGTTGTTGTTGCAATTAATTACAGAGTGGCATGTGTAAAGAGCGGGGGAATCCGCTTTACAATCAACGGAAACCCATACTTCAACATGATTCTGATTACCAACGTGGGGGGAGCGGGAGATGTACATGCGGTGTCCATCAAGGGAAGCAGAACGGGGTGGATAACCATGACACGAAACTGGGGACAAGTTTGGAATTGCGGAACTCGTCTCACCGGCCAAGCCTTGTCCTTCATTGTCACCACCAGCGATGGCAGATCAGTCACATCCATCAACGCCGCTTTCGCTAACTGGCAATTTGGACAGACCTTCGAAGGCAACCAGTTCCGTGCATGATTGATGGATGACAAACTAGAGCTATAATAATCTACTTAAATCATCAATGACACATCTGTTCATGATCTAGATCAAAACTGCTAGACTTGTACCTCTAGTCAGAATTATGGATGAAAGTTAATGGATATGGATGGATATCAGTAGGTTTTAGTGTGAAGCCATGAGTGATAAAAAAACATTACTAAGTAGCCAGGCGAGCTGCAATGAGTGCAGGAGAGGTGATGGGTTTGAGAGAACCACCCGCTGCACACATTTGCTTCAGAGTTGTATGTCCACTCTTAGCTAGTTAGACTGCAATAGCAACAGTGCAGCAGAGGTGAAGCTTGATTCTAGTAAACAACCCGCTGCACATTTACAAGTGAAACTTCATGATCCCTGCAATTAGTTAGCTGCTGCACTAAGTGCAGTTGTTACAATGATCCCAGAGCAACTGGTTTTCTATCAAGGGATTTGGACCCTTTTTCGCTCTTTTTCTTTTAGATTTTGAAGTTAAACCTCCCCTGTATAGTAGAGCTCAGCTGTATCATGGGTTTATTCATTTAACTTGGTTTTTTTTAAGTTGTTATTTATTCAAGTGTAGAATGGAAGTGTAGGAACTTTGAAGCACAAACTTCAGGCCAGCAATTAGTCATAAATATAGAAGGATGATTAAAGACTTGTGCTTCAAATCTAGTCGCAACCAGTGTTGGCCAGATATTGAGTTTTCTCAATATCCCCCTGGCCAGTTATTCAAAGTATTGCTTATTTCCAATGGACATTGTGGTGTGGCAAAAGGATATGGATTTAGGGTTTCTGTGTGAACAGAGATACTCAATGTTGTTGTCTTGGCGTCATAAACCAACTTCTATATTGTCATATAGTCACTCACTCAAGCATGACTGATGGAACAATTTTTTTGCTAAGGATAACTCTACTATTAAGATGGTGTTGAAGATTAGGGATTAGTGTTATGTTCTTTGTTTTTCTTCTATGTGGTGAAGAATTATGTGACGGATGGAGCTACACAAAACGCAAGACTACTAAGGACATAAGGATTTCCAAGCTAAGGATGCTTTCTCATTGTGTTGTTTTGTTGTTGTGAATGCTTGTTTGTTTCTTGGCTTAATGTGGTTGGATTTGAATGCCCAGATACTATAGAGTACATTTTGTTGCCTCCAACAATTCCACTACACTAGAGTTTGTAATAGAATGTCAGTTGATAATAAGTCTTTAGGGATATATGATGGAAATGATGGGTAGATGCAAGCTACGATGGCTTAAAAGTGACAAGAGACCCAATCCTAAAAGTCCATATAAATGAAAAAATTAAAATTAGAATGAAAAAAAACATTAAAAACCAATGTTGAATTGGCCCTATGTGATGATTAATCAATTAATAAAGTCCATATAAATGGAAAAAATAACAGTAGAATGAAAAAAAACATTAAAATCCAATGTTGAGTTGGCCCTATGTGATGATTTATCAATTAATAAAGTCCATATGAAACGATGCCCATCTAGAAAAAAATTTATTATGCATTTTAGGAGGAAAAAATATCAATCCAATAAAAAATGACCAAGATTGGGACTTTTGAAAATAAGACCCAAATCTAGTCATTCAAAAGTTCATAAGTATTTGTTGGTTGAAGTTTTTGCTATAATTTTTTTCAATTCATTTTTTTCCCCCATCATGAATCATATATTGAGTCTTCATGTATGAACTATGCATGTGCCAAAATTGGTCTAAATCATTGTGATTTCACCAAATGGATGTATGTAATTCTTGCAAGATTAAAAACTCAAACAAATCAAGCTTTTGGAGTGCACTCATTTTGCCAATAGACAAATAATTTTTGCAAGTTTGAACACCCTCACAAATGAAGGTTTTGAAATGCACTCAATTGTCAAATAGATGGAGGTAATTCTTTCAAGTTTGAACACTTCAACAAATCAAGCTTTTGGAATGCACTCAATTGCCCAATAGATGTTGGTAGTTCTAATAAGTTGGAACAATTGGATAGATGAAGTTGTTGTAGTGCATTCAATTAACCAATAGATGTAGGCAATTTTTGCAAATTCAAACATGCAAACAAATAAAGCTCTTGCAATGCACTCAATTGGCCAATAGATGTAGGTAATTTTTGCAAATTTGAACATGAAGATAATTGATGTATTTGGAGTGCACCCAATTGGCCAATAGATGTTGGCAATTCTTTCAAGTTCAAACAATCCAACAAATTTAATTTTTGAAATGCACTAAATTGGCCGATAGATGTAGGTAATTCATTCAAACTTGAACACTCTAACAATTGAAGCTTTTGAAGTGCACTCAATTGGCCAATAGATGTAGGTAATTTTTTCAAATTTGAACAACCCCACAAATTAAACTCTTGGAGTGCATTCAATTAGCCAATAAATGTAGGTAATTTTTTCAAACTTGAGCCCCACAAATTAAACTCTTGGAGTGCATTCAATTGGCCAATAGATGTAGGTAATGTTTTCAAGCTCAAACACATAAATAAATGAAAATTTTGGATTGCATTCAATTAATTGATAGATGAGAGTAATTCTTGCAAAACTTGAACAACCCCACAAATGAAGCTTTTGGAGTGCATTCAATTGACCAATTGATGTAGGTAAAATTTTCAAACTTGAACACCCCTTTAAAGCAAGCTTGTGATGGAATGCACTCAATTAACCAATAGATGTAGGTTATTTTTTGCAAGCTTGAACATTGTGACAATTGGAGTTGTTGGAGTGCACTCAATTGACCAATAGATGTAGGTAATTCTTACAAACTTGAACACTACGACAATTGGAATTGTTAGAGTGCACTCAATTGACCAATAAATGTAGGTAGGTTTTGCAATTTAAGACAGTTTGACAAATTAAGTTCTTGAAGTACATTCAATTGACCAAAAGATGTAAGTAATTCTTGTAATCTATAACAATATGACAAATTAAATTCTTGGAGTGCATTCAATTGACCAATAGATGTAAACAATTCTTGCAAACAATGTGATAAATCAAGTATATGTAATTGAAAACAATGAAATACGTTACTTGGTAACTTTTGCATCGTGCATTTTTTCAGACATAACCATTTAAGATTATTCAAATCTCTCCCTTGGATGAAAAATTCCATAATAGTTGGTGATGTTTTTGTTAAATCAAGCAACCTAAAGTTGTGAAATCCCTTCAAACCATTATTGGACAATGAATGCAAATCTCCACATCCTCTCAAGGAAATACCTTTCGTAAAACAACACACTTATCAATTTCTTCAAAGGAATGTGCACAATCCAAAGGCATCATCTTTTTCCATTGTGTTTGGAAGATGCCAAATCTGCAAAAGAAGAGACCATTTGGCCACCACCTGTCTGAGATTAAATGAGCCATGGCCAAAATGTGCCAAGTGTGGTATGTCTCATAAGACAAAGAATTGTGGAATAAAATGTTATTTTTGTTCATGTTTAGGTCATTCTAAAGATAGGTATTGGAAGAAACCCAAGGATGGGAAGTCCCATTTTGGAGCAATAAACTATTTGGAAGTATTGTTGAATGACGAAGAAGCAACCATACAATAGTTCAACAAGTTTTACGAAAATGAAAATATCTTCTTTTACATTCAAGTGCCTTGAAGGAGAACGCCTGCTGATGTAGCACCAAGAGGAGTTGTACTGACCCGTGAAGCTGCAAGAGATGGGACAAGTGTAAACCAGGACACTTTAGTTAGATCCAACATTCTTTCCCACTTCATAAAAGGGAAGATTTCCTTTTCACCTATGGAAACAATCCTTATGATTCCCAAAGAACTAGAACACTTTGAAAATCTAATAAGATTGGCTAGATGAAAGAAGGATTTAAAGGCAATTGAAAATTAGGTCTCTATGGATTCTGCAATTCCAAAATTAAGGAAAATCTGCAACAAAAACACATCGGAGCAAAACCCTACATTTGCTTGTGGAAATAAACAATTGTGTTGTTGAAGGATTGATAGATACTGGAGCATCTATGTCTATGATGGTTGTTGCTGTGGTTAGAGAATTGGGCATAATGCATCTAGTTACTAGTTCTGAAACTTATAAAACTACATTAAAAGTCGTTACATAGGTTCTGGGTAGAATTAAAGAAGTACCTATCAAGGTTGGAGGCATATAATGCATTATGACCTTCATGGTGGTAGACATAAACAATTATGACATATTTCTTGGCTTGGATTTTCTAATGAAAATTGGTGCAATTGTGGATGTGGAACAAGGCCTAATCCAAGTAAAACATGGTCCAGGGCAAATGTGGAGGTGTTGCCATTAACTATGGTAAATCTACTACAAAAAATAAACTCATAAGCTATAATGTGGGATGTTACTATTGTCTTGAAGAACACACATATTAGTGATGATTCTAAGATCACTGATTGGATCCCGGATTATGATAGTTTTATCATGCCCAGAGGTGTAGGTGCATTTGCTTCAGATTTAGATACTGATACTGATAATAATGAACATTATGATGGAGGACCTTGTCAAGTTAAGCAATTTGATGATAAGGATGAAGGATACTAAGTTTGAAGATCTAGTGATGTCAGAAAGACCACAATAGATCCTACAACTCTGTAGGAATAGGTTGACGGGTTCATGGAGCAAGAAATAACAGATGCAGATGACTATGTAGATTGGTTTAAATGGGTGTCTGATGCAGAGCAAAGTAAACATGCCATGTTTGAATCCACACTGACGCACTCCCAATCCTTGAAAGACTCAAATGTGAGTCCAAGTAGAAAATAGCGAAAGAAGGAGGAGTCGGGGCACGCTCCTTAGCTCACGACATTTTGAGGGGTAGAAGAGTGTGCTGGAGCTCTAGGATGGGACTAGGAAGAGTTGACAAGCTTCACTCACTCACACGGGCCTGCACAAAACCCACACAAGGTGGTTAGTGCGTAGTTAAAGCACTTTTGGTGTTAGGATGAGCCACGGGCAACATGGACACACAAGACTCACCATGGCTCGGACTTGGGGAAGCCACCACCTTCCCCCTTATAGTATACTTTGCACCTCTCCACGGGGCCCACATCCAAATGGCTTTTTGTCCCGGGACTCCCACTTGGGAGTCCCGAAATTGCCAAGGTTGGGACTCCCGCGACTTTGGGGCGCCATAACTTTGCGTGCAGACCTTGGATTGAAATGAGGTCTAAAGCAAAGTTGTAGCCCTTGTTGAGAGATTTCCAATGGTATGTTGCACTCCATCTGCACACACGGAAATCAGGTCGATTCCCAACTTTTAGTGGTCGGGAGTCAAACTACCAATTTGACTCCCAGCCCTTCTTTTGGCCATAAATTGTGTTTTAGATGTTCAAATGGGCGATGCGAGCCCATCTTAGATATATAAGTTCCAAGAGCTTTTCATTAGTATAAAAAAATCTTCAAGCCATTGAATTTTGACCCCTGCAATCGCCCTCTGAAGATTCGGAAGTCCACCGGGACTCCAACTCCCCAAAGTGGAACTCCCTTGGGGTGTGAGGGTTCATTCCCTCACACCTTCTCACACTCCCGGGAATATGTCGTGTAACTCCCAACTTCCCTCTTGGCCTGCAACCTTGCAAACCCTTGCCTTGGTCGTGAGCCCAAGGCTAGGGTTGCAACACACACACTATGTAGAAATTCCAATACTGCTACAAGTTCAACAAGCAGAAGGTGGTGACCTTGACAACAACTCCATTGAGCAATTAATGTCATTTAAGAATGATGAGATGAACACAAGATGGAGGGAGATATGTCAGCGAATCCAAGTTGACCCTAGCTTGGATAAATAAAAACAACAACAACTCTGGAAGGTCATGGAGTGTTACCAAGATGTTTTTGCTTAGAACAAAAGTGAACTAGGCTATTGCACCATCAGAAAACATTTTGTGTACACGCAAGGGTTCCCACCTTGTAAGATATCTCCTGGTTGATTATCCTACTGGAAGAGGCGGAAATAAAAAGACAAATAGATGTCTTGGTAGATTTGGGTAAGATGAAGCCCAATAACTCTGAGTATGCATGTCACATCATTCTACCAATAAAAAAGGATGGGAATAGGCGTTTTTGTGGAAACTATTGACCACTCAACACACAAAGCTATCAAGATTCATTTCCAATGCCACTTGTGGATTATGTGATTAACCAACTGGGCAAATCATCCTAGTTTATTGCATTTGATTTGTAATCTTGTTTCTGGCAAATTTGGATGGCTCCTAAGGATATGAAAAAGACAACACTAATCATTAAAATTGGGTTGTATGACTAGACGATCATGCCATTCGGTCTTTAAAATGCTACTAGCACTTTTACCAAGACAATGTTAAAGGTTTTTTAAAACTTGGGAAACAAATTCCTAAAGGTCTTTGTTGACAATCTCAATGTACACAACGAAAGTTGGGAAGAACATCTTCAACATTTGGACATTATGTTTTTCAAGCTCAAGGAAGTTAACCTAAAGTTGAACCTGAATAAATGTTGTTTTGCTATAAAAAATATCACATTTCTGGGTCATGTGGTTAGTAAGAACGACACCAAACCAGATCCAAGCAAAATTGAAGCAATTCTGCATTTTCCAAAACCAGATACAATCACAAGCATTAGGTCTTTTTTGGGTTTAACTGGGTATTACCATAATTATGTTCAAGGCTATTCACAACTAGTTGATTCGCTATTTGAGTTGACAAAAAAAGACATTGACTTTGTATGGAATTTGGGCTATCAACAAGCATTTAAAGCGTTAAAGGGAGCACTGGTTGATGTGCATGTACTTATATGGCCTAATCTCAAGAAAAAATTTTGGTTTGATGTTGACTGGTCATCAAAAGGTGTTGGAGCCATCTTGTCACAAAAGGAGGGCAAGCTTGAGAAGGTAGTGGCTCATGCCAGCAAGAGTTTAATAGAGGCCCAAAGAAAGTTTCACCCCTTGGAAGGGGAATGCTACACATTGATATGGGGCATTATGCATTTCATGTAGTACCTGCATAGGAACCATTTCATTTTACAAATAGATCACAAATGATTTGAATGGTTGGCAACATTATTAGATGCACATGGTAGGAGAGGTAGGTGGATTGATATGTTATAGGACTTTAATTTCAAAATATTGCACAGACCAAGGTTCAAACATACAAATGTTGATGCATTAAGTAGAAATCTAATGGGACTAGCCACGGATGATGATGACTTTAGTGAAGAAATCCAGGACATTGGAAATATACGAACTAATACACCTAGGGCAAAAGATGAGATCCTCTCTATTCAGACTAACAAAGGTTCAAAATGGTTCGGTTTTAAGAGACAAGAAAAAAAACCTTCTATAACATCATGAATGTTGTTTTGGCATTAATCAATGGCCTTATGTCAGGAGTCATCAGGTCTATATGCTTGATGTTGTACGAAAGGATTATCAACACAAGGAGCTGGCTCCACATGTTGAGGAAAATGAAGCAACAAATACAAAAGGAGGTGAGATTCTGAAGGATAATGATGTGAGACAGGCACTGAAAAGAAATAGACCTCAGTACTATGACAAACATCAACAAATGGAGCTAGTATTGGCAGCCCAAGAACTGTTTGAATTTGGTGAGCATGACTTGATTTATACAAGTTCTGATGAAAAGCAGAAGTGTTGGACAAACACAAGGGATAGTGATATCTAGAAGGACATAACTTGCATGATATTGTTGCATGAATGAACAAAGTTTGATGTCATGTGCAAGGACTACGGGATTCACCATCAACATACAACACCTCAATGGCCATAGTGCAATGGGATGGCTAAACGTCTAATCAAGACTATTAAGCATGGCATCACAGTGTTATCTATAACACCTAAAAATGTGAACTGTAAAGATGAACAACTGGCTAAGGTTATGTTTGGATATAAATGTGGGATTCAAACTAGCACTAAGTTTTCCCCTTTTATGATATTGACTAGGTGCACACCATGCCTTAGGGCTGACAACTAACTACATTCATTGATTGTTGTGGTTGATGACATGCTGATGCAAAAACTACTACATAACAATTTTTACAAAAGATGAAGTTGATAGCAAGCATCCATGAGAATTTTTTTTTCAATGTAGAACATGTAAAACAAAAGCAAAAAAGGACCTATGTTACCAAAAGAGGGAAGCAAACCTTTAAATGATTAGTTGTTAGACAAACAATGGTGAAGATGAAAAAGTTAGGAAAGAAAAAAGCTTTAATTTCCAACTGGGAAGGTCCATACCAATTTGTTGCGCATGCAGATGGGATTAGAAATCTTCGTTTTGAAGAAGGCAGCAGAATATGCATCATTAAAGATGTTGATGGAAATTAGTGGGAAAGATCCCACAAGGTTTTACAAATCTATCATGTTCTACAAGCTTAAAGAAGCTGAAGGACTCAACTTTTTAAGGAAGGGAGGGTTTACATATGTGACCGAATAGGAAGTCATTTAGATCTCTCTAATGTGAACACTACTTCATTTTAAGGTTTAGGTTTTGTTTTGAACGGCTGTCAACTTTCTTTCGTGCAGGCGATGAAGTTTATATCATCATTGTTTGTTAGTGGTTGTGAGTAGGAAATTTTGTTGTTTGTGTGTTATGTGAAACAAGTTGGCAACAGACAATGGGTGGCCAAGGGTGTTGCCAACATGCAAGGGAGACAAGAAATAAGATGATGTTGGACAAATATAAGAAAAGGAGTTTGAGGGCAAAGAAGGACATGTTTGTTTTTTTGTTGAAACTATTGTAGTTTGTGTAGAAGTAAACGCTTGTAGAAAGTTGTAGTTGTTTGATTTCCACTGCACTAATGACTACATCATGGCAAGCTTTGTGTTCTTGCTAGAGTTAGAATTTATAAAGGGTTAATGTTGAAGGTTGATGATGCTTAAAAGAGGTCTAAGCTGTAGAATTAGGAGCATGTAAAAAAGTGCATCTACATAGGACTTTAGTGGAATCTTTCTTGAAATCCAATGGGTAGCACATACATATGAGTGAAAGCCAGAAACCTTAGTGGGTATCCTTGGGTTGGACATGATGTGGGTGAAAAAGGAACCATTATTTTTCACAAAATTATGTTTTTCCTAAGTAGTTGCAAGCCAATTTGGCATATTTTGTTTAATCGTGGTTCGTACCTAGAAGTCGATTTGTTTATAAAGCTAGACCAAACATTTTTCTGCATTATCTCATGTGGTAGAAGGATGGATTAGCAGCTGATAAGAGTGTTAACCTCAAGCTAGACCCCATTAACTCATGCACTCACAATATGTGAATTTGTTCCTTGCAATAGTTGAAGGCTACTATTGTAACAATTTAGGAGAGGCTAATAGGTATGTACAGTTGAAAAATTCTCATGGTATGGAAAATCAAGTACTATAGTATTGAAGAACTAAGGTGTTGTGATAGTTCAAGTTTGGTAGGAAATGAAATGTAAGCATTGTTGCTAGAATAAGGATTTGTAATCAGGAGATGTTTTTTCTACCCCTTTTCTTTTGGTTACAACATGTCTATTCTCTTCTTGTAATGACTAGTTTGATTTTTCCCTTTATATTGTCAGGACGTTCACTACCCTGAATTTTGCATTATATATTTTGAAATGTGGGAGGTCTAGTACAACCTCTTAGACAGGTTGTAATGGACCTTCTTGGAAGGCCCAATATAGTCTAATAGCATGTATTAAACCTTCTACATTTCAAAAGGTACAGTTTTCAAGCTCATTTTTTCAATTTTAAAAAAATAAAAAAATAATAAATTATATATATATATATATATATATATATATATATATATATATATATATATATATATAAGGAAGGAGAAAAAAAAAAATAGGCTGGTCTTTACATAGGTCAAGGGTTTTGAAATAAACCTTTATGGATTTGAGATGCCGGCCCAAGGCTGATAGCTCAAGGTTTTTTTGACTTGTTCCTTCAGCCTATTAGCTTCAAGTTGGGATTTCAAATTTGGAAGGGTTTATTTTGAGACACTTCTCCTATACATAATCTAGGATAGAGTTTGCATATGTGGACTTCATTGTCAAACCTACTTTACTAATTATGTGACACACCCAGCCTCCCCCATTATTGTCATGATTTTTTTCACGTTCAGGCATTTCATGTTTGTTGATTTCACACCCAATGCCCAATGCCTTATTTAGTAATTTTGCAAGAAATTGCTTTCGTCCCCTTGATGCATAAAGCTACAATGAACAAGATTGACATCTAGGGCAAAAATGTTGGATTTGAGTCTAAGGATTAAGACAAAGCATGGAAATTTGCTTTTTTTTTTGTTTTTTGACCTACATTGTATTATAGTGCCCACTAGTTCAATGTTTGTGAAGGAACTCGAGCACCCTCTACCTAATTAATTTCCAAGGTGAACGCCTATACTATCGCTTTAACCTTTTTGATTAAGCCCTCTTAGAGATAATAACTTTTGTATGGAAGCACATAAATGTTAAATTTAAATTCAAAAACCCTCGATTTTTTCTAAGGATGGGATATCTAAAATGTTTATAGGCAACCCAATTTTTTTTTGCGGTTCTACCTCAATATTGATATAGTTGTTGATTCACCCAAGGCCTAACGATACCAGGTGTGGAGACTATATATGATCCTACGGCCTTGTAAAGGTGGCCTTGGGTGTACTAACACCCGCACTCATACCATGGTAAAAACCCCAAATCTCATCTAAATTGCTTCTAAACATTACCCATGCTTAACAAAATCAAGGTCTCTGAGTCCAAATCTAACATTTCTTGGTTTTAATTACTTGGGTGTCTAAATTATTAGGTTTTAAAAAATTGTCCAAGTTTGGTTTCGAGAAACCCAATGATGAGCAGTTATGAAATGGCAACAAGGGTTTGGGTATGTGATTTAACTAGGTACACATCTTGATTCTTTAACAAAAACCCTTTCAACTATACTCAAGTTATTTTACAATGGATTTGACAAATCCCTTTTGAAAAACAAGTGTTGGGTCTTCGACAAAATACAAAGCCTGGTTCTTTGCATTTTGGAAGCAAAGCACAAAGCACATTCAAAAGTTTTGAAATTTAAAAACATGGTTTGTAAAACACATTTACAAGAACAAACAACCTCTTATAATCTCAAGGTCATGGTGGAACCTCAAGTTTTTAAAAAATTCATCTTTTTTCTTTGGAAAATTTATTACGCAAATATTACTTTAAGCTCAAAGGCTAACCCAAGTTGTGAATTAGAATGAAAGTTTTGTCACATTTTATGGTTCTAATTTTTAAGCAACTCCTCTATTCCATCTTTTATCTAGCCTTTACATTGTGAAAAGATTGCAACAAATTGGAGACTGGAAACATAAGACAAAGACATGCATGATAGACAAACATAATACATATGACATTTAAACCATAAAAACTAAACACATAGAAGACATAAGAGCCGTAATAGACTTCCAAGACACATCATTTATAATAGATTTTCAAAACACTATGGATTTTCAAAAGACATTAACATAAAATCAAATACACTAAAAACCAAGAAACGAGTAAGATTTGACATTTTTTGTGGCTTCAAGTGAAGTCAAAAAAAATAAATTTTAATGAATTTTTTTAGTATTGGGCTACACAAGGTTGACATAAAATTGAAAACACAAGACACAATAAACACAAACACCCACAAGAAATAGAAAATTAACAAAAAAACACATTTAACAAACCCCAAAGCAAGACACCAAGACTAGTGAAATCAAACATATATAGGTAGGACATACAAAACACAATAGTTAGACTTTACCATTTTGCACCCCAAAATTTCAAACAATCAACCCCTTCATAGTGTGGAACCATGGAAAAATTTGCCCAAAATTTGCCACCTTGAATGATGGTTCAATTCATCATCTTCAATTTTCAACCTAACACAAAACACAAACAAGCCCATCAGTCATCAACCACCTGCATATAGAAAAAAATTGAAATAAAAAGGAATCATGCAAGCCCAAAAATTTTCACCTTCGATTTCATTTTCAAAATTCAACTTTTAGCTACGCCACCAAATGATCAAATTCCACCTCACATGCAAATGCAAAGTCAATGGGTTTCAAGTAGCCAAATTGTGGGTTGAATAATCATTTTTTGTTGACAAGTATCAACTTGTCCATATTGTTTGTTTGGACATGGCATCTATGAAGTGCAATCAAAATGCCAACAATGAAAAGATTACATTCTATTTTGATTCGGCTAACTAGGATGCCAATATAATATTGCACTAATATTGCAATGATCAGAAACTTTTTTTTTGTGTGCCACCAAAACACATTTGCAATTTTTTGCATCAATAGGATGTCAATGAAATCCAATATGCTCTCTTGACATGAGGTCCTTATAAGTTTATGTACTTGTCATTGTGATGTGAAACATATTTTCAAAATTGATTTGTGATTGAAGATTTTCAACTGCTTCCACATTGCCAAGTATTAACTTGTTTGTGTCCATTAGTAAAGGCAACAAAAAAAATTCATCGTATTCAACAACCACATCAACAACATTTTTTCAACCTAAATATATGGTGACCAACTACATGATTTAAAACCTTGGATTGAACATCAAAACCAATATGTCATGACTTTTTTTCCTATCAAATGGATGCAAAAAAAAATAATGGAAGGTAAAACTTCCAAAATTTGTTGCTTCATGTGGACAAACTTTCTTGATTCATGATAGAAAATATTCCTTTTTAGCAAGGTTGTCAAGAACAATTTGGAATTCTAACTCTTCCCAAATGTTTCAACAAGTTGGTATGATAAATTACAATACATCCACAAGCAACCAATGTCCATAACTTTAGTTCAAAACAAAACCAATGACAATTGGGGACAAAACTTTCACCACGACTTCACATATAACCAAGGTTCTTGCAGATGGTACATGATTTTGTAATGTCATAGATTGTCTGTAGCACAATACAACGTTGTTTGGAAATATCAAAACATACATCTTGAAACAACAATACTTGACTTTCAATTTTGTAATCAACAACATAAACAAAGTAATCAACACTTGTGAACCACAAATGCATGCATGTATGTTCTAAACCACAAAACAAAAAAAAAAGTAATCAAAACTTTTTGTTTCCCTTGTTTTCACAAGTGTGTTTAGTTTTTAGGCCTCAATCCAAACTCAATGAAAGTTTTATCCTATGCATGCATATTTGCATGCCCTTGCCAAAAGTTTTGGGCCATGTAATACATTTCCAAATAACACCTTGAGTATCTTTTATAGATGCATATGTTAGACCAACAAGCATTTAGCATATTGGCACACCTTTGAAAATGCATGCCCCAATCTTAAAGGTCTACAAGTTGGTCCCTTCATCCTTCACATAAGCAACAATTTTTTGAGTTAAGAAAAACCTATCCAATAGTTGTAGTAGTTGAAAAACCATAGTTACACTACTTGTGTCCATCACTTCAAACAACCCAAAAATGATATGTTTTGCTTCCTAATCACTTGAAATAAAGTTGCCAACAACAAAAAGACATACAAACCTCTTGACATCCATAAATCAAATGTGTAAGTGGCAAACAAATAATTAACCAATGCAAGCTACACATAAATAGTCACCATTTTTTCAACTAAGCTAGGAAAAATATTTTCAACAAAAGCCTTGCTAGATGGGAAAACAATTTGTGGACATAACCTATATGCCAACCTTTGGACCTAAATGGACTCAGTAGTCTTCATAAATTGGAGCCTTTTGACTACAAACAACATTAAATCCTCCAAAAAACCCACTTTTGTTGCATCACCTTTTTTGATCTTACTAGTAATAGAGAACAAACCAAATATTGTAAATGGAAATAGGCATGTGGATTCTTTTTATTGGGTTCATGATCAAGTGGAAATTTTGGGGCATTTTCTAACAACTTTTTTAATAAGGCAAAGCAGTCAAAATCAACATGTTTTTTCATGGTTGTTATGCCATTAGATTTATAATATGTAATGAAACCTTTCTTACATCTAATGTGCATTGCCAAGATTTCAAAAGGAATTACATCACTATGGAAAATACTAAATCCCATGATTTGATTTTGAAAAAGATCTATATGTTGATTAATGTTCACCTTTAAAAAATGCCCATGTAGGTGAATTACAATAATGCAACTTTTAAACAATTTTTTTTTTTACAAATTTTTTAAATGCACTTTAGTGACATATGGTTCATCAACACCAACATACTCTAGAATCTCCAACTCCCCACATTCGTGGGTAGGTTACATATTGTCAATATTGTAGTTGTTGCCATATTTTGTGAATCTTGGAAGGATTTTGTTGATAGAATTGATATCAAGATTAACATTCATGATAAAACATGAAGAAGAAGCCATCACCTTTAGTAAAAGGATGGAACAATTGAGAAAATGAATTAGCAATATAAATCAAATTTCACATTATGAATCCATCGCAATGTTGGAAGGATTTCGTTGATGGAGTATGAGAGGCAACAAGAAATCAAACATGAGAAGTTCATGGCTCAAGGAGAGGCGATAAGTGACTAAATAGGCACAACAATTGTCAAAAGATCCCCCCCCCCGCTTCAATGCTTCATAAATGCATTTTCAAGCAAATACAAAGGTGTAAATAAAAACATAAAAAATTCAAAGGCTAGAGCTTGAGGTTGTTGCTTGGCTACTTCACACTTTGCACCTTTTATAAAACAAACACAATGTGCATTCTAAACAAAATGAGAATAAAAAGAGATGTGAAAACATAAAGTTACATACCTTCTTTTAGTTCATTGACATATGCATGTTCCATGCTCCCCTAAAGCATGATTCATTTCTAGTGTTCTCCATTAGTCAGTAAGTTGCATTCATGTATTATCATTGTGGATTTTGATAATGCATTGTGAACATTGCAAAGGTGGAAAAACGGCAATTGTGGAAAGTGAAGGATACAAGAGACAATGAAACAATTACAAACACAAAACCTAACCCTAACCTTATTTAGGATTCTACTGAGTATTAAAAAGGTATGGAAGAGGATTTATGGTAGATACACTCTACCTTTATTTCCCTTCATGTCAGGTTTGGTTGCAAAATTTTGATTTTATGAAAAAGTTGGTTATGGAATGTGTGTGTCTGGGGGTGAAGCAACTTGAAGAGGAAGCAAGTCCAAGTTTTTTCACATATGCATATATATGGTCTATTACCTAACATCAATTCAAATCCCCACCCAACATTAGTTGTGACTAAATTATGTCGTGTGCTCATAGTTCTTTGATTTGGAGTTGACAGTTTTGGTTTTAGCTACTTAAAACCTATTTGGAACCCAGTCCCCCATTCTAGAAGTAGGTTGGAACCAAAACTTGAAATAGTTTAGGATCCAGGAACCATGTGGGAAAACATATACACTTTGAGCCAAAAGTTGGATCACAAACTAAAAAGCACAATGTTGCAACAATTTGAAGTTCAACTCCTAAATACATACGGCATAAGGACAAGCACTCAAATCACCGCAATGCCTTTAACTTCAAAATGTTTCTTTGCAATGTTTCCAAACCATGCCTAATTTAAACCAATGTTTGCCACATTGGTGTGCCCAACATTGTCATTCTGAAAAATAATAAAACAAATCATTGTATAAACAATAGATACCATAATCAAACTAGCATGATGAAATCCAAATAATGATAATAATTCATTCATTTAGATTTTATTTTTTTTGTGGATCCCCACTTAGGGTTTTTTTTCTTGTTTTCTTCAATTTTATGATGTAGCCAAACTGGTGATCATCCACAAGAGGGATTAGCCAAATTTGGCTACAAGCCAGAGAGCAAAATAAAAAATCTTAACAATCCTGATATAGTTTGGCAACCTGTTGGAACCTAGTATGGTGATTCCAGAATCTTTCTTCAAAATCTGAAACCTTTGCAAAAAAAATAAAATCACAAAAATCCTTCATATTAGTTGCACTGGATTTATTTGTTGGCACCAAGTGATGAAAATTTACTTGAAAAGGACTCTGATCCCCACTATCCTTAACGATGGGGGCAACTACTCCACAACCT
>Ga0209208_10003492_pt1 | contig 22474 bp, 16 predicted proteins | sample S1TSphfallax_3_FD_187694 | JGI IMG/M metagenome (GOLD analysis project Ga0209208, IMG submission 187694) | Host-associated microbial communities from peat moss isolated from Minnesota, USA - S1T2_Fd - Sphagnum fallax MG (SPAdes) (version 2) | ecosystem: Host-associated > Plants > Peat moss >...
ACTAGTACCCTGAGTTTGGTTCATACAAAGGGTGAGATTCAAAAAAAACCTGCAAAAAAGTACATTAGCATTCAAGGGGGAGTGAAACTCAGCCTGTCTTTCTTCTTTTCCTGAGCGCCTCCACTGCTGCTACATAGATTTTCACTGCTCCTACCTGTACAGCTACTATGATTCCTCTCGAACCTTGAGCATGAAATGCTGAGATTCAGCATTTTGTACTGAGTTTCAGCATTTCATACTGAGATTTAATAAAATTTCCTTACTTTAAAAACTCAAACCAACAAGTAAGGAAGGAGTGTTTCTGGAGAGCTATGGCTGGCCTGCAACCAAGGTTTGTGGAATGAGATCATAAGAATCTAGGCTTACTTTATTCCTTAGTCAGTAGCATGTTTCCTCTTTTCAGTGTTCGTAGTTCAAGGCGAACTTTTTGATCATGCATTTCTAGCACATGTGTGATCTTGTTTTGTAGGTAATAATGATTAGGGTTTAGTTGTGAACAAACTTCTTGTCTTAAAGTAGACCTATTGTGTTTGGGGTTTTCTTAAGGGGTACAACAATTCCAATCATGGCAACATTCAAAGAGATTTTGTAGGCATCAGCTCTTCCAACAATTGGGCAAGCTAGAGCAGCTAGTGTTTATCGAAAGGTACCCAATGCTGAAGATTCCAAAATGGCAAAAGCAAATGAGATGTTGAAGGTTCTAAGTGCTAGATCGACTCACAAAAGAAGGCTCAACCCATTCAAAGCTTCATTTGGTGAAGTTCTTTTGCCATGATTGTCCTGGAACTATAGGGAATCACTAATCCGAGAAATGGAACACATGCCACAAGAAGATATATTGATGGAGGTGCTACAACAAGAAATTAACTTTCACACACAACATACAATAATCACCAACTTTGATGGTATGAAGATCCCTCCACATCGTATAGCTAATTGGGCTGTGCTTTTGAATGTGATAGTAAACGTTGGGGTGATCAATTTTCTCATGCATGTGAAGAGGGGTTTTCTATACATGAGCACCACAATAACAAAAAGCACAAAGAAGTTGCTAATGCTAACCCCACATAAGACTCCATGGGGTGCAACAATTTATCGAGAATGGGTGCCGATGTTTAACCCATAACTATCGCAAGGATTGAAGATTTTAGTGTGGTGCTCCTCGAAGATGTTCCCCCTTGAGTAATGACCCTTTGGAAGAAGATTATTACTTAAGTTGGGAGAATCTTAGGAAAGGACCCCAACAACCCAAAGCATAAAGATTCTAGATTTTGTGTGGCCATGGATCTGGAATTAAGATGGGTTTCCACAATTGGTATTAGTGGAACTAAAGGAGAAGCAGTGGTAGTGGTGGTCAATTTTGAAAAATATCCTATCAAATGCCAGTTTTGTGGTAGTCTAGCACATCTCATCAAGGAATGTCAAACCTTTAAAGCTCAAAGATACACAACAAAGTGGGTTGAACATGCTATGGGTGGGAGTAGGAAAGATGAGAAGGGTAATAAAGTTGATCAAGAAGTGAAAAATATGGAGGTTAGTCGGGTACAAATATGCAAAGGATTTGAGAAGGAAGGGGAGGTGGTGCAACTTCCACATAATAGTAAGTTAAGACCCCAAGAGGACGATGAAGTGTTCATAGAAGATACTAAAAAAAGAAATAAAAATAAAGATAGGAGAGTGTAGTTATTGAAAACAAGGGCAAAGAGAAGGTGAACACACACACCTATGAAGTCTCAAGGATAAAAAATATTTGTAATAAAAAATGCACCTAATTTAGTGGTTAAAGAGGAGGTGGGAACATGCCAAAGAAATCAAGACCCAAGCTTGCCCAACCCTAGGGCAACATGACTTGAAGGTGAAAATTTTTGTGGTGGAGAAAGAAGTTCCATTTGAAGGAAGTAAGACTAGGGATAAAGAAATTGGAGTTGTGTCAATTGCCATTACACCAATGACTTGGTCACCTAAAAAAGTAGGGGGCAACAAAAGGTCAATTACAAAGAGAAATACAATGGGGCTTACAAAAGTCTTTGATAATGAGAAGGAAGAGGAGATTGCAAATGAACAAAATAACCACCCATCAGTGGTTGACATTGCATAAACAAAAGAAAGGAAGGTCATTGAGGTTCCTAATACAAAAAGCACCACAAATGTAGTTGGTAAATTCTTTGCAGCAGATGGAACTAGTGGATGTTTACTAAACACATCTAGCCAATCCCTTTTAAGTTTCACAAATGTTGCCTTCACAAGTAACTCTAGTTATAAAAAAACAAACCATAGAACTAGGTCACAATGCAAACACACTAATTATCCTGCAAAAGTGTAGTGTTCCAAACCAAATTAATGACATATCTAAAGAGGAACAAACAAAGCAATAACCTCCAACCGAACAAGAGGGGGAAGCAAAGATTAGACAAGATGAAAGGGGTTTGAATAATAGACCTACCCCTCTCAAGAATGCAAATGGGAGATTAGTGATTAGTGGCCATGTAGTCCAATTTGCTCCTATCACATTAGGAAGTGGCCATAAAGATGATATTGCAAAAAAGGAAAACAATGTTAGATCAATTAAAATAGTAGCAAAGGGAAATAGATCTAGCACCCCACCACTAAAAAAAGGGTAATGCATCAAATTCGCAATCAATTTATGATTTGTGGGGTTTTGATAAACAAGTTAAAGCTACGTCATTACTTAAGAAACATGGGTTTGTAGGTGGACATTCTTTGTTTTTAAAAACATAAGCTTTAGATAGACAATGCAATGAACATTGTAAAAGTTATATGGCCTAATGTTGTACTTTGGATTAGAAAGCAAAGGAAGGTTACTCATCCAAATGACAACAAGGCATAGTAGGTAAAGGGGGGACATGCATGTTAATGGATCTTATATGGGCAAAATTTGTGATGGATTACACAACCATTGGAAGTAACAAAGCCCAAGTAATCACATTGAAGGGGCTACCATGTGGTGACCTTGGGATCATCAACATTTATGTTCCAAACAACTATGTCGATAAAAACATTTCGTGGGAGTTACTGTTGGAAAAAATTCCAAGGAATTATAGTTGGATTGTTTGTGGGGACTTCAACATGGTTGAAGACATGGAGGACAAGTCTTCAATGTGTGGGAAATTGATCCCAAATAAGGAAAGACTTTTGTGGGATGCATTGAAGTTGGCCTTGGAAATCCGTGAACCAACAAGATCCAATAGAAACCTAAAATTCTCATGGGACAATCAAAGGAGTGGAGGACACAAAATTAAGGCAAGATTGGATCACATTTACATTCCCAATTATTTAGCCTCCAACCAAGCTAACAATAGCCCCCACTACTATGTCAAAGGGGATGGAGTTAGGTCAAATCATCATCATGTTAGTTGTTTATTAAAAATTGTTAAAATTGTTCAAACACTAGTAGAAATCAGCCAAAATGTAACTAGTCCATTTACAACCATGTGACTTGTAATCGTTTGCGACTAAATTTGGGAATATTGCAATTATAAGACTAAATTTCAACTATTTTGGTCATTATCACAACTATGATGCAAGTATTAGAAATTTCATCCTATTGGTTGGATATGTCCCATTAGTCGCAATAATCACCAAATTAGTTGCATCTTAAAGGTATTCTACAATGACATACGGGTATGTTTTTATGTATGTATTAAAACTATATATATATAATATGCATACCTATGTATATTCATATAATGAATCTCATAATTAATATTTGAATTTCAAATTTTTTATTTGAATATGATTTTTATTATAAATTCAAAAAGGCTTATTTGATCTAAAAATTGATATTTGAATTTTAAATCAATATTTTCGAATCCAAAAATTAGTATTTCAATTCAAAAAATTATTAATTGATTATAAAAATGGACATTCTAGTTTTGAATACTTTTATATGAATATGAAAATTCGCATTTCAACTCTGAAAATTTTGCATTTAAATTTTAAATAATCATTTGATTTGAACCTGAAATTCCAATCCCAAATTATTATTTTGGATTCTCAAAATTAATACTTCAAGTCTGAAAATTATTAATTGAGTCTAAAAATGGACATTTCAATTTTGAATATTGTTACTTGAATCTGAAAATTGACATTTCAATTATGGAAATTTTTATTTAAATGAAAAAAAAAAATTTGATCTAAAATTTGATAATTCCAAATTATTATTTTCAAATCTAAAAATTAGTATTTCAATTCAAAAAAATTATCGAGTCTAAAAGTCTACATTTTGATTTTAAATATTGTTATTTGAACTTGAAATTTGATATTTGAATTCTGAAGTTTTAAATTTTAATTTTAAGAAACTATTTGACTTGAAAGTTGAAATTTGAATTCCAAATTATTATTTTGGATTCTTAAAATTAATATTTCAATTCAGAAAATTATTAATTGAGTCTTAAAATGGACATTTTACTTTTGAATATTATTACTTGAATCTGAAAATTGACATTTCAAATCTGAATTTTTTAATTTAACTTCAAAAAACTTATTTGATCTAAAAATTAATATTTGAATTCTGAATCATTATTTTGGAATCTTAAATTTATATTTTAATTCAGAAAATTGTTGATTGAGTTTTAAGGGTTTCGTCTACTAGAATCCATAATAAATCACTTTTATAAAGGATTATGTTTATTAAATACAAGTTACATTAAATAATTATTGTTATAACATAGATTTGTATATTTTATATTCTTACACTAGAAGAAATTAGTTAATGTCATTAATGTGACATTACTTTAAAATCATTGTAATTACTTCAGATAAGAATTAATTAGTATGTGCATATTTTCTAATTGAACACAATTATTCACACTCTGTAATTTATAATTTCAAACCTGAATTAAAAATTTGGAAAAATTATAATGTAGTTAAAATAGTTGTTTGACTGATTTTAGTTTCACGAATTATATAATAATAATAATAATATTTTAAAATTATGTGATCAATCATATATGATAAATATTTTATAGTAATTTTTACAGTAATATGAAAATTAATGTTATGTTTAACAAATTGTTGTATTTATAGTTAATGATTACCAAGAGAAAAAAATTATTTGACCTATAATAATTTTTACAAAAATAAATGTAATTATATAATAAGTAATGTAATTCGTTGAATAATAATTAAAAAAAATTCATGTACTAATTTACTTTCTAATAATGATTGTTAATTCATTACTTATAATTTTAACATAAATAGTTAAAATAGTTAAAATTTAAGCTATATCTTGAGGTTCCTATATGTGCCAACAATTTGAAATTGGTCATAGAGTGAACTGCACAATTCTAAAAAAAATTACAAAGATTTTTTTATAGTCCTTGACCCTCATGTAGAGCCTTCAAATTTTGAAAGTGCAATGTGCCATTCCTAGCACTAATGACCTTCATTGACATTGTTTTATACTATTCCAAAGGCATCCCAAACACTCATACACCAACCTACACAAAATCATGTGTAGCTTCAATACTTAAATTTAAAAAAAAAAAAATCTTATTATCATTGTGAAATACTTATCATCATTTCTATTGCAATAACACAATTGAAAAACTACATGGCATCCTATTGTTTTGCTATGTGAATTTTCATTAACCGTTTGAAGACTAAGTTTCTTACACAAACTTTATATTGTTTCATGGACTATTTCCTTTGATATCAATCATTTTTTCCTCTAGACTCAATGTTCTTTCCTTGAAACTAAATTGAGTTCTTCAAATTGAGCCAAAAGGAAATTTGGTACTATCTCATTGCTCCATATGTGTTTGTTTTCTTACTTGAAGAAAAGGAAGGTGAACATGGAGGCATCATTGTTGGGAAGACCTTTGAATTTGAAATCTTCTATGATTGATTGAGAATACGTTCTAGCTTTATTTATTTTTGAAAGACTTGGTTATTTTACAAACCTAAAAACCAAATAACATGACCTTGCCAACTTGACCAACAATATTCTATTTGGTTTATTTGCATAAACATGTAGAAACACAACTATTATAAAAAATCAAAAGCTTTGTATGACATGGGGCATGGAAAGAAACAAGAGAAATGAAAGGCAACAAGGATGAGAAATGCGTGGAAATGTGGCACAAAAAACACGACAACAATTGGGTAAAATAAAAGGATGAGTACATCAACATACCAAACCTCATCTAAACCTTGGATCACATTCAAAAATAAATCTTTGCATGAATTGGTGTCAAAAAGGAACATGAGGAACAGAAAGTAATAGGAAAAGAAAAAGAGCTTTGCATGTCATTGAACATCAAAAGAAATGAGAGGCAACAACGAGGAGAAATGAGTGGTGAGGTAGCGCATTAAGGATGATGAATGAATGGATGGATTATATAATATGGATGATAGATTAATTATGTTGTTTGGATGATTGATGGATTATGTGCCAAATTGCAGATTAAATAACCTTCCAATATGAAGGATATTTTAAATTGGATTTTTAGTATGATTTTTATTGCATGACTTTAGGGGAGAAGAAGTTCCTCAAGACTTCTAATTGCATACATAATGACTATAGGTTCCAAAATACAAGCTTAATGAATTAGTTGAATGTTTTTTGTCACAATGAACACTAGCTACAAAGAAGTATCTAGAATTGCTATAGAATATTTTGTAACAAGCATTAGGTTTTGTCAACCAAAAATAAACAAACTTCAAAACATTCAAAACAAAGGAAAAACATGGAATATAGTAAACAATGTCATAGTACTATTAATATAACAAATTTCATGTGAGCTTAATTTAATGTCTCTTACATTGAAGACAACTGTTGAATCCATAGGTAGCAAAACCCTATTTGAGCTATCTTTTCTTTGCCCTTCTCCCCAAGTATCGATACTATAGTAACACTTGCCCTTGTTGTCTTGTTTGAAAATTGTGAAAACAAAGGATTGATGATGTAATATGTTGTGATACTACTTTTTAGATTCAACGCCACTTTAGAATGTTACATTCCATCAAAATGTGCAAAGCCTACATCAAACCACTTGTAGTTGAAATTGAGAAGTGATCCAATATGTGTTCCTCAAAGTCATATCAAGAAGATTAATGTTTCACGAATGGATGATGGTGTTCACAAATTGCACTAACTTGTTTAGTAGAAGTAATAGAGTTAACATCATAGAGCTCACTTTGGTGAGAGCAACAAAGATGTGAGAGCAATGAACCATGGCTCATAAGTCCTCACACAAGGGGGCCTATGGGGATGTTCCATAGGGGAAATAAAAAATAAATTCTATATTAGTTTCCCATTTCAATTACACTAACTTGGGAATTTTGAGCGTAAGAGAATAATGGCACACTCCCATGTCCTTTCTCATTGAGATTTCCAATGGGGTGAAAGTTAACTTAATTTCACATGTCATAAAAAGGAAACATTTAAGATCTTGATTTGCACCTATAACAAGAAATCTATCCCATGCATAGTATTCTAAAGAGTAGTACATTCACATGTAATAGAAGTGGAAAAGAGCAAATTTATTTCACATCAAAATTCATTATTTTAGTTAAACTTCAACACCTATAACTATAGAAATAAACCCATCAATTCAAAACTAAACCATGAATTGAAGAAAGGGCATGATGATATGCAGCATGTGAAGGAATTGAAAGTAGGTGTTGGATTTCCAGAATTGTAAACAAACCATGAATTATGCAGATTATCTTCCTCTCCATTGCTGCTGGAATCATGTCGTGAAGCTTTGTCATCTTCTCTGCTGGTGCTGGAATTGAATTATGCAGATTATCTTTCTCCTCCACCACCACTGGTTTTGATTTCTCAAGTTTTTTTTTTCTTCTTCTTCTCCACTTCTGCTGGAACTGAAATACACAGGCAATCTTCTTCTCCACTGCTGTTGCTGGAATGGAATCGTGTAGATTCAAGTCTTCTTCTCTGCAGCTTGTTGGAAGTGAATTGTGTAATACATGGCTGCATCTGAATTCCTTCTCTGTCATCAAAGTGTTTATTCTCTAAACCACTACACTATTACTCGGAAAAGAATGCATGTGGTTTAAGCTTGATGTTGTTATCTATGTGACAACCACTTTCCATGTTACTATGTGTTGTAGGTTCATCACTTATTCTGTGTTAGAGACAAGAGTCTGTGACAGGCAGATGGTGACTTAGTATTATTGTTGATACGTGAAGTATGTAAGTATTATAGACCCTAGCTCCCATCCCACTTTGATGACTGTCGGTTTTGGATGGGAGGACATTGTGTTTGCAGTTTGAATTGGATAGTACCACAAAGGCAATTTATAGAAGTTACAATCATGGTCTCTGGAGCACTAATTTGTCTTTCAGTTGCTCCTGAGGACATTACATATATTCACATACTGTCAAACTAACATTTGAATGACACTGCAAATACTCCAGCACTGTTGAAGCCAATCATCCAGCAAGCCTTGGTGTTTCACAGGTGATGAGAAAGAGAGTTGCTGATATGATCGCCAGCAACACCTCGACACTGCAAGGAAGAACCAGATATGTTGCTGGTGATCATAGCAGCAACACTCCTTCTCATCACTTGTGGATTCGGTATTTTTCTCTTTCTTTTTTTCTTGATTTCTCTACCTTTGTTTCTTCAAAAGCTTTTCTTCCCAGTGATGTGAGAGTCTTCTTTGCAACACACAAGTAAGTCGTACTTCCCATCCTCATCATCACTGAGGAATTTTTGTTTCTTTCCACCTCTGCTGCTAGCAGAGGTCAATCAATCTTTATCAAAGAATTCTGTATGTTTTCAAGGCAATTACAACAGATCTGAGACTTTTGATCCAGGATTTGGGTGGTCTTGCATTTAGAAAATGATGGAACTGGAGTATGTCAGATTTTTGTTTATCCTTCATGATGTGTATGTACCCTGCTGCATTCCTCACAAGAGATGGTGGGTGTGGTGGGAGTTGTATGAAACAGTCTGCTCTAAAACACTTCCTTATACTTGCACAAGAATACCTGCAAGATCCAGTCAACACCACACTTGACACTATGCAAATGGTGAATGGATAGTACAGATGCTGTCACTCTAAGAACAGACTGAAACTTGTCAAAAGTGAGGAGGCCTAGGTGATGAGCTTGGAATATCAGAGTCTGATGTCCTGACAAGCTATGGCCAACAACCATTGTAGCTCTTCTAATTGTAGCTTTGCAGCATAAACTACAAAACCGTTTGGGAGAGAGAGAGAGAGAGTGGAGTAGGAGCAGTAGTGGATCCTTAGGCTGTAAGGGAGCAGGATGATGGGCAGGTATCCAAGCAGCATCAACTATGCATGCTTGTTCCATTCCAACCCATGAATTCTCACTTGCCACAACAGAAAAAACTCGGGAAATTCTTGAAGAGTACAACCTAGAATCATAAGGAAAAACTTGGGGAAATTCTTGAAGAGTTCAACCTAGAATCAAAAGAATTCTTCCCTCTAACTCCCACACATTTCCCTCTAATTTTTCAGTCCCTTGCTTGCTCCAATATCCCACTTGGAAAACATTCAACTTCCTTATATCTCAAGAAGGACATTTGATTGTCCATCTTGGGAGTTCGGTCACATGCCAAGTTAGTTAGTGTCTTGATAATAAATAATCATTTCCTTGCTCAAATGTTTTTGATCTTTCCTTCATTGATTTCAAAATACAAGAAGCTTGTATTTTAATTTTTGGGTCGATCTATACCTAGTATATAATATGTTTGTTTAAGGCCTTGAGAAGGCTTGACTAAATGTAGGGAAATGTCCAATGTTGTAGAAGTTGGAAAATCAAGTTCGAATTTTAATATTAAGTCGACCTCCATTATTTGCAAAGAAAGTCATAAGTTGGCAACCAATGAATTTGCCATCAATTGATATATGTTAAGCTAGTCTCAAGAGATGTACAAAACAATTTGATGTTCCATTTCTTGCACAAAGGAAAGATTATTTTGAATCAAGAAAATTTGTTAGTTTAGTGCATTGCAAGGCTTGAATTTTGAGGTTTGGATGATTTTGCATTCAAATCTTTGTAACTCACAAATCTTCTAAATTTTGAAATGTAAATGAGTTGGTCAACTTTTGCATGGAAATGAAATTGGTGTTTATTTTAGATATATTTGCTATGTTTTCCCCACAATAATTTTTTTGTTTTTCTTTTAAGTTTATGGTTTTTACTTTACTCTGATTAGTACTATGTTTTTTTGTTGTTGGTTTATTAATTTGCAAATACAACAAATGAGGACATTCCAACAATAATGATAGTTTCGATGTAAATTATTGCCTTGTAATCAATTGTCACACACGTTGTTGGAAAGTTTTAATGTTACAAATATCATTGTTTATGTGTTTGTTATTTGACACCATCTTTTTAACACTTTAACCACAAGCTATAAAATAAGTTAAAATATTGTGTGTGGTTCATTCATTAAATCACATGTAATCCAAAAAGACATTCTTTGTCTCTTGTTCAAACATTTCATTCAAAACATTCCAATCCATAATGGTGAGAACATAATGAATAAAATGAAGAAAGGGATCCATGCCTATTGATTGTGGCATGAAGGTTTGTAGCCATCGCAACACCAAGTTGGTTTTTTCAATGTGTTTTTTTTATGTGTGATATTTTCATTTTATCCCTTGTATTTACTTCTCTCTTTTTTATAAAAATGATTGTATTGACAATGGCATAAGGAACATATCTTTGCAACATATCATTTCAAGAGAAGGAATTGGTGACTAATATTGTCATGTATTACAAAAACATGTTTTTTACACTCCTAACATTGTGACTAAAATAACATATACATTTCAAACACTTTAAACTTTTTTTTTTTCTTTCCTTTGGTTTGAATTTTATAATTGATTTGTCTATTTGTGTTCAATTATGGTGCATTATGGTTCAATTATAATGGGGGGTGTTTAGTGTCTCACAACGGTAGTAATGATGTTGCAATATAACCTTTGAAGAAGGTGAACATAAACCAAATTATGAAACACCCTTCAAACAAGGAGAACATAGTCTTTATCGAGTTTCAAAGTTGGATGTTGTGTTGAGACATCTATGATTCCTAGTTGTTTGTTTCTTCTATTCACAATCCTAGAAAGTAACATCCATGTGAGAGTACTATTTGATATTTTTAATGAACATGGTGAGCAAGTTTTTTGGAACCTTTTTTTTTTTTTTTTGCAAAGGTTTTGCTTTGTTAAGAGAGGTGATACAACGAAGTATGATAAAGTTTCACCTATTGTTACTCTCATGCGGGAGGTCACCAATTTAAAGACTTGATTAATTGTAATAGTTAGTACTTTGTCCATCTATGATCCTAAATGGAATACTAATTCTCCTTTGTAGCCATGCGAGATCCTTTTATTTAGGGGATGACATGACCTTGAACTTTTGTAGGACTTCACAAATACATCTTGATTTGCTTGCAATTCAATTTGATGCATAAATGCTTTCAGCTTTGACACATTCAAAGTTGTTTGAACAAAACCAATCTTGTTTGTTTTTTTATGGAATTCCTTGATGATAAATTAGTGTTCCATGATTGCCATTGTCTTTTGAATTTGTTGTTGTTGGTGTCTTTTGTTTTTTCTTTAAAAAAAATAAATTATTTATTTATTTAAATTTACTTCAAAAAAACTACGAATAAAGAATCATTTTGAAATCACATTGCTCCGGGCTGTTGTTAGGGCAGGTGATTATTTTGTTTCAAAATGTTCCTTCATTTGAAAGATGGATTTTCATGCTAAATAACATTTCTTCAATTTACACTATACTTTTTTTTGGGTCAAGTCTTTTACAAAGCAATATGTGAAGCTTATTATATAAAGCATTAGCTGAAAGAACAAGGACCCAGACATAAGACCCCCACAATTGAAATCAAAATTTGATACAATGAGACAAATCTATGCAAATTGGCCTTTTATCAGCCAATGCCATCTCTACTGTATCTGAATTTCACTAAGTCTCCTCTAAGGGCCCTTTAGCTATAGGGGAAATCCTTGCTCTCTAGGGCCTCTCTTCATTTGAGAGGGTCATAGGTGTCTCTTCAAGAGGGTGTTAGCCCAAGGGCATAGGCTCGAAGCCCATGGGAGTAGGCCTTCCCCAACAGAAAGAGCAAAAGGGTTTTAATTCAATGGTGGAAGGTCTTGCATGTGATAAGCTTCCTTGTGGGGGAGGTGTGTTCAAATACAAAGTGAAAAACCTTGGAGTCCTTTACAAGAGCTTTTCAGTTGTTTAGCCTTTGGATCATAGAACCGTTCGTTTAGAGCAACTATTCATGAAGAACAATTGGCATATATAAACACTCTCACATAGAGTTTATATTTTTATTTGACATATATTGTAGCACATGAGGATGTCAACACATGTCTATCAAATATATTTTTATTTAAAAGAAAAATTCATGTTGAAAATAAAAATATTTGAAATGAAACTCTACTTTCCTAATTAGGTCAGAGTTTTTTCTAAAAAACTATTTGAAAAAACCCAAATTTCCAAAATTAATAATTAAAAAAAATTCAAACTACAATCCAATCTCCAAACTTAGCTTATGCTACCCTCACCCTTTTTCTCTTCATAACTTGTTGAAATGGGCAATCACTAATTTAATCAAGTCACCTTGCAGAGAGCTAATTCCTATAAGGGATTTATTTGTGTGTTCCGAAGAACAAAGCTGGTATTGTGGCAAGTCCAAACCCTAAAACCCCTAAACCCACTAAACCCTAAACCCTAAACATGAGCAGCTCTAAAACTTATCCACAACACTAAACCCTAAACCCTAAACATGAGCAGCTCCAAAACTTATCCACAACACTAAACCCTAAACCCTAATAATCGCCATGAGTGTGCTTTAGGATCGAGGTTGCTTTTTGAACTTGTCAATGGCCACTCACGGATATTGAAGGCCCAATTGAAGTGTAGGGCCGAAGCTCATGGGTGCAGGGACATTCCCCATGTCCTCCAAAATGGGGGCTTTGGATTTGATGCCTCATCATAGGCCCTTACCTTGGGACCCCCCCCCCCCCCCCCCCCCCCCCCCCCCCCCCCCCCCCCCATGTGCTTCACCGTCATAAAGCACAAGGTAAAAGTTATCATGAAACTAACACAAGATGTATAAGTTGACGGTTCTTACACCTAATCCTTAGAGTGAAGGGATCTTATGCCTATTCCTACTACAAGTAGGTGTAAGATCCTTTCCGCTCCAAGGGGTGATGGCTCATGAGGCCTCTTACACTTACACCTATGTAAAAGCATTGGGAGAGATTTCCAAGTATATTTAGAGAGCACCTTTTGGCCAAATTTTGACCTGAAAAATATGATTTCAGCCTCTACAAATTATTTTTTCCTGAAAAATTTGGCCCAAATTTGACATATTTCAAGAGAATTTTTTAACAATTTTTTTTTCTTTTCAAATCAGCAATTATTTTTATGATGAGTTCCAAGCAGGTAGTAGCCAAGAATATAGAAGGATTCTGTTTTTAATTAATTAAATTTTTTTTTCTACTTTCATATTTAGGTAGCCAAATTTGGCTAAATTCTTTTCTACATGCTTGCCACTTTAGCTACATCACAAAATCCTTAAAACAAACCCTGGTCTTATGATCTACATATGTTTAGGTTTAGGATAGCATTTGCCTTGTGGTTTACAATGGGTAAGGCCTCTTGAGGTGAGGTGAAGGACATTCGTGCAAGCTAAGGCCACAATAAGCTAAACCCCTTGTTTTGGGAATGCCACCACCTCCAAGCCTTTCTCTACACAAGGTTTTCATCTTTGAGAAACCTAAGTTACAAATTGATAGATCCTTTACCATCATCTCTTTGTCCCCATTCTTCTCTTTTGCCCTCTTTTCTCTCTTTCTTTCCTTAGGCAAGTTCACTAATGAGTGTGCAAGCCAAGCCAATGTTGGCTTGGTACCCATTTTAGTCCCACATAACTCCTTTTTCTAGTTTCAATTGTGATGATCAAAACTCAAATCATTTTTTTTGAAATTGGTCCCAAAATTGGTTAATCTAACACAACCAAGGTCAGAATTAAACCTTGGTTCCTTCTTTTTGTTGACCCAAAACCAAAACCAGGCTTAGGGTTCTTGTTGGCTTCTACTTGGTAACCAACCCTAAACCAATCTAAAGGTAGATGTAACTGACTTTAACTATTGGTAAAGAACCACTAGGGTCAAGATGCCCATCACCAAACACAGGCCGGTCACCAATCACCTACCTAGTGTGGCAATCTACCTAATGTTAGAACAAAAAAATTCTTATGAGCGTTCACTTTTTAGCCTACCACCAAACACTTGGTTGAAAATAATTTTGTTCTAAATTTTTCATATTGTTGACGACCCATCAAGTTTTAAGTTCAATATTAGGGATTTTGGTGGTCATATTTATTAAAAAATTGAATAAATTTAAAAGGGACTTTGTTTGGTGATGGGTGATTGGTTAAATTTCATTATGGAAGGGGGAAAACATGAGGTACTTTCAATGTTTGATTATAGGGAAAATTTGGGCCAAAATTTCAAGGGCCTCATGTTCGGTGTGGAAATAAAAGTTTGGTGATAAGCAATTGAACTAAACAACACAAGGAGAAGAAGTTTGGTGATGGGGTTCATAGGTCATGTTAAATAGCACACAAGTAATCATAAACAAAGATTAAGGTTTACAAGATTTCAATGGATATTCAAAATTCTACACAAGCCAATTGATGATCCCAGCTTCATTTGCTATCTACTGTAGTTGTCTTGTCTTAATTTAACATTATAATAGAATGACATAACACACATTTCATAACTTGCAAGTTATAAAAATTGATAATGGCACTATCATTCACAACAAAGAAACCCCAATAATCAACAAAGTGATGAAATGGGTGTCACATATTTCAATTTGCCAACAACTTTGGAAAGAAAAGTTTGCACAAAACATCTACCTCAAAATTTGATGCCTCTTATGAACCAATAACCAACTTGAATTTTAGATGCAAATTCATTCCTTCTTCATTATCACACAAAAAAATTGGGTTCATGAGGTGGGGAATGGCACTTGTTGATACTATAATTTATGTATTTTTGCATGCAAGCACACAATTGACAAGGAACAACCAAAATAATTTTTTTAATATTGGAAGCAACAAGTGACATTTTCAAACTTCAAGATGATAAGTTTTGGTATGTGAAAACCTACCTTGAAAAACTTCATCCCAAAATCATGGCATTTGAAAACAAGAAAGAAAAGATAGCAAGTGCACCTTCAATCAAAGCCTTTACTCAAAGCTCAACACTTCAAAATTGTGTGACATATGATTAAAAAGACGAAACAATGGTGAGCAAAAACCTTTGAACTTGTTCAAAATTTGTAGTGAGCAATAAAAGTTCACAAAGGTAAGAATGCAACAATTATTCAAAGCACATTGCATAAAAAGAATGCAAAAAAGTTTTCAAAACAAAACTTGCAACTTCTAAACACAACCAAAGTACCTCAAAAACATTCATTAATGAAAGATGAAAACATGTGGCAATTGGGAATCCCAACAACCTCCAACTTTAAGCATCAACCTCTAGCTCAAGCTTTTTGTCTTTGGCCTTCATTTGGAGTTTATTGCAAGCAACGAACAACCTCAAGCATGAGAAAAAAATGCTTCAAGCAATGGATCAATAGTGATGGTGATGGCCCAATGGGAAGAAATAAATCTTGTGCCCTAAACCTAGAAATATTATTTGAGCCCAAAATTCTATGAAAAAGGTTGAAGTGAAGGTGGGCATTTCAACCTTTGCAAAAGATGACAATTCTCCAGGTATGGATCCAACATTGGATCTTAAAATTGAATGTTGTGTAAGTTCAAGATCCAAATCTATTTTTTCAACTTGCAAAGGTGTTAAGGCCTGGTTCATTTTATTCAAAACCAAAATCAATAGTTCTTACCCACCCAATTGGATACCCAACCAACATTGGTTTTTATGTGAATGTAAGTTTATTTTTAATGTTTGAAAATTATAGAATCAATTTTTTTTGGATCTACAAATTTGAGTCCTTTCAAGTTCTTTTATTTTATAATTTTTCATCCAACTAGAATTTAAAATTTAAAATTATTTTAGCGTAAGAAATAATTTAGGTTCTAATGAATTTTGGGGGTCGGACAATTTTCAATCAAAATGGTTTTGAAATTTTAATGAAATTTTAATTTTAAAGGCATGTAATTAGAATCCAATTTAATCTTCTTTTTTGAATTCACAAGTATCATCCAATTTATGTGGACAACTGATTTGTATTAAAAAAAATTAATATGTAATTATTCAAGACGGATACATTATTTTATTCCCCATCTATGTGAAAATAAAGTTTTTCCATTTGAAAGGTTTTATATGGATCCTCCATACAGTGGCTTTTCTTAATTTAAAAAAATATATATTTCCATTATTTCTGATGTCAAAATTTGGCAAAATTTGGCCTCCAAATAGCAAAATTGGTTGAAATTACACTAGAAAAACACATTTTCTCCAAAATTTCCCAGATTTTTTTTGTTGAAAAAAAAAGGAGAAAATTCGCTCCAAAAGAAAACACACTTCCTCCATAGCTTGCTTTTTACCAAAGAGCAAACTATTTAATTTAATTCGTTGTGATGGAAGAACTTGGTGACTTTTGTCGGCAATGAATCCCATCCCTTCAAATATTGAAGCACCCTAAACCCATCCAATTTGACTCCTTTATTTATTCAAAGGGAACTTCTCAAGGTCCTTTGGAATTGGCCAAAGGTATATTACTTGGATAATCTTAGTGTGAGTGGTTTTGAGGACACAATGTGACATGTAGGGCCCAAAAAGAAAGAACCAACTACGCACATGGGACGCCCATTTTGACTTGAGAATGTGTGCTTTTGGTTACAACTCTTCATTCTTGTCCAATAGGCTTAATAGAAGAATTGAGGTAGGTGGTTGACAACTAACCTAAAAAAAAATATTTCAATTGACCAAATAGCAAAGCTCAAGAGTGTCAAGCATAACCTTCCGATTGACGGATGAAAAGTTGTGTGACCCTCTTCTCCATGGATGAAAAGTTGTGTAACCCTCTTCTCCATGGATGAAAACTCATTTCCAATGTCCTATCCAGATGATACTAATTATATTATTTTTCAAATTGTTGAAAATTTCAAAAATTATTTCTTCCAAATCAAAAAATATAGTGAAGGATAATAATGAATATTAAGGAATATTTCATTTTGTTGAAATGAAAATTTCAAAATTAATTAATTATTCAACAAACATGTGTTGAAATTGCCAAGGTACTAGTGTAAGTGTGAGTAGGGGATGCTCTAAACCCGAGTATCATAACTTCCCCATTTTTTTTTCAACTTACAAAATTTCATGAATTTTGCACTGGATCCCTTGTCTCTTCATTATTCCCCTTATCATTCGATTATTACATCACTTATAAAGTTTACGCCCCTTTATATTTTCAATATTTATCCATGGCTAGGTCCCCTTTGTCATTAATTAGTTTAAGGATTACTTTCAATTTTGACTTTAATTGTTATTTTATTTTTATTTGAAAAAAAAGATGGCCATTTCTTCATTACAACTGTTGGGAACCACTCAAGGTTTTATTTTTATTATTTAAAAAATAGCTCATTAACTTTGAGGATTTCATTTATAAAAAAAAACTCCTAAATGTTTAAAAAGATTCTTCATTTTCCTTCACGAAAATTTGTTCTTTGAGAAAAGCATTTTTTCAAATTTTCAGCCAATTAAAATAATGGCATGCTGCATAGAATTACTATACATGACCCCTTTATTTGGGGTATTTTATTTTGATTAATTGCCAAAAATAAAACATAACATTCATTACAAAAAATTCATTCATTTAGAGCAATGGTGTAACAAATTCTCAATAGGACATCCATGTTTTTTTCTTTTTCTTTTTTTTCTTTTTGGCGCAATTTTGTGATGTTGCCACATTGGTGATCATGGACAAGGAGATTTAGCCATATTTGGCTATAGACCAGCTATGAAAGTAGAAATTTATTTTTATATCCTGGCTACTTTTGAGCAATGTGTTTAGAAACATGGTGAATTTTAGATTTTTTGGAATTTTTGTGGAATTTTTGAGGGGAAAAAGGGAAGAATTTATAGAACACTATTTTAAAAAAATAAAATTGGGGAATTATTTTCCATAAAGATGTTTTTTTAGTGTAAATTCGACTACTTTTGCTTTTTTCTTTTTCTTTTTTTGGTGGGAAAAATGCCAAATTTTTTATATCACAACTTTTTAAAGGAAAAAAAAAGCCCTGATTATCACAAGTCAAAAAGAGAGGATGGAGGAAAAGTAATATTGAAAGAAATCCGCGGTAAATTTTTTTTAACCAGGGCTCTGATTGGCCACTTTTTGCACGTGTACGCTAAAGGAAAATAATAAAAACATTTGCGCGTTCACACGTTCCCGAGCTTCCCGGCTAAAATTCGGCGGTTGGAAGCCTCGGAGATTCCGAGCCTCACACTCTCGGTTCTGGACGAACCTACAGGAAGGAGAGAGCGCTATAAATAGTGGAAGCCCACTTGACCGAGCCTATTCCCTCTGTGAAGCGCATTTTCCGATGCTGTTTGCAAGCTTGCCGAAGCTAAACCGAAGCTATAGTTGTCTCTAGGTAGTGTGTGTGTTTTTCCCCTGCTGCTGCTGCTGCTGCGGTTGTGTTGTTGCTCTTTGCACTTTGTAGCTGCTGCGGTGGTGAGGGAGAGATTCTTGCGGCGTCGTGGTCGGTTGCTCATGTCCGCTTTCCGCTATCTGAAAATTTCACGGTTCCATCTCTTGGCCATTCGGTTGCATTTTCGTTTTGTCGATTTTGCTGCTGCGGAATATTTTGCTCCTGGAATTCGTCAACACGGTGCATATCTGCGGCTCCGACTGCCTATTCTTGCGAAGAAAAGCAAGGTATGTTGTTGTTGCAGAGCACTGGAAAATCTTTCTTCTTCAGTTCAGGTTTTTCTTTTTCCTTTCTTTTGTTCTTCGCATTTTTCCTTTCATCTTCGAGCTTTGAATCCATCTCCTCCATCTGCAACGGTCGGTGTCGGTTCCTTCTCTTTGTGTTGTGACGGCGGTGGCCTTCGTTTTGTTTTTGTTGTGCGAACAACAAAAATCGGGGTAGCTTGGAGTAACTGATTTTTGTATTGGACTTTGCTCTCCTTTTTCTTTCTCCCAGCCGCCTTTCCTTCTTTCTCTCCCTTGGGATCAATCTCTAGTTTCCTTGTCTTGACTCCTTTGTTTCTGACTACCTTTTGCGCCTTCTCTCCGTCTGGGTTTCTTTCTAAGTATCATGTGTTGCGGATTTGGTTACGAAACTGAGAAAGAACGAAAGCCGATTCAGGTTTAGTTTAGAACTCTCTCGATCGTTGGAGCTTCACTGCTGCCGTCATTCTTTTGTGGTTCGGTCTTTGCCGTTCTGGTATTGAGAATTGCAATTCATTTGTAATCGTCTCGTGCGCTCCTCGTCTTGTGGCGTCCACTGTCCTTCCGCCCACTGCTCCTCTTGCTCTTGCATGGCCGACGACGCCGGGAGATTGTAGCCTGGAAGCAGCAGCTGACTGAAGTGCTCAGAATTTTGCGTCTTTTTTTAACCCTTATAATAACGGCCTCTTTTTTTGTTTCTCTCTCTCGTGGTGTGCTAGCTAGCTAAGTAGGCGGGCTGGAGTGATTTCTGGATCAGTTCCCCGCAATGAGCGTTGGAGGAGGGAACCCCGTACGCAAGAGCCGCAAAAGCTCCCAGACAGCATGAGTGAAGACACAGGAACAGCAGCAGCAGCAGCAGGTTGAGGGACTCGCCACCCTTCTTCTTCTCCTTTTAAGTTCCTCCAATCTCTGTAGCTGTTTGAACCTTGTTTTGGTTGGAACACACAAGGGATTGATATTTGCACAGATGGAACAAGGGAGCCATTACGGCTATAGAAAAGGATTGCAAAGGATTTCTACTGCGGACACATGGGAATAACTCGATAGAAAGCCCTGGATAGATAGATGCAACTATGCTGCTGGAGCTTGCACTGCTTCTGTGATGATTCTATCTGGTGGTTGCGTCACAAGGTCACTGGCAACAAAATTACTGTGCACAGGAAATTATAGTGTTGATTCTGTCTGAAATTCTGTATCATATAGCCAGCTTGTGCCCTCAAGTATCAGTACCCGTAAGAGCAGGGTTTGTTGTTTGCTCATTCCTGGAATCATCTCTTTAGTACAGGGCAAACTTTTTTTTTCTAGATTGCAATTCAGATACACCTTGCCCCTCAATGCCAGTACAGGTATCCACTACTCTGGATTAATCTAGTGGATGGATACCCAGTGTGTACTGTTGCTGACTGCTAGTTGTCAGTAGTCTGAGTACTACTTCCCTTCGATAGTCTGTGTTGTATTAGTCAAATATTTCTGCAACAACAGACTATTGTGTTTTACAACATTTGAAGTTTCCATTTAGTTTATGTTCTCATTCACAAAGTTAGTCTTTTTCTATATTCTGGGTTAGTATAACACTTTCATCATGAGTCCTGAACTCTGTGCAGGCCTATTACAGTTTGTTTACCAGTATTCCAAGCTATCTTGCTGATATGGCCTGCACTAGGACACATGATGTATATAGGGGTTGAAGTGTACCCATTGTGTTTGCTATTCAAATGGGTTTGTGTAGGGTTCCTTCTGCACATTATATTTCAATGACAAAAGCACTTGTTGACTTCCATTGAGTAGTGCAACATCTAATCATACAGGGGTCTAACATCAGTTTGTGCACTGCTTGTGGCCTTTGCAGGTTTGACCTACCGAAGCTCCAGGAAAGAGAGAACACATGAAACAATTTCACTCTTAAGAAAGGTCAAAGTAACATCTAAGTACTTGTTGGCACGACAAAAATGAATATTACAAGTGTGTGTACTCGGGTTGGTAAGTATGAGCTAGGCAAAACACTTGGAGAGGGTACGTTTGCTAAGGTTAAGTATGCCAAGAACATGGAGACTGGTGAAAGTGTTGCCATCAAGGTGCTGGATAAAGACAAGGTTCTCAAGCATAAGATGGTTGAACAGGTTGGACATCTGACCTTTTCTTCCACTAATGGACCTGTTGTCAATGTAGTTGGAAATTTGCAGCTAATGCAGCCACAGACTTGATCTCTTTCCTTTCTTAGAAGGGGAATGTGCAATTTCCCTTCAGGGACTGTCTCTCATGAGTAATGGAATGCCTTTGCACTACTAAGAGTGAATCCAAGTGTGAGGCTAGTTTTGCAGGGACCTGGTGTTTCAGTGCTAAAACAGCTCAGAGTGATCATGCCTGTGCTTGATTGGGTAGCATAGGTGTTTGAATTTTGTTGCTGTCTCTTGGACAGATCAAGCGAGAAATTTCCACTATGAAGCTTGTGAAGCACCCGAACATTGTGCAGCTTTTGGAGGTACGCATATACTTCAACTTATAATAATCAGCCATGGTTACATGGAAGAATTGTGTAGGTGGGAGGGTCCCACTGAGTTTTGATATTTTCTTGATGTGTGGATCAGTCCCAGTGACCTTTATTGTTTCATTTTTTGTGTTGTTTTTTAATCCTGTTCATATGCTGTTATCGTTATAAGCAGTGTGTTGATAACTGTGGCCTGGCAGGTGATTGCAAGCAAAACCAAAATTTATATTGTGTTGGAGTATGTTACAGGGGGTGAACTCTTTGACAAAATTGTAAGTATATCCTTGGTCTGTTAATAGTGTCTTTCTTGATGTTCTGGTTATGCATGGTCATGTGCAACAATTCTGGGAACCATTATTTATAGATGTTGACATGAGTTTCTGAGAGACATGAGTCTGTAAAACAGATAAGCTAAAGTGTCTTCTGTACTGCTTACTTTCTTTCGCCTAGTAATGTGGAGTATTGATATGGATTGTCTTTATTATGTTTTATGTTTTATTAGCTTCATCAAGGGCGATTGAAGGAGGATGAATCAAGAAAGTACTTCCAGCAGCTGATCGAGGCAGTTGACTACTGTCACAGTCGAGGCGTTTACCATAGAGATCTTAAGGTCTGTCCTTGACGGTTTGTGAGCTTGTAATCCTGCTTTTCTCTTTTTCTCAAATGAATTTTGAAGGTTGTAGTCTGATCTTCGTGAGTGACCCACAAGCCTAGGACTCCACTCATTCTTGCCATGTTTTTTTTCAGCTGGAACTAACATAAAACTTTGCATTCTAAAGTGTTTGCAGATCTTTCTCTGCAATCTCATAGATACCGTAGTACCTTTACCATTTTGGCAGTAATTAAATTATTTTCAATAAATGCTGATTCCTCTCAAAATTAGCTGCTCACATTGCTGGAAGTTCTAGAAATGTGGAGGATCAGGATTAGTTCCTGGAAGAAATGAGAGATCCAGCTCAAGGTAGCAGCAGCATGTGGTGCCCCAAGTTTGGATCACTATCATTATGTACCTAACCATGAAAGGTACATAATGATAGTACCTATTTGTTTGACATTACTATCAA
>Ga0209208_10003493_pt1 | contig 22464 bp, 16 predicted proteins | sample S1TSphfallax_3_FD_187694 | JGI IMG/M metagenome (GOLD analysis project Ga0209208, IMG submission 187694) | Host-associated microbial communities from peat moss isolated from Minnesota, USA - S1T2_Fd - Sphagnum fallax MG (SPAdes) (version 2) | ecosystem: Host-associated > Plants > Peat moss >...
TAGAACTCCCAAAATAGAAAAATCATTTGGGAATGTTAGAATTAATTCTCTCACACTCGTGAAAATGTGTTTAAGTCCTCGAACACTCTTATTTCACTCCCCTCCCATGCTTTAACCTTGGCTGTGAACCCTAGGCTATGGATGTGACAAAATATATGGTTGTGTCTACGAGCAATTAGAAAGGCCTTGGGGCTTCATAGTTTTCTTAATAAACTTGGGTTCAATCATGATGACACTAACATATATTTGTAGACAACCAAGGGTGCTTGTCACTCATCAAACATTTAATTCATTACTTGAGGACCAACCACATATACATTCAACACATGTTCTAGAAATCGTGCATGCAAACGCAATTTGATTTGAGTATATCTCAATCATAAAAATGGTTGCAAAAATGTTGACCAAGGCCATTCCCAAGGAGAAGCACTCTTGATGTATGTAAATGACAAACCTCCATACATTTCATAAAATTGATCACGTAATGGGAGTGTTAGACAAGGCATATCAATGGTGAATCAATTATGAGAGTGGTGATGGTGATTAAACTTGCAATGAATCCACAATGATGGTGATTAACATAATCTCTCATGTTGTTTTTAGAAATAACCTAATTAGGATTTTACTTTTAAAATTGCTCCACCATGCAATGTGTAAATAAGCTTCAATAAAGTACCCTTGTAGTTTCTTTGTATTCTTGTGTTCCAACTTTTTGCTCTTACATTTTTGCTATTACTTTCTATTCCTTTTCAATTGGATCTACAATCTGCATTGTGTTGGAAATTGTGCAAGCAGCACCATGGAGAGCATTGGTGAAAGCTCGCAAACCTGGAAGTTCTTTGACCTGATTCTTTTGATGTTTTTAGAACCCTGGTTAGGGGTCAAGACCAGTGCCTAGCTTGTTTATACTGGCTAGGCAAGGACAGAGTTGTTTACACTGGTGATGACAGAAGGTGTCCCCATGATGAGGGGGCTAGAAAGTGAGCTGTGTACATGAAAAACCCTCAAGCAACAAGAAGGCCATTGGTGTCCTTGTTATGGAATTCTTCAGTAATTTGATCAAAATTGCCATCAAGTTCTTTTACATATATAGGAATAGGGCCCTGGCAGTTCTTAGGGTTCCATCCTGTGGTTCTAAAAACATCAAAGAACTCTCTTCTGATCTATAACCACGATTCTCAAAAATTGAAAACAAATCAAGTAATGATCTTTATAACCACCAATTCCTTAACCAAAACCCCACAAGTTCTTCAAGGGGTTTAAAAATAACTGGAACTGGCAGTTCTTTGATCCTGATTTTGTCACTGAAAATAAAACAAACCAAAGCTAACTATTTTTTAATCCTGAAATAATAAAAAAACTCCAAGCAACGGTTATTATCAAAATCAAATTCCCAACCAACACTGACTTGAAACCAACTAAGTAGATCCACAAAGCTCGACGATGATAGTTTTGGTTAATTTGTTAGTCAAAGTTATGGAACATTGTATGGTTCGAAATTAGCGCCATTGATTAACCAACATACACATTGCATGCATACTTTTTCATATTTGTAGGTGGTATTCATATTTAGAACACCACGGATCAAATGGTTTGGGGTTGGATATTCAGTACATATATTGAGCCCGGGAGGTAGTAACAACTAAAGTGAGTAAACATGATGAGAGAGACCTAAGAGACACAGAAGATGCTTTGCTCATCTTGCACATATTTTGCTCACTTTAGCTGTCTTTAGAGCAGGTCCACCCACATGCCAGAGTTTTTCCACATTTTAATTGTTGCAGTGTCGATTTTGACACGTTTTTTCAAATCTAAGAATCTTTGTCCTTGATTCAAAAATTGAGTCCAATTTCATGTAGATGTTTAGGCACTCCCCTTGACTGGGTATTGTATCCACACAAAGTTTTACAACAAATTAAAAATTGAGGATTGCACAGATATAGAGTTTTATAACTAATTATAATTGATTAATTACTCATAAAGTTCAACTTACTTGTCAAAAAGTCTCAACTTCTTGATTAGTTCAGAATCTGAATTTATGTTTAAAATCATTTTTTCCAAATCTCTGATTTTGTTTCCAAACTTTGCAAAAGGTTAGTTCCATAATTGAATTCTTGTGTTAGTTCCACCAAAGGGATGCTGATTCATGTCCAATCCCAAGAACCCAAAACCCGAGTTTAACATTTCAGAGTCCAAACTACGGAACCCGCCAACACTGATCCAAACTTGAAACCCATTTTCACGTTGCTTGAAGGCTGTACATTGAACTCAAAAGTACTTTGTATCAATTGATGCTTATGGAGTTTCTGATGTTAACTAGACTGCTGGGTACAATGGTTGAATAGAAACTGACTGAAGAAGAAAACAGCAGTTTCCCAAGTATACCAGATCTGTTGAATTTTGTGCTGGCAGAGGATCCTTGTGCACATCCTTCAAAAAATGCTTCTGAAATCATCACATCTCAGTTGCACAGGTTTTCAAAGCAAATTGTCTTGGGCCTCTAAGTAAAGGCCACTTACTTGTTTATTATTTATTATAGGTTGTCGAATTTCCAATTTGAGAGGGAGTTTTTGGATCATTAGAGCAGGTCCACTGGCAGCAGCAAAACGGGGCTGTGAAGTGTGCGCTAGTGTACTTTGGATCCAAACGAGATTGTTCAAATAGTGTGCTAAATGGGTTTGGAGTTTGGACCTGTATACTTGCACAAGATTAAAGTGGTCTTGACAAGTCTAAGTCTAAAATAATGGCTGAAGATATGGTAACATTCAAGTAGTCTCTCTCACCTTATATGCATGTCCAATGATTCATTTTTATGGGTGGGGCTGTGAAAACAATCAACACTCTGCATTGCATGTGATGAACACTAGAATAAGCGGTGTGACTGAACACATATGCTAAAGTTCTGTGTAAAAGAGCTTGGACTGGGTGCACTGAAATGCATTGTTCCATCAAAACATGCCCAAGCCAGCATGAAACTTAATCTACACACAAGTCCAATTGGGACAAAAAAAAAAAACTTATTCTTGTGCCAAGAAAACAAGGTCAAACAAATTTGCTCCCAAGTTGGACCCAAGCCCTCACTTTGTCAAGCACAAGCACAGGAGGTATTTTGGTAGAGTCTTGAGCTTATGTTTTGGCAACAAGTTATTGTCGTTGGTTGGCAAGGTCTCTTGTAGGTTTGGCGCTCTTTCAGGATCCTCTTTGTTGGCCTCACCTTACATGGCAAGGAAATTGTGTTTAGATTCATTATAGAGTATAGTAGCTTAAGGGATTTGGCCCATACTAGGTAATAATAATAATAGCTCTATTTTTATATGAGGATTAAATTTGAAAGATGATACCTATTTTGGCTTGTGTTGAAACTTGAGATTAGTTATAATAGAGTTATAATATCTTGAAAGATTTTGGATTCTTTTAGAGGATTTTTTTGAAGATTATATTTTTGGCATGGTGAAATATTTGAGTTTCCGTAATTCTTCTTTTGCCTTAAGATACTTTTTAATGTAAATGGCAAGGCCACAGTGTGCCACACCCCCTTGTTTCATTTACTTCACACGACTGATCTGATGAGGGGTTTAGGACCTAGGCTCGGGATTTGGATTTTGAGAATTACCTTTTCCTCCCATTTGCTTTTTGGCATTGTCTCAAGTTTGGAGGTTGGTCCTCCCTTTCTTTCAATGTTACGTTGGGAGTTACCTACGTATGGCTTGACGCAAAGCAGATAATGGATTTTTCTTCATTTTTTTGCTTAATACTTCTCATTGATTTATAAAGAATTTGATAAGCGAGTGATTTCTAAGAATACAATTAACTATTCTTTTTGTTCCTCCATTTGCCTTCTGAATTGGTGCTTTTTCTTTTGAATTAACTCATCTCAATTGTTTCAGAGCACGGAGAGGGAGGCCAAAGACAGGGTGATTTGAAGGATAACTTCATCATGGTTCACCCATTGTACATAATTGACCATACCTGCCAAGTTTGGCAGGTTTTCAGGCCATCTTATTATTCATTGGCAGGAGTGGTTGAGACTTGAGACAGTCAAATTCAGTCCATTTCCTATACCTACCTTGGTTAGTTTATGACCTACCTATGGTCCTTGAGGCCACAGAACTTCTGCCAAATGAAACGGTCCGCTTGTAACTGCAGTCTGTGTTGGGTCTCATTATTAACTCAGGCACCTGAAAATGATTTTTTTTAATACTACACATTCCACTCTTGAAAAAGCAAGTGTCATTTGTGTGTAATTCTTCTAAAATTTAAAATAGGAAAATTCTATTTTCACACCTTTTTTGCCGGTCCGATTTTAAACAGAATAAATTTGAGTGCATGAGGAGCAGCCATGCACTGCGCGGTTCACAAAATCATGGGGTCACAAAATCGGACCGGCAAAAAAGGTGTGAATCTAGCCCAAAAAGGTGTGAAAATAGAATTTTCCTTTAAATATCATCAGTAATTTTAGTTGGGGTGCAAAATTGGCTGAATTTCGTTTGTAAATGAAGGTCCAATAAGTATTAAGAGCATCTCCACCCCTCACACCTTGCAAACGCCCCTGTATTGATGTCCATTTTGCAGTGGTCATTTTAACCCCTTTAAATTCTTTTTTCTACTATGGATTTGGACAATGACTATTACTCGTCCAGATGCAAACGATCTTTGACTATTTAAAGCGACTTTTATGACATTTGTGGGTGGGGACAGTGGTCATTAAACACTATTCTATTGTAACGCAAAGGAGTTGTTTACAGTTTTGGGGTGGAGATGCTCTAAGGAGTCAATAAAGTTAGTTATCTGCAAAGTCCGTCCGTCGATTCGGGGGCGAATTTCGGCATAATTGGGCATCAAATGCTTAACTGGGAATGAAAATTTTACAAAGCAAACTAACTGGGACCCAAACTAGTTTTTCCATCAATTTCGGTGGTAAACTGAGTTTCATCTTGTCTTTCTTCTTTTTTTCCTGAGCGCCTCCACTGCTACTATATATATTTTCACTGCTCCTACCTATACAACTATTATAATTACTCTCGAACCTTGTGTATTAAATGCTGAGTTTCAGCATTTCATACTGAGATTTAATAAAATTTCCTTACTTTGCGGATACCACTGAAAGAGGGTATAGGGGGTGAAAGAGAGGGTGACTTTGCTGATAACTCTAGTAATGTGTAATGTAAAAGACACTTTTACCGATGGATGACCATTAATTGAGTCAGAGTTGAAGTCAAGTTGAAGATCTCTTCAACAATGTGCAAGGTGGACAATAGAAGCTCACCATCCATTGGAAGCTGGGGATGAACCCTAACACAGTTGAAGTCACGATTATCCTTGTGTAAAAAATAGGTCTAACAGGAAGGTAAGAAAAATGGGTGTGTTACTAGGTTAGTAGATGGGGTTAGTATGTAGATGGTTGGTATTTAAACAAGGGCTAGTGGGTTGTTAAATAGGTTGGTAGGAAAAATGGGTGTGTTACTAGGTTAGTAGATGGGGTTAGTATGTAGATGGTTAGTATATAAACAAGGGCTAGTGGGTTGTTAAATAAGTTGGTAGGAAAAATGGGTGTGTTACTAGGTTAGTAGATGGGGTTAGTATGTAGATGGTTAGTATTTAAACAAGGGCTAGTGGGTTGTTAAATAGGTTGGTAGGAAAATTGGGTGTGTTACTAGGATAGTAAATGGGGTTAGTATGTAGATGGTTAGTATTTAAACAAGGGCTAGTGGGTTGTTAAATAGGTTGGTAGTAAGAATAGCAACTGAGCTAACCACCATGGTTGTTTAGGCAACTATAACCCAATGGCAAAGTGTTTTCCTATCCACCCACCATCCATCCTTCCTTCATGGTGATAGTTCACCTTGGTTATTTTGGGTTACTGAGAAATAATGTACAAGTGTGAGAAGAAGAGGCTGTTATTTGAGAAAAGATAAATCTCTCTGGACAAGAGGAAAACACACCTGATACCATTAATTGGTCTCATAATTGACCTGGCAACTACATGCAGTTACACCCCCACTTAGCTCGCTTTAGAACAAGACAATTGCATGTACACTCTACTTTGGATACTGTTCAATTTTTCATGTTTATAGATGAGAACTGATTAAAACTCTATGATGGTAGATGTGATAAAACCTTCTAGAGCTCAAAATAAGGGGTGTGGACAGACCTTTCTCTTAAGGCAGCACCAGTTCTAGTTCTAGCCAGGGTTTGTGTTTTTTTCCCCAATTTTGTCAGGTCGATGATCTGGTGATCATTCACAAATGCATCTACAACAAAAGGTGTCCTTGTAGGCCAAGTGATTTCATTGAATTTTGAATGAATTCATTGATCGTAATGTATTGGACCTAATGGGGATGCAATGAATGCACTCATTTAATGAACTGCACCCACATTCGGTAGTAGTGGGACTTGGGGGGGGGGGGCAAATTTGGCTATTAGTCAGAGAGGAAATTAGAAAACAATTAGAAATCATGCTATATTTTGGTGACATGCGGGAAACAAATGCTGACAAACACACAAACTGTGCTACAATCTTAGCTTTCGGTTTGTTTGATCAGACCTCTAAGCTCTCAGAAGAGACAAGTGTGACAGTGTAACTGTGGCCATTTTCTTGGTGAATTTAGATTTTTGGAGTTCACAATTGACAGATATATTGGAAGGTTTTGGCAGACAATTTCACAACAATGGGTCTCATAATTGCACCTGGCCTGTTCTTCTTCTTCTTGTGTTGTTGTTGGTCTGCTTTCTTTCTTCCTTTTGCACTTTTCAAAAAACTCGAGACCACAGCAAATATGTTTGCTTGATCAGGCTGTGCATTTATTGAGCTCCAATCCTGCATCTAAAACTAGTCAACTGGAACCAGAGGAGATTCAATGCTGAACCAGCCAGCAAAGATGGCGACTTCAGAACAGCTACAATCACATATCAAGCCCCAAGACCTTAATGTTGCACCAAAACCATTTTGCTGAGCCAAACCGACATGTTTTGACTTTTCTTCATCCAATTTTAACTTGCAGGTTCACTTCTAGATCATGGGTGGTGGAGTTGCTCTGAATCCTTGCCCCAATGCCCCCTATTTGGGCCTCTAGATTATGAGAATTATACTAGGGAGTGTTAGAGTATACACCCATACTTCCATTTCCTTCCATTAGCCTTGCTCAAAAATGGTGGGAGATAGTCTTAGGACTATTATTTTCATGCACCCAATGAGAATACTCAGCATGCACCCAAGAAAAACCAATTATTTTCTTGTTTGAAGGGGGGGGAGGGTGTTTTTTACCCCCTACTTCTAATGTGTTCCCACTTTGTTCCCATTGAGTTCTCAATTAAGGTTCCTCAAGATGTTCCCTATAGCTCCGCACTCTTATCCCATACTTTCATATATATATATATATACCATAAAGGGGGGGCAAAAGAAGAAGCACCTCTCTACTTCTATTTTGGGGAGTGGGCCAAAATACTAATTTTTAAACTTTTTTTCTTTGAATCTTACAACATCAAAACAAAATTACACAATGCAATATAGGTTTTCTATGAAATCATTTTCATTTTCATTCATTTTAAAACATGAAAATTCAATGTTCACCATTGAAAACATTAAAAAATTATGTATTGGTTACACCAAGAAATTGATGAAACCATATCAATTTGAAAGACAGTATTTAAAGAAGATTAACCTATTGTTCAATGTGATAAGACCTTTTAAATTCAAATACAGGTTGGTTTCATTTGGGAGGACAAAAACATTAATTTCCACATGTGATGATACGAAAAACCAATTTATATGAAAAGAATTGTCAAGTTGGAGACCATATGTAGATTATGCAAAACCCCTCTTTACATTTATTATGATATCTTGTTATCAAATTTTTAAGGAATAACACTCATAAAAATAATAATAAATGGGTCATGTTTACCATTTGTGGGAATGCATTCCACTTCTTTTTTTTTAATACAAAAAAGATAATGAATTTTTGTAATACTAAAAGTATGAGACATTCACCCATCATCAACTTGGGCTCCACAATGCTACATATTATTAGTGGTGATGAAATGATGTAAAAATGAAAAATCAAATTCCATTCGAATGAAAATATTGAATGACATTGCATGTAACTTGAATGTAATTCAAATTCAATTGAAGAGAAATGAGATGTGAATTGATGTAAAAGGCATATTTGCTTATCATTTCCATCATTCATGATTATGGTGTTTTAAAAAAAATTGAAAAAACATACCTTAAAATACATTATTCCATTCCATTCAAAGTAGCTTCCAAACCAAAATCTATTTTGGTAGGATGAAATAATGGGATTTTATAGTTGTTCCTCTAAAATGAGTTCTAAGGTAATTACTTCCTAATGGCTCTCCTCCGCCTCCAATTGGCAATAACATTAGTAGGGAAATGTTGGGAACTTTATTTTGTTGCTAAGTTTTGGCAACCTCCAAGATGTTATATCAAAGAAAATGTTTACACAATCTTGGTGAATGGGTTATCACAACTATTGCAAATCCAACATTTAACATTATAAAAAATAATCATTATCACATGAAAGGGAACATTAAACTTTATAAAGTCATCAATATTTTAATAAAAAAATGATTTTTTATCTTTCCATGAACTCTTTAAAAAACCCAATGAAAAGTTGTGTCATTCTATAATGTTTTCAAAACTTGTTATTTAGGATTGAATTTTTAAAAATTCTACAACAATCTTGACATTGTCAATTATGAAAGGATCCAATTTCAACTCCAACATAAGGATTTCACACAACAAGCTAGGAGAAGTTTCATTTTGAGGTCTTGATTAACAATATTGTGCAATAATAAGCTTCATCAATGAAAGTTGGACTAGTATCAACATTATTTTTTACAGAAACATACACTAGTGCAAATTTTGTCTACTTGGATCTTCCCATTGCATCTATGGTTTAAAATGTGCAAAAATGTGATTATTAAGACATTATCTTGGACAATATTGCTAGGTGGCATGATGTCATGACTTCTATGTTTGCCTATTGGTGACATGGTGTGGCACTTTTTACACGTATTTACATATGTTGAATTTGTAATTGTTTCATACCTAAAATAATGTCACAAAGAGCCTAGTTGCATGTGTTTGCACATGCAAATGTAAAAGAAAAAAAAACCATTTTCAAGTTTAACTTTAATGTCTCACCTATAGCAAGAAGAGTTAGAAGATTGTTTCATTTTCATAGATCCATCATCTAAAATGTGTCTTTCATGGAAGCTACGAAAGAAGCATGTTCTTGGAGACATCATTTACTAACCTACTAAAATGCCCTATTTATGGCTCCAAAATGAAACACCTCAAAATTCATCTTCCATTCACGTGTCAAAACAACATAAGATCTTTGATTAGTTATACCTTCAACAAAATAGTCAATTGGGATACTTAAAATGAAAAATGAATTTTTTTCTAACAAAGTTAATAAGTTCATTGATAGTTAGGAGTTACAAAAGTAAGCTTTAACCAAGCCTCAAACTTTAACTATAAATCCTTGCGAAGGAAACATTTTCAAAGATAAAATACACTACAATAGAATATGATTTTTTGGTAGCAAGCCATCGCTCATGACCTATATATGTAGTTAGTTTCATCCATTACAATGTAGTGTTTATTGTGACACATGTTGCCCTTATTTCATAGTTTGACATTAATTTGACACTAGTGCATGTTATAAACAAACCCATAATTTATTTATTTTTGAAATTGATATTTCTTTTAGTATTTAGTTTTCACAATTTACACTTGGTAAAAATCATTACAAATCAAAACAGTACCCAAGTTTTTGAACATGATTTTTGTGCAACTTTGGACTACTTGAAATTTCAACTTGTGGAAGGAATTGAAAGGGAATGTTGGAGATGTACTCCAAAGTTGTTTGGGAAGTGTACACAATATTCATTAGTGACATTGAAACAAAGGGCAATGCTTCAAAGAGAAAGGTGAAGGAAAGTTATATAGATCGACATGGTTGGCAAATTATATGTCATTTCTTCTACTTGTTTTCATAGGAGCATCCCAAAATTCAAGAGAAATAGGTGTGAGATCATTGTATTAATTTGTATAATAATATTTACCCTAGCCAAAATTAAATAATTTCACTTGATATTTATGATTAGCAAATGGTAGATTTATAGATGCAAATTTATAGATCCAAGGAACTAATATCATAAAATATGTCTCTAGAATTTTTTGCACATTGAAAATCCCAAAAGAAATTTGGGCAAAAGAAAAACATTGTGTGGCAAAGTCATTTTCATCAAATTCATGAAAACAAGGATATCAACTTTTATTCTTTTAATGAAATAGGTGAAGTTCAAGTCCTTAAATATTGGTGCTTGTATGAAAGGGTGAATATTACCCTACAAGAAGTTTTCACCAAATTTACTATCACCTTACCCTTTATGGTATAATTGCTTATCATTGATTGATGGTCGATGATAGATTAAAAATTGAATGAATTAAAACATTAGTGTCAAGTTTGCTTTGTGTTGATAACCACTTTAAATGCCAATCATGAACAAATGCTCAATCAAAAATCTTATGTTACTTTTTAAAAAAGTTTAATATCATAATTGGGAGATTTTGTGTTTTTTATAATAGGGGTGAGATAATCAAACCTTTAGATCTACCACATTAGAGCCCACCCATTTTTTATTGATTTTGTGTATATCTATATATTTGGTAATGGGAGTCCAAGGTGACATCAAACAACATTGAGGTGGATTAAAATTTGAAGCCTTGGGCACATAAAATTGTAAACAAATTATGATTGGAAATTAACCTTTTGTGTTAAAAAGAAACATACAAGTGATTGGACATTTGACCCCTTGTGCACATTAAAAACATTGCTTAGTTTTGGGTTAGACACCATACATCTTTGGATACCATAGGCATAAGAACTAAAAAAATTCATTAAGGAATTTCCCACCAAAAATTACTTTGTAACAACAAAACAAGGGAAAATTCCCATAGAGCTAGGTAGTCCTAAAGTAAGAACAAATTTGAAGCTTGTGAAAAACTAAAGCTTTGAATTTTCCCAAACATGTCATCTCTATTATAAAGTTTAGATGAGGAGTTGTAATCTTTTTAGAGATCCTAATCCTTGTTACTATTGTTTTGAAAAAGGGAGTAGAAGTAATCCCTACTACAAGGGGGATTAAAAAAGGAAGTAGAGGTAGACCCTATTACAAAAGATGTACAAGACATGGTCCTTGTAGTTGAGAACAATAAGGAAGTGATAAAAGATACATTTGGGATCAAACATGAAGTAGAAGAAGTGCAAAATTGGGCAAAACTAAATGGCATACCAAAATTAGTACACGAATACATAATTAAATATTCAAAATATGTTTACTATTGTTGGGTCCCACAATCATCAATCCTACAAATGGCAACAAGCTTTAGGAGTAACATGGGTCACAAATTTCCCTCCTTTCCACCACATTGCAACTTGAAAAATACTCCCACTACTTGCACATCAACAACTAATTTGAACTTATATTAGAAAGACTTTGCAATTTTTAAGAGCAACTTGTTTCTTGTGAAAAAATGAACCTACGCAATTGAACGATATTTAATTCTAACATCTTTTTAAAGTTCTTGGTCTTTGTACATGCAACATTAGTTTGTACCACTTGTAGGAGCTAAATAGACGCCCGCCAAGTGTTTAAAGGTTGCGATTGGGAAGAGTAGGTCTAAGATGAGTCCATTAATGTGAAAGGAGGCCTTGTAGCTCCTACCACAATGTAATAAAGGTGGACCATTAGCAAATTGCCTTACAACTTGTTTTAAAATTGTGACAAAATGGGGTTTTGGGTCAAGGCTATGAATAACAAAATAATCGATAACCCTAATTTGTCACATAACAACACAAAAGAGTTGTTAGCTATCCCCATTATAATAAAATGGGGTGATTTGCAACTATCCTTGCAATTGGGTTTTTGAGTTGCAATGAACATTTGCAACTCATTACAACTCAACGTACTTCTACAAGTGTGAATGTTGTTTGACAAGTTGTATGAATTAGCATAGACACAACTCACCATATGTGAAATCATATACAAATTACATGGTGTCATGTAATTTGTGCAATTCAATTCCAACTATGCAGGAATAACTATTATATAACTATAATGCAACTACTTTGTAATTACCATGGTAATGTCATGTTAATGCCATTTTCATCAATCCATCAAAATTTGACACATGACACTATGGAGATTTTTGGGTGAAAATTATTATTTTTTGAAATATTGATCTCCACCATCCAATATGATTATTTATTTATGATGGAATTAGATTGTGACACGTGGCACAATTTGAAAGTTTCCATATGGCATATTAATTGAATTTAAATAAATAAAAATATATTTAAGTAACTCAATAGGTCAATACATAGGCATAGGCAGGTAGGTAAGTAAGTAGGTAAAACTAGGCAGGCAAGACATTTTACATACTTAAATTATATACGTACCTACTTACATTACATACCTACTTGTTTACCTAGGTAGGTATATAAAAAATTAGGACTAACTATTCACTTAGCTAGGTAGATAAGTAGGTAGGAAGGTAAAAAAATAACCATGTAAATATTTTTTTTTTTATTTTATGTTTTGTTTAACATCAAGTTTTTTTGAGCTCATCCCATATTGACAAATGTATTTTAATGTGAACACACAACAAAAACACCTTTTTTATATAATTTTTGAAATAAGATTCAAGGACAAAACTTATGGGTCCAATATTTTAGTTACACATTAGTTGCAAATTGAATTACAATTAGAAAAAGGTTTTCCCACATTTTTTATGTTCATTTTCTGTTTCGTAAATTGTGCAATTAGATAAATAATTATTTGAAGTAGACATTTGAATTAATTTTTGAATTAATTAGTATAATTTAAGTGTTTAATTAATTACTTATCAGATGATTAATGAATTGAATTTATATAAAGTTTAGATAATCAATCATATGTATACCCGAAATTAATTATTTGAATTCAGATAACCGGTTAGTTACTGAATTTAGATAATTAATTATCGAAATTAAGTTACTAACTAATTATTTGAACTAATAAGTCCAATTCATCTAATTTTTTAGTTAGTTATTTCAAATAATTAATTATCTGAATTAAAATTTAGTCATTTATTATCTGAATTTTAGATTTTAATGAATTATCTTAATTAACTAGAATGATAATTATCTGAATTAAACTGATTAATTTAGATTAATATTTAATTATGTAGTAACTACTAGTTAACAATTTTTGAGAATTTTTTAAATTAAAGATTAAAAATAAAATATGAATTTAGGTAGAATACATAATTATCAAATAATTAATTATTGTAATTTTTGAATTGATGATTATTATTTGAATTTAATATTATTATGGATATTTCTAGTTTAAAATTAATTAATTATTTAGTTATTTATAAATTAACTATTTAAGTGAATTTAAAAACTAATTTTTTGAATTAAATTGATAAATTTAGTTTAAATTTTAAATGTTCATTAATATGTAATGGTTCATAAGTTATTGAAAAAAAATCATTATTAAATATGAATTTATTAGGATATGAATTTATTAACAATCGAACAACATTCACAAATAATGAAGAAATAATACTTTTATAGTGGGAACATAATAACAACACAATTGCACAATTAGTTGTATCAAGGGGAACCGTAGTTAATAATTAATTGTAAGTGTTATATTTAATGGGCAATGAAAATGCAACCATGTGGCATGATTGTATTTGTTGAAATTGTACATTAGTTACAATGTAATTGTTGATTGGGTGTTACATTTACAAAAGTTGTATTGTAGTTGCCATGTGCAACTAAAATGCAACTTGCCAAAAAATCAAACATGGTTGATTACATTTTGTATTACATCATATAAGTGTTCCATTTGCATCTAAGTTGTAATTATAATATAATTCCTTGATTTTTTAATGTGAAATTATATTTATTAATTACCTGTATTTTGATGCTTTAGTTGTAGTGTAATGGTATATTATTTGTTTTGGAGTTTTAATTGCATGGTAATGTGGTTCTAGCATACATGATTTTTCATAGTGCCCAACAACAACTCAAGAAAATGAGTAACCCCAATCTGCCATAATAGCAAACATAAAAGGAGAAACAATTTGATCTTGTCACAATAGCAACACACAAGTTAGTGAAAACTAATAGATTGCTTAATGCATATGGACATGGCAAATGGGTAGATCAACAATTGAAGATGCAATGGATGTAGTGAAGGGACACACCTCTTTGAAGTGTGTTAGCAAGTATTACAACATTTTTTTGACCTCACTTTTAAGTCACATCAGTGGTAGAACCATAACAAGGAAAATGGGTTTGCAAGGTGTGCTAACAAATGAAGAGGATGGAACAATAGCCACTTGGGTTTTGAACATGCAAATGGTTGGCTTATCAATCACCCTTCAACAATTCAAATTGAAGGGTGTTGAAATCACAAACTAGACCCATGCCATTCCAAGATGGTGTTCAAGGAGGTAGTTGGTGATATTAGTTGAAAAATGACATCCAAAAGCTAGTAATAGGGGTAGAAGTTTTTAAGGCAAAAGGGATAATTGGCCAAACATGCCATATTTTCTACCTTGATTTGGAAAAGTTGTACACATAACACAAGTGCCCGCATACCTCATCTAAAATTTAGGTGTGACATGGGTTCAAACAAGCAACAATTTGGTGCCCAAGTTTTGGCTAGGCAAGGTTCCTATGATGTTTATAACACCATCTCCAAGTTTCAAGAGTGGTTGACTATGAATTATGTTGTTAATGTAGCAAGGGTAGCTTTGCTTGCCTTTTACATTTTTCGAAGTGGAAATATGTGGGAAGACTACTTAAAGGTATGTAAACCATGAACATACATGGCCATGTAAAAAAAAACTTGGATGATTACATACCTTTCTAAAGAGTGGTTGTCTTTTTTTCGACAAATTTAACCTAGAGGGGATTTCTTAGAAAATTGTCATCGTTTGAATTTAAATATATAGGCATGGGTAACATGATGTCACAACAGAAGAATTTGAACAAACAATTGAATTCAAGTGAAACATGGTGACCTTACTTTAGCATACATCACATGTGTTTCAACCACTAGACATGACCTATTTCAAACCATTCAAAAATGCCTTTAAAAGGGAAATTTTTTTTGCTATGGTTGTCAACAATCATTTTGAACTAAACAAGATCACGTTGGCAAGACGGGTAGACAAGGCTTTGGAAAAGTCCTTGAAAAAATAGAATATAAAATCAAGGTTTAGGGTATATCAAATTTGGTAATTACCATGGTTGAAAGTTTGGTTTGATTAAGGTCTTCATAACAAAAAAAAAAAAGGATTGCAATTTTTTTTATCATTTAGATGCAAAAAATTAAACCAATGACATTGGGGATAAATTTGAAGCAACCACAAACCCATTGAATATTGTTGGTACATTTCAAACAACACTTACAATGCCTCCTACCACAATGGAGTGCCCTTCTTTACTCATAGTGCACACCTTGTTACTGTGTAAAATGTGACAATCATTTGACCCTTGCAAGCAATTATGAACAAGATCAACTAATGTGAACTTGGAAGATCCTATTCCTAAATCAGACCTCCTACATACAATAATAACACATAAAAATAAGGAGAGATATACAAATAAACAAAAAAATAAAAGGAGAGAAAAACAAACTTTTAGGAATTGTTGTTGTAGGTGGCAATGGATATGGATTGAGGAGTAGGTTTTAAATGGCAATGGTGACAAAGTAAAGAACAACTATTGTAGGTAGAAATGGTGACAAACTCACAAATTATAATTGCAAGTGGCAATGGCAATGATCATTTTCAAAGTTCTTCTTGAGCTTTTCCTACACACACAACTGTGTTCACATTAAAAGACAATGAAAAAAAGATAAGAAAGAAATAAACAAGGGGGGGAGAGAGACAAGTGAATCAAATCTAGGAACAATTATGCAATTGGTGTTGGCAACAAACTTAGGAACTTAGTAGCAAATGATGATGGTGATGATTGACTTTCTTACTAAAGCTCCTCTTGCACACAACAATGAACCCATATAGAGAGAAGGGAAAAAAAAGGAAAAAAGAACAAGTGAATTAAGGAGTTTTTGTTGGTGGCAATGGTGATGATTGACCAAAGCCCTCTTGCACATGATGATGAACATAGAGAAAGGGAGAAGGAGAGGGAAAGGAGTAAAAACAAAAAGGGGAGAGAATTGGGAGAGTGAGTGAAATCACTTAGGAGGTCCTACATAGGGTGATGGTGACTAACGAAAAGCCATATCACTCCTCTTATAAGTAGTGATGAGGATGTTGATGATGAGTTCATGAGATTTCACAAGCTTTGTTTTGGTGAAGGTGTTTGTTTTCTCCTTGTGATAGACATAGAAAGAGAGATGAAAAAAAGAAAAGAAAAAAAAAACGGAGAAAGAGCTTTTGGGAAAGCTCAAGCCCTTCTGGCTTTGGAAACCTTGTGAGTTTTGTGAACTTGGTGATGGAGTTCACCTTTTTCTTGTGACAAACAAAGAAATAAAGAGATGGTGTTTGTTTTCTTCTTGCATTGAAAATAAAGAAAGAGACACTTAGAAAGCAAAGAACAAAAGTGGAGCTTTGGGCCTTCCAAGTTGGTCTAGGGAAGGAGAGAGAGTTGTAGTGGCCATCCATTGCCACAACATTCTTCTTATCCATTTGGGGATAGACAAAAGAGGTAATTGACATTGCCTTGAGTGGCACTAGCTTGGTTGTTAATTTTAGGATATTAAGTTATTTTTTCAAAACATTTCCTATTTCAAAACCCTAAACACACCTATGCCTATGTAGTTGGGGATTGATTATTTGAAAATTTTGGTCCTTAAGCCAATTTTTTTTTCATAATTTGAACAATAGTAAAAAAACACTCCAAAACTACATGAGAGTTTATTGTGTTGTTCATGGAATGAATGGTGTCTTGCATAGGATTGTAAATGTTTGTTCACAAGGTGTAAAGTACATGGTATTAGGACAACCACGTGTTTGAACCCTTTTTTCAAACAAAGAGACTTCCCCAACTTTGGGGGGCCATAACTTTCTGATTGTGGCTCATAATTGAATGTTGTAAATGGCTACTAGTGCTGGTGGCTTCAGGTTCACCTACACTCTTTGAAGATCATGATCACTAACTGCATGATTACTGAACTCCTGGGATCCCACTTCTTAAGTGTTCACTCACCGGCCGATCAACCCTACCAATGGTCTCAAACATAAAAGAAAGTGATTTTTGAAGTTGTTGCAAATGCTAAATATTGTCCTTATTTCTTGTCACAAGTGGCCCTTTCCATGGTATGCTCATCATTTCTTTGACACAAGTGTAAATTCAAAGTTATATGAAACTCAGCTGAGGATTCAAACTGCAATATAAACCCATCACAAAAACCCAAGTGAATCATTCTGAACACATGTCAGAGTGAACTCCTCTCATACATATCCATCCCAGACATCCCCATACATCTTAATATGTTCAAATCCCAAGTCAATCAAGAAACCAAACTCTGAGATGGGGAACAAACACACAAATTTCTGGCAAGTGTGATAGATTGTCCATGTTTTGAACAGCAATGGTCCTGTTGCCTGCAACAGCTATCCCATTTCTAGGCTATATAGTTGGTACCTGGAAGGAAGAGGGCATAGGTTCTCTTATTGTCATGCAGCAATGCTCAGATTTTTTTCTGGAACTGTCTGACCCAGACTCATGTTATTTGAGCTGATAAGTATCTTGATGAAGGTCTGTTTCAGCAAAATTAGGTGACAACATACCTTGCATACCCCTTTCCATTATAGAGCTAATCATTACCATAATGAAGCTTTATATCAGCAGATCTCATTTTCCAGCATGTGGGAGTGTCTCAAATTTCAACGGGTCTTGTGCACCATGCTCTGGAATCAATCTGAATCCCTGAATGATTGCAGTGCCATTGCAAATCCAAATGCTTGCTGTACAGTAGAGTCACCTCTCATGGTTTACCATACCTGAGAGACACAAACCATGATAGGGAAAAAGCTTCAAAGACACAGGCATTAAAGAAATAACATAAAGAACTAACTCACAAGTACATCAAGGCATGTTTTTGCAGTTCAGAGAGATCTTCATAGAAAAGAAGTGCTTCTGCCATCAAACGGTTCATCATCAATCTTCACCAACACAGATAAGTAAATAATTAAAAAAAAAGAAAATGCACTGATAGGATGCCTTGGAGTTTTTTGTGCTTTCATCATCTACGAGGACCGCAGGAAGCAATTTGAGATAATTATGGGTGAATTGGACCTATGAATTGAACTTAATCAACACATTCTATTGAAGCACAAAAGATCACATACATAGCCAAGATTGTAAACTCATGCTTAAACAAGAACTTCCTTTGGAATGTATTGGCTCTGGTTCACCAGAATTCTTGACAATTTATTGTCCATCCCTTCCTGAGAATCTATCTGGAAGGCTATGTCTTCACTGCATCCAAAAAGATCAGATGGGCTGACAGAGATGTTAAGACAGAGATAGGAATGCTGTTCAAAAGAGAGACTGCTGAAGACATTCAGATAGCACCTGAAGATCATGGTGGGGGTCACGGAAGCATTGTTCCATGAGTTGGTTGTCTTCACCACATCTGAAAGAGATCAGATAGGCTGGCAGAGATGTTCAGATAGAGAGACCAGTGAAGATATTCAGATAGCACATGAAGATCATGATGGGGTTCACTGAAGCATTTGTTCTGCGGGTTGGTTGTCTTCACCACATCCAGAAAGATCAGATAGGCTGGCAGAGATGTTCAGACAGAGACAGGAAGACTGCTCAGATAGAGAGGCGGGTGAAGACGTTCAAATAGCACATGAAGATCACGATGGGGTTCACTGAAGCATTCGTTCCCAGGGTTGGTGGTCTACACCACATCCAAAAAGATCGTATAGGCTGGCAGAGATGTTGAGAGAGAAATACAAATGCTGCTCACAAGAGAGAATGGTGAAGGTATTCAGATAGCACATGAAGAGCATGATGGGGGTTCACTGCAGCATTGGTTCCAGGGGCTGTTGGTCTACAACCATCAAACCACAAGCAGACACCACAAAAAACACCAAAGAAATCTGCAGTTTTTCTTTTTTTCAGCATGGGCAGTCAGTGTGCAAGGACTATTACCTCAGGCATCAGATGTCAAGCAAGGAACCGCAGTCCTCAATCAAATGTTTGTGTGAGACTGATAAACACTGCTTCTCACCTGGAACATATACTCCCTTCCCTTCCAATACTCCTCTCCATCACCAACTTGAAATGACAACAGCAGCAGCACCAGATGAATCATACACTTTCCTCTCCCATCTAGAAAATCCTTGCCACCACCAGATCGATACCTAGTGCAGCAAAAGCACCATGGGATGGATTGTCGAGTATGGATGGGGGGCTCCTGAAAGACCAGAACCAGCAGACAACTCCAACCCCCAAACCCAAAATCCACAATCCCCCAACCCGTGAAGAAATTCCCAGTAAATCCCACAGTTGGGCGTTTGGGTGTCGGTAGATGCGCACATTTGAGGTCGCGCAACTCTCGGACGGATGTTGCACGCAACGCGCAAGGCACGTTTTCCTTCAAACGAGGAGGAACAGCAACATGACTTGTAATTAGGGTTTCGAGGTTTGGATCCCGACGACTACCAGGCATTTGCAGTTCTCCGCTTCCGCGTCTTTTCTTTTCTGGTGGACAATGCCGACATCTTCATCTTAGCGTTTGCTGTTTTCCCTGCATTTGTAGTATGTGGATGCGAAATGGTGCAACTCGGTTGTCGCGTCTTTGCTGAGCATTAGGGTAGAGAAGAGCGGGAGTGTGGGTGGTGGAGATTCTAGAAGAGTGCGGTGGTAGGTTCAAGATCTGGAAATGGCGGCGCCGGAGGAAACTTCTGCGTCTCGGTATGTGAAGCTGGTGAAGGAGCAGGAGGCGCCCGTGGAGGATATCCGGCCCGGAGAGCTCAATCAGCCAGTACATGTGCCTCAGGTGGTTGTTGTTCTTGAGCTGTGTTTTTCTCCCCTATTCTAGATCTAGGGTTTTGTGGATCTGTTTGAAGATCTTGTGTGGGGTTTTGCCGTCTGTTACGGAGTTTGTTTTCTGGATGTGCAATCCGAAATGCTCTTGACCTGCTGCTGCACTTCTCTGTGTGACTCTCAGTCTTTTCTTACTCTATCTATGGATCCTCAGGGCTCTCTTGATCTGCAGACTTGAAGAGACTTCAGACCAGAGGCAAGAAGAAACAGGTTCAATGTAATTATGATATAGTTTAATGTGATTTCTGTTGATCAAAAAAGAATTTACAGTTAGTGGTTGGTGTGGTTGTTGGATAGCTGGTGGTGCACAAGTGTGCGGAATGTGGCCAGCCTCTACCTGACAGCTATGAACCACCTAGCAATGAACCTTGGACAACAGGGATTCTTGGATGTGGCGAAGACATGGATTCCTGTGAGCTTTCCTGCACCCTCTTCCATAAAACCCATCACCTCTCCATCTGTCTCATCAAATCTGAATCTTCTCTGAGTGCTGTCTCCTTGAACACACAGATCTGTGTGTTGTACCAAGTGTCAGCAATCCATTTTAGCTAAAGTTATGTTGAGAATTTAAGTGCCCTGCTGATGAGTACATATGTGAATCATAGCAAGCTTGTTTCTTGAGTGCTAGCCAATGTCATGATTGAGTCTTTCTTTTGCTTCTGGAAATGCAATAAAAACTCTGGATGCAGTTTTTGTGTAATAGTTACCCAGATTTTGGGTTGATTGGTGTATAGTTATCTACACCCACTGTTGGGAGCTGATGAAGTCAGTGTGTAGTCATGGCAGCTCATGACTGCTATTTGTGATGAAGAAGGTGACAGTTTGATACTTTGAAAGCAACTCTGATTGCATTTATTTTCATGTTTTCGTCTAATTTTTGTTTGTGGATATTTCTCTACAATTTCATAGATATGTGAATCGTACCAAGGCTTCAGAAGATGCATATCAAAGTAGATGAATTATCTTGAGTTGATGAAGGCACCCAAGAACCCCAAGTACATCAATAGTACTTTCCTTTCCAAAGGGTTTCATCTTGTTTTTTATGTTTCAAACCTGGGAACCTCAGCCTTGAAAAAAAGATTCCGAGAACATGGAATCCAAAACATTTCTAAGTTTGCTTTTTCTTCTTTTGAGTACAAACTTTGAAGTCCTTGGCTTTGTCAAGTTAAAGATCCAACCTTTGCCCTTTCGCTATGATAGTCCCTTGCTGCCTTTCTCTTATGTTGATTGCACACACCTTAAAAGATTCCAGCACTCTTTTGTTATTACCTACATGGAAAAATGTAGTAATAACTTTGCGTTTTTGTCAGAAGCATTGGGTTTTGTCAGTTTCAATGATATGAAGACACTCATGAAAAATCTAGGTTGTCAGAATCTGCACTTAAATTCTTCATAGTTCTTTCAACGCTGTTATTAAGTTTAAGGCAAAGTGTGGACCTTGTCTTGCTTTTCTTTTTGCAGTTTGGATGTTTGACAAAGACAACAGCCTAATTCTTGTCCAATTTCCTTACAAGTTGTCCTTAGTACGAAGGTTTGTTGATGATCTCTTTGTTCCTGTTATCCTTGATTTTTCCAACTTCATGTATCTAGACAAACAGTCTATCGGTGGTGGCATATACCCAGAATGATTTTGTGAGCTTCATTGATGGATCTATTCTGATGTCTTCTCTTGCAAATTCTTGTATTTAGCAACATCCCAAGATTCCAAATTGACATTTTTGACAAGTGTTCTTAGCCAGAATATGCAGGTATCAACATGATTTGTATGCCTCATTTGGATTCCAATATTTCAGATCCTGCAATATTTGGAGCAGTCAATAGTCAGTTCTTTAGTTTCTTAAGTCTTTTGTAGCTCCAAAGCCTTAAGAAGTTCTTCCTAGCTCAAATCGTGAGTTTAAGAGTTCTTTGTAGGTCAAATTGCAAACTTAATTGACCTGTCTGCTGAACAAGAAGGGTTACTCTTCAAAGTTTTTTGGCTGATCTGCCTTCCTTCTCTGTCGCTGATCCTTTTTTTGAGAAGGAATTTCTGGATCCATGCTGGCTTACTATGGAAGAGCAGCTTGCAACTAACTTCAAAGTTTGTCTGGAGCATTTTGATTTGAGACATCTGGTTTGTGCTGAAGACACTCCCACAAACCCACAAGATCTTTGGAGTGAGAGGGCATGGCAATTGATCTTGGGGCTGCAATTCTGCCAATTGTGAGAGTTGCACATCTCCCCTGCTTCTGAGAGTAGATCTACAAACATGGGCAGGAACTGATGGGATCATTGCTTTGTGTGCAGGTTGGAGAGGCTTCTTTTGCCCCTGTGTTTTATTTGGGCACAATGTTGAGAGGATGAAGGATGATGT
>Ga0209208_10003494_pt1 | contig 22464 bp, 14 predicted proteins | sample S1TSphfallax_3_FD_187694 | JGI IMG/M metagenome (GOLD analysis project Ga0209208, IMG submission 187694) | Host-associated microbial communities from peat moss isolated from Minnesota, USA - S1T2_Fd - Sphagnum fallax MG (SPAdes) (version 2) | ecosystem: Host-associated > Plants > Peat moss >...
AGATGCATATTGTTTAGCTTTTTAAATTTCCCATATTTAAGATCATGACCAAGATCCATCTTGTTTGATATACTTATTGTTTTTTCAAGCTTACATAACATAAATAAGGGAAGATAAAAATAATTTTAAAATAAAATAAAATAAAATAAAAAACCTCAAACCCATTCCACTTATCAAGATTGAACTTTATATGTATCCATATGTTGGCTTCTAAGAAAAAATACCTATGAAATGCAAAACACATTATCAAATTGTTACAATAAGTTATAAATAAGTAGATGGGTAATTTACATTAGCAAACACAATCTATAACCATACCACAGATGTTGCATTCAACACAAAGGTATGTCCATCCTCATTATTACACTTTAAACAATATTCTACAACAAGACAAATCAACTTGATGATCATGTAACCAAAATTGGAGTATAAAAAATTGCTCGTGGTGAAACATATAAGGATGCACACCCATGATGGTTTAAGTTTGCTTTGATGTTTACTTTATGAAAGATCAATTCCTTGCTAGGATTTCTTTGATTGAATTGCACAAGGATTATTGGCACCTTATATTGTAGTGGCAAATTTGTACAAAACTAGAAATCCCATCATTACAAGGAATTGAAAGAGGTTCCTACCAAGGATTTATTATCCAACCTTGAAAGAGTTAAAACATGGTTCATTAATCTAATGCACCAGAAAAATTCTCATCAATTTTCATTCTCATTTGAATATGTAAATAATAAAAGTTCCAAGAGAGCTAATTAAAAAAAGGTACCCTAAACAAGAAATCAAACATCTAGTCTCTATAAACACAATGTTAAGTTCTTTTGAGCCAATGCGCTGCAAACTTACAAGGCATTGCACATGTATAAACTTGTAGTTATTAGGTTTAACAAAAGCATGTGCAACATGTAGCCTAAATCCCAAACCTATTGAACACTAAAAAGAACAAAATTTAAACATGTTTAGGGTCTACGTGTAACTTACATCCAAAAGGACAGCTAACTTCCTTTTGTAAACAACTCATTGAAAACCTTCCAATTTATATGGGCAAATGTATCCTACATAAAAAACAAACAACGCATGAACACTTCATGAACTAATCTAAGATGCAACATATTGAAAAATATGTTAATACTTAAGAAATCCACTACTACAAAAAAAGACCTATAGTCTGAAACTTGTGACATGAATGGGAAGGGGGAGAATGGGTGGGATTCAAAACAATTGGCCAAGTAAGAGAAGATGAAAAAAGGGGAGAAGAACCACATGTTATGGGTGGTGGTACAACAGCAACAACAAAGCTTTTGTAGGAATTTGAATTAAAGAAGAAAAAGGTCTTCCAGTGAAAAGAAGTGCATTTTTGGAATAGGTACGCATTGTTGAAGCAAGGAAGCTTGGCATAACATTTGAAGGTATATTATCATTCATGTCCAGCGTCTTGAGCGCTTACAAGTTCACCAAAGATTATAGCTTAAGGCCCATGATGTTGTTCCCTTTCAAGATAATGGTAGCCAATGATGTCACATTCTTCAACGCATGAGACATGGTACCCAACAAGCCAAACTTTCCTTGAATAAAACTACAAATCGAGCCTTAGAAGTTGATTGTGCACCTAGCAATGTAAACAGTGAACTGAACAACAACAAACAATGCACAAAATAGACCTTGTACATATAATCCCCAAGCAAGAAGAGTAGAAGAATGGGAGTAGAAAAGGGATAAACATAGAGTGAGAGAGGACATGTTGATGGGCTACACGCACACAGATTAGGGCATTGAAATAAAAATGTGCATTGAGAGGGGAGACATCAATGGGCCCATGCATAGATTAGGGCATTGAAATCAGACATGAAGAAACACTTGAAGATAATGTTCATCTTACAAGTGTTTGAAATTAACCAATGAAAATGTGCCATGCAACCACAAAAGAAAATCCACCATTGGGCAAAATGAACCCCTTTCCTTTTACAAAATAAACATATTGGCTCATTATAAGTCGTTTGCACCTTAATATTCAATTTCCCAAAGCATAAAATTTTCAAATGTGAATTCTTTTAATTCTTAGTTTACCACCTTCATTGCATTCTACGTTATTTGGTGGAATGAAGTATTTGTTTGAGTCCTCTTCATCTGGAGTTTGAACCAACACTATTTTTTTATCAATAGGAGGTATTATACTTTTTTACATTTTTGAATTTTCTTATATGTTCCATAAATTCATTTTTTTAATTTTTGTAGAAATAATCAAATATGGATGTCAATTGATATTGAATTAATATTGAAATATATATTTCGTGATTGAAAAAATCAAAAGAGTAATTATGAATGATGATATTACTTTTCACTAGATGACTCTACCCATGTTTAAAATGGCCTCCAATAAATCAATGATCTCATGAAAACATTGAACTTCCTTTTCACTTACATCAAGTCCATTGAAAAATCAAGTTCTTATTCTCTTTATGCAATACATCACTACTTGATACACATCTTGAGATTGTTTCATGGGTTTTTTTATTTGATCCTTGTTATTTCCTCTTGTTAGATTTCTTGTTTACAGTCTCCCATGATAGAATTACAACGTGTTTTCCAATAGTTTCAATAGTTTTCTCAATTTAAGTTGTGTATTATTTCCCAAGTTTCTAATTGTGTCTTTACATGTTTCCAATAGTCTTAGGTATTAGTCAATGCATATTTAATTTTCTTTTATTATCACATCTTTCTCAATAGAGTTTTATTTCGACTTCAATGGGTTTTCCCATGCAATATGATTGTCTTCTACTACAATTCATTGTAGAAGGTAACTTGAGGTCAAGTGTTCCATATTCAATGTAGGAGTTTCTTTAATGTTTTTTTAATGTTTTGTTCCATGGATAGAAGTGGCCAATATTTGATATTTGTAGGCTTTTACTTAGTTAAAAAATTCAAAGGTGACATGATTGTTTTCTTGAACTCAATTCTATATATTATTTCATAAACCATATTATATTTTTCAAAATTATTTGAACTTCTATATCAAGTCTAGATGCTTATCTATCCTTAGAAATTATCTTTACATTTGTTATCATTTTTTTAGTTGGCTCATCATTCTAGGTTCTTTTATTATTTTCTATTTTTCATCCACTTTTATTTTGTCCCTTATACATAACACTCAATGATTTCATGTCTTGTTTTATTATATAAATGAAATGAAATGAAAAATTTGGGCTATCACTTGTGTCAAAAATTTCAAAATATGATGCCCATTTTTGGACCAATATCATCCTACTATAGCTAATTGATGGATTTTCTAGCAATTATTGTCACCCCCCATATTGTAATCACTGCATATTAAAGATATTATTGTTGTTATTCCAAAACACATTACAAAATCTATTCCTACATGCATCAAAGCCTCGAAGTTATGTGTCCACACAAAGTTGTTAATTGTTACCCACTTTTACTCTAGACTTTTATCCTGTCAGGTTTTCTAGTTGTGAATTTTAGAGGTGTTGCCAAACTCTATTATGAAAATATTGAGCCAAGTCGGGTGCTATTGCTAGGTCGTTTAGTTTGTTGGAACCTATTGTAGAGTGTGGTGTAGTTGTTGGCATCACAATTACAAAATGTGGGTGTGATTCACTAATCCCCATCACTAAACTAATGAATTCACTACTTTCCAACTTGTCCTCATTTATTCAAACCAATGAATTCACTCAAAATCTAGTGAAATCACTTGGTGTACATGGACACCTTTTGTTGTAGTGCATGGTGTCCTTTGAATTTGTTGTCTTTTTTTTTGAATCCATCATTGCGTCTTTTGGGTATGGTGGGGAGTTCTCGTTTTCCACCTTGCTTCTAGTAATATTACTGGCCAACATTGGCTGATCCATTTTTTTGTTGTAAATGAGTTTGGTGTTTTGTATGCATCATCTTCAATGTTAGAAATGTTCCTTGGCCACTTTCATAGCAAGATTGATTTGCTTATTTTTTAGTTGGACTAAAATCTGAGAAGGTTATCACATTGCCTATGAAACCATGTTGTATAATTTCAATTCGACAGGTGTGTTGGCCATGAATTGTCTTTAAAAGGTTGTCATAAGCTATTCAAAACTCATGGCAAAACATTTTTATCACTATCATGTATATCTTGTAATCTTGCAAGTGGATAGAAGACGCCCAATACCCAACCTTTGCTAGGGACTCTACATTTATATTCTTCAAATCTCTTCTTTCTACTAACAATTACAAATCCAAGTCTTGCAATGTTCGGCAAAAAATGTTTTGGATATGGATATCGTGACATGGTGCAAATGAACAATTTACTCATAACTTTTTTACTTTGATTGCTACTTAAATGCTCATCGATTCAAGAAATTAAACTCTATTTGTTCAATGACACAAAGTTGTAAACATCTCCCAAGAAGATAGTTTTATAAGGTCGCTCTTCAATTTTTGCATTCAATGGCCTTTTGAAAACTATCTAATTTCCATTGGATCGTTTGAATGGAATTGACTATTTTAAAACGTTTATAGTTAGCAAAACATATATGTTTCCTACTTGTGTCATGTGTTCTATGGGTAATCAAGTAATTGTGAACGCTTGACTACCCCTTAGGCCTAATGTTGCTTTAGGCCATTTTTGGTTGGGATTTTTATTTACATGCCATGTGTCCAGTTTATGGCCTCTAGCAAATACGACTCCTATACTTCATTGTATTTTTACATCGACCTTCATATTAAGTGTGAAACTTTCAATACATTTTCCAAGTTTCATTTGATTTTTGGATGGACAAGAGAGTTTTAATTATGTAGTGAGAGCAATTAAACAATCCTATCAACGATTTATTTTTCATATAAATATTTTAATTGAAGTGTATTCTAAATCTTAAAATCAAGATTACACATATTGGAGACATTTACTTTGGTGCAATTTTCACCCTATGAATGCCATGTGGCCAGGTTGATGACTTGGTCCATTTCCATGTTAACATCATCCATAACTTTGGTCCATTTCCCTATTGTAAACAAGTATTGTTTCTTCATATGTATCATATTTTGCATTTAAATTATTTCTTGGCCAATTCTTTGCTAGGATTGAATCACCTTTTTTTCAAGCGCTTCAAATCCCAATAGGTATTTGCAATGCCAATGAAATTGCATTTTTAAATTTCAATTTGTTGGGTCTCCTAGCCATGGATTGTTTTCAGGTTGTTGTGGCAAGCTATTCATAAATTCTCATAATAAACATTTTCATCACTGTCACATATATCTTGTAATCTTAGAAGCGATTAAAAATCTTTAGTATCCAACCATTGCTTGAATATCTACATCTACATTCTTGAATTTTCTTCTTTCTACAGACATGTACATATCCAAATCTGGTGATGTGCGTGACTATTTTAATGATTTTTTGTCATATTTTCAATGACTTTTTCTTTCAATAGTCATAATAGAATTTCTCAACAAGCAAGCTCACTATCCAACTTTAGCCACTATTCATGTTAACACGTTTATTGAACCACAAATTATTGCAAAAAATTAGATTTTTGTTTCCCTTTCAATTATTGAACTGTTGTTTATTTTTACTATCATACGCATCTTGTGATTTTGAGGTTGGCCCTATCGTTTGACAAATCACCGGATGTTTTAAAACTTTGTTTTTTAAATCTTGTGGCACCTAGGTTCGTTTGCTTGGAGTTACATAGACTTATTTTCAAGGTTTCAAGAATTATGTTGATTGCAACAAAATTACCAAATCCTTTGTTGACAAATCATTGAGTAAGTTGTGAAAAAATGTTATGGAATCAGCCTCTTCAAACTTGCACATTCTTTGAAGAAATCCATGGCATGTGTAAATATCGCCCAATGGTAGTTTTCCATATCTTCCTTTGAAATGTTTATAATTTGTTTAAATAATGCAAGACTTTATTTGTCTATCTTGGCATTCACCCATCACCATGTTGTCCATTCATTTGTTTTGTTAATTGCCCTTTTCCATTCTATTCCCCATGTTTTGATTTCTAGCAAATGTTGGAGGGGGACTAACCAAGTGTCATCTTTTGGATATTCCCAAGGTTTTGTTGTCATTTCACATATTCTATCTAGTATTCTTGAGATTAATGTATATTCAATCATAGATTCCAAGGTGTTTGGTGTGAAAATTGGTGTCAATTTTCCTCTTGCTATTGTAAAATAAAGGCTTAAGAATTGCAAGCACACGGTAGAGGTAGAAAAGATGTAACTAGGTAGTACGAATGGAAAAAATGTAAATTGTTGTATAGATCAAGCAAATTAATAGTAAAGGAGGAAAATGCAATTTGATTGTATAAATAACAATAATGGTGCTAGAAGCAAAAGGTTGAGAAAATGAATGAAACTAAAAAATAACTTGAAATCATATAAACAATGTAAAATGTCATGGGCTACCTCATATTGTCTCAATTCCTATTGGGCACATGCCTCTTGGTGGTGAACATGTATCATTTGGATTGGCACATATACCTTTTGGTGGGTCAACATGTTTATATGTCATCGAATTGGATTTAGTTAAACATTCTATATGGTTTAGATGTTGTAGAGCTTGAATATATTTTATATTAATGAAATATGAAGTATGACTTGAAGTGTGACTTGAACATTTCATGTGTCAGATGTTTTGAAATATACCAACTTAAATTGTTTTCACCATGTTTCTTTTGTTCAATTTTCCACAAAAAAAATATGTTGCCAATGTTCATAAAAAATATCCATTTTGTTTTCATCATAAATATCATTCATACATGAACATGCGGAAAAATATTCCTCCATGTCACCAAACATTATGTCCCATGTGTCAAAAAATATTTTCCTAATATTCCATTGACATGGGTAGAATATATTAAAAAAAGTCTGGTCATGATCACTTGCTCATGCTCACACTTGCAAGCTCATGAAATAACATCCTTGATAAAAAAACATTGATCATGTTCTTTCAAAGTGTCATCCTCCTAAGTAATATGCATACTTTCTTTCGCAATATTGGAGAATATTTAAAACTCCTACACCTCACCTATGAATCTTGATGACTTGTGAAGTTAAGCAAATTCAAAAAATTTTGTTGGACCTCTCCAAACCCTTAAGCTCCTTTGTAGGTGTCACCACGGTCTTGCTCCAATCAACCCCCACAAAGCTCCTTCAAGTTTCAACTCTTGTTATACACAATTCTTTCAAAATGCAAAACTTTCATTACATCCTCCTATCAATTGAACATCTAGTTCAGCTTTTTTTTCACATGATCATCACAACTATTTTCTTTTATAGCAACAAGCAATCATGCTTAAGCACTTGTGCTGAAACATTCATGTTCAAATACACATGAGAAAGCTCACATACTCACATTCACAGACACAACACAAAAAGCTAATAAAACATTCACGTGCAAGCACACATGAGCAAAAAGAGAGAACTCTATGGCAAAAAAACTTGCAATGACATGCATGAATTTGGGACCAAACTCATTTGGCTTTGAGTTTTAATCCAAAAACAAGTTTGTACCCGATTGATTTCCTTTGTTTAAATTATGCACCCTATTTTTGCATACGTGCTTTGTTTTGACAATATTGGGGGTTCCCATAGCTTGTTTGAAGGATTTTACAAATAATTTTATTATTATGTATACATTCACCACCAATTGTTCTAGAGCAGATGCAATTAATGGATAGTTAAGGCAATTGGACATTACTGGGTATAATGATGAAGTCACAATGGTTTGACATGTTGCAAGCAACTTTTGTAAGGTTATCACTACATTTATTGGACAATAGAGAATCAATGTCACCAATGCACAATCCAATGATTCAATTGTGGATGAAACCCAACTAAGCTAATGTTGGGCTTCACTTGATAACCTATCTTGTTAAAAATAAATCATGCAGGTAAGTAGGACAATAGGTGATTACTAGGTAATAGATGTATATGGATGGTTAGTAGGTAGAGGAAATAACAACACATCTACGGATTGTGGTTATCTAGGGAATTGGAACCTAATGAAAAATGTTTCCTATCCACCAACTATCCATCCTCCATGGTGCATTGCTAGCTATTGGTTCACTCTGGTGGACTCAGTGTCATTGTGGTGTCATCAAATTGTTGTGGACATTTCTCTATGGTTTCGTATATATATATATATATATATATATAGTGCTAGATAAAGCCCAAGGTTGTGGCCACCATAAATCCTGATAGATAAACTGCAAAGCCAAAGCAATTCACTCTTCAACATCACATCTGAGATGAGCCAAGGAAATGTATTGCCAAGTACACAACATTAATCATCTGTTGCCCACCAGATCTCAACACACATGAGGAAAAAGTGAACCCATAATTCTTTACTAAATACTAACTGACAACAAGTGCAAAACTCAGGCCTAAATTCCTAACTTTCAGAAGCATTCAACAGATCCAGAAGCTCTCCTTTCTTCAGTTTGGAGTATCCTTTCAAGCCCCTGGCTTTAGCAAGACTTCTCAACTCTGCCAGCTTATAGCTAGAAAGATCTTGAGTTATGCTCCCATTCCCTGATGAAACATGTGCTTCGAAATGCTCCACACTAACACTGATTTTCAAGTTCTTTTGTCTTTCATTACCACCTCTTGAGGTATGGGTCTCTGACTTGAGCCCATTGTCAGAGTTGCCATCATCCACAAGAAATTCAGGGCCTCTTCCCACAATTTCCTGCAAGTCTTGAGACAATGGAGACTCTTTGGAAGGTTCTTGCCCATAACTCTTAGCATTTGCAGAGGCTCCATGCTCATTCACAACTGGTGCTGGTGACATTTCTGGAACAATCTCAGATGATGAAACAGAAGAGGACTCTTTCTTGGATGGTATTGGTGATCTCTTTGAGAAGGCGGAAGGAAACCGAGGTGGCAGATTTGCCTTCACAGTACTGCCAACAGTCTCTTGCAATTTCTCTTGCACTAAATGCATAACTTCTGCAGCTTTGTCCACTCTATGTCCAGGCCTTCCCTTCTTGTTACCTGCTGAGGTAGGAATTGGTGACCTCTTTTGGAACTGTGAAGTGCTACGTGGCCTGCGCACAGGTGCCCTATGAGTGGGTGCATCAACATCAATATGCTGCTCAGCCCGTGGCTGACTTGCTGTCTTCTTACTTTGAGGTGGTTGAGCCCCACTGAAGGAAAAAACAAGGCTCCCATCTGCAAGCTCTGCGAGTCCCAAAGGCTGCATCAAAGTTCATACCTCAGTTGCCAAAACAAAGTTCATAAACTTCTCTGTAGCCTCATATAAGCAGCCCAATTACCTGTCTCTGTTCCTGTGATGTGGAAGAGCTCAGCTCTGCCCAAAACTAAGAACAGCATGAAATGGCTCTTTGTATGCTGCATTGCTACAGCACCTCCTCAAGCCTAGGGCTAAGTCTACCAAAGCTTGTCATACAACAAGAACTCTGTACACAAGTTGATATATAACCACAACTAGTTACCAACTGAAAAAGATTTCTATGCCTTCCAGTGGAACAGAAAGAAGTAGCAGAAGTCAAGTTGGGAAAAAGAAAAAAACCCACACTAGAAACCAAGAGATGAAAACCAAGGACCACTGCAAGTAGAAAAGCTAAGTAATTGTGACAAAAAAGAACCCCAAATCCACAAACCCTAAACACATTCAATTATATAATGACTTGGTCTTCAAACACCCAGGAAACATTTCTTTCCCTGGCATGTTATAAAATCACAGTCGAGCACCTCCTCTCCCGACCAAGAGAGAGTTCATCATGTGCTTCTGACCTAGTACATATACCAAAGCCATGTCAAATCCAAGAGTACATCATGTGCTCAAGACATACTACATACATCAAAGCAATGCCAAATCCAAGAGTTTGTCATTTGCTGAAGACCTAGTACACGTATCAAAGCCATGCCAAATCTCATATCCAAATGCCAGTGCTAAAATTCATTTGAGCAAAACCTGTCCTCTTCTGTAGGATTACAAAGAACGGTGAAAACCAGACCTTGAACAGAAGTAATATCGGCTTCCCCCTCAGTCATTGCCAGAACAGGTGTGTCAATCCTACGGCTGGAAGAGTTGTGCAGCGAAACCCTGCTGCTGCTGCTAAAAGTCCTTCCACTGCAATCATAATGTAAAACCAAACCATTGGGCACCGCTGAGTCAGTCAGTCAAAATTTTACCCTCACGAATGCCGCTGTTGCTGCTGCTTCTTCTTCTTCTTCTGCCGCTTGTCATATACAAAAAAACACACCAAACTCCCCCTCATCATCATCACACATGTAGCAGGTAGGCAGCCGCAGAAGAAGAAGAAGAGCAAGGTTTGTGTTGATCATCAATAACAGCAACCACGAGAGGGAGAGACTTTCCATAAAACTTACCCGGAAGTGAGCCGCCGAGTGTCGCATCCCTTATTATTATTATATCGACTTCTTGTTGATGATGATGAAGATGATGATGTTGTTGTTGTTGTAGTAGAGGCTGATACCAGCGTGCGGTGAAGAGAGAGAGAAGAGGGCGGGGGCGGCGCTATCGCCATGGATTATCAGGTACTTCTCGACCTCAAAATTAATTTTCCTTCCCTCGACTCTTGGTCCTAAGTTCTTCTTCCTCTGAACTTAGAGCAGCTCCAGCGCTGCTCAGTATGTGACCTTGCAAAAATATTTCTCACATCCAAGTTTAGTTATTTCATTTTTTCCCCCAATTCCCACTCGTAAAACTAAAACTGGGACTGCAAGTAGGTGGGAGGGACTCTACAAATGGCAAACAAATCCGCAAAGGTGCCAAAGATACACCCTGTGCAACAGGAGCCAATTTGCGAGAGGCAAGCAGGGTAGGAGGGACGCGCGGCGCAGAGAGAGAGAGAGAGAGAACGGCGCGGGGCCCTATGGGTGTTGACGATGAGGAAGACATGTATTTTATAAATTTTTAGAAAAGAATGCATCTGGTATCTATGACCGTATGGCCCAATGGATAAGGCGCTGGTCTACGGAACCAGAGATTCTGGGTTCGATCCCCAGTATGGTCGCTTACCACGGCCGAGATTTTTTTTCTCGTCTGATTTGGATCAGAGTTCATACTTGGGATCGAAAAGTTTTGAGTCTGTGATCGAAATTACCAAGTATGGTCTCGGTAAATTTGTTTTGCTACGCCCTTCATTTATGTTTGATTGCAATTTCTGTGATTTTTATTTTCTCCTAGTTTTCTTCAACTAAAAAGTTGAGAAAATTTTGGGCAATTGTGTTTTTCTAGTGTAAATTGAGCTTTTTTTAAAAAAAATTAGGGGAAATTTTTGCCAAAATTTCAATATCCAAAATTGAAAACAGAAATACTCCTTGCAAAGTTGCCATGCAACCAACTTTCTAAGAATAGATTTTCAGCTTTTTTTTCTAGTTATTTTATCATCAGCACCATCACTTCCAGAAGGAATCAATACATCCACCCTTCACTTCATTTTGAAGGTAGTTTTTTAGACCAGACTGAAGTGATATTATCATGAGGTTTTAAGTTTCGAATACCTAACACCTAATAAGGCATCATACTGGTCTTTAGGAATTTAAAATCGATGCAAATAAAATCTTCTACTATTTCAAAAATTCTTTTCGTGCCTTATGGAGTGTGGTCATAGATTGTAAAGGGCATGGTAACCAGGGAAGTCCGTGTCAATTTAGTGGGTTTACCAATGAAATGCTGCATTGGCAACCTTTAAGGGGCGAGGAGAGAGGAGAGGTTTTCCACTCAAAAGCACATAAGGAGCCAATCAATTGAAGGACAGTATCAACACAAGTTGCAGTTATTTTTGAGTGGGGGCAGGTAAGCAACACTTAGTATTCACAAAGGGATTTGATTCTCACATCTTTCATATTTTGCATGGCACTGTCCTGGTTCAACTTTTTGTCAAAATTATGAAAGAAAGAAACAACTCCCAATGGAGCCCACAAACCCATTACCCCCAAGAAACTTGCCATTGACCCTGTAATCCAATTTATAGGTGTGGCATTATAGGCCCACAATTATAGGCAAAACCCTCCTCTCTAGAGCCACATATCAATCTCAGCAGAAAATTGTTTGTGTGAATTTGGAATCAAAAAGAAAAAATGATGTGCACACTTCGCTACTGGCTGTCATCTGAAAACCAGGACTGGGAATGGGCATCACCATAAGCTCTCACTTCTGGTTATAAAAGAACGTGACACCAGTTTCCTTACAAAATTCATATGATTAGGCAGGCAAGATGATGGAAGCAAAGAATGTGCATGGGAAGTGGCAAACTGATAATTAGGATAGGCATCTTGCCACCGTAATCTGAGAACAAAAATGCAAATAGCAATAGTTACATATAAATGGGTGAGTAATCTATCTATATATACACTATACCTGGGGTCCACTCTACAGTAGGCGCAAAGCAGTTCTTTTAATGGGAAAATTCCATTGGTGTGGGGGTACTGTTTTCCAGGTTTACCCTACCACAATAACCCAGACATACCTCTCTTTTTTTGTAACAAAGGCCTCAAAATCTAAACTTTTGCTAGTATCTTTCTACTCAACCAATGATGGAAGCTACTGGGAAGATAAGACAGGTTCAGGGTAGTGTCAAAGGTGAAAGAAGGCCAGCAATTATTTGAAGAGGTGCTTCTGCATATTGACTACACACACACAAGGAGCAAAGGGGTTACAGACCTCGTAGTCAGGACACGCACTGATGACGAGACTACAGGGGTAGCCCTTGATGAAGCCAATCATTCCAGGACTTAAAACTCAGCTCCTGATGCATGTAGAGATTATCTTGTGTGATGTCATATGATAGCTAGCAGAATCAATCGCTAATGTTGCACTGCTGAATGTAGGGGTGGTCATAATTGACAAACTTGGACCACAAAGGCTTGAATTTGCTCATGCCAATATCTAACCAGGGCTTCATGTTGCCATTGTAGTGGATAACAGCTGCAGTTGCAATTTCTGAGTCCTCAACAGCTGATTTGTAGCCCAGCCCCAACACATGCCATGACTTCTCAAGTGGATATGTCAAGTTGTAGAAGGTGATTAATCCTGGTGGTAGTGTACCAAGCTTCCACAGCAATCTATGCTCATTCTGTGCATACACAAAATGAAAAGATTAGTAGAAACCAAGGATGTCATTTCAAGTCTGAAACAAAATAACACTGCTGAACTTCTGTCAGATCTCAGAAAAATGCATGACACAACACTTCATTTCATAAACAATAGAAGTGAAGTTCATTCAGAATGTGAGGGGAGAACTGCAAGCAATACACACCTGGCTCTGCCATTTGTGATAGATGCCCGTAATATCACGCTTTTTCCACTCCTTCAAATCGAACACATTCATACCATATGCCCACCCACATGCATTTGGATCAAAGTTCTCTGAGATCAGGGGATTGGAGAAGTTCAAGTACTTATCAAAGCGATGGAAACTCTCACCACAGGTTTCAACAGCACCATTAACATTGCCCTCAAGATCAACATCCCAGAGAGGTGTGAGATCTTTCTGAACCACAATGTCATCATCTAGAAAGACTATCTTATCCAGCTTGGGATATACTTCAGGAAGATAAAAGCGCAAGTGATTCAACATTGATAGATACTTAGGGTTCCGATACTTCAAATTGGATGTTCCAGCAGCCAAGGTCATTGCACTATCAGCCTTGAAGTAAAAGTTCTTCATTGCAGATGATTGCAGTTGGTGCAGCACTGGACAGTAGGAGGAGTTCAGCCACTTGAAATCATCAACATTCTGAACTTCAATACTCGCAGCTCCAGGAGGATTTGCCAAAAACCACATTTTCATAGCCCCAAAGTTCAGCTTGTCTGTTACGATGTGGAATACATGCTTTTCAGGTTCCTGCTATGAGGACAGACAGTTAAAATGATATACTTGATCTTTCTGATGCATTTCAAGGCAATGTCTGGATGCTATGCAGTACACAGATAATGAAAACACAAACTTCTAACTAAACTATGCCCACCATCCCACAGCCTGGGTTAAGAAGCTTATGCACATATTTCGAAACCTCTGAGTGATCAGCCAGCTAAGAACAATTTGCACAAAAAAACTGAAAAGACTGAGATATGAACACCAAGAACAGACCTTTGCATTTGAAACAGCTGAGTTTACAACCACTGATGCTGCAAGGATGTTGTCAGAGAAAAGCGCATAGTGATAGAGACTAGGGTCTTCAAGTCTCTCCTGATGAGGGAAGTCACGTTGATCAAGTGGGAGCATATGGTACTCCACTGTGAGCCGCATAGAGAAACAATGGAGACCCTTCGGAATAGTTTTGGCAGCCAACTGACTCAAAAAAGTGCTCTGTTTCTTGAGCATACGAGCATTCTCCTCAGCCGATTGAAGCATGGCTCTCAACTTCTTGACCATTATGGTGGTGTCATAGTTGTTCTCCTGTGCTTGTGCCAACACCTCAGCCATCAGCTTCATCTTCTCTTCTGCCCTGCACATTCCAGTTTGGATACATCAGGCTTTGAATATATGCACCATGTGTAAGTGGCAGATCCTTCAGGAAAGTATCCTGTTGGTTGAGATCCAATGCAGTAAATCATTAAATGCATATGAATGACTGCATCTAAAACTAGAGACTCACCCACTTGGAAGTTCAGTATCAAGACTGACATCCCCTACAAAACTTTTGTGCTCCTTGATACACTGTTTCAAATCACGAACAAGATCCAAATGATTTTGACCCTGTGCAAGATTAGCATACGCCCTGGCCATGATGATCTGATCCCGCATATGTCGCACGACAGTATCTCCAGTATGATTACCAGACTTGGATGAAACACTTTTGTTCGCATCTTCAGCACTCTTCCCCTGGTCTTCACCCTGTTATACCTCAAATCTGTTAGATTATCATATACCTTGCTAGCATGACCCCCTGCTTTCATAAAGAATTGCATAGTGCAGTCACCTTAGCTGCATATATAAGGCTTAAGAACCTGAAGTAGTTCCTACATTGCAGGGGTGTCCGAGAATCCCTATGACCTAATCTACCAAGCCCATCACACTATCTTCATGTATCTTCGGATATAGCAAAAACTCTTGCAGACCATTTGAGCACAAATGGAATACCAGGATTTATTGGGTGCACACCCCAACCCTGATCCACAAGTTCACTACATAGAATATCCTTGACTAGTCAAGGTTTTGCATGAGATCCATCCAAAAAGATTCACACCTTTGCTGGATTCTGGCTCTCACTGCCCTGTACAACTTGCTCAATGACTCCACCTGCACATCCCACAGCCAAACACACATGGCAACTTTGTAAACACAATTCCATCACATGCCATGTGAGCCATACTACTACACAAATAGAGCACCACAGTATGTAGGATCTTTTCACTAGCATACTTGCCCTAAGCCTGCCCTAAAACATGAATGACTCATGAACTCCTTTACATGCAAGTGCATGAAATACAGGGTCAATTCTCATGATAGTATCTGGTCAATCAAATGGTGAAACTTCAAAGCTCACCTGTGCTCCATGATCCTGACATATTTTCTGACCTGTCCTCCAAAAGCTTTTTTGACTCCTGAAATTTGACATACAATAACAGATCAAGGATGAGGGTTGCAACAATAACTGAAAACCTCACTCACTGATAAGTTATTTCACTATCTGCCATCCTGCAAACACAATTAGCTCCAAGACTCTATCCAACCCTGCAGAAAGCTTTGTCCTTCTACCATGTGGACACAAGCACATCCACAGCTGCTGAATCAAGCATCAGCCAAATTTTAGGAAAAAGTTAGAAATTCTACCTGATAGATGCTGAAACTCTGCCGGCTAACATCTGCAGCATCTTCTCGAACCAAAGAAGATAATAGACCTTTCCCACCAACAATATTTCGGTTCAACAGTTCAGGTTCTCCTGGCTTGGCACCTACAATATCAAGTACCTGCTCAAAATACAGTTTAAAAGACTGTTAAAAAAAGAAACCAGTCCAAATCACACACTAATATAGAAATGCCCAAATTTGAGCAAATCAACAGAACATTAGATAGGTCATTGCTGCTGTAATTGGTAGTTGTACACAGGGTGGAGTAAAACAACTACCCTCCTAGGATTGATCAAGTAAAATGGAGTGAACAAATCCATACACCAGTAAAGCAGGTCACAATTCTAGGGAATATGAGGTCAGGGGCATACCTCTTTGGGAATAAGGTACTCTATTGCCTCCAGTGCACTGCGCCTTCTAACATCATCTGTTCCAGACTGCACACCAGAAAAACCACGTAGCTCAGAAAGGCACTCATGGGAAAGCAAAGTGTCAGAACATATTCTTCCCAAGACTCACCCACAAACCACTAGTCTAATATTATCCATAATAATATGTTGTCAATGTAATTGCAGAGATCACTCCACCAAAAACATGGAAGTATACAAACTAATGTCATGTCCATTCTGGTCAACACCATAACAACAATGGGCGTGATAATAACCTCATGAATTTCACTCACAAAGTGTCAGACCATCACTTCATCATGAATTGCAGGGAATGAGTATAAAAAAATCAGCCCACATATACAGGGCAAACATTTGTACAAAAAACTGCATCCTGGAGTTACATTCACAATTCTGCAAGCAGTGTGAAGGCTCAGCACGCTGCAGTTAGCATTCAAGAATTAGAGTTAATCCCTAGCATAAAAGTGTGTAAACAAGCAGTGAGGTAAATCAGGAGTCAAATGTGGAGAGGCTGGTGGTGATAGGTTTTCAAATGATTGCTGAATGAACTCACCAAGTCAGATGATCCATATTGGAAGTATCTTCGACCTGCAACAAGCATGCCATTTGAGATCTCTGGTCAGAAACCATAGATAATACCTCCTCTGATCTTCAGTTGGTTTGCAAGACGGATAAGTACTCAATCACCCAGGAAATGGATTTTGCATTTCTTAAGATAATTTCATTCTTCTTCATATAAGGTCACAGGTCATATCCATCACATGTCACATTGCAAGAACTTGTTGTGTTAACATTGCCAAATCAAGTATCAACATCTACTTGCTCCACAACCAGACCAAGCAGCTCATCACCACTTGGCACAATACTGACAAACTCCTGTTTGCTCAATGTACATAGTGAGCTGAGCTCAAACATCATGTCCACATGCACACTCTGTGCTAGGTCTAGAACTCATCGATTCCAGATCTTGTTCTGAGCTACCACCACCTTCCAAAACTATTCCCAGATGTGACCAACATCTCAGTAATCCCATCAGCTGCAGTGTTGAGAACAAAACTGTTAGGGTGGTTCTAATCCATCACCCACCTGAAGAGATAAGGAAAATGGGTCTTACACAACAGCCATCCTCAATAATGCTACATGCTTGACATCAAGAGGGCCAAGTGCAGAGCACTGCTAAAGGGCTTCACTACTAATGCTGGACCAGAAAATGTAGCATGGGGTTGAATGATCGAGGAGAGAGAAAACCCAAACAAGATCCGTTGCTACAAGCTTGGATCACCTGCAAAAGTGGACGCTCAAACTCTAGGAAGAAGACAGTCGCAGTCGCATCAGCTGGGAAGGGAAGGTGAGGATCATCGTACCAGATGTGAACAAGTTGCTGGTCTGCCCCGCTAGGATAGTGAGAGGTGCAACCACAGAGATGAGCAGCAAGGCGATGACAGAGAACCGGTATCCACCATTTCTCGCGTTTGTCCGCGCGGAGAGAGGGCCTGAGACCCTTCGAAATGCCATGGTGACTACTGACTACTACAACAGTTGCTGCTGCTCTTCTACCTCCTCGACCAGAATTGTGTGCACTACACAAGTAGTCACTCCTACTACTCCAGCTCTTGTGTGCTGCCGGACGTCACAGAAGCTCATGACAACACAAATAGTCAAGATCACACCACCGCCGCCGCCGCCGCCGCCGCCGCCGGCGTTGTTGTTGTTCGGGAATGCTGTAGCAGCCTTCTACCACAGTCTCTGTCCCAGCATGTGACAGAATGTACAGCTCTCTCCTCCGGGATGGGGGAAGAGCATTTCGAGATCCACAGCTTTCATGAAACCGTTTCTGCTGCTGCTACTTACTGAACTTGCCAATAGCGAGGCGATCCCAACAACACAACTGATAGGAACCGGAACGCTGCCGTCAGTTCCATATTTTCTTCACCATTGCTGCGCCGACCTCCTGCAAGTCGGCAAAGAGACGATCTCCCTCACAAACCAGAAAAAGAAGAACAGAAGAAAAAAAAACACTCGTGATACGTGTAACGAGACAGTAATGCGAGAGTATTCTCACGTGTTTTGCAACGTGTTTGTTACTGCAAAACACGACGCACAGCAATACAGCCAAAGAACAAAACCAGAGCAACAACACCGATACTGCAAGAAAAACCGCGTCAACGAAGCCAATATACAACATAAAACAACAACAACAATAACAGCAGCAGTAGCAGCAGCAGCAACACAAGCAAAGAAAGATGTATTCCTTGATCTCTTTCTTTCACACAAGAGATAGCTACCGGAAAACAAATAGACAAAGTGGGCCTCGGGATACTCAAAACCCCGCCACCAGTCTCTCGCTCACTCAGGCACTGACAAACCTACTACGACTGTAACCTGAAGTAACGACAACAAGAAGAACGAAAACCTACAGCGAGTGTAGGTAACCTGAAGCAAACAGAACTCCAGAGTGAAGCAAGAAGAAGACGAAGAAGGTAAACGAAAGAGGAAAAACCGTCTGGCTCTCTCTCTCTCTCTTGCTGGTAGAAGATGCTGTGTACCTCAACAGCAGAAGAACACCGGTATTGAAGCAGCAAAGGGATTCGGACGGGACACGGAAGGAAGACTTCTTGTTGGTGTTGTTGCGCATACGAGAAGACAGCACACGAGAGAGAAGAGAGAGAGAGAAAGAGAGCAAGCGCGCGAGCGTAGCGGGGGATTCCCGAAGCGCGTGCGTGCGTGCGTACGTAAAGGGGAGAGAGAGTTGTGGTTGCGATTGTAGTCTTGTGTGGTGCTGCAGACAGATACAGAGAGAGAGGGAGAGAGAGAGAGAGAAAGAGAAAGACGCTCCGTAATTGCCGCTGGCTGGCATTGCCGGCGCCACCCTCGCCGGGAACCCTCCCTCAAGTCTTTATCAGCGTGGTGGTGTTTTTTTTTTTTGTGATGTCGCTACACTGGCGATCATTCACGAGAACGTTTAGCCGAATTTGGCCACATATGTGTATGCAGAAATTTCTCCCTACTCTTAGGTTTTATTTTTTATTTTTTTATTTAAAAAAAAATTAGTGGGTTCCCTTTAATTTTGTGATGCAGCTAGACTGGCAATCATCCACAAGAAGGTTTAGCCAAATTTGGCTATAGACCACATATGAAAGCAGAAATTTCTCCCTCCTTGAGTCTTTTTCAGTCTTTTGTTTTTTTCCTGGGGGCAAAAAGTTCCCTTTAATTTTGTGATGTAGCTAAACTGGTAATTATCTGCAAGAAGATTTTAGCCAAATCTGGCTATAGATCATATATGAAAGCAGAAATTTCTTCCTCCTCTTGAGTCTTTATCAGGGTTTCTTTTTTTATTTATTTATTTTGGTTTCTCTTTTAATTTTGTGATGTAGCAAAACTGGTGATCATCCACAAGAAGATTTATCTAAATTTGGCTATAGACCACATATGAAAGCAAAAATTTCTTGAGTCTTTATAAGGGTTTTTTTTTAAATTTATTTTCAATTTTGTACTATTGAATTGGCGCATTATTTTTGGTTAGGTGCCAAGAAGGCATTCCCATGAGCATGGTGACACGCCCAACATAATTGCCAAGGGTGAGACCATTCCCAAGACATTAAGGTTTGGGGGTTTTTTGGATTCAACAAAAAAAAATTTAAATTCATGTTCAACAAAGATTTTGGTCATGAGGTAGATCTAGAAATCTATTGACTTTTTTTATAACATGTGAAAATTTGCACCCAAAAAAAACACCGAGGTCCCAATCCTAAAAATAATTAGAAAAAACTTAAATATCCTTATACAATTTTGGTTACGTACTTGAACCATGTATATAAATCTAGCAATTTTCACATTAAGAAATAATTTTCCAAATTTTGACAAAATTTTCATTAAACTTGCAACCAAATTTTTCAAATTTTCTTTTTTGCAACAGTGAAAAATACCACACTGAAAAAAAGCCCACCACCAAGGAAGATCACATGGTGCAGATAAAAACAAATTATTAGGGAATTTTTGAGAGAGGAAAGGTTGTGTGGATTGTTACACATTATGAGAGACTTTTTGAAGGATCGCACCACCCATCCACCCACCCACCCAAACAAAAATAAAGATCCTCACCTGGCACCGAAGTTGTTACATATTTGGTACTATAGTAGTACACAATGGCAAGTTCGACATTTTGGTGTTGAATAATTATGTTATTTCAAAGATTAAAATGAAAATATTTCATAATATTCTAAAAGATTCATTCACTATTTCCCATGGCAATTTTTTCCCCCTTTTTTATAAATGTCTTTCAACATTTCTGAAAATAATATAAATTAGTGTATTTGTATTGGAATTTGGATGTCAAGTTATAGGTGTGAATATTGCCTTCAATTTTTAGAATTATATTGCTTCATCCTAGGCCCCTTATTTTGGGGGAATGAATGCCCATTGCCCCTCACCATAAGCCCTTAGGGTGGCTTCCCTAAGTTACCTTGTACACTAAATCTTGTTGAAGTGAAGTGAAACCCCCAACACCTCTTCAAGTGAGATCACCCCCAAATACATATAGCTAAATAAATACATAAAAAATGTCGGTCGGTCGTGAATGTGTCACCTTTGAATATTTAGGTAGTATTCGTGTACATCTAAAAATATATCGGAATCCTGGCAAAGTGCAATTTACATGCAACAAATTTAGATCAATAAGGCCCGCCCGGGTGACCGATTATGTCATATTTTCTTGACCATGTTAGATGACAATTCCTTCGCATTCAACCTTTGGGCATTGGGTAGTGCCCCTCCCCCTTTAACCACTAGACGACCTTTAGTTTTTCCGAGATTTCCCCCTTGAACCAATAGGTTATTTCTAGGAATTGGTGAATAGAGAACGGATTTATTGTAATTTTTGAAGCAACTTAAAAAAACTTTGGTACATATTTGAAAGCCTCCTCCCAGGAGAAATCAACAATGAATATTAGAATTTATTTCCACTTTATTCAATTAGCCTAATAGGACCCACACAAAAGCCATATGTAACGAACTTGAAAATCTTCAAAATCTTTTTGTGGGGGATTGGGGGGGGGCTAAAAGACCTTTTTCATGGCCAAGTAGCATAAAACCTCAAGACCATTGGCCACACATGTGTAAGTCATTGATATTACAAATGAATTTTGATAAATGTTGTAAGTAAACATGTTGAAATATGTAGAAAATGGTTTTAGCAGCATCACTTTCATTCTAGTATATAACTACTTTCCATTTGTGAGTAGCCTAATTCGTGAATTAGTGAATCTTAAGAGACAATAATTTGGTTGCTTGTAAAAGCCTATTTTGGGAACTAGCAATTGATAATTAAATGAATAATTTCTTTTTTTCTATTTACACATAAAATTTGTTGTTGTCACCAAGAAAATAATGTGATTCAAAGTGAACTTTTGACGAAATTGTAAATAAGAATAAAACATTGGTGCAGCGGGTCGACAATCACAATGTTGCCCTCCTCTATTACATGACAACACTTTTGTTCTCATTTTTTTCAAAACTGTTGGTTGTCACTTATGATGTTTTAAGCAAGGTTAGTTTGGTTTCATTTTTAATTCATTCTTAGCATTATTGGGTCAGCCCCCGCCCCCACCCCCCTTTTTTTATAATGGCTATGTGTAGCCAAAAAATTATATATAAATTTTTTCTAAATGCTAAAATAAATCATGTGCTTTTTGCAATTTTCAGTAGCTAGAATTTGACCAAAATTTGAGAATAATCATCAGATTTTTATACATGGTTCAAGTAAGTAGCCAAAAATATAAAAGGATAGCCAAATTTGGCTAAATATATATTTGCGGATCGTCACCAGTTTGGCTACAACACAAATTTGCTCTTTAAAAAAAACGCTGTCGTGGGGGCTAAGTGTCAACAAATATCAGCACAAACATTTCAACACAATATACTTGGAGGACCATTGAAATCTCAGCTACTTGCCTTCCATCCTTTTGTCCAATGAATACAAATCAAGAATAGTTTATTGTACATGACTCCTTTAAAAATGATTACCGATTACTCAAACCCTTCTCATTTCGATCTTCCTAATGATTACATAAAAATTCAATCGTATATTTTTTTAGCTATACAAAATGGCACGGTATGCCATCCATAACGTCCTGAATATATCGGTAGCTAGTTAGGGTAGCACCTTATGTGTAAGATTCCGGATCTCAAAGGGCATTATTAAGGTGCTTCCCTTTGTTTTATCAAACTTTTTTTTTTCATATTGTGGAGGTCATAAGATGGGGGGG